>OIZQ01000211.1_pt1 | contig 35736 bp, 34 predicted proteins | sample 1588491 | NCBI WGS metagenome assembly OIZQ01 (sample SAMN03283262) | human gut metagenome | biome: human-associated habitat; material: feces | host: Homo sapiens | place: USA | collected 2013
TGACCTTCAGCTCCGGCAGGTGCATGATCTTGCGCCCCTCGTTCTGCATCTTCATCTCCTCGGAGGTGTAGCCCTCGAATGCCTCGCCGCCGATCTGGGGAATGACGTTATAGGCGATCTGGTACTGGAACACCTTGGGCTCCACCGGCTCGCCCTGGCCCAGCCGCTCCACCTCGTTCAGCAGCTCAATGGGGCCGCCGGCTCCCGCGCCGGACACCGCCTGATAGCTGGAGGCGATGATGCTCTCGATGGGGCTGTCCTGATTCAGGGCGTTGATGGCCACCAGCGACACGATGGTGGTGCAGTTGGGGTTGGCAATGATGCCCTTATGCTTTCTGGCGTCCTCGGGGTTGATTTCAGGAATGACCAGCGGCACATCGGGGTCCATGCGGAACGCGCTGGAGTTGTCCACAAACACGGCCCCCGCCTTGACGATGGCCGGTGCAAACCTCTTGGCGATGTCGTTCTCCGCCGCGCCCAGCACGATGTCCATGCCCTTGAAGGCCTCATCGCAGGCCAGCTCCACGGCGATGTCCTGTCCCTTCCAGGGCAGCAGCTGCCCCACGGACCGTTCCGACGCCAGCAGGTGCAGCTCTGCCACGGGGAAATCCCGCTCCGCCAGGATCTTCATCATCTCGCAGCCCACCGCACCGGTGGCGCCCAGGATCGCAACTTTATACTGTTTCATGGATAGCTCCTCCTTTTTTATTTCACAAAGCTGTCGTACAGCGCACGGATGGCCTTCTCAAAGTCAGCTCCGTCCACGCCCACGATAATGTTCAGTTCCTCCGGCCCCTGGGTGATCATGCGGATGTTGATGCCGTTTTCACCCAGCTTGCCGAAGATCTTGCCGGAAGAACCGGGCTGGAACGCCATCTTCCGGCCCACGGCCGCCACGATGGCCATGCCGTCGGTAAGGTGCAGGCTGTCGGGCTTTATCTCCTTCTCCAGGTCGCCCATGGCCTGATACAGATACGGTGAGGACTTGCCGGTCTCCACCACCAGCGACACGCTGTCGATGCCGGAGGGCAGATAGTCCACATTGATGTTGTACCGCTCCAGCACCTCCAGGATGCGGCGCACCGCCCCCAGCTCCGAGGACATGCCGTTCTTGGTGAGGGTGATGACGGAGAAGCCCTTCTTGCCGGCGATGCCGGTGATCATGCTGCCGGAGGTGCGCTCCGTCTCCGACTCCTCGAAGGTCTCCCGGATCATGGTGCCCGGATGCTCCGGCTGGTTGGTGTTGCGGATATTCAGGGGGATGTTCTTCTCCCGCACCGGCGACACCGTGCCTTCGTGGAGCACCTGTGCGCCGATATAGCTGAGCTCGCGGAGCTCGGCGTAGGTGATGCGCTCGATGGGCTTGGGGTCCTTGACGATCTTGGGGTCCGCCATCAGGAAGCCGGACACATCCGTCCAGTTCTCGTACACGTCGGCGTCCAGCGCCGCCGCGGCCAGCGCGCCGGTGATGTCGCTGCCGCCGCGGGAAAACGTGTGGACGCTGCCGTCGGGCATGGCCCCGTAGAATCCCGGAATGACCACCCTCCGGCCCGACGCGGCGCGGCGCAGGTTCTCATAGCTGGCCTCCTGGTCTACCGTGCCGTCCAGCTTGAACTTCAGCCACAGGGAGCTGTCCAGAAAATCAAAGCCCAGATAGTCCGCCATCAGCTCCGCCGCGAAGTACTCGCCGCGGGATACCAGCTCATCGGCGCTGATGCCCTTGTCCATCTTCTCCCGCAGGGCGGCAAACTCCGCCTCCAGCGGGGTCTTCAGCCCCAGCGCGTCGCGGATGGCCACATAGCGGGAGCGGACCATATCATAGATACCGTCGCAGCTGACGCCGTACTGCAGATGTGCGTGGCACAGATACAGCAGGTCCGTGATCTTGTGGTCGTTCTTGTCCCGTTTACCGGCGGCGCTGACTACCACTACGCGGCGGCTGTCGTCAGCCCTCACAATGTCCCGTACCTTGGCGAACTGTTTTTCGTCCGCCATGGACGAGCCGCCGAATTTCAATACTTTCAACATATTTTTGCCTCATACTTCCGGAATTTTTGCAGCGGCACTTTTATCATGGCGACAAATTGTTTGCATTTGTCCACGAGATAAAAACACTTGCTTTTTTGTTGGCGACAGTGTATCATAGCGTCATCAGAAATGCAAGAGAAATTTTGGAGGACTTTTCCTATGCTGTACCATAGTACCCGTAACGCCGACCTGACCGCTCCCTCCACCCACGCGGTGCTGGAGGGCATCGCCCCCGACGGCGGCCTGTATATCTGTGATCCCGCCCAGCTGCACTTTGACTGGCAGGGCGCTCTGAAGCTGGACACCATGGACATGGCCGCGAAGATCCTGTCCGCACTGCTGCCGGACTTCTCCGATATGGATGACATTGTCCGTCGGAGCTATGCCGGCAAGTTCCCCACCATGGACCTGACCCCGCTGGTGCCCGTGGGCGGCAGCTATGTGCTGGAGCTGTACCACGGTCCCACCTCCGCCTTCAAGGATGTGGCCCTGTCGGTGCTGCCCCGCCTCATCGGCGCCGCCGCCAAGGCCGAGGGCATGACCGGCGACGTGGTCATCCTCACCGCCACCTCCGGCGACACCGGCAAGGCCGCGCTGGAGGGCTTCCACGACGTGAAGGGTACCCGCATCATCGTGTTCTACCCCGAGGGCGGCGTCTCCGCCGTCCAGCAGGCCCAGATGGCCACCCAGACAGGTGACAACGTGAAGGTCTGCGCCGTCCGCGGCAACTTCGACGACGCCCAGACCGGCGTGAAGCAGGTGTTTGCCGCCTGTCAGGGCAAGGACCTTCACGGAGCCATGCTCTCCTCCGCCAACTCCATCAACATCGGCCGTCTGGCCCCCCAGGTGGTGTACTATTTCCGCTCCTACGCGGATCTGGTCAAAAACGGCCGTATCCGGGTGGGCGACAAGGTGAACTACGTGGTGCCCACCGGCAACTTCGGCGACATTCTGGCGGGTTACTTTGCCAAGTGCATGGGCCTGCCCGTGGGCCGTCTGGTCTGCGCCAGCAACGCCAACGACGTGTTGACGGAGTTCATCTCCACCGGGCGCTACGACCGCCGCCGCCCCTTCTACAAGACCACCTCCCCCTCCATGGACATTCTGGTGTCCAGCAATCTGGAGCGTCTGCTGTTCCTGCTGTCCCGCGACCCCGCCTATGTGGCGGAGCTGATGCGTCAGCTGCGGGAGGACGGTGTCTACCAGCTGTCTGACCGGCTGCTGGCCCAGCTGAAGCAGGACTTCTCCTGCGGCTGCTGCGATGACAAGGGCGCCGCCGATGTCATCGGCCGCCTGTGGCGGGAGCAGCACTATCTCTGCGACCCCCACACCGCCGTGGCCTGGTCCGTGGCGGAGCAGCTCAGCGAAGAACTGCATGATACCGGTGCCCCGACGGTGGTGCTGTCCACCGCCTCGCCCTACAAATTCCCTGCCGCGGTGCTGTCTGCGCTGGGTCAGGAGACGGGCGAAAATGAGTTCTTCATGATGAACGAGCTTTGCCGCATTTCCGGCGTCCCCATCCCCCGGAATCTGGCAGGGCTGGAGGGCCGTCCCGTGCTGCACAAGGACGTGATCGACAAGGATGCCATGCTGGACTATGTGCTGGCAGAGGTACTGAAAAAGTGAAAAAGGAGCCGCTTTTATGAATATTGTATGCTTGGATATGGAGGGCGTTCTGGTCCCCGAGCTCTGGATCGCCTTTGCTGAGGAGAGTGGCGTCCCCGAGCTGCGCCGCACCACCCGCGACGAGCCGGATTACGACAAGCTCATGCGCTGGCGCATCAGTCTCTTGCGCGAAAAAGGTTTGAAATTGCATCAGATTCAGGACGTTATCGCCAAGATCGACCCCCTTCCCGGCGCAAAAGAGTTTCTGGACGAGCTGCGCAGCGTGGCCCAGGTGGTGATCCTCAGCGACACGTTCGATCAGTTCGCTATGCCCCTGATGAAGAAACTCGGATACCCCACTTTGTTGTGCAATACCCTGGAAATCGATGCAGATGGGTACATTTCCCGCCACGTGATGCGGTGCGAGCACTCCAAGCTCACCACCGTCAGGGCCCTTCAGTCCATGGGCTACGACACCATCGCCAGCGGCGACAGCTACAACGATATGGAGATGATCCTCCACAGCAAGTACGGTTTCCTGTTCCGCACCACAGACAAGATCAAGGCTGAATATCCCCAGCTGCCCGCTTTTGAGCACTACGACGACCTGCTGGCCGCCATCAAAGCAGTCCTGTAACGCCCCCTGAAACAAAAAGAAAGTCCTCCGCGCAGAGCGCGAAGGACTTTCTTTTTGTGATAGGTCACTTTTTCTCCGTAGGGGTCACATGGCCGTTTTCATCCACTGCGGCAGGCGTGATCTGGCTGCGGGTGTTGCGGGCGATGTCGTCCAGCCGCATACGGCTGGGGAAGTCGCTGAGCAGCGTGTACGCCACGCCGTGCTTTTTGGCGCGGCCCGTCCGGCCGATGCGGTGGACGTAGTACTCGTTCTCCTCCGGCACCTCGTAGTTGAACACGGCGTCCACATCGTCCACGTCGATGCCGCGGCTGGCCACATCCGTTGCCACGAACACCCGGAGCTTTCCGTCGCGGAACCGCTGCATGACCTCCTCCCGCTTGCGCTGGGGGATGTCGCCGTGGATGCACTGGGCGTCCACGCCCCGCATCTGCAGGAACTTGGTGAGCCGCTCGGTGCTGCCCTTGGTGTTGCAGAAGCAGATGACCCGCTCGTAATTCTCGCAGTTCAGGATACGCACGATGGCGTCCACCTTGCCGTCGGACGGCACCTCCAGCCGGTACTGGAGGATGTCGGGCTTATTCTCCTTGGTGGCCTGGACCGTGATCTCCTCGGGGTCCCGCTGGTACACCCAGGAGATGTCCATGACCTCCCGGGAGATGGTGGCGGAGAACATACCCAGATTCCTGCGGTTGGGGATCTTGTCCAGAATGCGGGTAACATCGTGGATAAAGCCCATATCCAGCATCCGGTCCGCCTCGTCCAGCACCACGGTGGTCACATCCTTCAGCGTTACGGTACGGCGCTTCATATGATCGCTGAGGCGGCCCGGGGTGGCCACCACGATCTGGGGACGGCGCTTCAGGGCGTCGATCTGCTTGCCGATGGGCTGGCCGCCGTAGAGGCAGACCAGGCGCACGCCCTCGTGGCACACGGCGATATCCCGCATCTCGTCGGTGATCTGCATGGCCAGCTCGCGGGTGGGGGCCAGGATGACGGCCTGCACCGCCTCGCTCTCGGGGTCGATGCGCTCAATGATGGGAATGCCGAAGGCCATGGTCTTACCGGTACCGGTGGGTGCTTTTGCGATGACGTCCTTCCCGGCCAGCATGGGCGGGATGCAGCCGGCCTGTACCGGCGTGCTGACGGTATAGTGCTTATTTCGAATGGCGCGCATGGTGGCCTCTGACAGGCCAAAGCTCTCAAACGGTGCGCCCTGTGTGACTTCCATATCCGTATCCTCGTGTTTCCATATAATCTCCATGTTAGTATACCATGCCTGTCAAGTGACAGAAAAGAGGGGACCGCGGCGCGGTCCCCTCTCCGGGCTTTATTTCTTATACGGCACGTGCCAGATGGTATCGGCATACTGGGCGATGGCCCGATCGGCGGCGAAGATGCCGCTGCGGGCGATGTTCAGCAGGCTCATACGGTTCCACTGTGCGCGGTCGCCGTAGGTGCGGCTCATACGCTCCTCGGCGTCGCAGTAGGCGGCGAAATCCGCCAGCACCATATACTGGTCAGCGGGGCCGTCCCCACCCATTACCAGCCGCTGCCAGATGTCCTCGTAGGTGACACCGTCGCCGAAGCCGGTCTTGAGCTGATCCACCACGCGGCGCAGCACAGGGTCCCGCTGGTACAGCAGCTGGGGATCATAGGTATGGCGCAGGTGGGCCACCTCATCGGCCTTCAGGCCGAACAGGAACATATTCTCGTCTCCCAGCACCTCGTGCATCTCCACGTTGGCGCCGTCCAGCGTACCCACAGTCAGGGCGCCGTTCATCATGAACTTCATATTTCCGGTGCCGCTGGCCTCCTTGCCGGCGGTGGAGATCTGCTGGCTCACCTCGCTGGCGGGCATCAGCATCTCCGCCAGAGAGACCCGGTAGTTCTCCAGGAACACCACCTGCAGCTTATCCTTGCAGATGGGATCGCGGTCGATCTGGGCGGCCAGGGAGTTGATAAGGTGGATGATGCGCTTGGCCACGGCGTATCCCGGAGCGGCCTTGGCGCCGAACAGGAAGGTCTGGGGCCGCATATCCATGTTGGGATCATCCTGAAGCCGCTGGTACAGATAGATGATGTGCAGCACGTTCAGCAGCTGGCGCTTGTACTCGTGAAGCCGCTTCACCTGCACGTCGAAGATGGCGTCGGTGTTCAGCACCACGCCCTGCTGCTTCCTGGCGTAGGCGGCGAAGGCCAGCTTATTCTGGTGCTTGATCTCCTCCAGCCGCCGGAGCACCGATGCGTCGTCGGCGTAAGCCTCCAGCTTTTTCAGCTCCTGGGGACGGGTGAGGTAGCCATCGCCGGTGAGGTCGCAGATCAGGTCGTTGAGGCCGCGGTTGATCTGGGGCAGCCAGCGGCGGTGGTCGATGCCGTTGGTGACGTTCTTGAACTTGTCGGGCATCATCTGGCAGGCTTCCTTGAACACGTCCTTGCGCAGGATCTCGGAGTGCAGGGCCGATACGCCGTTGACGGCCATGGTACCCGCCAGGCACAGGTTGGCCATGCGCACGTGGCCGTCCCAGATGATGGCCAGCTTGGCGGTCTTGGCGGGATCGTGGAAATAGTCCTCCACCTGCCGCTGCCAGCGGTGGGCGATCTCCTGCAGGATCTGCCAGATGCGGGGCAGCAGCGTCTCAAACAGCTGCTGCGGCCAGACCTCCAGTGCCTCGGCCATCACCGTATGGTTGGTGTAGGCCACGCAGTGGGTGACGATGTGCCACGCCTCGTCCCAGTCCAGGCCCGCGTCGTCCACCAGGATGCGCATCAGCTCAGGGATCACCAGCGCGGGGTGGGTGTCGTTGATCTGGATGACGTTCTTCTCGTGGAAGTTCTTCAGGGTGCCGTAGTTCTCGATGTGCTTGCGGGTGATGGACTGCATGGTAGCGGAGACGAAGAAATACTGCTGCTTCAGGCGCAGGGACTTGCCCTCGTAGTGGTTGTCCTCGGGATAGAGCACCTGGCTGATAGCGTCCGCCATGGCTCGCTCCTCCGACGCCTGCAGGTACTGGCCCTGACTGAACAGCTTCATGTCGATGGGCTTGGGGCTGCGGGCCTGCCACAGGCGCAGGGTGTCGACGTGGTCGGTGTCGTAGCCGGCGATCTCCATGTCGCAGGGCACGGCCATAACGCGGGTATAGTCCTCGTGGACCACCATCAGGTGGCCGTTATCCCAGCGGGTGCGGACCTTGCCGCCGAAGTGGACCTCCTCCGCCTCCTGGAGCTTGGGCAGGAGCCAGGCGTCGCCCAGCTGCATCCAGTCGTCCGGAAGCTCCACCTGCTGGCCCTCCACGATCTTCTGCTTGAAGATGCCCAGCTCGTAGCAGATGGAGTAGCCTGCGGCGGGGATCTCCAGCGTGGTCATGCTGTCCAGATAGCAGGCGGCCAGACGGCCCAGACCGCCGTTGCCCAGACCGGCATCCGGCTCGATCTCGAAGATATCGGCGGCCTTGAAGCCCAGCTCGTCGATGGCGGCGGTCAGGTCGTCCAGCAGCTCCAGATTGTAGGCGTTTTTCATGAGGCTGCGGCCCATCAGGAATTCCATGGACAGGTAGTGTACCTTCCGCTGGCCCTCATGGGCGGCCTTCTCGCGGGTCTGCACACCGTGCTCGGCCATAATGTCCCGCAGCACCATAGCGCAGGCCTTCATCATCTCGCCATCGGTGGCCTGCTTCTCGGTACAGCCGTAGTTCAGGCGCAGCTTCTGGATAATGGCTTCTTTCAGGGTATCTTTGGTATACGTCATAAACAATGATCCTCCGTATGAGCAGCCGGGCGTCAGCCCAGCAGTTTTTCGTAGATATGGCGGTATTCGCCGGCGCTGCGGGCCCAGCTGAAGTCCGCCGTCATGCCCCGCCGCCGCACGGTATCGAAGCCGGCGCGGTCGCCGCGGTACAGGCCGGTGGCCTGCCCGACGACATCCAGCATGGCGCCGGCGTCATAGCGTTCGAACAGGTAGCCGGTGCCGTCCTCCTGCCCTACCTGACAGGAACGCACCGTGTCCGCCAGCCCGCCGGTGCGGCGGACGATGGGCACCGCGCCGTAGCGCATGGCGATCATCTGGCTCAGGCCGCAGGGCTCGCTGCGGGAGGGCATCAGGAACAGGTCGCAGCCCGCGTAGACGCGGCGGGCCAGATCCTCGGCATAGGTGATCTGGGCCGACAGGCGGCCGCCGTACTCCCACGCCTTGCCGCGGAAGAAGTCCTCGTAGCGGCTCTCGCCCCTGCCCAGCACCACCAGCTGGCAGCCGGTGGCCATGATGCCGTCCAGCCCCTGCTCCACGATATCCAGACCCTTGTGGCCCACCAGACGGCTGACGATGCCCATCAGCGGTGTGTCCGGTTCCTGCGCAAGGCCCAGCGATGCTTGCAGAGACGCCTTGCAGGCGGCCTTGCCCGCCATGTGGTCCACGCCGTAATTCTCCGGCAGGGCGGGATCATGGGCGGGGTCGTAGCCCGCCACGTCCAGCCCGTTCACCACGCCGGAGAACTTCCCGTCGATCATGCGCACCACGCCCTCCATACCCTCGGCATAGGCGGCATCGTGAAGCTGGGCGGCGTAGGTAGGGCTGACGGTGGTAACAGCGTCGGACACCAGCATGGCGCCCTTCATCAGGTTCACATCGCCGTCCATCTGGAGGGTGCCGTCGCTGTACCAGCCGCGGTCCAGCCCGAACAGCTGGTCCACGGTGTCCGCGCCGTAGCGTCCCTGATACTCGATATTGTGGATAGTGAACACCGTGCGGATGCGGCGCACCGCCTCCCAGCGGGTGCAGACATCCTTGAGGTAGATGGGCACCAGCGCCGTCTGCCAGTCGTTGCAGTGGAGGATGTCGGGCATCCAGTCCAGACTGGGCAACAGGTCGATGACCGCCTTGCAGAAAAAGGCAAAGCGCTCGCCGTCGTCGTACTCGCCGTACAGCGCGCCGCGGCAGAAATAGTGCTCGTTGTCCACGAAGTACCATGTCACGCCGTCCTTCTCCAGCGAGAACAGGCCGCAGTACTGGTGACGCCAGCCCAGGTCCACGTAGATGTAGCGGCGGAAGGTCATCTGCTGCCGCCACTGCTGGCCGATCTGGCCATACAGCGGCAGGATCACCGCCACCTGGTCGCCGTTTCGGGCCAGTGCAGGGGGCAGGCTGCCCGCCACGTCCGCCAGTCCGCCGGTCTTGCAGAAGGGGAATGCCTCACTGGACACATACAGGATCTTCATACCGCAGCTCCTTTCTCCGGCAGCGCTCAGACTGTGCTGCCCTTGGCGATAACGATGGGATAGTGCTCGTGACCCATCAGCGTCACATTGTCGCTCACGGTCACGTGTTTGTCAGTGATGACGCTGCGCAGCACGGCGCCGCTTTTCACCACCGTATCCTTGAACAGGATACAGTTTTCCACGCTTGCCCCCTTTTCAATGCGCACATTCCGGAACAGAATGCAGTTTTTCACGCTGCCCTGAATGTCGCAGCCGTCGGCGATCAGGGAGTTGACGCAGGGGCCGCTGGGGTCGATATAGCTGGAGGGGGAATCGTTTTCCTTGCCGTACACCGGACGCTCAGGGCAGAACAGGGCCTGCCGCAGGGCGGGGTCCAGCAGCTCCATGCTGCGCTGGTAATAACTCTGAACGCTGTTGATGCGGGCGGCGTAGCCATCGTAGACATAAGCGTGGAAGTGATAGCGCTTCCCCATCTCCCGCAGGATGTTGCGGCGGAAGCTGAACTGATTGCGGCTGGCGCACTCCGTCACCATTTGCAGCAGCAGTTCCTTGCTGAGAACGAACATATTCAGGCAGCGGCAGCCCATGGGGGCGAACACGTCATAGACGGTGTCGGTGATGCGGCCGGTATCGTTCACCGTGAAGTAGGTGTCCGACACGTCGCCCGGGACGGTGGTACACACCGCCGTCATGTCCGCGCCGCTGTCGATATGGCGGCGCAGCACGTCCTCCAGCGGCAGGTTGATGACCAGATCGCTGTCCGACAGCAGCACGTAATCCTGCCGGATGCCCTTGAGGTAGTTCATGACGCCGGCCAGGGCCTCCACCTTGCCGCGGTACTGGCCGCCCGCGCCCCGCTTTTCGTTGTAGGCAAAGGCGGGCAGCAGCGTCAGGCCGCCGTGGTTGCGGCTGAGATCCCAGCTCTTGCCGGAGCCCAGATGATCCAGCATGGACTGGCACTTGCCGTGCATGATGACGCCCACGTCTGTGATACCGGCGTTGACCATGGCGGAGAGCACGAAGTCGATGACCCGATAGTCTCCGGCAAAGGGGATGGAGCCGTGGATGCGGTCGGCGATGAGCTCCCGCAGGTCCGTCCGCTTTTCATAGGAGAAGATGATCCCGTGCATACCTTTCATGGCCGTACCTCCTTGCCGTTGGCTCCCAGCATCATTTTCGGCTCCACCACGCCGCCGTCGGGGACGGCGGTGTGGGGTCCCAGCACGGCGATGCCCCAGCGGTCGAAGTCCACGCTGCCCGGGGTGCCGCCCACCACCGCGTTCTTCCCCACATGGCAGTCCTCGCCCACGATGGCATAGGACACCCTGGCTCCCGCCTCGATGACGGCGTTGGGCATCACCACGGAGTAGGACACCTGCGCCCCCTCCGCCACGGAGGAGCCGTAGCTCAGGACGGTGTTCTTCACCTCGCCCAGAATGGTGCAGCCCTTGGCCACGGCGCTGTTGCCGATGTCGCCCTCCGGCCCCACGAACGTGGGCGGGCAGTTGGGGGTGCGGCCGTAGATGGGCCACTTTTTGTCCAGCAGGTTCAGGCCCGAGCCCGGGGACAGCATATCCATGTTGGCGTCCCACAGGGAGTCCAGCGTGCCCACATCCTTCCAGTAGCCCTCGAAGCGGTAGGCCGCCATGGTCTCTCCCGCCGAGAGCATGGCAGGGATGATGTTCTTGCCGAAGTCGTTGTCGCTGTTGGGGTCCGCCTCATCGGCGGCGAGGTACGCCTTCAGCTTGCTCCAGGTGAAGATATAGATGCCCATGGACGCCAGATTACTCTTGGGCTCCCTGGGCTTTTCGGCGAATTCGGTGATGCGGTCCTGCTCGTCCACGGACATGATGCCGAAGCGGCTGGCCTCCTCCCAGGGCACCTCCATGACGGAGATGGTGCAGGCAGCTCCGGCCTCCTTGTGGCGGCGGAGCATGTCGGAATAGTCCATCTTATAGATGTGGTCGCCGGACAGCACCAGCACGTACTCCGGATCGTACAGGTCCACAAAGCCGCGGTTCTGGTAGATGGCGTTGGCCGTGCCCTTATACCAGACGGCGCCGGTGGCGGACTGGTAGGGCGGCAGGATGTGGACGCCGCCGGACATGCGGTCCAGCTCCCAGGGCTGGCCGCTGCCGATGTAGCTGTTCAGCTCCAGCGGGCGGTACTGGGTGAGCACGCCTACCGTGTCGATGCCGGAGTTGGTGCAGTTGGACAGCGGAAAGTCGATGATGCGGAACTTGCCGCCGAAGGGGACGGCGGGCTTGGCCATATTGCCGGTCAGGACGTAGAGTCTGCTTCCCTGCCCGCCGGCCAGCAGCATGGCCACACATTCTTTCTTCATGCTTGCGTACCTCCTGCTTCCTCTTTTTTCCGTTTCCGTTTGCCGTGGCCCCGCAGGATCACCGCGCCCAGCGGCGGGATGGTCAGAGCGATGGACTGCTCCCGCCCGTGGGACGGGACAGCCTCCACGGCGATAGGGCCGTCGGCGCAGACGCCGCTGCCGCCCCAGTGGATATCGTCCGTGTTGAAGATCTCCTCATAATACGCATGGTCCGGCACGCCGAAGCGGTAGTTTTCCCACGGCACCGGCGCGAAGTTCACCGCGCAGATCAGCTCGTGCCCCCTCCGGTCGCGGCGCAGGAACACCAGCACGTTGTTGTGATTATCGTCGGCCACCAGCCACTCAAAGCCCTCCCAGCTGCGGTCATTTTCCCACAGGCTGCGGTTCCGGCGGTACAGCCGGTTCAGCTGGCGGATGCACTCGTGGGTGCCGCGGCAGGCGGGGTCGTCCAGCAGATACCAGTCCAGCTGGCCCTGAAACGCCCACTCGTGCCACTGGCCCAGCTCCGTGCCCATGAACAGCAGCTTCTTTCCCGGGTGGCACAGCATGTAGGCATAGAATCCCCGCACGCCCGCCAGCTGCCGCCAGTCGTCGCCGGGCATCTTGCCCCGCAGGGAGCCTTTCATGTGTACTACCTCGTCGTGGGACAGGGGCAGCACGTAGTTCTCGGAAAAGGCGTAGATCATGGAGAAGGTCACGTCCTTGTGGTGGAACTGGCGGAAATAGGGGTCCATCTTCAGATAGTGGCACAGGTCGTTCATCCAGCCCATGTTCCACTTCAGGTTGAAGCCCAGTCCCCCCTGCTCCGGCGGGTACGTCACCAGCGGCCAGGCCGTGGACTCCTCCGCCACCATCAGGGCGCTGCCATCTACGGCAAAGGCCGTGCGGTTCAGCGCCCGCAGGAACTCGATGGCTTCCAGATTCTCCCGCCCGCCATGGCAGTTGGGACGCCACGCGCCGCCCTGCCGGTCGTAGTCCAGATACAGCATGGACGCCACCGCGTCCACCCGCAGGCCGTCGATGTGGTACTCCCGCAGCCAGTAGGCCGCGGAGGACAGCAGGAAGCTGCACACCTCGGGCTTGCCGAAGTCAAACACCCGCGTGCCCCATCCGGCGTGCTCCCATTTCAGGGGGTCGCCATACTCGTACAGGCAGGTGCCGTCGAACTCGATGAGCCCGTGGCTGTCCTTGCAGAAGTGGGCGGGCACCCAGTCCAGGATGACGCCCAGCCCCGCCTGATGCAGGGCATCCACCAGCGCCATGAAGTCGTGAGGCGTTCCGTAGCGGCTGGTGGGAGCGAAGTAGCCGGTACACTGATACCCCCAGCTGTCGTCCAGCGGGTATTCCGTCACCGGCAGCAGCTCCACGAAGTTGTAGCCCATGCTCCTGACGTAGGTGGGAAGCTGGCGGGCCAGCTCACGGTAGCTGAGGCTGGTGCCGTCCTCATGGCGGCGCCAGGAGCCCAGATGCACCTCGTAGATCAGCAGCGGGCCGTTCACCGGCGGCTCCGCCGCGCACTTCTCCCGCCACGCCCCGTCGTGCCAGCCGTACTCCGACAGGTCGTACACCTTGCTGTCGGTGCCCGGGCGGGTCTGGGCGTGGAATGCAAAGGGGTCGGCCTTCCACACGGTGCGGCCATCCGCGCCGGTGACGACGTACTTATAGGCATCGTACACGGCGGCGTTCTCCGCCGTCAGGGACCACACGCCGTCCTCGTCGCGGTGCATATCCGCGCCCTGCCAGCCGTTGAAGTCGCCGGCCAGCGCCACATGGCGGGCATGGGGCGCCCAGACGCGGAAGGTGTAGCCCTGCGGGGCGGGGTGTGCGCCCAGATATGTATACGCGCTGTCCCAACTGCCGCCGCGGAAGCGCTCCATCTCCTTGGTCATGACCTCTCTCCTTTTCCCGCACCATATCACATCCGCCGCGCCGATGGCGGCGAAACAGGGCGGAGATGTCTCTCTGCTGTCTGCATTGTACCCTTTTTGTGTATCGCCGTCAATAAACACAGCCTGCCTTTTTGCGAAACCCGTTACCGGTAACCTCCGGAAAAGCGCGAAAGGGAGCGCAGTCCGCAGACTGCGTCTCCCCTGTGTATTATTCTTCCTCCGGCTGGCGCTGCACGGCGGCGCCGCCCAGACCGAAGTCGTCGGCTGCACTGGCGGTGTCGCGGCGCAGCATGGTCTCCATGACGCGGATGTCGCTGTTCACGTCCATGGCGTCGGTGCGGTACAGCTCGTCCAGCTGGTGCTCGAAGCCCGCCACGATATTGTCCATGGTGGCCGCGATACGGCTCTTGGCCTGGGACAGATTCTCGCCGCTGACCCCCGCCTCCTCAAAGTCGGCGTAGTTCTCCAGCAGCTTCAGCGTGGTGGGCAGGTAGTAGTTCAGGAACGTACCGGCGGCGTTCTTCTTGGCCGGCGTGTCCTCGATGGCCTTAAAGATACGGCCCGACACCTGCTCGATCCGGTCGATCTTGAGACTGAGCGCCTCATCGGCGATGCGGTCGTTAAGCTGGCGGATCTGGCGCAGGATACCGGTGTAGCCCTCCGCCGCTTCCGGCTGCACCTGAGACTGCTCCTGTTCCTCCTTCTGCTGACGGGTCCTGTCAAAGTACGCGGTGGCGGCCGCCTGCGACCGGAACAGCATGCCGCTGCCCATGTCGATGTACGCCTCATCGCCCCACAGGCCCTTCTCCAGCATGAGGCTCAGGTCCTTCTCTACACGGCGGCGGGATACGTCCGCCGCACGGGCCAGATAGTCCAGCGGCACGGCAGGCTTCTGCCCTGCGGTGCGCAGGTATGTGGCGAACCGGCGCTGACGGCGCTTCATGACCCCGCTGCCCAGCAGCAGGGATACGCCGCCGGCCGTCATACCCAGCGGGTAGAACAGCTGCCGCGCAAAGTACCACCACTCGTTGTAGTGATAGGCGTAGGACAGGTTATCCCCCACGGCGGAGAACAGCGCCAGGCATCCCGCGATCCCCAGAATGGCGCCGATGATCTTCATGGTTCGGCCGCCCTTGTCGGTATAGTCCGGCGTCCGCGTCACCTGCTTCACGGCGGTGCGGGCCTTCTCCGCCTGGGCGGTCTGCCCCACCCGCTGGGACGTGCGCTGTCCGCTCTGCCCCGTTGTCCGCTGGGCATTCTTCTTTTTGTTGCCGCTCTCGCTGAGCTTGATGAGCAGCAGGATCAGGCCGATGGGCCACGCCACGGTAAACATGACGGCGATGAAGATCCACGCGCCGATGTCGTTGTCCTTCTTAGGCGGCTGGGGCCGCTCCGGCCGGAATCCGTTGTCGTTGTCGTATTCGTATGCCATCAGGACTTGAACCCCTTTCCCTGCAGCTTCCGCTTGTTGCCGTGTTCGTCTACGATATAGGTGTTGTCCAGCTCCCGCCGCAGGTTACCCATGATCGCGTCCAGATACTCCTGGCGCAGCACCTCCCGCTCCTTCTGTTCCTCCTCGGTGAGCCCCTCGGCCTTGGCCTTGCGGGCCAGCTCGTTGATGCGGTCGATCTTCTTCTGATCCATAACAGCTACTCCTTATACAAAGCGCCGGATGACCACCGGCAGGCGTCCCTTTTTCGTGGGGCCGCCCACACTGTCCAGCACGCATTTCCCCAATCCGCGGCAAGTGATGGTATCTCCCGCCGCCACCGGCTTATCCGGCTTCTGGCAGACGGTCCAGTTCACCTGCGCCGCACCCTTTTCCACGGCCTCCGCCGCCTTGCCGCGGCTGATGGAGAATCCCGCCGCCAGCACGTTGTCCAGCCGCAGGGAGGACACGGTGTCCCGCACCTCTCTGCACTGCTGGGCAGGGGGCGTCAGCTCCTCCAGCGGCAGCGGCGACGTCTTCAGCTTCACGCGGCCCGCCGACTCCCAATCCGTCAGCAGAAAGGCCGCCGTTTTCGGCTGGGCCAGCACCTGGCACCCGCCGTCTGTCATCAGTATATCGCCGATGGTGCCGCGGGTCAATCCCAAGCCCATAAGGCTGCCCAAAATATCCCGATGGGTCAGGCTGTCGCCGCCGTACCACGATGCCGCTACCGCCATCACGGCGTCCGGCTCCGGCTCCTCCGCCCAGTCCGGCAGGAAGAACAGCCGCTGCCGCTCCGCCCCGCCGTAGCCGCCGAAGAACACATAGCCGTCCTGCACGCCCAGCATGTGCAGCAGCCGCTGGGCCGACGCCTGCTCCTGGGGCGACAGGAAGTCCGTGGCCGCCGGCACATTTCGCAGGCGGCACTGCTCCCATTTGTCCCACACGCGGCTCAGAAGCATCCGTTCCTCGGCGTCTCTGGCCGCCTTATCCAGCAATTCACGCCTGTCCATAAGCGCCTCCCCCAAGATCCTGGGTATGGTACAGCTTGGCGTAGGCGCCGTTCAGCGCCAGCAGCTGCGCGTGGCTGCCCTCCTCGGCGATGCGGCCGTTCCGGATGACCAGGATGCGGTCCGCCGCGCGGATAGTGGACAGACGGTGGGCAATAATGAGGGTGGTGCGGCCCTGGGACAGCCGGTCGAAGGCCCCCTGTATCTTCGCCTCCGTCACGCTGTCCAGCGCCGAGGTGGCCTCGTCCAGAATGAGGATGGGCGGGTCCTTCAGGAAGATGCGGGCGATGGACACTCGCTGCTTCTGGCCGCCGGACAGCAGGGTGCCCCGCTCGCCCACGTAGGTGTCGAACCCATCGGGCATAGCCATGATATCGTCGTAGATCTCCGCCCGTTTCGCTGCGGCCTCCACCTCCTCGTCGGAAGCCTCCGGCCGGCCGTAGCGGATGTTCTCGCGGATGGTATCGGCAAACAGGAACACGTCCTGCTGCACGATGCCGATGGCGCGGCGCAGGGAGCTTTGGGTCACATGCCGCACGTCCAGCCCGTCCACGCGGATGCTGCCCGCGTCCACGTCGTAAAAGCGGGGCAGCAGCTGGCACAGGGTGCTCTTGCCGCCGCCGGAGGGGCCCACCAGCGCCACCGTCTCCCCTGCGGGGACGGACAGAGACACATCGTGGAGCACCTCCGTCTCGCCGGTGTAGGTGAAGGACACGTGGTCCACGTCCACCTGCCCCCGCACGTCCTTGAGCTCCACGGCGTCAGGCGCGTCCTGAATAGACGGCTCCGTGCGCATCAGCTCCACGAAGCGATTCAGGCCCGCGAAGCCGTTGGAGAACATCTCGGCGAAGTTGGCCAGCTTTCGGATGGGGCTGACAAAGGACGTGACGTACAGGGAGAATGTGATAAGGTCCACATAGTCCATGCGCTCCTCCATGATGAGCCAGCCGCCCACCGCGATCACCGCCACCGGCAGGATGTTGGTGAAAAACTCCATGACGGCGGTGAAGAAGCCCATCTCCTTATGGAAGCCGCGCTTGGCGGTCTTGAACACCTCGTTGGCCTCGTCGAACCGCTCCTGCTGGGCGTCCTCGTTGGCGAAGGCCTTGGTGGTGCGGACGCCGGACAGACCGGACTCGATGGCGGCATTGATGCTGCCGGTTTTCTGCTTGGCGGCGCGGGAGGCGGCGCTCATCTGCTTGCGGCGGCGCAGAGCCGCCAGCAGCAGCACCGGCAGCAATATCAGCAGCACCAGCGCCAGCTCCCACCGGATGCAGAACATTACGATCAGCGCGCCCACGATGGTCACCACAGAGATGAACAGGTCCTCGGGGCCGTGGTGCGCCAGCTCCGTCACCTCAAAGAGGTCGCTGGTCAGGCGGCTCATCAGCTGGCCGGTGCGGTTCCGGTCGTAGAAATCGAAGCCCAGCTCCTGCATGTGGTGATAGAGGTCCCGCCGGATATCGGCCTCCACGCGGATGCCGAAGGTGTGGCCCCAGTAGGCCACCACGAAGTACAGCCCCGAGCGCACCGCGTAGGTCACTACCACCGCGGCCATGACGATGAAGAACACGCGAAACTGCTTTTCCGGCAGCCACGTATACATGGCGGTGCGGGACACCAGAGGAAACGCCAGGTCCACCAGCGCGATAAGGAACGCGCAGGTCATGTCCAGCGCAAACAGACGCCGGTGCGGCTTGAAATAGGACAGGAAGATCCGCAGCAGGCTGCGCTCCTGGAATTCTTTTGTGGTCATGGTTTTCCTCGCTTGTTTCAATTATATTTTGACGGATAATTATACCACATTCTTGCCGCTGTTGCAAGAGTTCGGCGCCGGGAGTCCTTGACGATCCCCGTCCCGCCCGTTATGGTGGACACGCAGTCCGTCGCCGCCGGGTAACGGGCCGGCGTTCGCCGGCGCACCGGGCGCGGTGATCGCAGGCATCGCGGCGTTCCGCGAGCCGGTGACGGTGGCGCGTCTCATCTTCGCGGGATTGCTCCCGGCAGGCATCATCGGCCTGAGTCTTACGGCATAAAAAACAGCGGTGTGACACGCGTCACACCGCTGTTTTTTATGCTTTGGGCAGGCTCCAGCGGAACGCCGCGGCGCAGATGCGCAGCGCCAGCGTCACACCGCAGCCGGTCATCATGGCCGCTCCCGCACCCAGAGGCCACAGCAGCAGACACACCGCCGCGCCGGCCAGCGACGCGCAGGCGTACACGTGCTTGGTGAAGATATAGGGCCGCTCCGCGCTGCACACATCCCGCAGCACGCCGCCGCCCACGCCGGTGAGCATCCCCATGAACAGCACCAGGAACCAGTTAGCCCCGTACCCCGCCTGGATAGCGATGGCGGCGCCGTGGGCGGAGAAGATGCCCAGGCCCAGTGAGTCCGCCAGCAGCAGCACTGTCTCCGCATATCTGTTGTGCAGCTCCGCTTTCCGGCGGTGCCACACGAAAAACACCAATATGGACACTGCGATGGCTACCAGCGCCTGCACGGGGTCCCGCAGGGCCGTCGGCGGCGTCAGCCCCAGCATCGTATCCCGCAGCATACCGCCGCCCACCGCCGTGGTCATGCCCAGCATGGCCACGCCGAATAGGTCCATCTCCTTGCGGATACCCAGCGCCGCGCCGGAGATGGCGAAGGCCGCCGCGCCGATCAGCTCGAAATAAAATTGGAACGTCTCCATGTCATCTCTCCTTCCCGCCCGCCACTATACACCATCCGCCCCGCGGCGGCAAGAGGCGGGTCGTTTTGCCGCCCCTCCCCTGCATACACATGAAGCGCTTTGCCTCCATTCTGCATGCAGCCCTTCCCTTCCCGCAGGCATAGAAAAAGGGCAGGGATCGCGCCCTGCCCTTTTTCTTGGGATTATTGGGGATTTGGGAGAGAAAAAAGAAAGAAAAGTAGAGAAATAGCATATCTCTGTACATCGGACGCCCCGCGGCGGCGGTCTATCCTTTGTGATTTTTACTATACTACAAAAATTCCTACTTGTAAAATTAAAATTATCCGCGTAAAATATAGTCAAATGCTGATATATTTTAGGAGTATTGCCATGACGAATCTGGACATCGAGACATTCTGGGCCGTGGTGCAGCACGGAACCATGACCGCGGCGGCAGAGGCGCTGTATATCACCCAGCCCACACTGTCCATGCGTATCCGCGCCCTGGAGGAGCGGGTGGGCACGCCGCTTTTCATCCGCGGTAAGGGCCAGCGCCGTATCCGGCTCACCGCCGCAGGCCAGAAGTTCCTGACGCTGGCGCGCCGGTGGCAGCGCCTGCTGTCAGAGACGGAGGCGCTTGCGGAGCTGGAGCAGCGCACCTACCTCCGCATCGCCGCCACCTACACCACCAACCAGTACATCCTGCCGGCGGTGTACCAGAAGTTTCTGGCCATGCATCTGCCGGTATCCCTGTGGATACACACTCTGCGGGACGTGGACTCGGCCCAGGCCCTTCTGAACCACGAGCTGGACTTCGCTCTCATCGACAGCAACACCGTGTTCAACAGCCAGCTGGAGGTACGGCCCATCTGTCGGGAGCGGTTTCTGCTGCTGTCCGCGCCGGACAGCGATTACCCCGCAGAGGTGGACCCCTCCGCGCTGGACCCCGCCAATGAGATCCTGGTCACATGGGATCCCGAGTTCATCCGCTGGCACGACAGCGCCTTCGGCCCCGGTGCGCGGCCCCTGCTGTACGCCGACACTTTGCAGGCGGCGGACTTCTTCCCCCGCACGGAGGGACGGTGGGTGGCGGCTCCCGCCATCGCCGCCGCGTCGCTGGACCGGACGCAGGCCCGAGTCAGCCGTCTCACCCAGGCGCCGCCGGATCGGGTGAACTATCTGGTGACGCGGCAGGGCGAGGAGCTGTCGGAGCACGCGCTCATCTTTCTGGACGGTCTGCGGAAGCACCTGCTGGGCCGCGACAATGTGCAGGTTTATTTGTAAAAAACCGGCGAAAGCGGGTTGACATCCCCTGCTTTTTGGCATAGGATAGGTGCATATAACAAAATCTGTCCGGTAGGTAAGGCTACCGCGAGGGATATGGGCTGCTGCCGCGAAATGGTGGAGACACCATAAGATGGTTTGAGCAGGTACTATCGAAACCAAGGTAGTATCTAACGCAGCTTCACCGCCCCGCGATGCTAAAGCTTGTTACGGTACGCAGGCCGCCATTTTTGCGGCCACATTATGGTACGCAGCAGGCATTTCCGCCGGCTGCGTTTACTTTTTCCGGAAAGGAGGGACAGGCCGTGATCGACTATCAGGAGGAGCTGGACCGCTATTTAGAGCAGATCGGCGAGCTGGCGCACAACAAGGAATACGCCAGACTGCGGGACCTGTTCCTGCCCATGGAGCCTGCCGACGTCGCCCTGCTGCTGGAGGAATCCGGCCCTGAGCTGATGCCCCTGCTGTACCGTCTGCTGCCTAAGGAGACGGCGGCGGAGGTGTTCGTGGAGCTGGAGCCGGAAAGTCAGGAGATGCTCATCAACGGCTTTTCCAACACCGAGCTGAAGGAAGTTCTGGACGAGCTGTATCTGGACGATGCCGTGGACATCGTGGAGGAGATGCCCGCCAGCGTGGTCATCCGCATTCTGGATAAAGCCACGCCGGAGATGCGCAAATCTATCAACGAGATCCTGAAATATCCCGAGGATTCCGCCGGCTCCATCATGAACATGGAGTTCCTGTCCCTGAAGAAGGATATGACGGTGGAGGATGCCTTCAAGCGCATCCGCCGCATCGGCGGCGAGCTGGAGACCATCAACATCCTGTACGTCACCGACCCCACCCGCCGTCTGCTGGGTGTGCTGTCTGTCCGTGACCTGCTGCTGGCCAACGAGGACGACATCATTGAGGACATCATGGACCCCGACGTGGTCTGGGCCCGCACCATGGACGACAAGGAGGATGTGGCCCAGGCCCTGAACAAATACAACTTCCTGGCCCTGCCCATCGTGGACATGGAAAACCGTCTGGTGGGTATCGTCACCGTGGACGACGCTATGGACGTCATCGAGGAGGAGACCACGGAGGACTTCGAGAAGATGGCCGCCATGCTGCCGTCGGACAAGCCGTATCTCCGCACCGGCGTCATCGCCACGTGGAAGTCCCGCCTGCCATGGCTGATGATCCTGATGCTGTCCGCCACGTTCACCGGCATGATCCTGAACCACTACGAAAACGCACTGGCCGCGTGCCTGGTGCTGAACGCCTATATCCCCATGCTGTCCGGCACCGGCGGCAACTCCGGCACGCAGGCCTCCGTGGCCGTCATCCGTGCCCTGAGTCTGGATGAGGTGGACTTCTCCGACGTGCTGAAGGTGCTGTGGAAGGAGCTGCGGGTGTCGCTGCTGTGCGGCCTCTGCCTGGCAGGCGCCAACTTTGTGAAGATGCTGGTGGTGGACCGCACGCTGCTGGGCAACGCAGAGGTGACGCCCATGGTGTGTCTGGTGGTATGCCTGACGGTGCTGTTTGTGGTGGTCTTTGCCAAGTGCGTAGGCTGCTCCCTGCCGCTTCTGGCGGAAAAGGTAGGACTGGACCCCGCCGTCATGGCCAGTCCCTTCATCTCCACCGTCGTGGACGCCACCAGCCTGCTGATCTACTTCCGGTTTGCGTCATGGCTGCTGGGCATCTGAAAAAATCCCATTTCCGGCAGGCATAGCGCCGCGGTTTTCGGACAAGATAGAGTTGGGTCGTATGGCCTGACTCTATTTTTCTTTTACGGGAGGAAACGCCATGAATCGCGCTTGTACCAACGACGGGTGCAGCTGCACCCCCAATTCTTCCATCAAGTGTACCGTCACCAACTGCGCCCACCACTGCAAGGACGTGAACAACTGCGGTCTCAGCTCCATTCAGGTGGGCACCCATGAAAGCAACCCCTCCATGGACCAGTGTACCGACTGTCAGAGCTATCAGAAGTGCCAGTGAACCCCGCCGCCCCGCGTGCCCTGCGCGCGGGGTACATATCCCAAGGAGGTGACGCCCTTGCGCATGCCGGTAAAATACGCCGTGGCCTCTATCCTGGCCGGCGCCGCCAACGGCTGCTTCGGCGGAGGCGGCGGCATGGTGCTGCTGCCCCTGCTCACCCGCTGGTGCCGTGTGGAGGAAAAGACTGCCTTTGCCACCTGCGTGGCGGTGATCCTGCCCTTCTGCGTGGTGTCCGCCGCCGTATACCTGCTGCGCACACCTTTTGACTTTACGCAGGCCCTGCCCTACCTGCTGGGCGGACTGGCCGGCGGCTTCGTGGGCGGAAAGCTGTTCCCGCGGGTGCCCGCCCCGTGGCTGCGGTATCTGTTCGCCGCCTTCCTCGTGTACGGCGGCATCCGGTACCTTCTGTGACGGCGTGGCTCCTGCCGGTGCTGGCAGGCTTCTGCACCGGTATCCTGTCGGCCTGGGGCGTGGGCGGCGGCACCCTGCTGTTGCTGCTGATGACCCTGTTTTTCGGCGTGGAGCAGGCGGACGCCATGGCCATTAACCTGCTGTACTTCCTGCCTACGGCGGCCATGGGTCTGCTGTACCACCGGAAAAACGGCCTGCTGGACCGCGCTGTTCTCCGTTCCGCTGCGCCCTGGGGCACGGCGGCAGCCGCCGCCGGCGCACTGGCCGCCACCGCCGTGGACACGGACCTGCTGCGCCGCCCCTTCGGCATCTATCTGCTGCTGGCCGCAGGGAGCCTGCTGCTCCGGACGAAAAAAACGGGAAAGACCTGAGCGGTCTTTCCCGTTTTCGCGTATGTCGTATCAGTCCGCGCTGGCGTACAGCGGCACGTCCACATCGAACGTCTGCCCGTCCCGCAGCACCGTCAGCGTGATGGTGTCGCCCACCAGATGGGTGCGCCGCACCGCCATCAGATCGTCGATACTGCCCAGTGCCTGCCCATCGGCCCGCAGCAGCACGTCATCGGGCCGGATGCCCGTCTCCGCCGCGCCGTAGCCGTCGCTGACGGTGTAGACCACCACGCGGCCGTCGTCGCTGTTCATCACGGTGATGCCCAGCACAGGGATGCCGCGGAACTGGCCGTTGGCGATGAGATCGTTCACCACGAAGCAGAAGCTGCTGCTGGGCAGGGCAAAGCCCAGCCCCTCCACCGTGGCCTCCTCCGCATTTCCGCTGCCGCTCATCTTCAGGGTATTGACGCCGATGACCTGCCCGTACTCATTGATGAGAGGACCGCCGGAGTTGCCGTTGTTCAGAGCGGCGGTGGTCTGGATGAGGGTCATGATACGCCCCTCGATCTGCACGTCGCGGTTGATGGCGGAGATGATGCCCTCGGTCAGGGTACCCCGCAGCTCCACGCCCAGCGGGTTGCCGATGGCGTACACCGTGTCGCCCACGCGGCACTGGTCGCTGTCGCCGAACTCCGCCGTGGGCAGGTCCTCCGCGTCCACGGCCTTCAGTACCGCCAGATCCTGATCTTCATCATAGCCCACCAGCTCCGCATCGTAGGTATAGCCGGTGTCCAGCGCGATCCAGCAGCTCCTGCCGCCGGAGATGACGTGGGCGTTGGTGACGATGTACCCATCGGAGGTCATGATGATGCCGGTACCCACGCTGGCGTTCTCGCCCTGGTCCGCCACCACCAGCACCGTGGCGGGGTTCACCTTTGCGTAGACATCCTGAATGGTCAGCTTCTCGCCGCCGGCCTCCTCACAGACAAGGGACACGCCCGCCTCTCCCTTGACACGGGGGATGGTGGTCTTTTCCGTCTTGAAAATATTCACGATGCTGCTGGCGTCGCTGTCGCCGTCCCCGTCGCCGTCCAGCGGCGGCGTCTCGCCGCCGCCCTGCGTCAGAGACCAGATGACCCCTGCGGCCACCGCCAGCATCAGCACGCCCATGGCGATGAGGAAGATCCACAGGCCCTTCCTGCTCCGCTTCCCGGGCGGAGGGGGCGGTGGCGCGGCGCCGGCGGGCATGGGGCGGGGCTGCACGTAGTAGTCCACCACCTCGCGTCCCTCGGGGCGGACGTACCACTGTACGACCTCCCGAGGCTCCTCTGTCAGCTTTTCTCTGTTTTCATCCTGCATACGGTGCTTCCTCTCTGCGCGGCTCAACGAGCCATCTGCATGGTAAACGTAAAGGCGGTGACGCCGTTTTCACTGGTGACGGTGATCTGCTCCTTGTGCTGGGCCAGAATGGTCTTGACGATGTACAGCCCCAGGCCGTAGCCGTCCTTGTCCTCGCTGCGGGACTTGTCCGACTTGTGGAACCGCTCGAACAGCAGAGGGATCTCCTCGGCAGGGATGGTCTGCCCCTGATTGCGCACGGTGACGTAGGCCTTCTCGCCGTTGACGGCCAGTCCCAGATACAGGGTAGACTGGGGCGCGGCGAACTTGGCCGCGTTCTCCAGCAGGTTGTAGATCACCTGAGTGATGAGATCCCGGTCTCCCTGCACCATCACGGAGTCCTCGGGGATCTCCGCATCCACGTCCAGCCCGCGGATCATGATCTTCTGCTCCATGGACAGCAGGGCGATGCGGGCGGATTCGCACAGGTCGAACTCCTCCTTTTTCATCTCCTGGTTCTGGATCTGGGAGATGTCCAGCATACGCCGCACCAGACGGCTGAGCCGCCGGCTCTCGTCAGAGATGATCTGCAAATACTGCCGTTCCTTCTCCGGTGGGATGGTGCCGTCCAAAATGCCATCGGTATAACCGGCGATGGTAGTCATAGGCGTTTTCAGCTCGTGGGACACGTTGGCGATGAAGTCGCGGCGCTGCCGCTCCGTCTCCTGCAGCGAATCTGCCATGGCGTTGAATGCCGTGGCCAGCTCGCCGATCTCGCCGCCGCTGCTGGTCTCCTGCATCCGCACGTCAAAGTTGCCGCCGGCGTAGGCCCGGGTGGCCTGCACCATCTCGGTGATGGGCTTGATCTGCTGCATGGACGTAACGGAGCTGGTGACGAAGGCAATGAGCAGGATGATGGCGCTGAGCATGAAAAACAGGCCGATGAACGACCGCCACATCTCCATCAGCGCCGTGCCGTCCATGACGGCCAGCACCAGGCCCAGCACATTCCCGCTCTCGTCGGTCATGGGCACGCCCACCACGAACTTCTTCTGCTCGTAGACGCCCACGGTACTGCGCCCCTCGTAGCCGTTTTCGTTGGAGAACGTCGTTTCCACGATCTCCTCCGGCACCCGGACGGACTTGCCCACCAGCCCCGCGTCGGATGTCAGGAGCACGTCGCCCTTCCTGTTGCAGATCAGGAAGCCCACGTCTGTCATGCGGGACGCCACGCCTGCCAGCGACCGCAGCGCGTCCTCCTGTGTATTCTCCGTGTCGTCGCCGGCCAGCAGGTAGTTTACCGACAGCTGAGAGATCAGGTTGGCCCGATCCCGCATCTCGCTGCGCTTTTCCGCTACGGTGTAGTTGTAGCTCAGGGCGTAGAACGATACGCCCAGCAGCACCATGGTCAGCAGCACCATACCGGCGCTGAGCATGAACTGCCGCCAGTACAGGCTGTCCATGGCCCGCTTGATTCTCTCCCGCATGGCCTTACTTCACTTCGAACTTGTAGCCCACGCCCCACACGGTCTTGAGCTCCCACTGATCCGAAACGTTCTCGATCTTCTCCCGCAGGCGCTTGATGTGTACGTCCACGGTACGGCTGTCGCCAAAATAATCGAAGCCCCACACCTCGTCCAGCAGCTGATTGCGGGTGTAGACGCGGTTGGGCGTGGCCGCCAGGTGGTACAGCAGCTCCAGCTCCTTGGGAGGCGTGTCCACCTTCTTGCCGTCCACCAGCAGCTCATAGCTGTCCAGATTGATCTCCAACTTGTCGAATACCAGCTTTTTCTTGGTGTCGTCGGGGATCTCGCTGCGGCGCAGCACCGCGTTGATGCGGGCCATCAGCTCCTTCATCTCGAAGGGCTTCACCAGATAGTCGTCGGCTCCCATCTCCAGACCGGTGATGCGGTCGCCCACGTCGCTCTTGGCCGTCAGCATGATGATGGGCGTCTTGCCCTTTTCCCGGATGTGGGCGCACACGGCCCAGCCGTCCATGACGGGCAGCATGATGTCCAACAGCACCATGTCCGGCGCCCGCTTGTCATATTCCTCCACGGCTTTGCCGCCGTCGTAGGCCAGCCGGACCTCGAAGCCCTCCTTCTCCAGATACATGCGGATCAGCTCCGATATGTTGCGGTCATCCTCCACCACCAGAATGTTGCGTGCCATGGCCGTCTCCTCCTAACGGTATATTCTTACCTGTCATTATACCGGCCAACCTTAATTTTTCCTGAACGTTTTGTAAATTTGCCGGTTATTCGATGCATTGTACCACATTTCACGACGTTTGTACAGTCTCCGGTACGGGCCCGATGGTGATGCCCGCGTAGTACCACGTCAGGATCTCCTGCCACGTTTTGCCCTGCCGCGCCAGCTCATTGGCGCCGTACTGGCTCATGCCCACGCCGTGGCCGTAGCCGGTGACGCGGAACGTTACCCCATCCGCCTGCGCGTCGATGGTAAAGCAGGCCGACCGCAGTGAGAAGATGCGCCGCACCTCCACGCCCCGCAGCGGCGTACCGCACACCTCCACGGCGCCGACCCGTCCCGACTCGTCCCGCTCCGCTTCGCCGAACCACTTATCCGGCCCGCCGCTGTATATCAGCTCCGGATGGGCTGCCGCCAGCAGGGCCTTTGCCTCTGCCGCCGTGAAGGACACCGTGCTGTAATAGTTGGGCACCGTCTCCTCCCCCTCGGGGCTGTCCACGCTCCGGAGATACGGCACATCGCCGCTCCACACGTCTCCGGCCTCCGCCGTCCGTCCCGCGGAGGAGGAATGGAACACCGCCAAAATAGGCTCTCCCCGGTACAGCGCTACCTGCCCATCCGTGGCGGCCACCGCGTCCTCGATGCGTTCCTCCCACGCCGTAAAGTCATCGCCCCACTTCTCCTGCGCCGCCTCCTCAGAAAGCCACGCACTGCAGCAGCCGGGGTCAGTGCAGACGTCCGCGTCGGGGTGGGCCTCCTTCCGTCCCGCCGCCAGCTGATGGTACACATAGGTGCGCTCCGCCGCCGCCTGCGCCCGCAGGGCCTCCGTCTCGAAGCTGGCGGGCATCTCGCCCCGCACCACGCCCCGCAGATATGCGTCCAGCGCCATCTCCTCCGCCGTATCGCCGTCCTGCACCGTCAAAAGCACCGTACTGTCCCGCCTCCCCTGACCGGACGGCTCCTGTGCCGTGTCGTCCCCGCTCTCCGGCTCCTGCGCCGCGCTGCCGCCTGTCGTCAGATACGCACCGCCGAACAGCAGCACCGTCAGGATCAGCGCTGCCGCCATGGATCGCCGCATACGATCACCTCCCGCCCCAGTCTATGCACGGGCCTGTCCGCCGTATGCGCGGAAATCGCCTGCGCCGCGTTTTCCGCTGCACCCTGACGGATGCGCCCGTAGGGGACGGCGTCCCCGACGGCCCGCATCGGCGCACCTTCGAATACTGGCGCACTCTCGTCTGATCCTCCGTAGGGGCCGGCATCCCCGACGGCCCGTTCGTTTTTCCTCCAAAGGAAGGGATGTTTCGCGCTCCGGCGCGACACCCTTTTGCCCACGGCGGCAAAAGGGTGCAAAAACGCCGCCAAAGACCCATGGTCTTTGGATTTCCCTTTGTTCCCCTGTGACCACGCCGCAAAAAGGCCCACAAGGAATTGCCTCCGCGTCCCATCCCCGCTGCCGCTCCCACGTCCCGCGTTGATAGTGCGCTGTTCTAAAAATAGCGGCCCGTTGGGCCGCACCTACACTTGCCGCCGCTGGCGGCAAGTGCGCGATTTGATAATCGCCATAGCGGTAAGCCAGCGCACCCCTGCACGGAACACGGGAGCGGCAGCGATAAGCGGACTGCAAGCGATTCGTTGTACGACGATTTGTGCCATGCTGGTTTTCGCGTGGTACAGGGCGGCAGGTTTTCAGCGTACCCCAGCCGCGCAGGAAGTCTTGAAACCTGCGGTTTCAAGCAGCGCTTTTGGTCACTTTTGGGGCTGCGGCCAAAAGTGACCCGCGCTCGGGAGCGCGGAACATTCCCTTTCCGCTGTTGGAAGAAATGGGGCCGCCGGAGGCAAAAGCCCGAAAAAAGTGACCCGCGCTCGGAAGCGCGGGATACTCCTTTTGCCGCCGGAGGCATAAATCGCAAAATCGGCGGGGCAGGCCCACCGCCGATTTACCTCCTATTTCTCCCGCATGGCCGTGAAAAACGCGCTCAGCAGTGCGCGGCTCTCCTGACCGCAGATGCCGCCCACCAACTGAGGCCGGTGGGGGAACGCCTCCATAAAGAGGTTCAGCACCCCGCCGCAGGCGCCCATGGCCGCGTCCCGTGCGCCGTAGAACACCCGCGCCACCCGCGCGTTGATAATGGCCCCCGCGCACATGGGGCAGGGCTCCAGCGTCACGTACAGATCGCACCCCTCCAGCCGCCAGGAGTCCAGCGCCGCGTTGGCCTGGGCCATGGCCTCCATCTCCGCGTGGGAGTACACGGCCTGCTTCTCCTCCCGCCGGTTCCGGCCCCGTCCGATGACCTTACCGTCCTTCACAATGACGCAGCCCACCGGTACCTCGCCGTGGGCCTCCGCCTCCCGTGCCAGGGCCAGCGCCTGCTCCATATAGTCCTGATGCTCCATGTCTGTCCTTTCCGGGGGAACGCTGTCGCCCCTGATTAACGCCGGTCATATTTGTCCAAACTATCCGTACACTATACATGACGGGAGGAATCACCATGGCCAAACGACCCACCACCGATCCTGCGCTCCGCGATCTGAAGCAGGAGCTGCTCCGCACTACCGACGCTCTGAAGGACGCCTACACCCGCTTCAACTGTGTCTGCGACTCGGAGCTCATCGAAGCCAGTATCTACGAGATCAGCGCCCTGAAGGCCCGCTGCAACTACCTGCTGCGCCGCATCAAGGAGCTCAGCGGTGAGGCGGTGCCCTCCGCCATTCCCCGCGCCCGACCGGTACAGGCTGCTGCGGCGGCCGCCTCCGCGCCGGAGGAGGCCCCCTGCATGGCTGCCGGCGCCATGAAAGGAGGGGACACATGTCGCTCATAGAGAAATGCGCGCTGGGGCTGGTGCTGCTGTTTCTGCTGGTAGCCTGCCTGCGCCTGCTGCGTCAGCCGCTGAAGCTGGCGCTGCGTGTACTTATCAACAGCGCCCTAGGCTTCTGTGCCCTGTGGCTGCTGAATCTCACCACCGCCGTCACCGGCATGTCCCTGGGTCTGAACCTGTTCAACGCCCTGACCATCGGCGTACTGGGCGTCCCCGGGCTGGGCCTGCTGCTGCTTTTGAAGTGGGTTCTGATATAGCGCCCCCGTCAGAGCTTCAGCTTTCCGTTGATGCGCCGCATCCGGTCCGCGTCGGGCTTGCACACCCGCCGGTCGAACGTCAGAAGCCCGTTGACCTCATCCTCCACATCGCTGACCTGGGTATAGACTGCCGCTGACAGCCCCTGGGACGCGATGAGGGGGATGACTTCGTTTTCGTACAGCTTTTCCACCGCGTCCATCCAGCTGTCCGCATCCTTATACGCCCGATAGCCGAAGGACTTCTCCGTGGTATAGTGCCCCGCCACCGGCAGGCTGTACCCGCCGAACTCCGTCAGCGCCAGAGCCCGACGCCCGTCGTGCTTCATCCGCACAGGCTTGTAGTACACGTGATAGGAACGCAGGTCCCCCGCGCCCTGATCGTGCCAGCCGGAGGCGTGGTCGATGAGTCTCGTGGGGTCCAGTGCCCGCACCTTCTCCGCCATCTGCGCCGCGTTGAACTGGCCCCAGCCCTCGTTGAACGGTACCCACAGGCACAGGCTCACGCAGTTTCGCAGCAGCTCCACGGTGCCCTCCAGCTCCCGCTCGTACTGCCTCCGCCCCGCTTCACCGGCCCTGCCGAACCGGCGGGAGGGCGCGTCCTTAAGATGGATGCCGAGAAACGGCAGCACCTGGGTGTACAGCGGCTCAAAGCTCTCGAAGCCGGACACCATGTCCTGCCACACCAGCATCCCCAGTCGGTCGCAGTGGTAATACCACCGCAGCGGCTCGATCTTGATGTGCTTGCGCAGCATGTTGAAGCCCAGCTCCTTCATGGTGCGGATGTCGCAGACCATGGCCTCGTCCGATGGCGGGGTATACAGTCCGTCGGACCAGTACCCCTGATCCAGCAGCCCCGTCTGGAAATACGGTTCGTTGTTCAGGGCCAGCACCTGCCGCCCCTGCTGCTCCACGAGGGAGAATTTCCGCATGCCGAAATAGCTGGCGGCACGGTCCTCTCCCAGCGTGATGTCCACGTCGTACAAAAACGGGTCCTCCGGCGACCAGGGCCGCAGCTGCGCCGCCGGAATGACGGACACGCCATCGCCGTTTTCATCGGCCCGGCCCTCCGCGATCACCGTATCGCCGGCCCGCACCGTGACGCGGGCGCCCTCCGCCGCGTCCGCCTCGATGTGCCAGCGCAGCACTCCCGCGTCCAGATCCGGTGTCAGACGGAGGCTTTTCACGTAGTTCTCCGGCACGCTCTCCAGCCACACCGTCTGCCAGATGCCGCTGGTGGCGGTGTACCAGATGCCGCCCCGCTGATAGCGCTGCTTGCCCATACCGTACACGCCGCCTGCGGCGTCGTCGGTGACGACCGCTGTCAGCCGGTTCTCGCCGTCATTCAGCAGCGCCGTCACGTCCAGGCAGAACGGCAGATAGCCGCCCTCATGGCGGCCCGCCTCCTGCCCGTTCACCAGCACGCGGCAGCACTGATCCACCGCGCCGAAGTGCAGCAGCACCCGGTCCCGCCGGAAGCCCTGCGGCAGGGTGAACGTCCGCTCGTACCGCAGCGTCTCACCGCTTCGCAGCTGGAAGCCGCAGCCGGACAGCAGGCTCTCCGGCGCAAAGGGCACCAGTATCTTTCCGGTGCTGCGGCGGGTATGCTCCTCCCCATCCTCCACCGCGTAGTCCCACAGGCCATTGAGGCACAGATAGCTGCTGCGCACCAGCTGGGGCCGCGGGTACTCCGGCAGAGGGCACGTCTTATCCACCGTCTCGCCCCAGGGCGTATAGAGCCGCTTCATGTCACCGCTCCTCCTTCGTCAGATCCCAGCCGTACAGCGGATAGCGCTGCACCGCACCGAACAGCTTCTTCTTCAGATCGGGGTACCGCTCCTCCAGCGATGCGATAAGCTCCTTCACCTCCTGGCGACGGCTGTGCCCGTCCATAGGGCAGGTATTTTTCACCACCGGCAGACAGAGCTTTGCCGCCATGCGCCGAATGTCCGCCTCCTGGCAGTACAGCAGAGGCCGGATCTGGGTGATGCCCGTCCGGTCCAGATACGTCACCGGCTGGAAGCACCCCAGCCGTCCCTCGAACAGCAGGTTCATCAACAGGGTCTCCACCGCATCGTCGTAGTGGTGGCCCAGCGCGATCTTATGGATACCCCGTTCCGTCAGGGCCGTGTTCAGGCTGCCCCGCCGCAGCTTGGCGCACAGGGAGCAGGGGTTCTTCTCCTGCCGCTCCTGAAACACAATATCGTACACCGGCACCGCGATGCGGATGTACGGCACGTGCAGCTTTTCGCAGTAGTCCGCCACCGGCTCAAAGCTCATGCCCGGCATCCCCGTCTCCAGCGTGATGGCCTGCACCTCAAACGGCTTGGGGTAGAATTCCCGCAGCCGCGCCAGCGCCGCCAGCGTCAACAGGCTGTCCTTGCCGCCGGATACGCCCACGGCCACGGTCTCTCCCGCCTCGATCATGTTGTAGTCCTCCACACAGCGCCGGACCAGGCCCAGGATATGCTGCACGCGGCATCCCTCCCGTAAAAAACGAATTTGCGTTTTGAGAAAACAAGAGAAAAGCGGAGCTATTAAGAGAAAACAGCAGATGTTCTTGCCGTAAATCAAATCGATGTTGACATTCTCCCCGCGCTATGCTATAAATATCATTGCGCGTTCAGTGCGCTTTCTCTGTCCCGATTTTAGCAAGGGCACACGGAAATGTAAAGCATACATTATAATAAATTGGAGGAAGAAAACCATGTCCACTTTCATGGCAAACAAGGCCAACATCGAGCGCAAGTGGTACGTCGTTGACGCCGCCGGCAAGCCTCTGGGCAAGACCGCCGTCATCGTGGCCGACCTGCTGCGCGGTAAGGGCAAAGTCACCTATACCCCCCATGCCGACTGCGGCGACAACGTCATCGTCATCAACGCCGGCAAGGCCATCCTGACCGGCAACAAGATGGAGCAGAAGTACTATCGTACCCACTCCGGCTGGGTGGGCGGTCTGAAGGAGACCAAGTACCGCATCCTGATGCAGGACAAGCCCGAGCTGGCCATGCGCGTGGCCGTTCGCGGCATGATGCCCCGCAACATCGTCACCAAGGACTCTCTGAAGCGTCTGCACATCTATGCCGGCGAGCAGCACGATCATGCCGCTCAGAAGCCCGAGTTGGTCAAGTAAGGAGGAGAAAGAGAATGTATCAGTCCAAGAACCCCTACAAGTACGGCACTGGCCGCCGCAAGTCCTCCGTTGCCCGTGTGCACCTGTTTGAGAACGGCACCGGCTCCATCACCATCAACGGCCGCGACATCGATGAGTACTTCGGTCTGGAGACTCTGAAGATGGTGGTCCGTCAGCCCCTGAACGCCACCAACACCCTGGGCAAGGTGGACATCGTTGCCACCGTCGAGGGCGGCGGCGTGTCCGGCCAGGCCGGCGCTCTGCGTCACGGCATCAGCCGCGCCCTGCTGCTGGTGAATCCCGAGTACCGCGCCATCCTGAAGAAGGCTGGTTTCCTGACCCGCGATCCTCGTATGAAGGAGCGCAAGAAGTACGGCCTGAAGGCCGCCCGCCGCGCACCGCAGTTCAGCAAGCGCTGATCGAGTACGTTTTTACAACTCAAACGCTCAGAAAGCCCCGGAAAACTTCGTTTTTCCGGGGCTTTCTTATAACTTTTTCCTTTGATCGGCTTTGCTTTTTCGCAAATTTCGGCCAAGTGAGCCATGTTTCGTTCCTTTCAGGGAGACGAAACCCGGTTGCACCGCAGAGAAGGTACTCATCTCCGATGAAGCTTCGCTGATTGCCGCCCCGTTCTGACCTCTGTCTCTTTGTGCGCGCTTTGGCCAGCGCCGCAGAGCAGCGCGCAAGTACCTCTCCCGGTTTGGCCGTGATCCGATCCCCTGCCGGAAATACCGTCTTACTCCCTGCCGGCGTCCGTAGTCGGCGCGGACAACGGAAATGTTACGGCCAGTACGCTGCCGCTGTCAGTGCTTTTCTCCACCCAAACGCGGCCGCCGTGAAGCCGCGCGATCTCCCACACCAGTGGAAGGCCAAGCCCCGCTCCGCCAAGCTCGCGGCTGAGGGACTTGTCCACGCGGAAAAAGGGCTGGAAGATACTCTGCCAGAACTCCTGTGGGATGCCGCGGCCGGTATCCGCTACATGGATGACCACCTGCCCGTCCTGCTGCTGCACATCCACCTTCACCGTACCGCCGGGATGGTTGTATTTGACGGCATTCTCCACCAGATTGAAGAACATACGGCAAAGCAGCATATCGCTGCCCACAACGGTAACATCCTCCCCCTCACGCAGGAGGGAAATCCCATTGCGTTCGGCCAGCGGGGCAAGGTCGGCAAAGACCTCATCGATCATGGGCGAGAGCAGAATGACATCATCGCGCGGAACGGACTGAAGATCGCTCATGTCCAGCAGCGCATGCGTGAGCCGGCTGAGCCGCTGGACTTCGTCCTGCAGGGAGGCGAGGAACGCCGCGCTTTCCGGCAGAATATCCGGATGCTCATCGGGGAAAAGCTCCAGTTGTGTTTGCAGCAGCGTCAAAGGCGTGCGCAGTTCATGGGCGGCGTTGCCGACGAACTGCCGCTGAGCGTCAAAGCCGCGGCTCAGGCGTTCCAGCATTTCGTTGAGAGCGTGGGTGAGGGAGCGAAGCTCCGGCAGCGTCTCTTCGTCAAGCCGGATCTCGGAAAGGTTGCTTGTCTCCACCTGTTCTGCCTGCTGCGCAAAGCGGCGCAGCGGACGCAGCGCATGGCCGCTGACGAAATAGGCCAACATACCGCCGAGGAGCGCGATCGCCGCTGTGATGTACCAGTTTGTTGTGCGGAAACGCGCCTGCGCCCCGCTGACAACGATCGTCAAGCCTTCACCGGGCGGGATAAGCTGCGGGTCAAAGCCGGCAGTTTCTCCGCCCTCAACGGCAATGTGGTCGTAGTCCTGAAGCGAATCTGCAATGGAGTCCATATAATATACGCCGGATGAGCAGAGCAGCAGATTCATGGAAACGCAGGTGACGCCGATAAGCAGGACGGTCATCAGCGTAATGCGCCATTGAAGAGACAGCACCTTCATTCTTCCGGCCCTCCCAGCAGATACCCTTCTCCGATGCGGTTATGAATAGGATCATAGCCCATCGCAGCGCGCAGTTTTTTCCGCAGCGCGGAGATGTGGACGCGGATAGAGTTGCTGAAGCCGTCCACGCTATTGTCCCAAACATGGTCGATCAGTTCCTCCTGACTGACCGGGCAGCCCTGATTGAGCAGCAAATACTCTAAAATACCGCTCTCTTTTTTGGTGAGAGAGACCGTCTTTCCATTCACCGCGGCGATGCGGCTTCTTGTGTCGAAGCGCAGCGTACCGAAGGAGAGACACACATCCGGCTGAATGAACTGCCGCTGGGTCAAGCTGCGGATCCGCGCCTCCAGCTCGGCCAGCGCAAAGGGCTTTGAGAGATAGTCGTTGGCGCCCGCGTCGAGGCCGTCCACCTTGTCGGCGGTGCCGCTGCGGGCGGAGAGGATCAGCACCCGCGTTTCGCGGTCGGTCTGCCGCAGTGTGCGCAGCACGCTCATGCCGTCCAGCTTGGGCAGGTTAAGATCCAGCAGCACCAGATCGTAGCGCTCCACCTCCAAAAGCTGCAATGCCCGCTCGCCGTCGTAGGCGAGATCTACGCTGTACCCTGACCGGCGCAGCCGGCGCGCAACGGCATCGCACAGTGTGCGTTCATCTTCAATGAGCAAAAGGCGCATGGTATGCCCTCCCTTTCCCGTGTAAGTTATCCGTAGTATAGCACATTGCAATAAAGTCTTTGTTAATTTTCCGTTCTCAACATCCGCCCCATGGCCGAAAGCGTGTCACAGGCCCCGTCCCGCTTTCGGGGCCGGATACCGGCGGCGGCAGGCTCGTCCGGATCCGGCTTCTTTTATTATACCACAGGTTTTCTCATTCTGCCGGCAATGATCGTGCTGCGTATCATATTTTTCCCTCCCTTTTGCAGGCGCTGTGCCCGCCAGCGCGTTTTACGCGCTGTTTCACAGGGTGTCCCTGTTCCGGATAACGTCGGGCCGGAACAACTGCGCCTGCGCCAAAACCCGCAAAATGGATGCGGACGCGCCCAAAACGCCAAATTCGGAACACTCGATCGCCGGAATAGCTTGACTTTATGCGGATGATGTGTTAGAATTTTCCCGGCTTTTAAGGTGACTGTCTGCGGATAGTCCGCTGGGAAATCCATTAGAATTTAACAGATCGGAGATACATGTCATTATGGAAAGAATCAAGACTCTCGAGACTCGTAGCCTGTGCGACAGCGCCAAGA
>OIZQ01000219.1_pt1 | contig 35318 bp, 29 predicted proteins | sample 1588491 | NCBI WGS metagenome assembly OIZQ01 (sample SAMN03283262) | human gut metagenome | biome: human-associated habitat; material: feces | host: Homo sapiens | place: USA | collected 2013
AGCCGTTCGCGCCCGCAAGGTATGTAAGTGCAACCGTGTACGGCGTGCTGAACCCATATACCCGGCTCGCCCGCGTGCCCGTGGCGTTGTAGCTGTCGGTTATCGTCTTCCCGTTCACCTTTGCTGTCAGGGGCCGGTTGTCCTTGTCGTAGGTATACTCCGTCGTCCAGTCGCTTCCGCCCGCAGACTGGTGCAGCTTCGTCAGGTTGTTGTTCAGGTCGTATTCATACAGGTATTCGCTGCCGTTGTCGGATGCCGAACGGATCAACCTGCCCGTCAGGTCGTAATAATAGACAGTCGTGACGTCCCTTTGGTGGTCCACCATCCGCTGGAGATTTCCCTCTCCGTCATACGAATAACTGTACATCAGCGTGGAGCCGAACTTCACTTCCGTCACCCGGTCCAGCACATCGTAGGTGTAGTGGATCGTAAGCCCGTTGCCGTATTCCGTGCGCGTCAGCAGGCTACGGCTGTTGTCGTAGGTGTTCTCTGAAAGCGCGGTGGAGTTCACCTTCGTGGCAAGCGTGTGGCCGAACAGGTCGTAGGTCATGCCGTAGGTGAAGCCGTTGTGGGAGATCTCCGTCAGGTTGTCGTCAGCGTAGGTATATCCCACCTGTGCGCTGCCCTGCGTCAGCCCGGAAAGCCGGTTCATGGAATCGTAGGAATAGGTGGCGACGTTGCCCTTTGCGTCGGTCACGCTTGTGCGAAGACCCTTGTTCGTGTCGTAACCATAGCTCACCGACTTGCCCCGCGCATCCGTCATGGAGGCAGTGAAGCTCCCCACGTCCGTGTAGGTCGCGGAAGTTTGGATGTATTCGGTATCACTTCCAACTTTAGAGGTAAGGGCGTTTCCTTTGCTATCATAGGTGAAGGTGTACTTCATCCCGGAGTCGCTCGTGGCCGTGAGCAGATTGTGATTGTTGTCGTAAGTGTAGTTGAACTTGTTGCCCTTCGCGTCCGTAGCCTTCACGAGGTCGTTCGTGCCGTTGTACTCAAACGCGCTGTTCTGCTCTGCAAGCCCCTGCACGCTCACCACGTTGCCGTCGTCGTCATATGTATAGCTTTGGCAGAATTCCTCTTTAAACACCTGCATGCCGTCAAAGTAGGCTTCGTTGCAGTTGAAGTTATATTCAAAGCTGAACACGATGGAGCTGTAGTCAAACGGAGCCACCGCAGCGCCGCAGATATACTGCCATTCGGTGCTGTCCGGATTGAAACTGACCTCGTAATATTTCGTCTCACTTGCGCCGACGAATCCCAGCCGCAGCTTGCGTTGGCCGTAATTGACCTCCGTGCCCGTGCCCGCGTTCTTCGTAAAGGCGGGGATGGTGTTCATCTGCGCCCATCCGCCGAAGGTGTAGCAATCGCCCGTCACACCCGAAACCGGAATCGTTTGGGAAACCGCCTTGTCCGCCGACGTGCTGCCAACGAGCTTATATGCGTTGTCCGTAAAGGCTTCGGGGTGCAGTGAACCGGAAACCGTCACAAGCGCGTCGCTCGACGTCAAATCGCTGCCGCGCGTCCAGTTGGCGGTGCTGTCAAGGTCACCGTTCTCCAACAGGTTATAGCGGTTCATGGCGTCCGCCTGCTCAAGCATGACGCAGTCTACATATGCCGTCCCGCTCACAGTGCCCGGGAGCTTGACCTGCACCGTAACGGACGAACTTGCGGTGGAGGGCAAAGTAAACGTCAGGCTCTCGCGCTGCCATGCAAGCGATGCGTCATGCACGCCCGTGCTTTCCACGGTCATGCCGCCATATGCGACAGAGAGACATGCCCCGTCCACGCCTTTGAAATAAGCGGAAAGCGTATATGTTTTGCCCGGCGTGAGCGTCACCGTCTGCGAAGCCGCCGCACTTGCGCCGGCAAGCTTCACGCTCCTGCTGCCCATGAATTTTTCCGCCGTGCTGTAGGATGCGCCGGTTCCCATTGTCCAGGAAGCGCTGCTTTCCATGTTGTGGTTCGCAAGCAGGTTGATGGACGTTTTTTGCAGCTTGGACACGGTCTTGAGCTGGGTCACGGTGCGGTCCCCGCTGTTGAACGAGCAGAACTGCGCGCTGCCATCCACATCGCGGATCGCGACCGTCTGCCCCGCGTTATTGAACTGATAGATGCTCTTACGTCCCACGTTGTCGGTGAACGTGGTGCTGTTCCAGCCATGCGAGATGGCAAGGCTGCCTCCTGCTGTGGATCCCGCGTATTCAGAAATGCTGACTACACGGAACGGCGCTGCGTTGGTGTAGCCATACTGCACCTTATAGCCGTCGTGGTTCTGCACCGTCGTAAGGTTGCCATTCGCGTCGTAGCCGTAGGAGCTCGTCTTGTTGTCGGCATATGTAATGCCGGTAAGCCTGCCTGCCGAGCTGTAGGAATAACTGACGTCCAGCCCGTCCGGCGCATCAATTGCAGCGAGCCTGCCGCCCGAATAGCTAAGCGTCGTCGTGCGGCTTGCCCCGTCTACAATGCTCGAAACCTGCCCGCTGCTGTTGTAATTGACGTTCAACGCATTGCCGTTGCTGTCCTTAAGCTGGCATAGCTGCCCGGCGCTGTTGAAGATGAGTTGGTTGCCGAGCTTGTCCTGAATCGTTTTCGTGCTTCCGCTGACGGTGAGCGTGGTTTCTTTGTCCAGCTCATTCTCGTATAGCGTGGCGCTGCTTGCAGACTGCCTGTAATAGTGCGCCGTTCCATCCCCGTCGATGTGCTTGTAATAGTTCGTCCCGCTGATCGTAACCGGAACAGCCGTCTGCGCATAATTCAAGCGCCATCCGTAGCCGTAGCCGAGGTCAACATCCTTGTCATGCGTATTAAACACATGGTTGAGCGTTATGGGCATAACGCCGCTCGCAATGCTTACGTCGCTGTGCGTCAGCACCAGATTTCCGTTATAGTCGTTTACAGATACCGTACCGGCTCGGCCCACGCTCTGGCTATGATAGGTCCATGTATCCTCAAGGCCGGTCGCATTCACATATACGATAGAAGCATACGGATGCGAACTGTAATAATACTGCGCATCCACGGAGTGGTATTCCATATAGCCCCACGTTTCGTCATATGCCTTGATCACGCAGCCATAGTTGGGCGTTCCGTCATACCACTGCTTCACGAGGCCCGTGATATCCCATGTGTTGAACGAGCCGGGCAGCACGGAATAGGATATGCTTTCAACTTTCGTTGTGTCATACGCTGCGCGGTTGTTCCATACAAGGGTAGAGCTCGTCCAGTCTTCCGTGACACGGTGCACATCAAGCCGGAGGTCATTGGAGGAGTTTGAATTCCTGCGCGCAATATTGAGCGACGCTTTGATCACCATGTCGCCCGCGCCAAGCGCCGGAAGATTTGGGAATTTGATGTAAATGCGGTTAATGCCGCTCGATTCTCCGTATCCAACCTTCAGTTTTGAAAACAGATATGTGTTTTCATTTGGATCAAGCGAGCTGATAAAGGTATCATGAACCTGTGAAGAGTCCAGCGATGTCTGCACGTCAGGGTCGATCGTGACAGGGAACTCACGTTCCGGCGCTTCCAGCCAGGCGCGGGATGGGATCATCGTATAGGTGAACGCAACCGTGCCATCCGCCGCTTCCATGCCGCTGATGCGATCAATTGCAGCGCCCGCCTCAAGCTGCGCCTGTAATTCCTGCAGTGCCTGCAATTGGGCTTCCGGAAGGGCTGGTTCTGTTGCCTCCGGCCCTTCCTCAGCCCAAATCCCGCTCGTTTTGCTCTCCGAAGCAGCTGCTCCGGTTCCTTCGGCGCCTGCTAAGACCGCGGAACCTGCTTCTTCTTCGTTTGGCTGTCCGGCGGGAACTTCAGTATCGTGTTCTTCTTTCGCTGTTTCGCTTCCTGTTCCGGAAAGAAGCACCGTGCCGGCCGTGCGCCGGTTCGCCAGTCCTTCACCGGTTGCCGGAGGTTCGCTTTCCGATCCGGACTCAGGTGTAAGCTCCGGTACAGGCTCAGATGTAATTTCCGGTGTGGGTTCGGTTTCCGGGTTTGGTTCAGGTTCGCCTGTGGTTTCCGGCCCGGCAGGGGCTTCGGGGGTCTCCTCAGGAGCGGGAGATTCTGCCGCCTCCGGGGGAGTCAAAGGCTCCTCATTCCCCGGCAGCTCCGGGGTTCCTTCAATCCCCGAAACAGGTATTTCAGCCGTATCGGGTTCAGGCGTCCCGCCTTCAACGGAAATGCCACCGGAAGGCTGAAGCTGAACGGTAAAGCTGCTTTGCATCTCTTCCAGCATCTGAAGCTCGGCGACAGGCACCAGCTGCAATGCCACCTCCGACGTTGCTTCGCCCGCTGCATCCATAACAAACGGCGCGCCGATCTTAAATACTTCATCATCTGAGGCATCCATGAACTTGATTTCATTGCCGGCTACCGTAGGCGTGAGCCCTGCGCAGGTTACCTCCATGGTATAATCCTCCGCAAGCTTTGCTGCGCTTTCGATTGTAACCAGCTCGCGCACCCCGGTCGGGCCAACGACATATGAAATGTCCGTCCCGCTCAGCGCATCCGCGTATGTGATAACAGAAGAAAGGTTTGGCAGTTCCCGCATATCTGCTGCAGTGGAAGCATTTTGTGCTGCCGCCGCATTTTCCGGCGTAACAATCTGCGCACTGGAAGAGACGCTTCGGTCGGACAAGCGCCAGGAGATGGTGTATCCGTCCTTTTCCACCTTTACGAGTTCTTCGCTGTTGGCGTTTGTTGCAAAGCTGACTTGATATGTACCTTCCTGATTGGTATATACCTGCGTTCCATCCGCCCGCGTCTGTAAGGTCAGCCGGTTGTCGATATCCTTCCATTCTCCGTTTTCCTCGTAATGCACGGGGTAGGGATAGATCACCGCCTCAACAGCGCGATCCTCCCGAACGAACCGCTTGATATTTTCCTCGCGCCCGCTCACGTCTTCATACAGAAGGGGGCTGTCCGGCAGAATTTCAGAGGGCTCTTCTGCAATTTCGCCTGCAATGTTCCTGATGTGAGCCCGATGCTGGAGTTCATTTGACAGCGCATATGCCGTGTCCCGCAGCGTATAGCTGAACAGGCATACAACCGTAAGCATAATGCTGATGATACACTTTGTCGCTTTCTTCATATGCTTGATTTGAGATGCCTTTGCATCTCACTCCTTCCTGTAAAAATGTTCTGTTGTTTTCGTCAGCATGATATGTTTTGTCCAAAACGCCGGTTGCCTGGATACGGAAAACTTTAGGCCGCATCACCTCAATCAAAAAATGATTTTATTCGACAATATTAGTTTAGCCGATCTCAATCAATGTATTACAGTGTCAATTCCGTGCCAAATCCATGTCAGTTCCGTGCCACAGCGTATGCTGTGCCCCGGCCTTTTTCAAACATGAAAAAAGTAGCCTTTCTTTTTTTAGATAGCAAACCCCATAACATCGATGTTATTCGCAATGACGCTCGCGCTCTGCGCAATTCATTTCCTCACAAGGAACTTAGAAATTGTCAATGAACAGGGAATTTCAAGGGATGGGGATCAGATATTGCTTTATTCTCTTTAGCCTTCTGTTTGGAAGGGTAGGCGAGATACTTCCGAGAATTATTCAATGGAAACACCTTCTTTCATTTTCTATGCATTGTCATCTTTATAGGTTTTCATTCATATATGGCCAAATTTGTCCAAGGTAACGCGCGAACAATATATTTTTTCCATAAAATATCATTTCATGTTACCTTATGGATTTTTGTGCTGCATACAAATAAAGGTCATGTCCCAGACGTAATAAGTAAATTAAGCAGAGAGAGGGGGCCTCTCCGTTGGTTCGCGAAATAAATGCCATTTGATATGGTGCTGCAGGTAATGTCCCACTTTATTAATCTTTTTTATCTATTTCGTTAATCAGGAGGAATATATCAAAATAAAAAAAGTCAAAGTCCTTGCAACGATAATGCTGGCAGCAGTCATTGCATTGAGGTGGACGCAACCCGGTATCCAAGATCACAGATGAGATTCTGCCGGTGATTCGTGAATGGCAGAATCGCCCGCTGGAAAGCGTATATGCCATGGTCATGCTGGACGCGATCTACTACAACAAGATGCGCAAAGACGGAATCGTTGTCAAGAAAGCTGTATACATTAGCATTGGCACCGACCTCGAAGGGAAAAAGGACGTCCTTGGAATTTGGATCGGGGCCACTGAAAGCGCAAAATACTGATTGAGCGGGCTGAAAAGCCGAGGCGTTCAGGATATTTTGATCGTATCGGTGGACGGATTGACCGGCTTTTCGGAAGCTATTGCCGCGGCATATTCCAAAACAGAAATCCAGAAGTGCATCATCCATCAGATCCGCAGCTCCACCCGTTATGTATCGTGTAAAGACGTAAAATTCTTTACCGCGGCGCTCAAGCCCATTTACTGAAGAACTTGCTCTGGAGGCTCTGGACGAACTGGAATCCACCTAGGGCAGCAAGCATCCGATTTCGATCAGATCCTGGCGGGATCACTGAGACGAGCTTGCCACCATGTTCAAGTATCCGAAACAAATTCGACGGATCATCTGCACGACCAACGCCATCGAGAACCTCAACCGTCAGTTGCGTAAGATCACGAAAACCAAGAGCGCGCTTGTAAGCGATGGCGCCTTGCTCAAGCAGCTTTATCTTGTGACCATGCATGTCACGGAAAAATGGACGATGCCGATCAAAGGCTGGGGTAGCATCCTGATGCAGCTTATGATCTTTTTCGGCGGCCGAGTCAATGTGACGCTTTGACAACTACCACAGCGATCCGAAATCGTAATGGCATGCTGCGCTTTTTGCCTTCACGGCTCCGGCTTCGCCGTGGTACGGTATCGACACGGGGCAAGGTGATACCTTGCCCCGTAGGTTCAACTTCAATCGTCTGCCATTTCGCCTTAACACAATACTTTAGGCGCTACCTCCGCTGATCGAGAAATGGGGGATCAAGGACATGGACGACGTACATGCACTAGCTTGACTGCCTGAACCTTATATTCCATATCATATTGTTGTACCATCTTGACTTCCCCTGTTTTTTCTTTAATCGTGCTCTTTTTGCTTGCGAAGGGAGTGTCAACTTTTATGGTACAACATCACCCCCACGAGCCAGTCCTCGTCACGCTCCTCTAATTTGTGTATTATGGCCTCACTATTGTGTGCGTTTAGTTAAGTTTACACCTCGCAGAGCTTTGCCCAGGTAGCTGCGCCGCATATGCCATCAGAGGTAAGACCGTTTGCAGTTTGAAACTGTTTCAACTTATTCTCACTGCCTGTGCCAAATAGACCATCGGGCGTGCCAACATTGTAGCCATTGAGGTTGAGCAATGCCTGTACAGCTTTAGCGCCTTCCTGTTGGCCAGTCTGCTTCCTCACAATCGGGAATAGCAGGCTCCACGTTGCAGGGCCAACTAAGCCATCCACGCGGACATCTTCACTTGCCTGGAATACCTTCACAGCATAAGTAAGTTCGGCATCAAAGGTTGCGTCCACGATTCCAGCAAACATATTTTCAACAGCCATGCGGCGCTTGATCTGATGAACTGCCGTGCCAGTATCGCCCTGGCGGTAAATCGTGTTGGAACCGCTCGAACTGCCGCCTGTACCAAAGTAAAGCGTGTTTCCTGCAGGTGGAGTAGCCAAACACAGAGAAGCCCATGTATTAGCACCAACAATGCCATCTGAAGTCAGGTTCCGCAATGTCTGATATGCTTTCACCGCAGCTTGTGTTCCGGAACCAAATACTCCGTCAATGAGAAGCCCATGCTTCTGCCGGTAAAGCAGCATCTGCAGCGCCCGAACCTGATCTTTGGTTCCGCGCCCCATTTTAAGAATGGGGAACAGTTTATTCCAGGTGATTGGACCTACAATGCCATTTGCCGTGATGCTGTTTGCCGTTTGGTACGCACGCACATATTGGTCCGTTGTGTTGTCATATGTGCCCGTTACATCCAGCGCATACTGCGTTGCAAGCCTCTGCTGGAGCTGCCGTACAACATCATTGCTATCGCCCAGCTCACAGAGGGCAGTAGAATCTCCGTTCTGATCGATAAGCACTTCCGTTTCAAACGGTTCTTCAAGTGTGAGAGACTGCCAAGTCTTATCTCCGCAAATACCATCTGCATCCAGCTGTCGGGCCTGCTGATAGGCTTTCAGAACGGTTTCCGTCCCTGTTCCGAAAAGCCCATCCGGAGTTCCAACGGGATAGTTCTGGTAGTTGAGGAGCGCCTGCATTTCGCGCGCGCCCGCTTGGGAGCCGGTGCGCTTTTTCAGCACTGGGAAAAGCACTTTCCATGTGCCGGAGCCAACGATGCCATCCGACGTAAGGCTGTTTGCCGTCTGGAACTCTTTGATTTTGGCTTCAAGGACATCATCAAAGAAATTGCTGACAATAAAGCTGCTATCCGTTGCCCAAAATCTGCGGCGGATCATCTCGATTTTGTCCCCGCTGTCGCCTTTTCTATAAACCGGACTGTTGTAGCTTCCGGTGTGCTGTACAACCTCTGCTGCGGACGAACGGATATCCGGATAGCCCGGTAGCGGGCCGTAGGTGAGTGCATCATTTACAAGAGGGAGCTGTTCTACATCACTCTCTTTCAAATTCAAGTCAAGCCAATCGAACATTCCCCAGGCATTCCATCCGGAATCACTCGAAAACTGAGTGACAACAACGCCGTACATTTTTCCTTTTGCTTCAATTATTCTGTCTTTTCCCACATATACGCCTATGTGCTTTACTCCAGAGCTTCCCCTTTTAAATACGATAACCCCTGGAATTCTAGGCATTGTACTCATGTTTGTTGACTTTTCAGAGCACCATTGCTTATACATGCCACCAGAATAAGTATCGCAATTTGTTACTCCTTTTTTGAGCAAAAACCATTCGATGAGCCCTGAACAATCCGTCACAAGTTTGCCTATCCATCTAGTGCAGCTTCCAAGATAGTCAGCATCTTCATTGTTCGGATCATCTGCCATTCTTTTTTCAAGCAGGTCTTGGGTGCATATTTGGCCATATGTTCCAAGAGTATAACCGCAGCCAACACGTGATTTCAGGAATTCCAGCAGTTCACCGGCTGTAAAAGTCGGAATTCCACTGTTAGTACTTGGATCCCCCGTGATTGGAAGATATCTATTACAGATGTCATTTCCAGCAGAGTTTTCGTCATTGAAAAAAATCGATGTCCCCATAGAAAGCATCTGGTATGCAGTCTTACCTTTTACGGTTCCGCTTGCGCGTGTTGCCCCGTTAATATCAGCTGCGTCCGATAGGCCCATATCCTCCAACAGATCAGCCATTTGCGAGCGTCTGTATCCACGATGATACATTTGGTCATTTATTGCAGGGTTGCAGCTGAGCCGACTTTCATAGAGCGTATCCATGTTGCACAATTCGACAGCAAGCTCGCAAGCTCGTCTCCACTGGGCTGAAATAGGCGTATTAGCTATTGTATTGCCCGCAGATACTTCCATTGGATTTGCGGTCAACGGATGATAGCCATCCGTTAACAATGTATAAGCCATGTTGACATAAAGGACTTCTCGCCAAGAAGCCCATTCAACAGAATGGCCTCCAACAATGCTCCAAATCATATGGTCGCCACCGAATACGCTACGAAAACGTTTGCGATTTAACATCTCCTGCGCTACACATTCTAAGGCTTGCAAGTCGGACTCTTCTGCACGTATTGTTCTTGCAAGAAGCTCTGCATCTGAACGTGAGTTCGTCGGGAGCCCCAATTCAGTATTATAGTCTTCTTCAGGAATGATTTCTGCCCATTGCCGTATAAGGGCATCGGTCAATGCTATCGACATAAGTAAGCTACCTCTTTCGTTTTATAGTCTTGCTGCTAGCATTGAGCACATTTTACATGAGGCAACCAATTATTTGTAGTGACACTCCCAGGCCACCTGCAACTTAGCTATCAAACATAGGCAGGTATTCCTGCAGGCTGATTGGATTCAACTGCAGAGGAGAAAGAAGATAGGCTTCAGGAGGCAATTTAATATAGAAGCCGCCTGTTTCTGCGTCATAATATATAGCCATATCAGTTTTCTTTTCGGTGCGGCTTAAAGTATTGCTTTCTGATGAGAGTTCAAAACACATTGCCACCTCCAAGCGGAGGCAATCACCCTCTATGCTCTGCAAGGTACTTTCGATTGTCTGGCTCGGATGGGATTGGTTGATAACGCTTCCCTGTTCGGCTCGATGCTCGGCATAAATAAGCTCATGCTTCCCTTTAGACAGGTTCAGCCAGGAAACAGTAGTTTCTGACACGCCGGTTCCTCTTTCGCTGGTTGAACGGTAAACGGCCCAATCCATCCCAGAAAACGTAGCATAAGCAAACGCTTCCGCTCTTTCGCAATTATTCACTAGAACATAACGGGGAATATAATTTGAGGCCATCTTTTGGAATACGACGTAGATCGTATCGACAAGGCCACACGAAAGACGCAAATGGCAGTATTCCATGCCCGGCTCTCCGGCGTCATCAAAGGCGGCGCTTGTGATAGAACGGTCAGGCCAAAATTTCGGCTCGACCATATCAATACCATGATTCCCCCAAAAGGCCTTCAGAGTATCCGGCATTTGTCCCACTGAAGTTTCCCCCAAAGACAGCACACCTTTCTCATCCAGCGCTTCACCGGAAAGAAGGCCCAAATTTCCATCGGCCGAATCCGGGAGATAAGCATCGGAAGTAAGGCATGTAATCGCATCAGTTTCCGCTATCTTTAGCCGGTCAAATGATGTGGCATCCATAAGCGCCAAAGCAGGGAAGAGCGGAGTGGTTTCATTTTCCCCCGAAATGGGCTCTGAGACGCCCGGTTTGCTGCACCCATATAGCATGAAAACCAACATGCAGGTAAATATGGCAATCATGTTTTTGAGTTTGCGGCACTCTGATTTTGCCACACAGCTTTTTCGTGCTCTCAAATTCGCAAATCGTTTGTTCCGAATACTTTGCATGGTCAGTATTCCTTTCGAATGATTCAGTTAATCTGCATTGAAATAGTATGGCACTGTTACTTTTTGCTAATTCAAAAAATCAATATTACAGCTACCCACATGATATTTGGAGTGACAGTATGAAGCCCCCTAGTAAGACCACGACAAATCAATCGTTGACTGATGCGGATCCTTCCAACGTATGTTTGTGGAGCATCGCAATGTAAAGTTCTCCGAATCAAGCCGCGGATCATAATAAATATAGTGATCTTTATCCCAGTTCCTCGCATCAAACGCTTCAACCCCTAATGTATGTGGATCGACATCCGAGTCACTTGGAGTAGCGGAGCAGGCAAGGAACGCATCGTAAATCTGCAGGATAATATCCTTTACTGTATCTGCGCTGGCATTTGTAATGTCGATCTCATAGCCCGCATGGTAGAGCTTTCCGGAACCGGATTCGGATTCTCTAAATACAAAGCGTGCGCTTTGGCCGAGATAATCAATCCCATCCACGACGTAACTATACTGGTAACTATAGTCGCCCGGATATCTGCGGGACCTTTCACCATCATATGCGTTCGTTGCCCGGTATTTTTCAAAGATTTCTGCAGCATCGCCCCGGAACAGCTCCGGCTCCATAAAAATGCATTCCTCCGTAAAATGGAAGTTCGTTTCATGCGGGCAACAAGGACCTTTCTGTTCGTAGAAGAAGCCAGACATTTCATAATCGTACTCGTCACCCTGGAACGCTACCAAGTAAAACCCTTGTGCCATGTTGCCCGGTGGATTTACGCCAAGCTCCAACGTATAGTCTCCCAATTTCCAGACGGCAAACGGGTGCTCGTCCGAATCATACGCCTCGATTGGGACGCGATTATAATAGTCATCATATATAGAAAGCTCGTCGGCATCACCCAGCACGGCAATAATTTCACTATACAACGCATCATATACGCGTGAATAATACAGGTGCACAAGCATCGCTTGCTTGATTCTCGTGCTGTCTTCATTGGTTTGAAGCCACAGTCGGGCGTCTCTGCCATCGAGATAAACGTTCTTGACTTCGTATAGGCCTGCTACCCTTTCATATTTTGCGTTGTACTTCTCGGCTGCCAAATCCGCGGTGAGACCTTCTTCCTGTTGTGCTCTGTAAAAGCCCAGTGGGTCGATTGATTCCGGCAGCGCCACAGGTCCTGCAGCTGGCTCTTTGGTGGCCGCTGCTGTTTCTTCCTGCAAAGGCAGCACATCTGCCGCTGCGCTGTTCATGACGTCGCTCACGTCTGCCGGCTCCACTTGCTCTGCGTGCCGGCAGCTGGTAAGCAGCATGACAGCGCACAGCGCTGCTGCTATCAAGCCCAATATTCTATGCTGCATAGGATTCCTCCAAGGTTTTTTTCTTTCTTCGGTGTTTTTGATTTCAGTATAGCTTGCTTCTTCATCCGAGTCCATTCGCCCTAATGATTTTTACACTTTGGTAACAAAAGCGGATGTGCCTTAAAGCTATGCCTGGCACACCCGCATCTATATGCTCTCCCGGCCCCACCCCTACCGTTCATATGAAGATATTTACCCATCGGGTTTTACATGAGTAGTACCCGATACCAAACACTATTTACTTTTTCTTCTTGCTCTTTAGTTTGCTTTCATGGATCCCTAACTGCGCTTGTTTATAGAGTTGATTCCCCAACACCGCAATTCCGCAGGCTAGAACTCCTTGTATCGTTGAGGTCACACTCCAGCCAAGCAGAATATTGGCGGCAAGCAGGGAAATAAGCAACAATATCCACGGTATACACCAATCGACAATCTTGGGCGTTGCCTTTAGAAATATACCGATTACATAGAGCGCTACGGCAAGAGGAATCAATGCCTCGTCAATTTGAGCTGTGATTTCAAAATCCATCACTTCACCTCTTTCGTTTCGGATTGGGATAACGATTCAATTTGGTTCAGGCACGCAACGATACGATCAACAGCCCTGGATTGAATTCGTTTTAAGGTGCGCTCAGAGCGTCCATTCATTACACCCCACATCTTCTCGTGTTCCACGATTGTCTTTGCCCAGTCTAGCCCTTGAATCAGGTGCGTCGCCACAAGAAATCGCTCCTCTGTAGGCAGGATTTGCAGCCAACTCTCTACGGCCTTTTTTTGGTCGTTCAATGCCTGCCGCTGCATTTCCAGTGTATGAAGATTATATTGGCAGCGGGCTGACTCCGCTTGCTTCAGAGTGTTTTCAATAATCGCGATTTTTGCGCACGTTTGGCGATGATTTCTCAGTTCGTTCATCACATCTGCGGTTGACCACATATTATTTCCTCCTTTTTTCAATCATAGCAATAGGCAACAAGCAAGAACAGTGGCAGTTCGGTTCCATCGCCATTGCTGATTAAAAAGGCATATTCTGTTTGGAATCAATACCGGCACTGCTCCACGACAGAGTGCGGTATATCTTTTGACTATTATTGTCAGATCATGGACGTTACCCTTTTAATTCATCTAGTGCGTTATGCGCGAAATGTTGCGTTTTGTGCACGAACTATGCATCGTTTGATAAATCACTTGGTTCTGCCAAACTATAACGCAGGAGGTGAATGATAATGCGTGAAGACTGTGTAGAATCCAGCAAACAGCTTCGAAGTCTACGCGAAACACATAAAATGACTCAATCCGATATGGCGGCTGCGGCTGAATGCAGCTTGCGCAACTATCAGAATTACGAATATGGCAAATCACAGCCGGGATATATTATTTTGAGCCATATTATCCGCAACCTTCCAGCCGACCCGCGCGAGTTGTTCGAAAGTAGCGTTTACGATGTGAACGACACAACTCGGGAGCATATTAACCGCCTGTTGGATAAATGCAATGGCGACCAGCTCCGGCTAACGCTTAAACTCGTACAAGGCATTCTCGATGAGTGGCCGAAATAAAATGAGAATAAGATGATGGTTATGAAGTTATGGCGAAAATTTCAACTAATGATGAAATAGCAGAGGTCTACTTAAAAAGCCAACATGCATTGTTCCAATTGGCGTTGACTTATGTCGATACGCTCTATTTGGCCGAAGAGTTAGTTGGGGACGCTATTGTGGCTATTCTAGATAAATCACCCACTTTTGAGAGCGAAGCATCTTGCGTATGCTATCTCAAGCAAATTGTGCGCAACAAGGCTATAAGCCTTTTGCGGAAGAAATATAAGATCGAACCGCAGAAGGATGAAGATATCGAAAAGCAGTTTATAGAATTAAATGACTATACACTGCCATTCAACGAGGTTGAAGTCCAGTTACTGTTACACGAACTATTGACAGAATATCCCAAGGAAATCAGAGAAGCCTTTATTGCCCATGTAATCGACCAGGAAACCATCCCTGTACTTGCCGCTCACTATGGCATTAAAACCGATACGTTAAAAAAACAGATAGGTCGCATGAAATCGCGTATTTCGGAATCAATACCTAAGACGGATATGAGAAACTTCTTGTTTATACTTATGTTGCTTTCATAGTCAAAGGAAGGAAGGAGCCTTATGAGCTGGCACACAGCCAAGAGATTACTCCAGCGCAAGCCCTATTTGCTGGATCCCTATCGATGCAGAAGCGCAAACGCTGCAAAAAGAATGCTTGTTGCCGAAGGAATTCCATCGGCAGAGAAGGTGTTATCTGGCGCGCGAATCAGAGCAGGCAAGAGCGCTTCGGAATGGGAAGCCTTTACGGGCATGCAAAGCAAGATAATGGAGAGCAAATGCAAGCAAGCTACGCCAGTTCGTTTCGGCAAACTGTTTATGCTGTCCCGTCGCGCGGTAATTGCTATATCTATTTTGATTGTTCTTACGACATTCATAGCTTGTACACCTATAGGGCGTGCTTGGGCTGTAGCGATATATAACGAGGTTGCTGAAGTGATTGGCAACATCCTTTATGTTGGATCAGAGAAGCATAGCGAAGTTCCGAATGAAGTGGAAGAGTTTTCCTATTCTTCTGATTCTGTTATGGATTGCGACTCACTGGATATAGCCCGCGCGCAAATGAATCAACCGCTTTTTTATCTTGCTGACAGCACGGATGATATAATAGGAATACAACTATCCCAGTCCTCTATATATGGAAGTATCCTCGAAACAACTTACCTGCTGCCCAATCAGGTGACAGTAATTATTACGCAGTCTTGGGGCAATAAGGAGGCAGATGCTGTTATCCTTGATGAGAATAAAGAATATGTTCGCATTGAATTGCCAAATGGAATTATTGTGGAAGGAGCATTTTCGGAGGAAGATGAAGGATTTATTGGAACAATTGTTTCAGCCAATACGATTGTAAACATATATATTAATGGTGCTTCAGATGGGATTGCTATCCAATCATGTTTAGCATCACTCGCCATATTATAAAGAGAGGGTTCGTGCTATGAGCCATACACGAACCCTTTTTATTTAGCTAAAAACTATATCGAATAATAATAGGGAACAGTACCTGTAGAATTATAGGTGCTACCCGTTATTTCAACCTTATAATCACCGCTTAGGTTAACTGAAATGTATTTGTCTGCACGCACAGTCGATGTTGTACCCGTGTTACTCACTGAATCAACATATATCCAAGAGTTACCGCTTTTTTTGTACAGAGTAACGGTAACAGTTTTTTCCTCGATTATACCGCCGCATTGGCCATAAATGACGTATTTTCCGCTGGTCGTTTCGTATTTCATACCTCCGCGAATGGATAACGAAGCACATGGCATTATTTCGTCATCCTGCGGTGCAGCTAACGCCGGGACGGCAAACGGCAAGGACAGGCAAAGGATAAGCACGATAGAGATTAGTTTTTTCATGGGTATTTCCTCCTGTAAATTACGCATATATGCGGTTAATCTTTTATACGCATAACCCATACCCTAAAGGGACATCAAAAAACAAAAATCTAAAAAAAACATGAATTTTATTAGCTCCGGAAAAATACCTGGGGCTTTTCCTTTTTGGTGCATTTAACACTAAAAGGAGAATCTATGCATTTCATTCTTGCAATTGTTCATGTTAGCCCGTTCAATTCAACGACCAAACTGACAATAACGTTTCAATATATTTGCATCAAAAGCTCAATACGAATGCTCTTTGGATCAAAAAGCCAAAGAGCATTTGTATTTGGGGCAAAGGCACCATGCCTCCTCATAACTAACGCTGATGTAATGCGTTGGGAAACGTATATATCACGCTACCCCTGACTCTCGGATTCCTGATTCCACTTAAAAAATCAGCAATTCGGAGGTTAGGAAAAATGGCTAAGATCACAGAAGTTTACATGCTGGTCGATGGACAGCAAACAGGCTTTACTATGCAACAATTCCAATCAATGCGAGATGCTGACCCAGCCATCCGCAGCCGCAGGTTTATCGCCGTGGACAATCGGCTATATGAGGCCACGCCGGAGCAATTCCGTGAATGGAAGCGAGAGCAGAACCGCAAAGCATACCAAAAGTCCAGTTTCCCGGAATACGGCGTGGTCTCGTTTGATGCTCTTGTAAAAGAGGATGGTACTTCTGCATGTGAGTTTATCCCAAACGAAGCGGCCGATGTAGCCGAAGAAGCAGCGGCGGAATTGATGATCGAAACGCTCCATAGGGCGCTCGAAAAATTGACCGTTGAGGATCGGCATCTCATCCAGTCGATTTACTTCAAGGGCATGACAGAGCGGGAATATGCCGGAATCATTGGTATTTCGCAGCCTGCGGTACATAAGCGGCTGTGCAGGGTTATCCGCCAGTTAAAGAAATATTTGGAAAATTAGAATCCGTGGTTATCAAAGCGGCAAATATTCAGCGGACAAAAGGTGAGAGAGTTCATAAGGCTCTTGCGCTCTTTGAAAACTGAATATCAGCATTGCGGATCAAACCTCCTTCCTGCTCTGAACGAGCAAGCCCAGCGGCGGCAGCGCCATGACGCTCCCATATAGGGAGCCGAGCGACAGGATGCCGGCCGCGGAAACGTGATAGGCAAAGCGCTTCGGCCATGACAAGGAAGGTTGAATAATAAGACTCCCGTCAGGGCCTCCACAGATAAGAGAGGCGGGCCGTCCAACGGTTGTAAGCAGTAAGACCAGTGGACTACCCGAGAAGGGTCCATACGCCATGGCCTGCCCGCAATGCTCCCTACGCCATGTCGTCTGATATGGCATACCGGGGGTGCGAGCTGCGAATACGGTAAGCAAATAAACAAATCCGGACACGGCAGGGCGTTCTCGGCCTGCTGTGTCCAATTTAAGCAAAGGATTTTATGATGAATATGACTAGTGCAAACAGTAAAATATCGTGGCTTAGTGACGCGCACGAAGATATCGAAAAGATTTTTAGGATCATTCTGCCGCAGCATGGCAGAGAACCGAGAGATGGCCAAATCGAGCTTTGCCATAAGATGCTCGATTCGCTTGCCGGGAAAAGGATTGCCTTGTGCGACGCCGGTGTTGGCGTTGGAAAGACCGATGCATATATCGTCGCAGCGCTCATGCTCCATAAGCACAAGCCAGCCCTTCTCTGTACGGGAAAAGGGGATGACCTCAACGAAAACAATTCGCCTTTTGTGATCTCCACCTCCAGCATACAACTCCAACGGGCGATCATGGACGACTATATTCCCTTCCTGTCCAATACATTGCTAGAAGCAGGCATGATAGCAGAACCATTCACGGCACAAGTGCAGAAAGGTAAAGAAAACTTTGCCTGTCGAGACAGGATGCTGTACCGCCTTTCAACAGTAAATATGGAGCGGAAAAACCCCATCCAACGAGACGCTCTTCTCATGCTGAAAACCGAATACGACCTTGACCGCATCCCCGGACTGAGCGGGTATGACCGCGCGCGGGTGTGCGTGCCCAACACCTGCCTCGATCCTTGCGAACATTCAGACGTTTGTCCCTATATGCGGCACGTTATGAACTCTCGAGTGCATCCCGCTCTGTTTCAGATCTGTAATCATTACTACCTTATGGCGGACGCAGAGCATGAGGCAAACGGGCGCCGGGCGTTACTGCCCTACTATCGTGGACTCATCATCGACGAAGCCCATCGCCTGTATGACGCAGTGCAGAGCATTTGTGGGCTTGAAGTATCCGAAAAGCAAGTAAAGTTGCTACTGAACGACCTGCGCACCGCTCGCATGAATACACTCGCCAATGCACTTTCCGTCTCTTTCGACCAACTGTTTCGCGCGTTCTTCTCTCAGGCAGGTAGAGGCGATCTGTATAGACGCACCAACGATTGCCGCAATGCGCTTAGAGAAACGCTTGGCGCATTGGAAACCGTCCGCAGAAGCATGATCGGTTGGAAGCGGACCGGACATATTTCCGGTAGAATCAATTCTATGGTCACCGCTCTCAAACGCTTTGACGATGGCGATAATACCTATTACTGTTTTGCTGAACTCGATGACACTGGCTGCGCGAAGCTCTGTGCCGTGAGCAAGAGTTACCGTGCTTATTTGGACAAGCTCCTCTGGAGTCGTGACATCGGCATGGTGTTAACCAGCGGCACGTTGGCAGCTGGCAAAGACCTGAAGTTCTTTAAAAAGCATCTGGGGCTAGAGCACAATAACCGCGTGACGGAAAACATCACCCCCTCACCCTTCGACTATCAGCACCACTGCCTGCTGTACTTCCCCACGGACATGCCCAGATGCAGCGATCACCTCGCATTCCGCGAAGCAGCTGCAGAGCGAATCGCGGGCCTGATACAGGCCACGCACGGTCACGCATTGGTGCTTTTCACCTCCTATACCGAGATGAAAGACATCTTTGACCGGCTGGAAGCAATGGAACTCCCGCATAAAGTATTCGCCATGTTCAAGCGTGGTGATGAATATCTGGCGGCATTTCGTTCTTCCAACGGCGGCGTTCTCCTCAATACCAAATGGGAAGGTGTGGACTACCCCGGCGATCAGGTATCGTCGCTCATCATCCCCCGTCTGCCGTTTCCTCGCCGGGACGCACTGCATAAGGGGAAGCTCAACGACTACCGCGAGGTCAGCCAGTTTATCCGCGAAGTTGCTATCCCCGAAATGCAGGTGAAGCTCCGGCAAGGCTTTGGCCGCGGCATCCGTCTGGTCAGTGATACCTGCGCCGTGTCCATCCTGGACGGCAGAGCGGCACCGGGTGGCAGTCACCACGATGCTGTGCTTGCAGCTCTGCCCGCCTGCCCCATGACGCAGGAGCTTGCGGATGTAGAAGCCTTCATTCGCCGGAACAAGCCATCCGACTACTTCCGCACGGGGGGACGCCGACAATGAATGAATTGAACTACAGCGTGTCGATGCAGTTTCTGAAAGGGCTCCTTCGTGACGGTCTCCTCTCTCAAGAGGAATACGAGGCGGCGGATCGAGTGCTGGTAGAGCGGTACAAGCCGCTCCTTGCCTCAGCGTTGTGCCAATAAATTTTCGGCGGAGTGTTCGCAAAATACCGTAGATACATTGAGCTTATTGTGGTAGTGTTGTTGCTTGAAAAAGGGCGAAAAGCATGACAAACAGTGTGAAAGGAGGAAGCAAGATGCGAGAAGTCATAGTCATAAACCCCAACACGAAGCCGCTGCATGACAAGATACGAACTGCAGCCTACTGCCGGGTGAGTTCCGACTCTGACGAGCAACTTGCTTCCTTCTCATCTCAGGTCAGCGAATACACGAACCGCATATCGAAGAACCCCGATTGGGTGATGGTGGACATCTACGCAGACGAGGGCATTTCCGGCACCAGCGCTGCAAAGCGCCCGGAGTTCCAACGCCTTATGGCAGACTGCCGTAAAAAGAAAATCGACCGCATCCTGACCAAATCCATTTCGCGCTTCGCCCGAAACGTCAAGGAATGCATCGCCTATATCCGCGAACTGCAAAGCCTCGGCGTATCCATCGAGTTTGAAAAGGAGGGCATAGACACCGCCTTCCTCTCGGGCGAGATGATGGTCGCCGTGTTCGGTTCTCTGGCGCAGGAAGAATCGGCTTCGATATCCGCCAACATGCGGTTAAGCTATAAGGGCAGGATGGAACGAGGCGAGTTTATAACGTGCTGCGCCCCGTATGGGTACAGACTAAATAACGGAAAGATGGAGATCATACCTGAACAAGCCGAAATTGTGCGATGGATTTTTGAATCATATATAAATGGGATGAGCCGCGAGAAGATAGCAAATTTGCTGACAAAACGAGGTGTTAAGACATCCGCAAATGGAACCATATGGTATGGGGCGGGCATCGGGTATATACTGTCCAACGAAAAGTATGTTGGAAACTCTCTATCCCAGAAACGCTTTACACAAAATGGAATATGGACAAAACGCATCGTAAATCACGAAGAACAAGCACAGTATTTCTGTAAAAATTCACATCCGGCAATTATATCTGAATGGGTGTTCGAGCAAGCGCAACGGCTAGTTAAAAGGCGTACAAACGACCATGGGCAGCCGCATGTAACATATCCCCTGAGTAAGCGTATTCAGTGTCCATATTGCGGAGCATCCTTTAGACGTAAATCATATGCAAATGGTGTGGTAAGGTGGTCTTGTTACACGCATGATAGGAATAGTGCAAAATGCTCTAATCCATCAATCGAAGAAAGCATTATTAAAGATGCCTTCTGCCAAGTATTTTTGCAGCTAAAATCACAATTTATTTTACAGTCCACAGCCATTCAGCTAAGGCAATTACGGAATATTATGCTGGCACATGAGCCCTCGGTGACAAACCGAAACCGAGAGATCGCATCCATTACCGCCCAACTCCACATGCTTTCACGCCTTCGGTCGAAGGATTTGATTGATGACGAATCTTTTCTTAGCCAGGCCAATGAAATGAATCGAAAGCTTCTCACTTTGCGTGAACAGCGGCAGATAGCCATTCAGGAACATCAGAAAGATGATGTCTTAGAGAAAACACTGGAAATCATTGATATTCTACAGGATGCTCCCGAAAGCATTGCCTCGCTTGAAGATGGCGGGGTTTTTGCATCTATCGTAGATAAAGTTATCATCGATAAGAGCAAGAATATCACGTTTCGACTAATCAATGGTCTGGAGCTGGGAGGTGTTCATGGGTAAGAACAGGTATTTGCCCTTCGGATATCGGATACGCAACGGCGAGATCGTCATCGAGCCTGTGGAAGCTAATATTGTGAGAAAAGCCTTTGAGGAATATGCTGCGGGCGCTTCGTATGCTTCTATCGCAATGGCATTCCAATACTCTGGCGTCCGTTATCATGCCGACACGCCCGAATGGAACAAAAATATGGTGAAGCGAATGTTGGAGAACATACGTTATGTCGGAGACGTAGATTACCCACAAATCATCGAAGCCACTCTCTTTGGCCGAGTGGCTTCGATGCGGGAGAGCAGGAGCATCAAGATTGAGCGAGCGGAAAAGCCTGTGCCTACCCTCTCCATACCTGCAGAGCTCAAAAAGCCACAGCCGAGTATGACCGTGGCTCGCCTACAAAATGAAGTCACGCGAGCTTTGAGCATGCCGATCAGCGATCCGGGCCATGTAAAGAAACTTATATTTGAGCTTGCAGCAGAACGATTCAAGGCCTGCTTGGAAGCCCAGAAACCAATCAATCGTAATTCAGGGAGCGACGATATCGTCGCTCCTTTTGAATAAGTAAAGGAAAACGAGGATGAAAAGATATGGAAGTACGGGTACCCTCCCCGAAGAAGCGCGTCGCAGTATATGCGCACGTGGTGTCAAAGCCGCTTGATGATCTATGGCTGGTACAGCAGGTCGAACCGCTCAAACGGTTCGTAGAGGCGCATGCGGATTGGGAATGGCATAAGGTTTACGCCGACGCCGGCATCCCGGTCTGCCAGCCCCGACCGCAGATTAAAGCACTGCTTCAAGATTGTGATGCAGGCAACATCGATATAGTGATAACGGCTTCCGCTTCACGGCTAGCGCGGGAAATGAGCGGGCTGCTGCGGATCATGGAAAGGTTGCTACATTTGAACATAGAGCTGATTCGTTACCAAGAGGCAATCAGCTTCAATGATCCTGTGTTAACCTTCCTGTGGGAAGTGACAAGCGTAAAAGGAGGAATTGAGATATGAGCAGCACACCTGAATGCACCGTAACTATGATTCCCGCCAAGCTTTCGCCCCAAGCTTCGGCGGGCAGAAGACGAGGGCCGCTGCGTGTAGCCGCCTATTGCCGTGTCAGCACGGATGATAAAGAACAGTTGACAAGCTATCAGAACCAAATCACCCACTATACCGAGAAAATCAACAGCAATCCCGACTGGACGTTGGTGGGAATTTTTGCTGACGAGGGCATAACGGGAACCAGCACGAAGAAGCGCAAAGAGTTCAACAAGCTCATTACCCTGTGCAAGCAGGGAAAGGTGGATATCATACTGACCAAATCCACATCCCGCTTCGCCCGCAACACAGTAGACTGTCTCGAATACACAAGGATGCTGAGAGAGCTGGGCGTAGCAGTGGTTTTCGAGAAGGAAAACATCAATACCGCCACCATGAACAGCGAACTGGTACTGAGCTTCTACGGTAGCTTCGCGCAGGCGGAGAGCGAATCTCTCAGCAAAAACGTATCGCTAGGCAACCGCTATGGATTCAAGCAGGGGCGGGTCAGGATGAATTACAAATACCTTCTCGGATATAGAAAGGGTGATGATGGCAAGCCTGAGATCGTCCCAGAAGAAGCTGTGGTCGTCCGCAGAATATTCCATAGTTTTCTCGCGGGGTACAGTATAGGGCGCATAAAGGCGGAACTGGAGCAGGATGGCATCCCATCACCATTAAAAAAAAGTCAATGGTCACGATCGGCAATAGAGAGCATACTGCGAAACGAAAAATACATTGGGGACGCCCTCCTACAGAAAACCTTTGTGACAGACTGCATCAGCAAAAAGGTCAAGAAGAACAATGGAGAGTTGCCGCAATATTATGTGAAGGATAATCATCCCGCAATTATAGAGCAGGAGATTTTCAACCAGGTACAAGAAGAATTCGCTCGCCGTAACAGCAAGCCCAAAGCTTCACCTAAAGCAAATCGGGGTAAGTTTTCTAGCCAATATGCTCTGACAGAGCTTCTCTATTGTGGAGAATGCGGAACACCCTACCGCCGCTGCACATGGGCAAGAAGCGGGCGGAAGAAAATCGTCTGGCGATGCATCAACCGCTTGGAAAATGGGAAAACAGTCTGTAAGAATTCGCCCACCATCCCCGAAGGTGAACTTCATCATGCGATACTCCGTAGCCTCCAATTACTGGCTACCCAGCAAGACGAAATACAGGAAGGGCTGCAGGATGCGTTGCGTGCGGCCATCTCTGCACAGGGTGAAGGCTCTCTGGAAGCCATCGACCGCATGATTGTAGAACAGACAAGCAAAAGGAACAAACTGATGCAAGACATTCTAGCTCGAGGTGAAACTGAAGAAAGTCACATGTCTGACTTTACCATGATAGCCAATGCAATCAATGTCCTGCGGCTTCAGAAAGCGGAAGTCGAGCAGGATACATTAAAGCAGGAAAGCACCGAAGCACGATTGGCAGCCATGCGGGAACGATTGCGCAGTATGGACATCAGCCTCGAAACCTATGACGACCGTCTGGTCTGGCAGATGGTGGAAAATATAAAGGTACTTTCGAGAAATCAGATACAGATACGGTTCAAGGTCGGCATAGAGATGGTGATGGGTCTGACTCGGGAATGAGAAAACTGAATTCGAGGTCAAACATCTAAAAATAAAGGAATCGGATGTTTCAGATGTCGGCACTTTCCCCGACAGACATTCCGCACTAATGCTGGTTTGTGCTAGACTCCGGCATGTCATCAGCACTCGCCTGATTCTCTGTAAACTCGCTGGTTGTAATTTTGTTAAACTTGCTTCGGAGATTCGCAGAATCTAGATCTTTTCCATTGATTGTAGGAGTACATTCTTTCACACACTTTCTCTTCGTAGAAAGTGTGTGAAAGAATGTCATGAATTATATAAAACGGCAGCACGACCATCCTTGGATTTTGTTGCTGGACAAGTATTCAGCCTGCTTGCGTTTAAATGCGCTTGCAGACTGAATTAATCTTAACTTATGACCAATCGTTTTCCTAGAAATAGTTCAAAGCGTAAAATGTCCTTTACATTCCGCAGCTTTTTGAGATGGCTCCGCCCTGAGGGGAGGGGTAGGCCATCAGTTCATTGAGCAGAGTCTCAACAATATTGATGGTTCCTTCCGCACCGACATAGGGACGGTCCGTAATGCAGACACGTCGGAAAACGGGATAGTCAAAATAGAAGGCAGGAATATTCAGGCCATCCGCGATCTCCCTCTCGAACGAAGATCCGAAAATGATCGCTGTTTCGGACGCACGGACCTCTTCGATAAAATCATCCATATCTCGGACTTCCTCCCTCGTGCGTCCGCAGACCACTTCAAGGCCGAGCTCCTGCGCTAAGAAACGCGACATCCCGCAGAATCGCGCACCTGTTCCGATCACGGAAACTGGTGTTCCGTACAGAGATTTCAAGTAAGAATAAACGGGAGCCAGCCCCTCGGCCGTGCATCGCGCAAACGCGTTGCGTAGCCCGCCTGTTTCGATTCCGAAGTATGCGTTAAGGCAGTTCCAGATCTCTTCTGCGCCTGTCAATCCGTACGGATAGTCGATCACTTGATAGGGGATGTCGAATCTTCTTTTCATTTCCTCTGCAAGCATCTTTCCTCTCCCAAGGACAAGATTCAGTGAGGCATTCGAAGCGTTCTCAATCTCCGCTAGGGTGCAGCGAGCAAGCACGCAACCCAACTCCACATCCGGCCCGAGCAGCTTTTGGAACGCCGCGGCATCCGAAGCCGCATGCGGGTCGTCCGCTCCAAGCCCGATAAAATTGATTATGGGCTTGGGGGCACTCTTTTTGTCCGGATCCCGCATCAGATCGGCAAGATGAAGCAAAGACGCTTCAAAGCCGTCGTCAAACGTGCCGCGGAATCCTGCCGCCTCCTGGTAGATGATCTTCGCTTTGCCCTTGTACTCCTTAAGCACTGCGGAAATGTCATCCTGAATAATGTCGCTGACGCAGCCGGTTATGACTGCGGTAAGCGCTGGATGATACAGTTCGTCCACAGAGCTCAGCGCCTTGCTTAAAGACCCTTCGCCGCCGAACACTATATCCTCGTCATTGATTGCTGACGTAGTTTGGCGGATCTTTGACATATCGCTCGGCGCATGGATTGCGAGGGTTCCGAAATTGCATCCTGGAACGGAATGCAACAGAGTAACGCAATCGCTGATCCCAGTAAACACCTGCTGCGCACCAAACAATTTGCACGAATACGCCGTCTTCATTTGTAACACCCCTTCTTTTCATCATCGTGATAGTCCCACCACAGTCTGAGCCACATCTCTCGGGATGCGTTGTGGCTGGGGTTCGGGAACAGATTGGGGTCTTCGGACGATATTCCCATTCTGTTCAGGATTAGAGCCTTTTTCTCCTGCGCGCGAGAAAAGCGCTCAGCCAATCTTTTTACACTACGCACATAGGACGGGAACGAAAAGGACATAGTGTTAACGCTCGCAGGAATGACCGGTGCGCCTTTTCCAGCAAGCGTAAAGTCATCCGTCCCCACGATGGCATCGCAACCGGATACCAGCTCGCGGAGCACCGTGTCCGTCGGATTGACAACGATGTCAGTCTCTGGCGAATAAAGCGTCACGGCATCGTTCAGACGCTGCGTAAGCTGCTTTTGCAATGTTTCGTCCACATAGTAAAAGCGTCTCATATCGGCCGTCCAGATAACACAGACGGCACTGATCTGCAGTCCGAACAGTTTTGCGTACAGATTAAGCTGTTTCGGTGCTTCCTGCATGCCTCTGCAGACGAGTACGCATTTCTTTGAAGCAAGGAATTCGCGCTCTGTTGCCGTTTCTGCAAGCGCCTTTTCACGTTCAGTAGCAATCAAAGGCTCTATGCTATCGGTCAGATCGAGGCGCTCTGCGATATCACGATAAAAACAGGCAATACCATCTAGTCCATCATAGCGCATGCGCTCTCCCATGTGCAGATAATCCGTACCGTAGAGCGCTTTCATCCGCCGTGCCCATTTGATAAAGTGACTGACCAGATTCAGCGATGCTGAAGGGGCCTGTTTAATCTCTTCCAAAGATGAATTTGGGATCCAACAGTTGACGGTTATCCCGCATCGCGTAAGGAAATCCTCCATTTCATTAAGGATCTGAGTTCCCTCGATCCCCCATGAGATCGTCTCGATATTCACGCTGTTTTTCTTTTTCGGAACGTCCTCCATCACGCGCTCAACGACGGCGCACATAGCCTCATTAAAGCCGCAGCCGCTCACGTCGATCTCCAGATGGTTGTCCTCTCCAACCTTGAGCTTTCCTCGCTCGTGCATAAGGTTGTGAACGTAATCCTTATCCGGCAGCGAGAAACGTTCTGATTTTGCCGCTACGACAGGGATACCCTCTGCCTGAAGGTGGGCGGCCACGGAGAGAATATCTTCATTAAGAATATCCGTAATAGGGGACGGTATGATAAAAATAAGCTCCGGATTAAAGCGGACATAGGCATCCCTCACGATTTTTTCAAGCTTTTCTTCTCCGCCCATGATAATCTCTTGTTCCGTAAGGTCACTGCACAGCAACTGGAAATAGGGGGAATGCCGTCTTCTTGCCGAATTGCGGTAATGGAAACCGCAGCCCACCGGTGCGTGCAGCACGCACAGAATGTTTCCCTGCATGTCTCCGAGTGCAGCCACATGCCCGGAGATCTTTCCGTTCATGCCAAAAGAATGAAGGAACCATGTCGGGTACATCTCCTCGCACAGATGATCCCAGAACGCCTGACTGCTTTGTATCATTTTAAGCCTTCCTTCCTGTTCTCTTCGTCATTTCTGCGGGTGTGGTCGAGGTACAAAGCCTCAAGAGCATCCTCGGCAAGAGGAGTTGGAACGACGCCGCCTTCTTTTTTAAGCATTGCATCGGCCAGTTCTCTGAACGCGGCAGCGACGCTGCTGTCCGGGAAGGCTTCTATCACGGTCTTCCGCTGTATCTCGGCGAGACTGACCGCGCGGTCCATCGGGATATTACCGATGACCTGCGACCCTATCACCTTTGCAAACGCCTCCGCGACGCCCATCTCGCTGACGCTGGAGCGACCGTTTCTGATCACGCCACTCAGGCGGATATCACCGAAGGCTGCGTATTTGCAGATACCTTTACATATATTATTAGCAGCGTATAACGCCATGTAATCGTCCGTTGTGACAAGGTATACCTGATCCGCTACCTGCTCGCGCATGGGTGCGCTGAAGCCGCCGCAAACAACGTCTCCAAGCACGTCATACAGCACAACGTCTCTGTCGGCAAGAAGGTCTTTTTCTCTGATAGCAGTCAGAGCGGAAACTATACCTCTCCCTGCACAGCCTGTACCAGGTTCCGGGCCACCCGATTCGATGCAGAGCACGTCCCTAAAGCCTTTGACTGCTAGCTGTTCTTCACCGCGCATGATGCAGCTGAGGACGGTTTCAGCTTTTGCTTTTGTCAAGTTCCTCGTGGAATCCGCTTTCGGGTCGCAGCCGACGACCGCGACTTTTAGCCCGGTCGAGGCAAGAGTTGCTGCGACGTTGGATACCACAGTCGATTTTCCGATCCCGCCTTTTCCATAGATACAGATTTTTTTCATGCTTTTCCTTTCCGCCTATTTCTAAAGCAAGACGTTTTCGCCCGGGAACGTCTGCGCTTTCTGCAAATGCTCCCGGGCAAACTTCAAATTACTTGCTTTTCAAAACCGGCACGCACTAGTTATCTTTTTACACCCTTGATGAGAAGCAATTGCGACATTTCGGAATCGTCATCCCGTTTCAGTGCGCTGAGCCTCGTAACGTTCTCAGACGAAGCATCCATTCCCATCCCGGTGAGTAGGGAAACGTCCCAGTCCGGGCGTTTCAGGAATCCAATCTCCAGTTCTCCGCTCAAACGGATTAGATCGTCATACAGTTCGGCGGCCATTCCCGTTCTCTGGATCAATTCGGTGCGGTAGGGGTTATCCTTTTCTTCTTCGGAAGGTGCCTCCGCCTCCGGCTTCCTTTCCTTAGTGAGCATAGTATCGTAGGTCAGAAGCAGGCCATCCGTCTTAAGGACGCGGACCCATTCACTGTAAGCCGTCTCCGGGCGCGGCAAAAGCCAAGTCAGAAATCTAGAGAATACTACGTCAAAACTCGCGTCCGCAAATGTAAGTTCTTCAGCGTTCATTTGCATGAAAGCAATACGATTGCCATACTGCGCGCAGTTTCTTTGGGCGACCTCCAGCATTCCAGGCGCCAGATCCACGGCTGTTACCGAATAGCCAAGCTCTGCCAGAATACCGGCAAAATAACCATGACCGGTCGCGAGCTCAAGCACTCGGATATCACCGGGCTTCCTTCCCGGAAAGCGCTGATCGACTCTTTGTTTCAACTCCGTTTTCCAGTCTTCACGCCTGTCTATCCTGCACATATCATCAGAATAAGTCTGAGCGCGCATCGACCAGTAGTCGGAAAACACTTGTTTGATTTTATTCAGGTCCATATCTATAGCAGTATCCATGTTTAATTAGCGACTTTCATTTGATGATACCACAGACCGGAATACTCCACGGGCATAAATTCATCAAAGAAAGCTTTGAGGGATGCATTCGGATCTATATCTTTAAATTCTTCTGGATATACGATCTTTGCCATCTGCTGGAAACTGCAGAAGCTGAAAATATCGTGGGTGAGCGAGTTACAAAGCGTATACACCTGACCGTTCTTTACAGCTTTAAGTGAATTCCAACCTGGGCGGTCGCAGTACTGCGCCATGACGGAGTCGACCATGTCCGAATTGGACTTGAAGCCGAGAGGCATTTGGCCGTCGTTTCCCCACCAACCGCCGAGAAGGATAATTCCGTCAGGATCGCTGGAGAGTATATACTCAGGATCTACTTCCGGATACTCGGTATCCGCGTCCGCGTATAGAGTGGATGCACCTATACTGGTAAGGATGTTGCCCCACTGGGACTTGTTGGAGTAGGAAAGGCCCTGATCAGCAGCTCCCTTCCAAGCGAATTCGACGTAGAATACAGGCGCGTCCTTCGCATTGGCTTTCAGCTTATCCGTTCTGGAATACACGATATCGACCTGCTTCTTGTAGAAATCGGCAAGCTGCTGCGCACGTGCTTCCATGCCGAAAATTTTTCCGATGATCTCCATGCAGTGAAGATGCGCGTCCAGCTGATCCTGTCTGTAGTCGATAACAACAACGGGGATGCCGGCCTGCTCGAGGGCGGGGACGACTTTGTCGTTGATGCCTGCCAAATTGTAGTTGTAGATCGGGCAGAGCACTACATCGGGCCTGCAGCCGATCAGGGCTTCGACATCAAGCTCGTCGGGACGGAAGGAACCGACATTCTTAACCGACTCAAGCTTGGGCAGCGCCTTAGTGAACACTTCGTTCCAATCCGTCCAGGTGGTAAGTCCACCGTCCCAAGCAACGAGATGGTCGGTTACCTTATCGCCGAACAGCGCGCACATAGTCATAAACGCACCGCCTTGGATGGCGACAGTCGCGCACGTTTCGGCAGGTTTGTCAAAGTGAACGGTCCTTCCGACGCTGTCAACGATGTCAAATGACATGTCTGTAGAGTCGCTTTGGGGCGTTTCGCTTGCTGTGCTGTTTTCTACAGTAGAGCAGGCCGCAAAAGATAGGGCCATAAGAATTGCCAGCATGATGGATAATATTTTTTTCATCTTCTTTTTCCTTTCAATTAAAACTTTTAATAAAAACCACTTCTAATTCTTTTCTGCAATAATTATTTAATCCGTTTACACGCTCCTCTCCGATCCGACTATAAAGTTTTTATTTACAGCAATTATTTTATTTATTCCATACACCCCTTCCTAGTTAAACTGTAAAATTTTTATCTATTCAAGGCAGATCCTGCAGCGCTATAACGTGCAGAGCACCAGATAAATCACGATAGATCTCCGTCTCTACGCCGTAGACGTCGTAGAACATTTTTCTCGTAAACGTTTCCTCGGGAGTACCCGCTTGATAGACTGTACCCTTGTCTAGAATAACGACCCGATCGGAGTACTTGGCGGCGATATCAAGGTGGTGAAGCGTCACGAGGGTGATTAGCTCCCTTTCCTCCGTGATACGTCTGATCAAGTTCATCAGTTTGAACTGACGGTTCAGATCCAGAGCGCTCGTGGGTTCATCAAGAATCAGGATCTTCGGTTCCTTCACAAGCGTCTGTGCTATGAACGCGAGTTGGCGCTGCCCACCGGAGAGTTCAGTTATCTTGCGGTTCGCAAACTGCGTAATGCCTAGAAGCTCCATAACGGACTCGACCTTTTTCCGGTCCTCAGAAGAAACCCGAAAGGATAGGCGGTCTATAAGCCCGAGCAGAATGATCTCGTACAGGTTTAGTTCCGCGCTGCAGGACGTATCCTGCGACAGGTAGCTCAGCAGGGAGACGAACTTCTCGCGCGAGAGGCTGTTAAGGCGGGTCCCGTCCATGCTGACCACGCCATTAAACGGGAGAAGGCGCGCAATGCACAGCAACAGCGTGGTCTTTCCGGTTCCGTTCGGCCCGATGACCGAGGTAATGCCCCCCTTCTGCGCCGTAAAGCTGATGTCCTTAAGTATGGGCTCAGACCCGTAAGAAAAGTTTAACTTATCTATATTAAGCATCTTTCACGCTCCTCTTTTTTCTGAGGATCAGCAGGAAGAAGAATGGAACGCCCAGCAACGAAGTAAGCACTCCGACCGGGAGAATGGTGCCAGGGACTATCACCCGTGCAGCCAGTCCAGCAGCGGAAAGTATCAGAGATCCGCAGACGCAGGACATCGGAATGAAAAAACGCTGATCTTCTCCCACGAGCATCCTCGCGATATGTGGACCGACAAGGCCGATAAAACCAATCGTTCCCACGAACGCGACTGTGGTTGCCGTCAAGAGAGAGATGGCGACGAACATCCTCATGCGTATCTTTTCTACGTGGATGCCCAGCATTCTTGCTCTGGCGTCTCCGAGCTGCATTGCCGTCAGCTTCCAGCTGTTCATATAGATATAGATAAAGCAGAGTACGACGACAGGTAAAAGGACTGCAAGGTCCTCCCACTTGGATCGGCTCAGGCTACCAAACAGCCAGAACATGGCCGTCTGCAGTTCTTCGGCAGACGCCATATACTGTAGAAGCGTTTGCGCCGCAGAAAACAGGAAATTCATTCCGATGCCGGCAAGCACCATTACGGACGAGGTAAAGCTCTTAATCTTTGCTATAGAATAAATCGCAAGGCAGGCAATAATGGCGAATACAAAGGCAAACACCGGAAGCAGGTATCTTCCCAGCACGGAAAGCGTTCCAATGCCCAAAATGATCGCTACGTACGCTCCCAGTCCCGCTCCGGAGGACACGCCAAGAGTGTAAGGCGTGGCAAGTGGGTTGTTGAGAATGGTCTGCATAGTCGTCCCCGCAAGCGAAAGGGCAAAGCCAGCCAGAACCCCCGTTACCGCCGGCGGAAGGCGGATGATCCAAATGATGATGTACGCCATGCCTGATTTGTCCGCTGGATGTGTCAGGGTGTAGAGCAGCTCGCGCTTTGTGATGCTGTATGAGCCGATCAGCACGTCACAGACGAGAACCGCCGCGCACAAAACAATGCCGATGACGATCATCAGTATTTTTCTACGTGTGTTCCGTTCGTATTGGATTATAGAGTTATTCTTTTCTTCCATCGTTCCTCTCCCTCATATGCATTCGGAACGGAGCACTGCTTTGTTCAGGTGTTCTTCCAACCCGGGGATCCCGCAGGCATCTGCTCTACACTGCTTGCACATCGTAAATTGCGGAAGGTATTTGCCGGCAAGCCTTCTCGCTGCGTGCAGTTCTTCCCTTTGGGGGCTTCTCATCTGCTGCATTCTTCCGCAGGGGATAAGAGGCATGATATTCATGAGGGACGCACCGGCATCTTCCCCCAGCCGAGCGATCTGCTCGACCTGTCCGTCGTTGATCCCAGGGATCAGAACGGTATTAATTTTGACAGTCAGACCGCTTCTGCAGGCCCGATATAGGCCCGACTGCTGTTTCTTAAGAAATGCTCCGATACGATCGATCCTTTCTGGATGGAGTTCTCTGTTCGTTAAGACATCGTCGTATATCCGGCAGGCAGCGTTCGTATCAACGGCACTTATGGTCATAGTCAGCGTGGAGACACCGCAGGAGAGCAACTCCTCTAACCGCTCTTCAACTAACAGTCCGTTTGAACTGATACAGAGCATCAGTTCGGGATAGCACTCGTGGATCAAGCGAAAGGTTTCAAAGGTCTCCTCGTTATACAAGGGCTCTCCGGGGCCTGCGATTCCTGCAACTCTGAGATGCGGTTCAGAAGCCAGCTCTCTGTTCAGTCTTGCCAGCGCTTCCTCAGGCGAAAGGACTTTTGATGTGACACCGGGTCTTGACTCATTGACGCAGTCATATTTCCTGTCGCAGAATCTGCAGCTGATATTGCATTTCGGTGCGACCGGAAGATGAATCCTTCCGTAAACCATATGCGCGCTGTGTGAAAAACACGGATGCATCGATACAGTCTTTTTTATCATTTAAAGAGCTCTCCTTTGTTATCCGCTCATATTCGGGGTTATTGATCAATACGATCAATACGCCTGAACAGAAAAACGGGACGATACGCAATTTGCGTGTCGTCCCGTTTTTGACAACAAAAAAATACTATTCACTATAACCGTAGTGTGATGTGGTTTCCATGTTTCCGGCAGGTCTCCTGACTTATACCTTCGCGCCTTGGCGCAGGACGGAAAGCCTTCTCGGTTTCCCAATGGCGGGGCTAGCCCGTATCCGTCCGAGGTACTGCACAGTGGCGGCACCGCTCGTGATTTTCACACGATTCCCTATTCTCCCCGCGGCAAAGCGAGGCACCGAAACACCATTTTCATTTTTTCTCTTCTATCGACTTTGTCGGTCGTATTGAGAATTTGATTATAGATTTTTGAGCGGAATTTGTCAAGCCCCTAAGCCTGACAGTGGATCAGGTGTCTGTAGGTTTAACAAGTTGGACGGTATAAGCACGAAGAAAAGCAATAGGCAAGTAATAGTGTAAAGGATACATAGGACGGTTATTGGAGGATCTTCGATGTTCAGTTGGCTGAACATCGAAATCGGGGAGCGAATAGAAAGAATGCGAGTCGTAGAAACGGCGCTGATCCTCGCGATGGCTGCGTTTTGCCTTACCGTTATCGCGAGGCGTATAAGGCCGGATGAGCTTGCGCCGGATGCCGAGATCGGAAACAGTTTTTTCAAAGAGCGTGAGCAGATGGCAGGTTGAGTGTGAGAAACGGTTGGTGCATTCAAAAGCGTTGTCGGTCTGGACACAGGGCAAGGTGATGTCTTGCCGCTCAAAATCTTATTATAATTCTGCGGTACTGGCGTTTTGGCTTCTTCGCAAGAAGTAGCAAATTGCTTGATCCATGCGTAGAGGGTGCTTCGCGGGATTTCGGCTTCAGTACAAAAATCTGAAACCGGGACTCCATTCCGATAGCGTTCTGCGAGTATTGATTTCTCTTCTTTGGCGAGCTTCATGAAGAATATCTCCAGACAATAATTTGGTGTTTATTGACACCACAATCTATAGTATACTTAGTATGAGACTATCAACATGTGAGCGTTCGTTTAGTTAACTATAAGCGGATAGCATTGAAACAAGAAAGAAGTTCTTAATATCAAGACACGGATAACTATGTTGATGCCAATGAACGAATTGATTAAAGGTATGGAGACCATGGAGCTTTTTAAGTATTTGGATGAGCAATATGCGGCTGATAGGACGAAGTATGAGATTCAGCAAGGAAACAACGGGTTTGAGTCATATTTATCTATTGAGCCGTTAGATTTTGATGCCAAAGGTCGATTCGTGTGTGCGAAGGGATATCGAAAGACCAAGATACTCTTTACACCTGATAAAACTCGCCAATATTTCTCGGATGCCGATATCATAGCGATATTACGAGACCATGAAAATGAAAATACCGTTTTCTCTATTATGGAGCAGTTGATAAATCTGTATAACGGGTCAAACAGCAAGTTTTTATTCCGGATCAATAATGAGGACTTTGAAGGCTATGGCATAAGCTACTATAATGGTATTGAGGATCAATTCCTCCTCAAGACAGATAGTATAATACAGCTAAACGAATTAGTGTTTCTCATGAATATGATTTTCGAAAAGGATAGAAGCTATGGACAAGCAATTCATGCGGATACCTTAAAACACACTTTATGTAAATATATCTCACTGATAAAGTATTATAGATGGCATGATGACAGAAGCGCCCTTTTCCTGGATAAAATTCAATATCCCTTCAATAAGTCAATAGAGCAATTGTTTGTTGATAGAAGGAAGAATATTAGGTTAAAACGATTGTTTGAGAAGATAGAGGATTTTGAAAAGATAGGAGTAATATAGCGCTCGATATGTTATAATAGTTTTGGGAACTCTAGTACGGCTTACGCCACCTTAGCTGCTAAGGTTAACGTAGTGACAAAATATTAAATTTGGATAACTCCGTTATGTTCTGGTGATTTGACATCTGCTTTTCGCAACCTGCTTTTTCGCGAACTTCGCTCAAAAGCAGAACACTCAAATCAGAAGCCAAATTCCAAACAACTATACCAAATTTAAGTAGAGTTCCCGTTTTTTGAGGATATCACATGAAGAGATACGTATTTGCTGAAAAGGGATTGCCCAACCGTCTCTGCATATCATTTTTGTGTGGAGCAAAGTATAACGAGAAAAACGCAGCTGATAAACGAAATGTGCTTAAAGCGCACATTGAATCGTTAAACCCTGCTAACCATGTCATTATTCTTGAGCAAAACTTCGATTTTGCTTCATCGAATAAAGCGCTTTTAAAATACGACGATATTTTCTTGAGAAATCTTCGAGATGTGGAAACACTGACGGCACTCTATTCGGATTGTGTATTCATTATCCATGAAAGCCTTTCGACAGCCGCTGAGCTTGGGCTTTTTTCTACAGATAGTGCTATTCGGCAAAAATTATGCCTGTTAGTTCCGGATAAATATGCTGTAGAAGAAGAAAAAATCAGCAGCTTCATTCGACTTGCTTTTTTTAGGAATAGTTCAGACATTGTGCAGATACCGTTCTATCCGGCAGTAGAGACTTGGCGGAAATCGGAATATAAAAGTGATTATAGGACGACTTTTGCAAAGAATGTAATTGGGCCATTCGCCTCAAGAAGTATCATGGGGTTTATTGCTTCAAAAGAGCAGCAAAAGATACAAATCAGACTGCAACGAGGACAATATGGCAATGGAACCTTGGATATGAATACAATATCGTATGTTATGAGGG
>OIZQ01000228.1_pt1 | contig 34376 bp, 30 predicted proteins | sample 1588491 | NCBI WGS metagenome assembly OIZQ01 (sample SAMN03283262) | human gut metagenome | biome: human-associated habitat; material: feces | host: Homo sapiens | place: USA | collected 2013
TCATTTCAGCCATAGGGGATACCTCCACGCATAAAATCACAAGTACATTATACCCAAATAAAAGAACAATGTCAACAAAGTTCGGAACAATGCCGTTTAAAAGCGGCATTGTTCTTTTCTACACACAAAACAAGCGGAGGTCATCGACCCCCGCTTGCTCGTTACCCATATACAATTTCCTGCATCACGATCTCGTTCGCTCGGTTTCGGATGCAGTTCATCTTCCGCACCCACGCCATCGGGTCATCGGCTTTCAAGGCCTCCGTCACGCCCTCGGTGTCTGCGTATTGTTCTACCAACTGAAGAAAGAGCTCCTGCGCCTGCTCCTCGATGTCTGCAAGGTGCCCATCCAGCGTCCCGGCGGTCAGCAGGTTATAATACAGTATCCGGTGATGCTTCTTCAGATAAACTCGCCGCCGCTGCCCGTAAACGCCAATGGGGCGTTCTTCTTCGGGCGGTAAGCAAACATCCGGCAGGCAATAGTCGCCCTGCCTTGTGTAAGTGCCGCCCAGCTGCTCAAATAGCGATTCCATATACGATCCTCCCACTCAAAATTTCCCCGGCAGGTCTGCAATGCAAAATGCACCCGCCTTTCGGTTACAGTCTACCAAAACCGAAAGGCAGGTGCGAGTGTGCGAATTTCAGAATCGCACATTATTTCTTCATCTTCCTGCTGAATTCATTCAGCGTCTGGATATGCCAAAGGCTTTTACGGGTAATGGAGCGAAATGTCAGGGAGCAGAAGAAGTCAACGAGAAAGATCTTTGGAATACAGAACTTCAGTCCCTTTTGAAAGGCTTTCAGCGACCCGCGGCTGCACCAGTTGTGGACGGTGGTCAGGGTGTAGCCGGTCAGGGCCACCACATCCTTTACTGTGACCACATCCGGGTACACAGCGATGCGAGACCTATGATCAAGAGGGCTCTGAATCGAGCGGCTTTACAGCTCGATCCTCTGCTCCGGCTCCCACAAAGCCTGCACGCTTTCAAAGTCCCTGCTGTACTTCGTCAGGCACTGGCGGGTCAACGTCCGCAGGGAAATGGAATCCTCCCCGGCAAAGGGGATATGGTACAGCACAACCTGCGGCGTCCACCGGCTCAACAGCGCACGGCCCGCCGGGTCGTAGAAAAACAGCGGGTTAACGAACACCGCACGGGGCCGGATATCCGCTATGGCGTCATAATAAGAGGGATCGTTCCAGCCGCAGTCCCCGGTGATAAGATAGTGCTGGCCGTGTACCGTCAGCAGCAGGCAGAGGCAGTCCAGATGGGCGAACATCTCCCCCTCGTGGGGGGTAGACAGCGCCGTGAGATAGACCTCCGGTGCCAGCAGATACGTGTGGCGCTGTCCACGGTGCAGGTCTGCCTGCCACCACGGGATATGCCGGGCCGTCATGTCCGCCGTCAAGGCGTCCTGCGCCGGGCCATCCTTGCTGCGGGGCGGCAGCAGCACACGGCGAACGCGGTTGGCCTGAAGATACGCCTGCGTCAGAGCAGGCGACCAGTGATCCGGATGGTCATGGGTGAACAGCAGAAAATCCGCGTCACGAAACGGCCCCTCTCCCCGCAGCATTTGATCCAGCATCGCCTGCGGAACGGGGCTGAAGGGGTATTGGCTACTGTGGTGCAGGCCGTCGATCAGAAATCGAATGCCGTCAATTTCCAGCAGAATACCCGCGTTGGCGATCAGTGTGGCGTGCGTCATAAGCGTTCTCCTTTCAATGGGGTCACACCGCGCGAAATAGCGCGAAATGTTCAGTTGACTTTTATGTTTTTCAAGGGTATACTCGAATTATTATGTGCGGGTACCATCGATTAACAAGGGCAAACACGCCTGACAGCGTGTCTTTCCGGCGCTTTTTGCCCTTTTCTCCTTGGCGGGCGCCAGCCCGCCTGCGTCTCAAAAGGCAAAAATCACTCGAAAATACATCGCTGGCAGGTGCTTTGCAGTTTTGTCGGAGCAGAAATGTGTCCAGGCAAGAAAAGGCCCGCAGAGAATACTTGCCGTATTTTCAAGGGACTTGACGCAGTATGGGCGCATTTCTGCCCGCCAAAACCGTGTCTGCCTTTGTCAATCGATGGTATAGCAAGCAGAAGCAACGGATATGCGGGAAAAATAAGAGAGAGGGCAAACAGTGTGAAGCTGAGGGGAGTCATACGATATAAACCTGTCGGGGCGGCGGCGGAGCTGCCCTGCGGCAAGGAGCAGATTTCAGAAGCATACGGCAGCTATTATCTGGGGGCCGCCGTGCAGGAGCAGATGTGTACAGCACTGGAGCAGTTCTGCTCTCCCTCCGGAGGGGTATTGTACATACAGGGCTGTTCCGGCACCGGCAAGACCTGCACGATCGGCTATTTGCTGGGACTGCTGACGCTGCCGGAGGAGGACGCAAAGCCGCCCAAACGGCTGGCCGCCGCGTTGGCGGGAAAGGCGGCGGAGTACCACGTCGTAACCGCCGATCTGTCCGCCGCCGGAGAGTCTCTATGCGACATTATCGGACAGGCGCTGGACTGCACCACGGCGTTTCAGGTGGGGCCGGATATCAAGCGCACCAGAAGCCTGTATCAGCGCCAGCTGTCCACCAGAATGGACGCCTTTGCTTCGGCTCACCCCGGTGCCTGCCGTCTGCTGGTGCTGGACGGCCTGGCCGAATTCTTTGAAAGCCGCAGTGAGGACGACATTCAGGACGATCTGCTGTTCTATACGGCGCTGTGCAACATTACGGAAAAGAGTCCCCTGCGGATCATCGCCGGAGTCGACGCCCGTCTGTTTGGCGAGGACAACGGCTGCCGTGCCCGGAAGACCTTGCAGCAGGACAGCGCCAACACCGCCCGCATCACCCTTGACAGCGCGGTGGTGATGGAGGTCTTGCAGCACTGCTGCATCCGAAAGAGCAAAACCCAGCAGCAGGAGATCGCCGCCTATCTGCAGCAGTTTGCCATGCAGTTTCCGGAGCTTCGGCTGCATCTGGCCGACTATGTGGCGGCGTATCCCTTCCACCCCGGTCTGATCACACTGTTGAATGACTATCCGGTTCTGCGGGAGCTACCGTTGCTGGAAACGTTGTCATCTCTGGTGGAAAGCCGTCTGGAGCACGAATTGGCGCAGAACAGGCCCTCCATCCTGACCTACGAGGATCTCTGGCGCAGCTGTGTACTGCCCATGGCAGCCGACAGCGCCGACCCGGCGCTTCACGCGGCGGCGGTACGGACCTCGGAGCTGGAGCAGCGCATCGCCGCGCTGGCACTGCCGGCGCAGGAAAACGCACTGGTGACGCAGGTGGTAAACGCACTGCTGCTGCGGCAGCTGCTGTTCCGGAATCCCGCAGCCACCGGAATGACGCCGGAGCAGATCCGGGACGACCTGTTCCCCGCCGGAGATACCGCCGTCATCCAGCACGCCATCACCGTAGAGCAATATGTGGAGCAGATATTGACGCGGATCATCAGCTTTTCGGCGCAGCCGCTGCTGTGGCTGGACAGCGCCTGCGGCTGCTACTGTCTGGCGGTGGAAAAGCGGGACAATTATAACAAAAAGATCACGCTGGAGCAACTGTCCCAGCTCATCAACATCTCCCGCACCACCATTTACAAGGTCATCAACGGCAAGGGCCGCGTGTCGGAGAGCACCCGCGCGCTGGTGGAAAAGGCCCTGCTGGAATACAACTACGTTCCCAACTTCAACGCCCGGGATCTGGCCTATCACAAGACCTACCGCATCGGCTATATCGGCATGGCCCACTATGGCTCCACCTTCTTCTCCAAGCTGATGCAGGACGGCATCCGCAAGGCGCTGGCGGAGCTGGAGGACAACGGCTTACAGATCGTGTCCGCCATCTCCTACATTCTGGAGCCGCAGCAGCAGATCACGGATATCGAGCGGATGCTGCAAAGCGGCATCCGGGCCTTCATCATCGTGCCCTGCGACCCCAAGGTGCTGGAGCCGGAGATCAAAAAGCTGCGGGAGCTTCACTGCGATATCATCTATCTCAGCCGCTACGTGGAGAAAAAAGACCGGGTGTTCGTGGGCATCGACTATCCACAGAGCGGCCGTCTGGCGGCGGAGATGATGTCCAAGATGCTGCCGCAGGGCGGCAACATCGCCATCACCACCAGTAACTTTCTGGAGGACGACCTGTGGGTCAAGCAGCGGTACGACGGCTTTGTGGACTATCTCAAGGGCCGCAGCAGCTACCGTATTCTCGGCCTGTGGGACACCATTTCCGACGAGAAAAGCGCCGAGCTGATCTGTCAGGAGCTGATGGAAAAGCATCCGGATATCAGCGGCATCTATGATATCTCCTATAAATCCGAGGCCATTGCCCGGCGTCTGGTGCGGATGCGGCGAGATCAGGACATTAAGCTGATCGGCTTCGACTACTACGACGCCGTAAAGCCCTTTATCCGCTCCTCCGCCATTGACGTTATCATCGGCCAATCCCTGCCGAATCAGGCATACGACGCGGTAAAAATGATGTTTTACCACCTTTGCTACGGCGTGCCGCTGGTCAACAAGGACTACAATTCCCGTCTGGACGTGATCGTGTCCAGCAACATGGATTACTTTGAGGGATAACAGAATACGACACACTTTTCGTCACCGGACGCCAGCAGGCGCCCGGTGATTTTGCTTATCGCAAAATTCGACAAATTAATACGTGTTAAATTTCGACAAAATTCGTCCGTATATGAGGCTGAAATAACACGCGCTTTTTCGGAATAATCGTGCTTTTTTCAAGAAATTACCATTTTCTTTGTGCAAAGTGTCATATTTTATCTGTGTGATCCGTGCGTTTTGTCGATTTTTTATTTTGCACGCAAAATTACTTGACATTTTTATAACGCAAGCGTATGCTTTTAATATGAAGTTTACCACGTGTTAAACATTTTTTCAAGTCCTTCATTTTCCGGTATTTATGAATAGGTATAAGAAACGTTCACCGCGTGTAAACCTCAAAAAATCATAACAAATAAGGAGATCGAACATGAAGAAGTTTTTGGCACTGACTTTGGCCCTGCTGATGGCGCTGTCTCTGGTCGCCTGCGGCAGTCAGCCGGCAGCCGACGACAACCAGGATGCGGACAGCACCCCCGTCGACACCAGCAATTACGTCAAGACCGACTACAACCCCACCAAGCCCATGACCAAGGGCATCAACGGCGAGGATCCCGCCAGCCTGGCGGACTTCAGCTTCACCGATGAAGAGCTGCAGCAGCTGAAGGACGGCAACTTCAAGGTCGCCATCGCCTATCACCAGCTGGGCGACCAGTGCAACGTGGTCAAGTGCGAAGCTGCCAAGGCTACCTTCGAGGAGCTGGGCATTGAAGTGCTGACCGTTACCGAAGCCCAGATGAACGACAACACCCAGTACGATCAGCTGGAGACCATCGCAGCCATGAACCCCGACGCTCTGCTGGTCATGCCCTACAACCCCGACGTCTGCTCCCCCGTGCTGAAGAAGATGGCTGACGCCGGCACCAAGATCGTGTTCATGGAGAGCATCGCTACTGACTTCACCCCCGGCGAGAACTGCGTGGCTCTGGTCTCCTCCGACGGTTACGCCAACGGCTACTATGCCGCCACCATGCTGGCCGAGAAGATCGGCTACAAGGGTGTTGTGGGCGCTCTGACCTATGATGGCTTCCATCTGGTGTGCAACCAGCGTGACCAGGGCTTCCGCGATGGTATCGCCAACTTCCCAGAGATCACGCTGGCTGAGAGCCCCTTCACCAAGGAGGCCAACACCGGCTCCAATGCCGACTCCCTGCTGGCTCAGTATCCCGATCTGGCCGGTGTGTACGTTTCCTGGGAAGCTCCCGCCGAGTACGTGATGGCTTCCGCCAAGGCTGCCGGCCGTGAGGATCTGCAGATCGTCACCATCGACCTGGGCGACACCTCTGCCCGCTCCATCGCCACCGGCGGTATGATCACCTGCTCTGCCACCTCCCGCTCCTGGGATCAGGGCACCTGCGAGGCCTACTGCGCCGCCTACGCCCTGCTGGGCAAGGAGCTGCCCTCCACCTTCGTCTGCCCCGTGGCGCTGCCTGTTGACGCCCACAACCTGCTGGAAGGCTACTGCGCCAGCTACGGTCTGGATCAGGCTCCCGAGTGGCTGACCGAGCTGGTCAAGTAAACCGGCAAACTCTCCTACATATGCCACTCTCTCCCGGCATATGAGTGCCGCATAGTATGTTCCGAGATGCCCGAAAGGATCCCCCTCGATCCTTTCGGGGTTTCGGTACTACTGCCGAACCGTGATTCTGAGTATAAAGTGAGATGGTAAATATGCAGCAAAACCCGATCATCAGTTTGAAAAACGTGCATAAATCCTTCGGCGGCGTATCCGTTCTGAACGGCGTTGATTTCGATTTGCAGAAGGGCTCCGTTCACGCTCTGGTGGGGCAGAACGGCGCCGGAAAATCCACCATGATGAAGATCCTTACCGGCGTATACACCTGTGACTCCGGTGCCATTTACATTGACGGCAGCAAGGTGAAGATGAACAGCTATTCCGACGCTGTGTCTCATGGCATCAGCCTGATCTTCCAGGAGCTGAGCCTAATCCCCACGCTGACCGTGGCAGAAAACATTTTCCTGAACCGTGAAATACTGGAAGGCCCATTCTTAGACAAAAAAAGCATGGAGCGCAAGGCTCACGAGCTGCTCCAAAGCCTTGATATAGATGTGGACGTCCACAGCCGTGTCGAAGATCTGGATGTTGGCGTCTGCCAGATGATCGAGATCGCCAAGGCGCTTTCCGTCAACGCCAAAGTCCTGATTCTGGACGAGCCCACGGCGTCCCTTTCCGAAAAGGAGACCGCCCATCTGTTCACCCTCATCAATAGTCTGAAGCAGCGGGGCGTTTCCATGATCTACATCTCCCACCGCATGGCGGAGATCTTCAAGATCTGCGACACCATCACCGTTCTGCGCAACGGCTCCATCGTGACCACCAAGCCCACACGGGACTACTCCCTGACCGGGCTGATCGAGGACATGATCGGCCGCAAGACCGCCGCGCTGACCACGGCGGACGAGGAGCTGGCCTCCAAGTGCACCGGCCGCCCGCTGATGACGGTGGAGCACCTGAACTGCGGCAGCCGCCTGAAGGACGTCAGCTTTGAGCTGCGGGAGGGCGAGGTGCTGGGCCTTGCGGGCCTGATGGGCTCCGGCCGCACCGAGGTGGTGGAATCGCTGTTCGGTCTGAACAAGGACGCCTCCGGTCAGGTCACCATCAACGGCCAGCCCTACGAGATCAAGGGCGTGCGCCACGCCATCGACAGCGGCCTTGCCCTGATCCCGGAGGATCGCCGCCGCGAGGGTCTGGTGCTGATGCACTCGGTAGAGGAAAACCTGATCGTCCCCATCTTCGACAAGCTCAAGCGGGGTCTGCTGCTGGAGAGCAAAAAGGTGGCCGATATCGCCGAGCGCTCCATTTCGGACATGGCCATCAAGACCCATAGCCGGAAAACCCCCGCCTTCAACCTGTCCGGCGGCAACCAGCAGAAGATCGTGGTGGGCAAATGGCTCAACAGCGCGCCCAGCGTCCTGCTGCTGGACGAGCCTACCGCCGGTGTGGACGTGGGCTCCAAGCGCGAGATAATCGACAAGGTGCGCGACTTCGTCGGCGAAAACCGCGCCGCGATCTTCATCTCCTCGGATATTCTGGAGCTGATCTCCGCGTGCGACAGATTCATCGTTTTTTATGACGGAAAAGTGACCGCGACTTATGATCGCAGTGAAATTACAGAGGAGGTTCTCCAGTATGCAATCCAAAACGAGTACTGACACCCTGCTGAAGCTGAAAAAGAACATCAACATCAGCAAATGCATGGTCTACATCATTTTCCTTGTGGTTCTTTCCCTGTTCGCCATCTTCATCGGCGGATCGTTCTTCTCTCTCAACAACATTCTGAACATCATCCGCCAGACCGCCGTGGTCTCCATGATCGCCGTCACCATGACGTTCGTAATCGCCATCGGCGAGATCGACCTGTCCGTCGGCTCCACCATCGGCCTGTCTGGCCTGATGGCGGCGCTGGTTCTGCAAAGCACCGACAACATCCCGCTGGCCATTCTGGCGGCGTTGGCTGTAGGTCTGGTGGTGGGCCTGATCAACGGCCTGCTGATCGTGGCGCTGAACCTGCCCAGCTTTCTGGTAACGCTGGGCATGCAGATGGTTCTGGTGGGCACCTCCATGTGGATCACCAACACCACCGCTATCCCCATCGGCAACACCACGTTCACCTTCATCTTCGGCGGCGGCAGCATCGGCAAGCTCCCCCTGCTTCTGCTGTGGGTGCTGATCACCGGCGCGGTGGGCTACATCGTCCTGAACCGCACCCCCTACGGCAAGAAGGTGCTGGCGGTGGGCGGCAACGCCACCTCTGCCCGCTATTCCGGCATCAACGTCAAGAAGATCGTGGTCTACGTCTTCGTCTACAGCAGTCTGATGGCCGCACTGGGCGGCATGCTGTACGCCGGACGTATGAGCTCCGGCCGCTACACCTTCGGCGACGGCCTTGAGCTGGACGCCATCGCGTCCGTCATTCTGGGCGGCACCAGCATGGCCGGCGGAAACGGCTCCATCGTCGGCGCCATCATCGGCTCCCTGCTGATCGGCACCATCAACAACGGCCTGATGTTCTTCGGCCTGTCCACCGCCCAGCAGACGGTGGCCAAGGGCGCCATCATCATCCTCTCCGTTGCCCTCAGCGCCCTGGTGAGCCTGCGCGACAACAATAACAAGTGATAAAGAAGGAAGGTCCGTCTATGAACCACCAAGTAACCCCTGAGGCCATTCACCTCTGCGATGACAGCGTCAAGCTGTCCGACCGCATTACGCGCCTGATCGAGCAATATCACAGCATCGTGCCGCCCCTGTGCGTGGAGCGGGCCCGCCTGCTGACCGAGACCTACCGCCAGACTGAGAGCAAGCCCCACGCCCTGCGCCGTGCGCTGGCGCTGGAGAATATCCTGAACCATATCGGCATCTTCATGTGCGACGACGATATGCTGCTGGGCGCCATCGCGGAAAAGCGCCGCGGCTCCTCCGTGTTCCCGGAGTTTGGCGTACAGTTTATTGAAAACGAGCTCACCGGCAATCCGGTAGACTTCTCCACCCGCCCCTACGACCCCTATATCGTGGAGCCGGAGGTGCGCCGCGAGCTGCTGGAGGACATCCTGCCCTACTGGAAGGATCGCTGCGAGGAGGCGCTGGTGTACAGCCAGCTCCCCGCCGAGACCATGATGGCCAACGAAAAAGGCGTGGGCGGCTACGACGGCACGTGGATCACCCGCGGCGGCGACGGCCACATCATCCCCGACTGGAAAAAGCTGCTGCACATCGGTGTCAACGGCGTGATCCGGCAGATCGAGGAGCACATGGCCGCGCTGGATCTGGCCGATCCCAACGACTATGACCGCTACATCTTCTACCAAAGCGCCCTGATCGTCAACAAGGCCGTGGTGGCCTATGCCCAGCGGCTCAGCCGCATGGCGGAGGAGCGGGCCGCCGCGACCACCGACCCCACCGTGAAGAAGCACCTGCTCCAGCTGGCGGAGATCAACCGCCGCGTGCCCGCCCAGCCGGCCCGCACCTTCCACGAGGGATTACAGGCCATCACCACGGTGATCTCAGCCATTCAGCTGGAGTCCAACGGCCACGGCGTCTGCGTGGGCCGTCTGGATCAGCTGCTGTACCCCTACTACAAGCAGGAGCTGGAGGCCGGCACGCTGACGCAGGAGAGCGCCATGGAGCTGGTCTGCGCCCTGTATATCAAGCTGAACGAGCAGTCCAAGCTGCGTGATATCTACGACACCAAGCCCTTTGTGGGCTACATGACATACCCCAACCTGACCATCGCCGGCCAGGACGACGCCGGGCGCGACGGCGTCAACGACCTGTCCTACATCTGCGTGGCCGCCACCAAGAAGTCCCGGCTGATCCAGCCTCTGCTGGCCGTCCGCGTGTTCAACGGCACCTCCCACCGCTTCATGCAGGAGTGCGCCAAGTGCGTAGGCACCGGCATCGGCTATCCCGCCTTCTACAATGACGAGGCCATCATCCCCGCCATGATGGCGGTGGGCTATTCGCTGGATGACGCCCGGGGCTACGGCATCGTGGGCTGCGTAGAGCCCTCCATCCCCGGCAAGTGCAGCGGCCGCTACGGTGCTGCCTTCCCCAACCCCGTGAAGGTGCTGGAATGCACCATCAACGGCGGCACCGACCCCCGCACGGGACTCACTCCCCTGCCCTGCAAGCGCCTGAGCGAAATGAGCAGCTGGGAGGAGTTCTACAACGAGTTCAAGGCACAGGAGCTCCACTACCTGAAGCACCACGTGATCCAGGACAACTGCATCGACAAGGTATACGAGCAATACCTCCAGACCCCCCTGCTGTCCTCCTACGTGCAGGACTGCATCGGCCGGGGCAAGGAGCTGAAGCAGGGCGGCGGCGTATACGCCTTTACCGGCGGCCAGATGTGCGGCACCTCCTGCGCCATCAACTGTCTGTGCGCCCTGAAGCAGCTGGTGTTTACCGACAAGCTGCTGACTCCTGTACAGCTGGAGCACGCGCTGGCCACCAACTTCGAGGACAGCACCACCAGCCCCACCGGCGAGGAGATCCGTCAGCTGCTGCTGACCCGCGCGCCCAAGTTCGGCAACGACGACGACGTGTCCAACGAGATCGGCTCCGATTTCGTGGGCTTCTGGGCGAAGAACAAAATGTCCTTCCACAACACCCTGTATGGCCGGGGCCCCATTGGCGGCCGGTTCGTACCGTCCACCGCCACCGTGGCGGCCAACGTTCCCATGGGCGAGTATGTGGGCGCCACGCCTGACGGCCGCAAGGCCGGCACGCCGCTGTCCGAGGGCATCTCCGCCTTTGGCGGCAGCGACATCGAGGGCCCCACTGCGCTGGCCAACTCCGTGGCGCAGCTGCCCAACGAGCTGATGATCGGCGGCCAGCTGCTGAACATCAAGTTCAACCCCGCCTCCTTCACCTCGGAGCAGGGCATCCAGAACTTCCTGGCGCTGCTGAAGGGCTACTTTGACAAGAAGGGCTTCCAGATGCAGATCAACGTAGTGGACAAGGCCACGCTGCTGGAGGCCCAGCACACGCCGGAGAACTACCGCGACCTGATGGTGCGCGTGGCGGGCTACTCCGCCTACTTCGTGTCCATCGACAAGGATCTGCAGAACGATATCATCCGCCGCACGGAACACAACGTATGACCCATCCCGGCGGCACTGCCGTCGCCGGGGCGGCGCTGCAAAGGAGGATACCGGCATGACCGGCCTAGTCAACAACATCCAGAAATACAGCGTCCATGACGGCGGCGGCATCCGCACGGTGGTGTTCTTTCAGGGCTGTCCCCTGCGCTGCCGCTGGTGCTCCAATCCGGAGACCCAGCCTCTCGCCAACCCGCGGCTCTACTGGCGGAACAAGTGCATCGGCTGCGGCCGCTGCGTGGAGGTCTGTCCCCGGCACATCGGCTGCCGCGACCTGCACAGTCCCGACTGCCGCATGTGTCTGGCCTGCGTGGAAAACTGCTGCACCGGTGCGCTGACGCTGGCGGCGCAGGAGATGACGGTAAAGGAGCTGGTGCAGAAGCTTCTCCGGGACGAGGTGTACTACCACAATTCCGGCGGCGGCGTGACGCTCTCCGGCGGCGAGGTGCTACTGCAATGGCAGTTTGCCGCCGCGGTGCTGGCAGCCCTGCGGGAGCAATGCATCCACACCGCCATCGAAACCGCCGGCTTCGCCCCCTACGAGCACCTGAAGGCGGTGGCCGACCAGTGCGACCGCGTGCTCTATGACGTAAAATCCATGGACGACGCGGTGCACCGTTCGTACATTGGCGTGTCCAACCGGCAGATTCTGGACAACCTGTGCCGTCTGGCCGACAGCGGCGCGGAGGTGATCGTCCGCGTGCCCCTGATCCACAACGTCAATGACAGCGCGGAGAATATCACCCGCACGGCGGAGCTGGCGGCGGCCCATGGTATCCGCGAGATCGACCTTCTCCCCTTCCACCGGCTGGGCGAGAGCAAATACGCCGTGATCCAGCAGCCCTACACCATGCCGGACGCCACCGTACCGCAGGAGCATATCGACGCGCTGGCGGCACTGCTGCGGCAGCGGGGGTTCATCGTTTCCATCGGAGGATAACACATGCAAGAGTATTTACTGGGCATCGACGCCGGAACCAGCGGCGTCAAGGCCATCGTTATGGATACCGCCGGCGTTATCTGCGGCAGCGGCTATCAGGAATGCGACGTGACAACGCCCCGGCCCAGCTGGGCGGAGCAGCGTCCCGCCGACTGGTGGGCCGCCTGTGACGGGGCTGTCCGCCAGGCGGTAGCCGCCTCCGGTGTGGGGCGGCGCATTGCCGGCATCGGCCTGTCCGGTCAGATGCAGGGCAGTGTACTGCTGCGGCGTGATGGCACCGTGGCGGACACCTGCATGATCTGGATGGATCAGCGCTCCTGCGGCGAGGCGGAGGAACTGAACGCTCGGCTCACGCCGGAGGAGACCATGCGCTATGCCGCCAACTACTGCCTGCCCAGCTTCTGGGCGGCCAAGCTGCTGTGGCTGCGCAGGCATCAGCCGGATGTCTTTGACAGCATCCGCAAGGTGCTGTTTCCCAAGGACTACCTGCGCTGGAAAATGACCGGCGAGATCGCCAGCGAGGTATCCGACGCCTCCTGCACATGGCTGCTTGACCTGCCCTCCCGGCAATGGTCCGACCGGCTGTTCCGGACGGCAGGCCTGTCCCGTGAGCTGGTGCCGGAGCGGCTGCTGGAAAGTCAGGACGTGGCGGGATACCTGCTGCCTGACGTGGCGGAGCGGTGGGGCCTTCGGCCCGGTATCCCCGTGGCCGCCGGGGCAGGCGATCAGGAGGCTGGCGGCGTGGGCATGGGTGTGACCCGGCCCGGCACTATCTGCAGCACCATCGGCACTTCCGGCGTGGTATTCGGATGCAGCGCCGCGCCCTTTATCGACCCGGAGCCCCACGGAATGTACAGCCAGTGCCACGCCGTTCCCGGCCAGTACAGCTTTCTAGGCTGCACGCTGGGCGCAGGCGGCTCCTTCAAATGGATGCGGGACACGTTTTTCGCCCCACAGAAGGAAGCGCTGGCGGCACGCGGCGAAAGCATCTACGACTACATGACCGGTCTGGCCGCCGAGCAGCAGCCCGGCTGCGGCGGTCTGGTCTTTCTGCCCTATCTGGGCGGCGAAGGCACCCCTTATGTAGACCCCAACGCCCGCGGCGTATTCTTCGGACTCAGCTATCAGAGCGATCTGGGGGCGCTGTGCCGCGCCGTAATGGAGGGCGTCACCTTCTCTCTGCGGGACACGGTGGAGATCATCCGCGCCGCCGGTGTGGAGATCTCCCAGATCCGCGTGGCGGGCGGCGGCGCGAAAAGCGCCCTGTGGCGGCAGATGCAGGCCGACATTTTCGGCCAGAGCGTCTGCATGACCAACGTGGACGAAGCGCCCGCCGCGGGAGCGGCCATTCTGGCCGGTGTGGCGGCGGGACTGTTCCCCTCCGCCGATCAGGCGTGTCAGGCCATGGTGCAGCTGGTCTCCACCACCGAACCCATCGCCGCCCATACCGCAGTTTATAACGAGTATTATCAGACCTACCGGGGGCTGTACCAGTCCCTGCGGCAGGATTTCGCCCATCAGGCAGAGCTGGCCGTCCGTGCTGACGCCGCTTTGTCGGGCATATCACACAGCTAACAGCCGCACGCCCCGTGCAGCGAAAATGAAAGGAGCGGTTCCATTGAGTACACTTGACAGCAAAACCGTTACGTCCGGCGATGAGGCCGGGATCAGCAGAGAGCTTCTGCTGAAAATGTGGGAAAACATGAATCTGGCCCGCAATTTTGAAGAACACGTCCAGTGGCTGTTCTCCAAGGGTCTTGTCCACGGCACCACCCATCTGGGCATCGGCGAGGAGGCCACTGCGGCCGGGACTATCGCGGCGCTGAAGCCACAGGATTACGTATTCGGCACCCACCGTGGTCACAGTCAGGCAATTTGCAAAGGCATCAGCGTCAATAATATGATGGCCGAGATCCTGGCCCGTGAGACCGGCGTGTGTAAGGGTAAGGGCGGCTCCATGCACATTGCGGACCCCGACATCCACTACTTTGGTGCCGACGGCATTCTGGGTGCCAGCGCCGTCATGTGCAACGGCACTGCATTGGCCATTAAGAAGCGGGGCGAAAAGGATCGTATCTCCCTGGTCTTCTTCGGCGACGGCACCAGCAACGAGGGTGCTACTTGGGAAGCTATGAATCTGGCCGCCGTCTGGCAGCTGCCCACACTTTTCGTCTGTGTCAACAATACATATGGTATGTCCACTCCCATCGCTCAGGCCATGAAGGACACTGACATCTCCAAGCGCGCCTACCCCTTTGATATGCCCGCTCGTTCCATCGACGGAAACAACGTGCTGGAGGTCTATCAGACCATCAAGGAGGCCCGCGAGTACGTCGCCTCTGGCAAAGGCCCCATGCTGGTGGTGGAGAACACTTACCGTATCTCCGGTCACTCCAAGAGTGACGGCAACCTGTACCGCACCAAGGAGGAAATTGAATCCTGGAAAAAGAAGTGCCCCATCAAGGCTTTCCGCAAGTACCTGGTGGAAAACGGCATCGCCACCGAGCAGGAGCTTGACGACATGGCTCAGGCGGCCGCCAACGCCATTGACGCCGCCGAGGAATATGCCAAAAGCTGCCCTGAGCCGTCTGTGGACGACCTGCTCAACGACGTCTACGCGTAAAAAGGAGGATGCAAACCATGGCTACTATGAAAGAGATCACATACGCGCAGGCCATCAACGATGCCATGTGCGAGGAAATGCAGCGTGATGAAAACGTCTTTATGATGGGTGAAGATATCGCGGAGTACTGCGGTGCCTTTGGCGTCTCCCGCGGCATGCTGGAAAAGTTCGGCAAGGATCGGATCATGAATACCCCCATCTCCGAGCAGGCCTACGTCGGCGCCGGCATCGGCGCCGCCATGGCGGGCATGCGCCCCATCGTGGAGCTGATGTTCTCCGACTTCATGTGCGTCTGCTTTGACGAGCTGGTCAACGAAGCGCCCAAGATGCGCTTCATGTTCGGCGGCAAGGTGAAGGTGCCGATGGTCATGCGCACCGCTGCCGGTGCTGGCACCGGTGCCGCCGCCCAGCACTCCCAGAGCCTTGAGGCCTGTCTGGCTCACTTCCCCGGCCTGAAGGTGGTGATCCCCTCTACCCCCTATGACGCCAAGGGCCTGCTGAAAACCGCCATCCGGGACGACAACCCCGTCATGTTCCTGGAGCAGAAGACCCTGTACCGTACCAAGGGCATGGTGCCTGAAGAGGAGTACACCATCCCCTTGGGCGTAGCCGACGTGAAGCGCGAAGGTGCTGATTGCTCCATCATCACCTACGGCCGCATGGTGCAGATGAGTCTTCAGGCTGCCGAAAAGCTGGCCGAGGAAGGCATCCACGTGGAAGTGGTGGACATCCGCTCCCTAGTGCCCCTAGACACCAAGACCATCGTGGAGTCCGTCAAGAAGACCCACCGCGCCCTGATCGTTCACGAGGCGGTGCAGTTCGGCGGCTTCGGCGGCGAGATCGCCGGTCAGATTGCCGACAGCGAGGCGTTCTACTATCTGGACGCGCCGATCCGCCGTCTGGGTGCGCTTAGCTGCCCCATCCCCTTTAACCCCAATCTGGAGCGTGAGACCTTCCCCACCGTGGACAAGATCATCGCACAGGTCAAGAGCCTGATGTGACACAAGGAGACGTTATATGACTGAGATATTTATGCCGAAAGCCGGCATGGACATGAAGGAGGGCCGCCTGATCCGCTGGCTGAAGGAGATTGGCGACCATGTGGAGAAGGACGAGCCCATCATGGAGATCGAGACCGACAAGATCACCATGGAGGCGGAAGCGCCTGCCACCGGTATCCTGTTGGCCAAGCTCATTGACGACGAGACCACCGTTCCCGTGCTGCAAACCATCGGCTACATCGGCCAGCCCGGTGAGAAGATCCCCGACGCGCCGGTCGCCGCTGCCGATGCACCCGTTGCCGCTCCTGTTGAGACGGCGGCGGAGACCGCCGCGCCCGCCTCGAAGCTGCCTGTGCCGAACGGCTCCGTGGCCGCCACCCCCTACGCCAAAAAGCTGGCGGCGGAAAAGGGTGTGGAGCTGGCGGCAGTGACCGCCAGCGGCCCTGCCGGAGAGGCGCGTGCCAGCGACGTGCTGGCCGCCGCCCAGAGCGGCGCAGTCAACGCCACGGCGCTGGCGAAGAAGTACGCCGAGGTAAACGGCGTAGACCTCTCCGCCGTATCCGGCACCGGCCACGACGGCAAGATCCGCAAGAACGACGTACTGAATGCCGCCGCACCCGCCCAGCGTGAGATTACCCGCATCCCCCTGACGCCCATCCGCAAGGCCATTGCCCGCAATATGTTCAACAGCCTGCACTCCATGGCTCAGACCTCCGATTCCGTGGAGATCGACGTTACCGAGCTGATGGCACTGCGTCAGCGTCTGCTGGCCCACAAGGACGAGCTGGGCACCAAGATCACCATCAACGACCTGCTCAGCTACGCAGCGGTCAAGATGATCAAGGCCCATCCGCTGGCCAACGCCAGCTTCTCCGACACCGAGATCCTCTGCTATCCCGACGTGAACCTCAGCATGGCGGTAGCCACCGATTACGGCCTGACCTCCCCTGTTGTCCACGGCGCGGATCGAATGAGCCTGGTGGAGCTGAGTCTCGCCATGCGCGACCTGGTGGTACGGGCCCGTGACCGCAAGCTGACCGCCGACGACCAGCAGGGCGGCACCTTCACCCTGACCAATATGGGCATTTTCCCGGTGGATAACTTCAACCCCATTCTGCCGGCACCCCAGTCCTGCATCATCGGCTTTGGCCGCTGCGTGGAAAAGCCCGCCGTGTATCAGGGTCAGATCTGCATCCGCACCATGATGGTGCTGTCCGTTACCTACGACCACCGCGTATTCGACGGCGGCGAGGTGGGCTCCATCATGAAGACCGTGAAAGAGTATCTGGAAACGCCGGAGCTCTTTCTGGTACAGTGAGGGCGCGCCATGGCGGAAATGGCCTATCAGGTAGCCGTCATCGGCGGCGGCCCCGCCGGTTATGTGGCGGCTATCCGCGCCGCCCAGCTGGGCGGTAAGGTGGTGCTGTTTGAAAAGGACGAGCTGGGCGGCACCTGCCTGAACCGGGGCTGTATCCCCACCAAGACCTTTCTGAAAACGGCGGACATGATCCGCGATATCCACAAGGCCGTCCAGCACGGCGTCATCAACGATCCCGCCACCTCCGTGGACATGGAGAAGGTGGTGGCCAACAAGGATCACGTGGTTCGCCAGCTGACCGGCGGCGTAGGCGCGCTGCTGCGCTCCAACGGCGTCACGGTGGTAAAGGGCGAGGCCGCCCTGTCCGGTGAGCATGAGATCGCCTGCGGCGGCAAGACCTACACGGCGGACTCCATCATTCTGTGCGGCGGCTCTGTGGCCACCCGCATCCCCATTCCCGGCATCGACGATCCCAACGTGCTGACCAGCACGGAGATCCTGGATCTCAAAGAACTGCCGGACAAGTTGGTTATCATCGGCGGCGGCGTCATCGGCTGCGAACTGGCCTGCGCTTTCGCGCCCTTCGGCAGCCACGTGACCATCGTGGAGGCCACCGACCGGCTGATCCCCCTGATGGACCGCGAGCTGGCGGACTCCCTGAAGGAGTCTCTCATCAAAAGCGGCATCGACGTGCGCACCTCCGTCAAGATTACGGAGATCCGCAGCGAGAACGGCAAGACCTTCCTGCACTGTGCCGACGGCAGCAAGCTGGAGGCCGACAAGATCCTGCTGTCTGTAGGCCGCGGCACCGACCTGAGCTGCCTCGGTGCGCTGAAGGATACCATCCGCACCGAAAAGGGCAAGGTGGTAGTAGACGACGGCATGCGCACCAGCGTGCCCCACATCTACGCCGCAGGCGATATCAACGGCCGCCTGATGCTGGCCCACACCGCCTTCAAGATGGGCGAGACGGCAGCGGAAAACGCCATGGGCGGCCACAAGACGGTGGATCTTTCCTTTGTCCCCTCCTGCGTGTACGCCATTCCTCAGGTGGCCTCCGTGGGTATGACGGAGGATGAAGCGGTGGCCAAATATGGCCGCGACGCCCTGCGCATCGGCAAATTCCCCTTTGCCGCCAATGGCCGGGCCCTGTCCTGCGGCGAGCCGGAGGGATACGTCAAGGTCATTATGCTGGAGAAGTACTCCGAGTTCTGCGGCGTTCACATCTTCGGCGCACAGGCTGCTGAGATGATCGCGGAGCCCACGGCGCTGATGTGCGCCGAGATGACCGTGGAGGAGACCGCCGATATGATCCACGCACACCCCAGCTTTTCAGAAGCTTTTATGGAAGCATGCGGAGACGCGATGGGACGCTGTATCCATCTGCCGAAAAAACGTTGAACTACCCCTCCCCTCTCTTTTTCATGCAGCCCGTTGTTTTCTTTCACCTCCCTGCTTCCTGAAAATAAAATTCCTCCGGGCATACGCCCGGAGGAATTTTATTTTATCTATCCGCCCGCCGCCAAGCTCAGTCCGTAAACTGCGCCGGACGTTTTTCCAGAAATGCCCGCATTCCCTCCGCCTTGTCGTGGGTGGCGAAGGACATACCGAAGGTGGTGGCCTCCATCCGCAGGCCGTTTTCGATATCCATGTCCATGCCGCTCTCCACGCAGGCCTTCGCCAGCGTCACAGCATAACTGCCTTTGGACAGGATCTTCCGGGCCATGGTCTCGCAGGCCGCCATCAGCTCCTCCTTGGGCACCACCTTGTTGGCAAGGCCAATGCGATAGGCCTCCTGGGCGTCGATGCGGTCGCAGGTGAAGATCAGCTCCTTAGCCCGCCCCTTGCCGATGAGCCGGGGCAGACGCTGGGTGCCGCCGAAGCCCGGCAGGATGCCCAGACCGCACTCCGGCTGGCCGAACACAGCGCTGTCGGCGGCGATACGAATATCACAGGCCATGGCCAGCTCACAGCCGCCGCCCAGTGCATAGCCGTTCACGGCGGCGATGCTCACCTGAGGCATCCGCTCCAACCGGCAGAAGGCCTCGTCCGCCAGCAGGGCCATGGTGCGCCCCTCCTCCGAGGTGGCATTGACCATCTCGGAGATATCCGCGCCCGCCACAAACGCCTTGGCCCCGCTGCCGGTGACGATGACCACACGGGCGTCCTTGCGCTTTTCCAGCTGGGCAAGGCAGTCGTTCAGTTCCGCGAGGGTGGCGGTGTTCAGGGCGTTCAGGGACTTGGGATTGTTGATGGTGATGTACGCGATGGAATCCTTGATCTCAAACAGCAGATGTTCATACATGGCCGTCACCTCAGTCCACCTTCTGCGCGGCCTTGTAGGCCTTGATGGCCTCGGTCAGCTTGGGCACGATCACGTGCAGGTCGCCCACAATGCCCAGATCTGCCAGCTTCATCATGGGGCAGGTCTCGTCCTTGTTGATGGCGATGACGAACTCGCTGCCCTCCATGCCGGCCAGATGCTGGATAGCGCCGGAGATGCCGCAGGCCACATACAGGTCAGGGTGTACCGTCTTGCCGGTCTGGCCCACCTGACGATCCTTCTCGATCCAGCCGCTGTCCACGCCGATACGGGAGGAGGACACCTCGCCGCCCAGCACTTCGGCCAGCTCACGCAGAGGCGCGTAGCCCTCGGCGCTGCCGACACCCCGGCCGCCGGACACCAGCACCTTGGCCTCGGTGATATCCACGGACTTCTTATCGTCGTGCACCACCTGCAAAATTTCCACATTGCGGTCGTCCATCGAAAGTCCCGCGTCCACCACGGTGACCTTTCCCTGACGGCTCATATCCCGCTGGGGCATCTCCATGACGCCGGGGCGCACCGTGGCCATCTGGGGCCGGTAGTTGGGGCAGATGATGGTAGCCATCACGTTGCCGCCGAAGGCGGGACGGGTCATCTTCAGGTTGCGGTCGGCGGTGTCCAGCTTCTCGATGCGCTCCTCCGGCAGAGAGGTAGCCGCACGCAGATAGCCCTTGTACTTCTCCACATCCACATCCAGACGGGTGCAGTCGGCGGTCAGACCGGTGTGGATGCGTCCGGCAATGCGGGGTGCCATATCGCGGCCGATGGAGCTGGCGCCAAACAGCACAATGTTGGGCGCATAGCTGCGGATCACATACTCCATGCCCTTGACGTAGGGCTCGGTGGTGTACTCCGCCAGCACGGGATGATCCAGCACCAGCACCTCGTCCGCGCCGTACTGGCACAGCATGTCGGCCTTGTCGGCGATGTTGTGGCCCATGAGAACGGCCACCACCGCCTCGCCCAGATCGGCGGCCAGCTCGGTGGCCTCGCCGATCAGCTCAAGGCTGACCTTCTGGATGCTGCCGCCCCGCTGCTCAACAAATACGAAAATATTCTTGCTCATCTCTTGTCCCTCCTGTCAGATGATGTGGCGCTGGATCAGCTTGTCCATGATGGCCGCCACGGCCTCGTCGGCGCTGAGACCCTTCAGCACCGTACCCGCCGCCTTGGCCTGCTTGCCGAAGGACATGAACACGTTGGTGGGAGAGCCCTTCAGGCCGATCCATTCAGGATTCAGCGCATCCTTCAGGTCGTCGAAGCCCCACACCGTAACATCCTTCTCATAGGCGTCCACGATACCCCAGGTGGACATGTACCGGGGCTCGTCCAGCTCGGACAGCGCCGTCACCAGACAGGGCAGCTGCACCTTTAGCATGTGGGCCTGATCCTCAAACTGGCGCTTGACCACTACGCTGCCGTCCTCCAGCGTCAGCTCCTCGGCATAACTGACCTGGGGCACGCCCAGCTGCTCGGCGATCTGAGGGCCTACCTGTGCGGTGTCGCCGTCGATGGCCTGACGGCCGGTGATGACCAGATCGAACCCGATCTTCTTCAGCGCCGCGGCGATGATGGTGGCGGTGGCATAGGTGTCGGAGCCGCCGAACTCACGGGCGGACAGCAGATAGGCCTCATCCGCGCCCATGGCCAGCGCTTCCCGCAAAGCCACATCCGCCTGGGGCGGGCCCATGCACACCACGGTAACGGTGCCGCCCACCTGCTCGCGCAGCCGCAACGCGGCCTCCAGACCGGCCTTGTCGTCATGGTTGATGATGCTGGGCACGCCCTCGCGGATCAGGGTGTTGGTCTTGGGATCCAGCTTTACCTCGGCGGTATCGGGAACCTGCTTGATGCAAACAACAATCTTCATATGCTTCTCCCCCTCCTTATTTCAACTTCATGGAACCGGAAATGACCATCTTCATCACCTCGGAGGTTCCCTCGTAGATCTCGGTGATCTTGGCGTCGCGCAGCATGCGCTCCACCGGGTACTCGCGGCAGTAGCCGTAGCCGCCCATGGCCTGCACGGCGAAGCGGCATACCTCGTTGGCCACGTCGGAGGCGAACAGCTTCGCCATAGCGGCCAGCGGGCCGAAGTTCTGGTGCTGATCCTCGGCGATGGCGGCCCGCCATGTCATCAGACGGGCAGCGTCGATCTTGGTCTGCATCTCCGCCATCTTGAACTGGGTGTTCTGGAAGGAGTTGATGGGCTTGCCGAACTGCTTGCGCTCCTTGCCGTACTTGATAGCCTCGTTCAGCGCGCCCTGGGCGATACCCACCGCCTGAGCGGCGATGCCGATACGGCCGCAGTCCAGCGCGCCCATGGCGATCTTAAATCCCTTGCCCACAGGCCCCAGCACACGATCCGGGGTCACGCGGACATTGTCATAGGTGACGATGCAGTTGCTGGCGGCGCGGATACCCATACGCTCGATATTCTCGCTGACGGTGACGCCGGGGGTGTGCTTCAGATCCACGATAAAGGCGGTCAGACCCTTGGCGGCAGGCACCGTGCGGTCAGTCAAAGCAAAGACGATGCACACATCGGCAAAGCCGGAGTTGGTGGTGAAGATCTTGGAGCCGTTCAGGATCCAGTCCTCGCCGTCCTTCACGGCCACGGTCTGGGCGCCCTGTACGTCGGAGCCGGCGTTGGTCTCCGTCAGGCCGAAGGAACCGATCTGGCTGCCGTCCACCAGAGGACGCAGGAACTTCTGCTTCTGCTCCTCGGTGCCGTAGTTGTTGATGCAGGAGCAGCACAGGGAGGTGTGCACGGAAATAGTGATACCGGTAGAGGCATCCACCTTGGAGACCTCCTCCATGCACAGGGTATAGGCCAGCGTGTCGGCGCCGGCGCCGCCGTACTGGCGGCTGTAGGGGATACCGAAGAAGCCGCAGCGCTGCATCTTGGCCAGCAGGTCAAGATCATAGGCTTCCTTTTCGTCCATCTCCTTTGCCAGAGGACGGATCTCCGTCTCGGCAAATTTACGGAACAATTCCTGCTGCAGCAGGTGCATTTTGCTCAGTTGAAAGTCCATAGCTTACCTCCGTAAGTAGAATTGGTTGCAGGTTCGCGTTTCTATTTTACTTGTTTTCCAATTGTTTGTCAACGTATTCTTTGTATACAAATTATTTTTTGCATTGACAAATTGCGCAATTTTCCGTTATGATAGTGGTATCGTTTACATTGGGGGATTTTTTATGCAATTGAATGAATGTATCAACTTCATGTTGACCAACGTGCAGAACGCCGTGTTTCTGTGCTTCAAAAAGCAACTTCAGCAGTTCAATGTCACGCCCATCCAGTACGCGCTGCTGAAATGCCTGTGGGACGAGGACGAGCAGGCTCCCTCCCAGCTGGCCCAGCACCTGTGTCTGGACTCCTCCACCGTTACCGGCATTATGGGCCGTCTGGAGGAAAAATCTCTGATCGTCCGGGAATACTGCAAAACGGATCGCCGCCGCATCATCGTCTGCCTGACGGACGCGGGCCGCGCTCTGCAAAAGCCCATCGAGGCGCTGATCGAAGAAACCAACCGTCTGGTAACGCGGGGCATCAGCGCCGAGCAGCTGCAAACGCTGCGGAGCGACCTGCTGCACATCGCCGAACAGGCCAACGAGCTGGCCGCGCAATAATTACTTCTCTCACAAACAGAAAAGCCGGATCGCCAAGTGATCCGGCTTTTCCGCATTCCCCGCATTCTCCTCTTGCGGCGGTGGCCTGTTTGACGTACAATACAGCCAAATACCATTTGACACAAGGAGGAACATGCAATGCACAATACATTAAAAGAAAAGCTGGCACAGGGCAAGCGCCCGCTGGGCACCTTCGTAGGCACCGGCAGCGCCGCCGTGGTGGAATGTCTGGGCTGCGCGGGGCTGGATTTCGTGATTCTGGACAACGAGCACAGTCCCGTAGAGGCCGAGACCACCGCCGACATGGTACGGGCCGCCGAGCTGCGGGGCGTCACGCCGCTGGCACGGGTGCGGGAGATCAGCCGTCCCGCCATCCTGAAGCTGCTGGATGTGGGCGTGCAGGGTCTTATCATCCCCGACGTCCGCAGCGTTGAGGACGTGCGCCGCATCGTCCGCTTCGCCAAATACGCCCCGGTAGGCCAGCGGGGCTTCTGTCCCTCCCGCAAGGACGGCTGGGGCACCGCCCCCCAGGGCAGCGTGCTGGACACCATGGCCCACTTCAATGCCGAAACGCTGGTGATCCCCCAGTGCGAAACGGCGGAAGCGCTGGCGGATATCGAAGCCATCGCCGCCACGGAGGGGGTGGACGGCATCTTCATCGGCCCCTTTGACCTGTCCATCTCCATGGGCATGCCCGGCGATTTCGAGAACCCCCAGTTCAAGGCGGCGCTGGAGCGCATCCTTGCCGCCTGTCACGCCGCAGGAAAGCCCTGCCTGATCTTCACCGGCGACGGAGCCGCCTCCGCCGCCCGTTTTACTCAGGGCTATGACGGCGTGGCCATGAGTCTGGATACCATGCTGCTCATCAGCGGGGTACGCGCCCAGATCGCCGCGGCAAAATAAGTCTGTTTTCGCTTGCAAAACAATCGTTTAATTATTAAAAACTCCCCTGAAAAGCCCCGTTCTCCGTTCTTTTCCCGCCGCTGCGCTCATATAGTGGTACTGCTTGAAGGAGTGGTGCGCTATCAAAGAAAATCTGGAGCAACGGGCCGAAGAACTGGCTCTTTACCTGATAGAGAACCAAACGACGGTGCGGGCCGCCGCCAAAAAATTCGGTATCAGCAAGTCCACCGTCCACAAGGACATCAGTGAACGGCTGCCGCTGTACAACCGCCCTCTGTGGCTGCAAGTAAAGGCGCTGCTGGACGAAAACAAGGCGCAGCGGCACATCCGGGGCGGCCTCGCCACCCGCCGGAAATACAAGGGGATATAAGCCAATGGTGCCATATACCCGCGTGGCGGTGCTGCGGACCCTTGTGATGCACCGCACCAAAGCCTCCCTCTGACGAGGGAGGTGGCGCAAAGCGCCGGAGGGAGAGACGATAAACACAAGGGATTCGGCAAAACACCGGTCTCTCCCCCAGTCTCGCATGCGCTCGACAGCCCCCTCGTCAGAGGGGGCCATCTCCTTTCTCCCCACACCCATCCACAACATAAAAACCAGGCGGAAAAACCGCCTGGTTTTTATGTTATAAAACAATTATTTACTTATGATATAGTTTCTTGATCTCATACTTTGGCTCACAGCTGACGTTGATCCCCAGCCGCTTATAGAGCTTCACGTCCTCCTCGGAGATGATAACGGAGAAATGCGCATCGCAGCCCTTCAGATTCTTCAGCTGCGCCTGCACCATAGCCGCCAGCGGATTGCTCAACCCGGAGATGGACAGCGCCAGCAGCACCTCGTCCGAGTGCAGCCGGGGATTATGGTGGCCCAGATACTCGATCTTGGTCTTGCTGATGGGCGCGATGACCGACGCGGGGATCAGCTCCAGCTTATGGTCGATGCCCGCCAGATACTTCAGCGCGTTCAGCAGCAGCGCCGCAGAAGCACCCAGCAGCGACGAGGTCTTTCCCGTCACCACCGTGCCGTCCGGCAGCGTCAGGGCGCCGGACACCGTGCCGGTCTCCTCCGCCTTCTTCAGGCTGGCCACCACGGCGGGACACTGCTCCGGCGACACGTGAGCCTGCTGCATCAGCAGCTCCAGCTTGCGCACCACGCTCTCGTCGCACTTGCCCTTCACCCGGTCGCAGGCAGCGGTGAAGTACCGCCGCACGATCTCGTGGCGGCTGGCCTCGCAGCACACCTCGTCGTCCACGATGCCGAAGCCCGCCATATTCACCCCCATATCCGTGGGGGACTTGTAGGGGGACTCGCCCTGGATCTTCTGGAACATGGCGTTCAGGACGGGGAACACCTCCACATCCCGGTTATAGTTGACGGTGGTCTCGCCGTAGGCCTCCAGATGGAAGGGGTCGATCATGTTCACATCGTTCAGGTCGGCGGTAGCGGCCTCATAGGCCAGATTGACGGGGTGCTTCAGGGGCAGGTTCCAGATGGGAAAGGTCTCATACTTGGCGTAGCCCGCCCGGATGCCCCGCTTGTGCTCATGGTACAGCTGGCTCAGGCAGGTGGCCATTTTGCCGCTGCCGGGGCCGGGCGCGGTGACCACCACCACGCTGCGGCTGGTCTCGATGTACTCGTTGCGGCCCAGCCCCTCGTCGGACACCACGTGGGCCACGTCGGAGGGATATCCCGCAATGGGATAATGCTTGTAACTCTTCACGCCCAGCGACTCCAGCCGCTTGATGAAGGCCTCGGCGTTGGGCTGCCCGGCGTACTGGGTGATGACCACGCTGCCCACATAGAAGCCCAGCGAGCGGAACACGTCGATAAGCCGCAGCACGTCCTCGTCATAGGAGATACCCAGATCGCCCCGCATCTTGCTCTTTTCGATATCTCCGGCGCAGATGGCCACCACGATCTCCACCTCGTCCTTCATGGTGCCCAGCATGCGGATCTTGCTGTCGGGCTGGAACCCCGGCAGCACGCGGCTGGCGTGATGGTCGTCAAACAACTTGCCGCCGAACTCCAGATACAGCTTGCCGCCGAACTGTGCGCGGCGCTGGCGGATGTGTTCCGCCTGCATGGTCAGGTACTTCTCGTTGTCAAAGCCCAGCTTCATCCCATAACCCCCCATTTTGATAATTTCATAATATGGAGGGTATTATACCCCATCCGCCGCCGGGAGAAAAGCGGTTTATTCAAATTCGCGCCCCTGAAATATGGAGAAATATTTCCTCCAATTTTAGCGAAAGCTACCGTTGCTTTTTTCCCGCCGACGCGATATACTGGAAAATACACCCCATTTTGAAGGAGGACATTTATGGAGCCCTACCGTTTCCATATCATGTGGCGGCGTATCAATGAGGAGGAATTCCGGGATTTCTTCCAGACCAACGATATTTACGAGGCCAAGGATTTCGCCATGCGCCTGGCCTTTGACGAGACCAACGTGGTCTACGTGCAGGACGTGAAGCGTGACGAGCGCGTCCGGGACTTCGACGCCGAGATTTACAAAAAATAACCACACATACTTTTTCCACCTCTGCCCACACTAGGGGCAGAGGTGATTTTTTATGGAAAAGCAGCCCTTCCCCCATGACGCCACGCCGGACGTTCACGCGTTTTCCTCCCCGCCGGAGAACGTGAAGGATCTGATCAATAGGTGCGGCACCTATAATATCCAACCCACCGCCGATACGGAGAATGTGTTTCCCCTCATCGCGCCGGGCCTGCCCCGCCAGTGGCGGAAAATGCATCTGGACAAGCAGGATCTGGAGGGGTTATCCTGACGCGGCATTTCAAAGCCTCCCTCTGACGAGGGAGGTGGCGCAAAGCGCCGGAGGGAGAGACGATAAACGCAAGAGGTGCGGCAAAAAACGGGTCTCTCCCCCAGTCTCGCATACGCTCGACAGCCCCCTCGTCAGAGGGGGCCTAAAATCATCTCCCCAACCGCCCGCCAAAAGCGGGCACTTTTTCTGCCGTAAATTGTCGGTCACTTTGCTCATTTAAACTGCAACTCGGTATAATCCACAAAGAATTGTTAAAAGATTGGCAAAATACATAATTGACACAAATTTCACAAGGCCCTATAATAGAATTACACTGGTAAGACCAGTTGGCGGCGTTGCGCCGCGGAAAGGAGCGCACTTCATGTACACGCTGGGCATTGATATCGGTTCCACCACCTCCAAGTGTGTGATATTGCAGGATGGCGCGTCCATCACCGCCAGGAGCTTACAGCTGGGCGGTCTGGGCACTGACGGCCCGGAGGACGCCCTGACAGAGCTGTGGCAGGAGAGCGGTCTGACCCGTGCCGACATGGCCCGCGTCATCGTCACCGGCTATGGCCGCAATAAGTTTGAGGGCGCCGACGGCGAGGTCAGCGAACTGACCTGCCACGCGCTGGGGGGCCGGTTCGTGTTCCCCGATCTGCGGACGGTCATCGACATTGGCGGTCAGGACGCCAAGATCATCTCCCTGACCCCGGACGGCCGCATGAGCAACTTCATCATGAACGACAAGTGCGCCGCCGGAACCGGCCGGTTTCTGGAGGTCATGGCCAACATTCTGCGGCTGGATATCGACGATCTGGGCGCCATCGCCGCCAAGAGCGACACCCCCGCCGCCATCTCCAGCACCTGCACGGTGTTTGCCGAGTCCGAGGTCATCAGCCAGCTGGCCAACGGCGTCAAACGCCCCGATCTGGTGGCCGGTATCTGCCAGAGCGTTGCCACCCGCGTGGCGTCTCTTGCCCGCCGGGCCGGTATCGTGGAGCGTGTGTGTATGTCCGGCGGCGTGGCCCGCAACGAGGCGGTACGCCGCTATATGGCGCAGGCGCTGGACGTGGAGATCTCCTATGACCCGCTGGCCCAGTATTTCGGCGCCATCGGCGCGGCCCTGTACGCCTGGAAGCAGGCCAGCAAATAAGTGAGCAAGTGAGTAAGACACATAATTATAAATGAGGACAGAAAACAAGGAGGAACAAACATGGCAGAAGAAGTGAAAAAGGCCCCTCGTCCGGTGGATCCCAATTCCGCCAAGTATAAGCTGGGCAAGATCGCCGCTGACGCCTTTGTGGACGCCATCGAGGCCAAGAAGAACGGCATCCCCGTGGCATGGGTATCCAGCAACTTCCCCGTGGAGATCCCGGAGACCCTGGGCATCGCCACCGTATATCCGGAGAATCAGGCCGCCGGTATCGCCGCACGCGGTGCCGGTGAGCGTATGTGCAACGTGGCGGAGGCCGATGGCTACTCCAATGACATCTGCGCCTACGCCCGTATCTCCATGGCCTACGCCAAGCTGAAATCCTGCCCCGAGCAGGACGTGGCCATGCCCGATGTGGTGCTGTGCTGCAATAACATCTGCAACTGTATGATCAAGTGGTATGAGAATCTGGCGCAGGAGCTGAACGTTCCCATGATCATGCTGGATATCCCCTTCAACCCCGATTACGACGTGTCCGACGCGCTGGTGCAGTACGTCTCCGCCCAGTTCTGGGATGTGGTACATCAGCTGGAAAGCCTGTTCCACCTGAAGTGGGACGACGACAAGTTCCAGCAGGTCACTGGCTTCAGCTGCCGCGCTTCCCGCGCATGGCTGGCCGCTACCGGCTGCGCCAAGTACGTTCCCTCCCCCTTTAACGGCTTCGACCTGCTGAACCACATGGCCGTCATGGTCACCGCCCGGGGCAAGGAGTGTTCCGGTGACGCCATGGAGACTCTGTACAAGGAGTACATGGAAAACCACAAGAACGGCACCTCCACCTTCCGCACGGAGGAGAAGTACCGCATTCTGTTCGAGGGTATCGCCTGCTGGCCCTACCTGCGTGCTACCAGCACCGGCCTGAAGTCCCGGGGCATCAACATGGTCACCACCATCTATGCCGACGCCTTCGGCTATGATTACGACTCCTTCGAGGGCATGATCAAGGCCTACTGCTCCGTGCCCAACGCCATCAATCTGGAAAAGTCCCGCGACAAGCGCATCAAGCTGTGCAAGGACAACCATGTGGAGGGCATGCTGATCCACACCAACCGTTCCTGCAAGCTGTGGAGCGGCTTCATGTACGAGATGGGCCGTCAGGTGGGCAAGGCCTGCGACATTCCCGTGGCCAGCTTCGACGGCGATCAGGCCGATCCCCGCAACTTCTCCGAGGCGCAGTATGACACCCGCGTGCAGGGCCTCATGGAGATCATGGAAGCCAACAAAGAACAGAAAGGAGCCAACTGAACATGACCACCAATGAACTGTTTGCCAAGCTGCATGAAGCAGCCGCCAACCCCAAGGCACAGATGGACAAGTATCTGGCCCAGGGCAAGAAGATCGTGCTGTGCGCTCCCGTCTACACCCCCGACGAGCTGATCCACTCCATGGGTTTTGTCCCCATGGGTGCCTGGGGCGCGGATACCGAGCTGCGCCGGGCCAAGGAATACTGCCCCGCCTTCCTGTGCTCCATCGTCCAGTCCGCGCTGGAGCTGGGCATCAACGGCGCGTATGACGGCGCGTCCGCCATCGTCATCCCCTCCCTGTGCGACACCCTGAAAACCATGGGCGAGAACTGGAAGTATGCCGTGCCCTCCATCCCCTTCATCCCCATGACCTATCCTCAGAACCGCAAGCCCGCCTACGGCGTGGCCTTCACCAAAGCCGGCTACGAGCGCGTGATCCGCGACCTGGAGAAGCTGGGCGGCAAGTTTGACGATGCCAAGCTGGCCCAGTCCAACGCCCTCTATAACCGCCACAACGCCGCCATGCGGAAGCTGGATGAGGTGCTGGCAAAGCACCCCGAGGTCACCGCCGCCCAGCGTAGCGACGCCTTCAAGTCCGCCTTCTTCATGACCAAGGAGGAGCACACCGCCCTCATCGAGGAGCTGAACGCCGCGCTGGAGACCCAGACCCCCGCCGCCGAAAAGACCCCCATCCTGCTGTCCGGCATTCTCACCGACGCGCCCGGCTTCAACGCCATTCTGGACGATCTGGACCTGCACATCGTGGCGGACGACGTGGCCGCCCAGTCCCGTCAGTACCGCACCGACGTGCCCGCCGGTGACGACGCTCTCACCGCCCTGGCCCAGAAGTTCGCCGATATGGACAACTGCTCCGTGCTCTACAACGCCGCCAAGCCCCGCGTCCAGTGGATCGTGGACACCGCCAAGGCCCGCAATGCCAAGGGCGTGCTGGTGGCTCTCACCAAGTTCTGCGACCCCGAGGAATTCGACTACGTGATGATCAAGAAGGCCTGCGAGGCCGCCGGCATTCCCGTCACCGTGGTGGAGATCGACCGCCAGATGGTGCAGTTCGAGCAGGCCCGCACCAATATCGAGACCTTCCGCGACATGCTGACCATGTAATTACGCAAAAAAAACAATATAGGAGGAACCTAACCCATGAGTGAGATCAAACGCCCGCTGGAGGGCATCAAGGTCGTCGAGCTGGCCACCTTCATTGCCGCTCCCTGCTGCGCACGCTTTCTGGCCGATCTGGGCGCCGAGGTCATCAAGATCGAGGCTCCCGCAGGCGACCCCCTGCGCTACACCGCCGTTAACGAGGGCCGTCCTCAGGATCAGAAGGAAAACACCACCTACGATCTGGAGAACGCCAACAAGACCTGCATCGCTCTGAATACCAAGTCTCCCGCCGGCCGCGAGGCCCTGGAGAAGCTGATCGCCGGCGCCGACATCTTCATCACCAACTGGCGTCAGAACCCCCTGAAGAAGGCGGGCCTGGACTACGACACCCTCCACGCCAAGTATCCCGCGCTGGTGTACGGCTTCGTCTCCGGCTACGGCGAAAAGGGCCCCGACAAGGATCTCCCCGGCTTCGACTTCACCGCCTTCTTTGCCCGCGGCGGCGTGCTGGGCACCCTGTTTGACAAGGACTCCTTGCCCATGCTGACCATTGCCGGCTTCGGCGACCATCAGGTGGGTCTGTATCTGGCCTCCGGCGTGCTGGCGGCCCTGTACCGCGCCAAGCAGACCGGTCAGGGCGACCGCGTGGTGGTCTCTCTGTTCCACAGCGCCATCTGGGACGTGTCCCTGATGCTCCAGTCCAACCAGTACGGCGACCCCGCCACCCAGTTCCCCCTGTCCCGCCGCACCTTGCCCAACCCGCTGGTGGTGGCTCACAAGACCAAGGACAACAAGTGGCTCCAGATCGCCATGCCCCAGTACAACCGCCATTATCCCATCTTCATGCGTGCCATCGGCCACCCCGAGATGGCCGAGGATCCCCGCTACTACCCCCAGACCAACCTGCAGGCCAACATCGAGGAGTTCTATGACTTCCTGGTGGCCGAGATGGCAACCCGTACCCTGGACGAGTGGTGCGCCCTGATGGACGCCAACGACCTGCCCTACGCTATCGCCCAGACCTGGGATCAGCTGCTGGTGGATAAGCAGGCCTGGGCCTCCGACTGCTTCTATGAGATGGAGTACCCCAACGGCGCCAAGCGCACCATGGTGCGTCCTCCCGTCATGTTCGAGGAGACTCCCCTGCCTCCCTACAACCGCGGCCCGTATCTGGGCGAGCAGACGGAGGAGATCCTGAAGAAGCTGGGCTATACCGACGAGCAGGTGGCCGCCATGATCGCCGCCGGCGACGCCGCCGCCATGGATCCCGCCCTGAAGGACTAAGCCAACCAAAAACGGAAAAGTAGGAAATGAAACGCGCGCTGTCCGCTGTTGAGGAGCGGCGGACGGCCATGCCGGAAAAGGAGAAAAATATGAAGATCGCTGCTTATGAAGTGCGTCCCGACGAAAAGCCCGTTATCGAGTCTCTGTGCAAAGAATACGGCATCGAGCTGGTGTCCACCCCCGCCAATCTGGATCCCACCACCGCCAACATGGCCGTCGGCTGCGACGGCGTCACCACGCTGGGCCAGTCCAACTACTGCAACGAGGTGCTGGACGAGCTGCAGGGCTACGGCGTCAAGGTGCTGGCCAGCCGCTGCGTGGGCTACAACCACATGAACTGCGACTATGCCCGCTCTCTGGGCTTCCGTCTGTGCAACGGCGCTTACGCGCCCAACGGCGTGGCGGAATACACCGTCATGGCCATTCTCATGTGCATCCGCAAGTTCAAGAAGGCCCTGTACAACACCAACGACAACGACTTTACCCTGAAGGGCAAGATGGGCCGCGAGCTGCGCACCATGACCGTCGGCGTTATGGGCACCGGCAAGATCGGCTATACCGTTATCAAGTGCCTCAGCGGCTTCGGCTGCCGCATCCTGGCCAACGACGTGTACCAGAACGACGCCGTTCGCCAGTACGCCGAGTACGTGGATCTGGACACGCTGTATCGTGAAAGCGACATCATCACCATCCACACTCCCCTGCTGCCGGAGACCACCGGCATGATCAACCGCGAGGCCCTTGCCAAGATGAAGGACGGCGTGGTGCTGATTGACAACGCCCGGGGCGAGCTGGTGGACATTGACGCCATCATCGAGGGCGTGGAGACCGAGAAGATCGGCGCTCTGTTTATGGACGCCTTCCCCGGGGAGACCGGCATCATCCACGTTCCCCACAACGACGATATTATCAAGACCCCCGGCATGCCCTACTTCAAGCTGAAGTACCTGCGTTCCTTCGTGAACGTGTATCACACCCCCCACATGGCGTTCTTTACCGAGGAAGCCGCCGAGTCCATGGCTCGCTGCGGCATCGACAGCATCCACGAGATCCTGACCACCGGTAAGTCCAGCCACGAGATCCCCTGCTGAGTCAATGAATTAAGTAATAATAGGAGGAAAACGAATGATTCTCGACAAGAAGCACGAGATGCAGCGCAAGCTGTTCCGCCAGTTCGCGGAGACGGAATTCACCAAGGAGATCCAGGACGAGCTGGACGAGACCGGCGAATTCAACTGGGATATGCACAAGAAGATGGCCCGTTACGGCTTCATGGGTGTCAAGATTCCCAAGGAGTACGGCGGCGCCGGTGCCGACAGCCTGACCTATGCCCTGATGGTAGAGGAACTGGCCCGCGTGGACGCGGTGCTGTCCATCTACGCCAACACCTCCAATTCTCTGGGCGGCGGCCCGCTGCTGCTGGGCGGCAATGAGGCTCAGAAGCAGAAGTACCTGCCTGCCGTGGCCAGCGGCGAGAAGATCATGGTGTTCGGCCTGACCGAGCCCGGTGCGGGCTCCGATGCCGGCGGCACCACCACCACCGCCATCGCCGACGGGGACGACTTCATCATCAACGGCCGCAAGTGCTTCATCTCCGGCGCTCCCATGGCCGACTGGGCCGTGGTGTTCGCCAAGACCGACCTGACCGCCAAGGGCAGCAAGGGAATCTCCATGTTCGTGGTGGACATGAAGCTCCCTGGCGTGTCTCTGGGTGCGCACGAGAAGAAGATGGGCATCAACGGCTATCCCACCTGCGACCTGGTGCTGGAGGATGTCCGTGTTTCCAAGGACTGCCTGGTGGGCCCGCTGCATAAGGGCTTCCAGATCGCCATGAAGACGCTGGACGGCGGCCGTCTGGGCATTGCCGCCCAGTCCGTGGGCATCGCTCAGTCCGCGCTGGACGAGGCCGTCAAGTACGCCAAGGAGCGTAAGCAGTTCGGCCGCCGCATCGCCGACTTCCAGGGCATCAGCTTCATGCTGGCCGACATGGCCGCCGATGTGGAAGCCGCCCGTCAGCTGGTGTATCACGCCGCTGTGCTGAAGGACGCCAATAGTCCCGAGGCCAGCTCCGCCTGCTCCATCGCCAAGTACTTCGCCGCCGAGGCCGCCAACCGCTGCGCCTACAAGGCCGTGCAGATCCACGGCGGTTACGGCTATATCCGCGAGTACAAGGTGGAGCGCATCTACCGCGACGCCCGCATCACCACCATCTACGAGGGCACCTCTCAGGTGCAGCAGATGGTCATCGCCGGCAATCTGCTGAAGTAAGCAAGGAGGTACGAGAAATATGAAGATTTTTGTCACTGTTAAGCAGGTCCCCGATACCTCCGGTAAGGTGGCCGTGAATCCCGATGGTACGCTGGATCGTGCTTCCATGCAGACCATCATCAACCCCGACGACCTGAACGCCGTCGAGGCCGCTTTGGCTCTCAAGGACGAGCTGGGCTGCAAGGTCATCGCCTTTACCATGGGGCCTCCTCCCGCAGAGAGCATGCTGCGTGAGCTGATGGCTATGGGCGTGGACGAAGGTGTTCTCATCACCGCCCGCGAGTTCGGCGGCTCCGACACCTACGCCACCTCCCAGATCATCGCCGCCGCCATCGACACCTACGGCGTCGAGAAGGACGATATCATCCTGGCTGGCCGTCAGGCCATCGACGGCGACACCGCTCAGGTGGGCCCCCAGATCGCTGAGAAGCTGCACCTGCCCCAGATCACCTATGCCGGCGAGATCAAGAAGGACGGCAACACCCTGACCG
>OIZQ01000230.1_pt1 | contig 33968 bp, 31 predicted proteins | sample 1588491 | NCBI WGS metagenome assembly OIZQ01 (sample SAMN03283262) | human gut metagenome | biome: human-associated habitat; material: feces | host: Homo sapiens | place: USA | collected 2013
GCGGGCCTTGCCCCCTCAAACTCCCCCGCTGCTCACTTATCGAAACGTACAGCATTGTTTTTCGACAGGCTAAGCATAAGAGTTGCTTCACTGGGCGGCGCAGCAGCCATCCTGGCCTCCGCCCAGTCGCTCAATTGCTCCAGAATGGGCAGCAGGGCGCGGCAGTCCTCCGTGGGACGGTACTCCACCCGGACGGGCACCTCCGGATACACCGTGCGCACCACAAGGCCGTCGGCCTCCAGCTCACGCAGAGATGTGGCCAGCACCGTGTTGCTGATGCCGTCCAGCTTGGCGCGCAGGGCGTTATACCGCAAGGCTCCGGCGTTGGTCAGGGCGCAGACGATCTGCACCTTCCACTTGCCGCCGATGACGCTCATGGCGTAGTGCAGCGGACATTTCTCCATGCAGGGACAATCGTAGTGGGACATGGTAAGCTCCTCCTGACCTTGTTCTAAAAATCTGCGCTCTTGCGTTTTCCGGGCTTCGTGCTATGATGGTATTATAGCAAGTAAGAAAAGAGGAGTAAATAGCAAATGAACATTTACCTTCAGGGGCTGACCATGGGTCTTGCCTACGTGGCCCCCATCGGATTGCAGAACCTGTTCGTCATCAACAGCGCCCTGACCCAGAAGCGGAGACGGGTGTATCTGACGGCGCTGATCGTGATCTTCTGGGACATTTCGCTGGGGCTTTCCTGCTTTTTAGGCGCCGGTGCGCTGATTCAGGCGCTGCCGTGGCTGCAAAAGGTGATTCTGGGGCTGGGCTGCCTGATCGTCATCTGGATCGGCATCGGGCTTCTACGCTCCAAGGCCAGCCTTGAGGGCGGCCGTGACGTGAACGTCCCCATCTGGAAGCTGATCTCCAGCGCCTTCGTGGTGACGTGGCTGAACCCTCAGGCCATCATCGACGGCACCATGATGCTGGGCGCGTTCCGGGCCAGCATTCCCGCCGGAACGGACGTATTCTTCATCTGCGGCTTTGCCAGCGCGTCGGTGATCTGGTTCCTGACGCTGTCCACCGTGGTGTCGCTGCTGGGCAGCAAATTCAACGAAAAGGTGCTGAACATCATCAACAAGGTCTGCGGCGCAGTCATCATCTTCTACGGCTGCAAGCTGGCGTGGAGCTTCCTCCAGCTGATGGGCTGGGTCGGTTGACGCCGGATTGAGTATTTTGACGAAAAAAGTCCCGAAAGTTCTTGCATATTTCCTAAATCGTGGTATGATATGCCATACTCCCCGCCCCTGTGCGGCGATCAGAAAGTGAGGAATGAGACATGACATATCAAGAGATCCTGGATCGCTCCCGCGATCAGATCGGGCCTTTCTGCAAGTCCTGCAAGATCTGCAACGGCATGGCCTGCAAGAACACCGTCCCCGGCCCCGGCGCAAAGGGACTGGGCACCGGGTTTATCCGCAACTATCAGAAATGGCAGGAGCTGTGCGTCAACATGGACACCATCTGTGAGAATGGCCCGGCGGACACCTCCTTTGACTTCTTCGGTCATCAGCTGACCATCCCCGTCATGGCGGGTCCTGTGGGTGCCATGCAACTGCATTACGGCGACAAGTACGACGACCTGACCTATAACGACATTCTGGTCACTGCCTGCGCCAAGGCGGGCATTCTGGCCTTTACCGGCGACGGCGTGAACCCCGCCGTGATGGAGGGCGCCGTCAATGCCATCGGCGAGAACCACGGCGCAGGCGTCACCACCATCAAGCCCTGGAATCAGGATCTGGTGATGCAGAAGATGGACATGGCCAAAAAGTGCGGTGCGTGGGCCATCGCCATGGACATTGACGGCGCGGGCCTGCCCTTCCTGAAGAACCTGACGCCGCCTGCCGGCAGCAAGACGGTGGAGCAGCTGAAGGAGATCGCCGACTACGCCGGCGTGCCCTTTATCCTGAAGGGCATCATGACCGTCAAGGGCGCGGAGAAGGCCGTAAAGGCCGGCGCCAAGGCCATCATCGTGTCCAACCACGGCGGCCGTGTGCTGGATCAGTGCCCCGCCACGGCGGAGGTGCTGCCGGAGATCGTGGACGCAGTGGGCAAGGACGTGATGGTGCTGGTGGACGGCGGCATTCGTACCGGTATGGACGTGTTCAAGGCGCTGGCGCTGGGCGCAAAGGGCGTGCTGATCGCCCGTCCCTTCGTCAACATGGTATACGGCGGCGGCGAGGAAGGCCCTGCCGTGCTGGTGGCCAAGCTGAAGGCCGAACTGGAGGATACCATGCTGATGTGCGGCGCACACTCTCTGGCGGAGATCGACCGGAGCATGGTGCGGTAAAGCAAACTGACGCAAAAAGCTATCTCACCCCAAGGGGTGGGATAGCTTTTTGTTATGCAAACGCCCAGGAGTCGGGATGGAAAGCACGTCCGGCTGAGGATCGTTGCCCCGCTCCCCAGAGCATAATGCCGTTATTTGCGCCTATGCGTTTAATTTACTGCAGGCCGCAAGCCATTTCGTAGATCATCTGCAAGTCGTACACATCTACGGTTTCATCGCCGTTTACGTTCATGGCGTTCCACTGTGCGCTGCCCTCTTTCACCGCATCGTCGCCCTGCTTTTGACCGGTCAGGAATTCATAGACAAAGGCTACATCCTGAATCTGAACCTTGTCGCCGCCGGTGGGACAACCGGGCAGCAGGGGCGTGGCCGGAGCATCTGTCTCGAAGTGGAAAATCGTATCCAATTTAATCAATGGATCACCCTCAATAGGCCATCCGCGGGCGACCTCCTTCCATTCTGTTTCCGTTCCCTTATAATACACATCCTTCAAATTCTCACAGCCTAAAAACGCCGCCTCTTCAATACTAGTTATTGTTTTCGGGAATCCCACATACGCCATAGCAGTACAGCCGAAAAAGGCATGATTCGCAATATACCATGTCCCCTCCGGAATAACAATACTACCCAGGCCGGTACATCCAGAAAACGCTTCGCTATATATCCTTCTAAGCGAATTTGGCAGCGTCACGCGGGCCAGACTGGTGCAGTTATAAAATGTCTCCGCCTCAATATTCTCAATGCCCTCCGGAATGGCGATGCTGGTCAAATTAGTACAGCCCTTGAACGCGCTTTCATAGATTTTGGTCAATGTTTTGGGCAGAATAACCGTCCGCACGGCGCTATTCATAAAAGTCAGCTTTGGAATCACTGTCACTCCTTCGTGAATCGTGATATCCGTCAACTGGCTATCCGCAAACGCCTCACGCCAATAGATACTCGTTACGCTTGCGGGCAGGCTGTAACTGCCGGTTTTTGCCGGAGCGCAACGGATCAGTTGCTTCATCTCTTTATCAAACAGCACATTGTCTACTGCGGTATAGCTTTGGTTGTCCTTGTTCACCGTGATCGTTGCCAATGCGCTACAATCTGCAAAAGGTACCCGCTGAAAAGAACCATAGCCTCCGAACGTCTCAAAAAGGGAAGTCACATTTTTCCCAATATAAATGGAGCGCAGCTTAGAGCAGCCTTCCACAACATTGAGGCCGATTTTGACCACACTGTCGGGAATCACAAGTTCCGTCAGATTCGGACACTGACCAAACGCCCTTTCTCCGATTTCCGTCACACCGTTGGGAATGTCGATCGTCCGAATCGCCGTGTCATCAAATGCATAACTACCAATAGACGTCACTGTGCTGGGGATTTTGATGCTGGTCAATCTTTCGCAGCTGGCAAAGGCATTCTTTCCAATTTCTGTCAACCCTTCCGGAAGGGTAACATTGGTCAAGCTTACACAGGTGGCAAACGCGCCCCCAATGTCTGTAACACTGCTGGGCACATCGATTGTCGTTAAGCTTCTGCAGTTTTGGAACGCCGAAGTCAGCGAGGTTACTCCATTGGGAATATCCACTGCTTTCAGACCGAAGCAGGAATAAAACGCAAGGTAACCAATGCTTTTCAGCGTATCGGGCAGCTTGACATTTGTCACGTTTTTGCACTGGTAAAAAGCACCATCACCAACAGAGGTCACGCCATCATTGATCACGATGCCAGTGATCTGCTCGTTTTCACACCACGGGCTGACGTTATTGCCATAAAAGCCCCAATCTTTCATAGCGCCTGTGCCGCTGATGGTCAGCACACCGCCGGAAAGACTCCATCTCAAATTGCTTCCGTCGCCCTCCGCGCCGCAGGTGCCGCTGGTGACCGCCTCCGCCTGTACCTGCGGAGCTTCCGCCGTCTTCTCTGCCTTCAGGGCTTCCTCCTGGGGTTCTGCGGGCATCGTCTGCTCTTCTGCCTCGCCCGGCTCGTCCACCGTGTCCGTGGCCCACGTCTGGGCGGGCAGCAGCGCCAGCATCATTACCAGCGCCAACAAAAGGCTCATCGCTCGTTTTTTCATACTCTCTCGCTCCTTTTTATCCGAAATGCAGAACACTCTTCTTGGTTCAGTTGAACCAAGAAAAAAGGGATATCCCTTTTTTCCGCTGCATGTTTTCATTATACATGCCGTTTTCTGTCGGCGCAAGAGCTATCTGCGAAAATAACGCAAAATTACGCAAAAAAGAGAGCCTTACGGCTCTCTTTTCGCTATAAATTTCCCCTTACAGCTGGGCCAGTGCCTGCTCCAGATCGGCGATGATATCCTCGGCATTCTCCAGACCGGCAGACAGGCGGATCAGACCGCCGGGGATGCCGGAAGCCGCCAGTTCCTCCTCGGTATAGGTGGAGTGGGTCATGGAGGCGGGATGCTCGATCAGCGTCTCGGCGTCGCCCAGAGAGACGGCCACGGTGATCAGGTGCAGCGCGTTGACCAGCTTGGTACCGGCAGCGCGGCCGCCCTTGACCTCGAAGCTCAGCATGCCGCCGAAGTCCTTCATCTGGCGGGCGGCGATATCGTGGCCCACGTGATCCTTCAGGCCGGGATAGTACACCTTCTCCACGGCGGGGTGCTTGTCAAGATACTCGGCGATGGCCTTGGCGTTGGCGCAGTGGCGCTCCATGCGGATCTCCAGCGTCTTGAGACCCCGGAGGATCAGATAGGCGGCAAAGGGATCCATGACCGCGCCGGTCATGTCCTTCAGGCCAAACATGCGGACTTCACCGATAAAGTCGGCCTTGCCCACCACAAAGCCCGCGATCACGTCGCCGTGGCCGTTCAGGTACTTGGTAGCAGAGTGCACCACCACGTCGGCGCCCAGCGCCAGCGGATTCTGCAGAGCGGGAGAAGCGAAGGTGTTGTCGCACACCACCTTGATGGCGGGGTTATAGCCGTGGGCGATCTCTGCCACGGCGGCGATATCGGCGATCTTCAGGTTGGGGTTGGCGGGCGTCTCCAGATAGACGGCGCAGGTATTCTCCTTCAGAGCGGCCTTCACGGCGGCCAGATCGGAGGTATCCACGAAGCTGACCTCCACGCCGTAGCGGCTCATGCCGTGGTTCAGCAGGGCGAAGGTGCAGCCGTACAGGGTGCCGTCGGCCACGATGTGCTTGCCTGCACCGGCGATGGTCCACAGCGCGGAGGAAATGGCGCCCATACCGGAAGCGGCCGCCACGCAGGCCTCGCCGCCCTCCAGCGCCGCCACCTTATTCTCCAGCACGGAGACGGTGGGGTTGCCCAGACGGGTGTAGATGTAGCCGCCCTCCTGACCGGCAAAGCGGCGGCCGCCCTGCTCGCAGCTGTCGAACACGAAGGTAGAGGTCTGATAGATGGGGGTAGTCAGCGCGCCGTACTGCGCGTCCTTCACATTACCGGCGTGAATGGCCTTGGTGCCCAGACCGACATTGGGGTTCATCATAGTTTGCTCCTCCTGCATCATGATTTTTGTTGATTATTGCCGTTTTTACAAAATCTCTCCTGCTAAAAATGTAACACAATCAACAAACCATGTGGTAGTTCGGAAAGTCGATGCCCTGTTATCTATTAAAGTTATAATGTTTTCTGCTTTTTTCACCCGATTTCCCCTCATATTTCCCGGGAAAAGCGACAACCGGCCGTGGAAACACGGCCGGTTGTCCGGCAGGTGTTATTCAGAATCTTAATACCCCAGCTTCCGGTTGACCAGATGGGCCAGCGGACGACCGGCAGCGAAGTTCTCCAGATCCTCGCAGAACATGTCCACGTCCTTGTCGCGGGTATAGCCCAGGGACATGTTGCCCGCCACGTGGGGGGTGATCAGTAGGTTCTTCGTCTCCCACAGGAAATGATCCCGGGGCAGCGGCTCGGGGACAAACACATCCAGCGCCGCACCGGCGATGCGTCCGGCGTTCAGCGCCTCGGCCAGCGCCTCCTGATCGACGGCCGTACCACGGCCCACGTTGACCACGATGGCCTGCGGCGGCAGCAAGGCAATGCGCTCACGGCTCAGCACGCCCACGGTCTCGCCGGTGGAGGGCAGCGCCATCACCAGAATGTCGGTCTCCGGCAGTACGCTGTCCAAATCAGAAAGCGTCACGATCCGGTCAAAGGCAGGGTCGGCGGGCTTGATGGTGCGGCGGACGCCGCAGATGGACTTGGCTCCCATAGCCTTGGCCCGCTGGGCAAAGCTGGTACCGATATCGCCGGTGCCCAGCACGGTGATCCGTTCGCCGCAGATGGAGCGCACCGGCAGCGGCGGTAGCCACACCCGCTCCCCCACGGCCTTCATGGTGGGCATCATCTGCCGCAGCAGCATCAGCGTTACCATCATAATATGCTCGGCGATGGTGACGCCGTAGGCGCCAGCGGAGTTGCTCAGCAGCACGCCCTCGTGGGGATACAGCGCCTCGTCCACATACCGGTCTACACCGGCAAAGCTGGCGCAGAACCACTTCAACTGCGTCATATCCTTCAGCGCCGTCCGGTCGGGCATGCCGTACACGATCTCATACTCTCCGGCCCGCTCCTTGGGCAGCACGCCGTTCAGATAGTAGTCCACCGTATAGCCGTGCTTTCCGGCCACAGTCTCGATCTGCTGCTGATGGTGGGACTCGAAGAATTTTTCCACTACCGCGATCTTTTTCATGGTCATATCTCCTTTATCATTTGTTCCGCGCAGCGCATGCCGTCAGCAGCGGCGGACAGGATGCCTCCGGCATACCCGGCTCCCTCGCCGCAGGGATACAGCCCGCGAATATTGCATTGGTACGTCTCATCCCGATGGATGCGCACGGGGGAGGACGAACGGCTCTCCACCGCCGTCAGCAGCGCGTCAGGGGCGGCATAGCCCCGGATCTTCCGCTCCAGCAGCGGCAGCGCACCGGCGATGGTCTCCGCCACAAAGGGCGGCAGACAGCGGTGCAGATTGGTATAGGCAACGCCGGGACGGTAGCTGGGCTTCACCCACCCCGCTTCCGTTGTGGGACGGCCCAGCAGGAAGTCCTCCACCCGCTGGCAGGGTGCCCGATAGTCACCGCCGCCCAGCTCATAGGCCGCCGCTTCGAGCTGTCGCTGGAACCGGATACCTGCCAGCGGATCGTCACCGCCGCCGTAGTCCTCCGGCGTCACGTTCACCAGCAGCGCCCCGTTGATGTTCTCCTTATCTCTGGCGTACTCGCTCATGCCGTTGGTGACCACCTGCCCCGTCTCCGAGGCCGCCGCCACCACCTGTCCGCCGGGGCAGACGCAGAAGGAAAAGGCGCTGCGTCCGTTGTCCAGATGGCAGGATAATTTATAGGTGGACGGCGGCAGACAGGGGTGCCCCGCGTACTGCTTATACTGGGCCGCGTCCATGTCCTCCTGCCGGTGCTCGATCCGCACGCCCACGGCAAAGGGCTTGGCGGTCATGGCCACCCCCGCGCGATACAGCATCTCCACCGTGTCCCGAGCGCTGTGGCCCAGCGCCAGCAGCGCCCGACGGCAGGGCAGCGTATAGGCGCCCTCCGGGCCTTCCACCGTCAGCGCCGACAGCTGGCCGTTCTCCGCAGAAACGCCCGTCAGCTTATGGCCGAACCGGATATCCGCGCCCAGCGCGGTCAGCTCGTTCCGCATATTCTTCAGGGCGATGTGCAGCATATCCGTGCCCACGTGGGGCTTGGCGTCCCACAGGATATCCTCCGGTGCGCCGCACGCCACCAGCTGCTCCATAATATAGCGATGCCGCACGTCCTTTGTGCCGGTGTTCAACTTGCCGTCGGAAAACGCGCCTGCGCCACCCTCTCCAAACTGGACGTTGGACTCCGTATCCAGCACGCCGCTTCGCCAGAAGCGCTCCACATCCTGCTGGCGGCGCTCCACGCATTGGCCCCGCTCCAGCACGATGGGCTTCGCCCCGCACCGGGCCAGCACCAGCGCCGCAAACAGCCCCGCAGGCCCCATACCCACCACCACCGGCGGCACAGCCCCGCCGGAGACGACAGGCGGCAGCGCGTAGACCTCCGGCGCGTAGCGGGACACGTGCCTGTCCCGGCAGCGCTTCAGAAGCCGCGCCTCGTCCTTCACCGTGACGGCCACAGTGTACACGAACCGCAGGCCGTCCCGTGCGTCGATGGCCCGGCGCAGCACCTGCAAGGCGGCGATCTCGCCCGTCCGGCAGCCCAGCAGGGCGGCGGCCTTTGCTTTCAGTTGTTCCTCTCCCCCGTCCAGCGGGAGCTTCAGGCCCTCCAGCCGCAGCATGGCATGTCTCCTTTCATCGGTCACAAAAAGTTCAAAGTTTTCCCGCAAATCTTAAAGGTTGAATTAAGAAAACTGTATATGATAATAATCAAGATGAATGATATCACATCCCCACCTGAAAATAAAGTAAAAGAAATGCAAAACGCCCCGAAAATAAAGGAGGAATCCCTATGTATAACGATGATTTTGACCGCTTCCATGAAAATCAGTACCACTACGGCCGCAACAGCAACCTGCCGGCCGACGACTATCAGCCCGCCGGCAGCGTCCCCACGCCGGAGGAACCCCAGCACACCAAAAAGCCCGGCTTCTTCCGGAGCACGGCGGCCAAGGTGATCGCCATTGTGCTGGCCTGCGCCATCATCGGCACCGGCTGCGGCTTCGGCGGCGCGGCACTGTACCGCAATGCCAGCCGCCAGAACGCCGTCATTCAGCAGTCCAGCCGCGAGCCCGTCTCCGTAAAGGTGAATCAGGTGGACGGCCAGACCAAGATGGAGCCCGCCGAGGTATACGCCTCCACGGTGAACTCCGTGGTGTCCATCAACACCACCTCCACCAGCGGCACCAACATCTTCGGTCAGGCGGTGGAGACCGCCAGCGCCGGCAGCGGCTTCATCATCACGCAGGACGGCTATATCGTCACCAACTACCACGTGGTGAAGGGCGCTACCTCCGTGAAGGTAACGCTGTATGACGGCAGCACCTACGACGCCACCGTCATCGGCGGCGACAGCGATTACGATGTGGCCGTCATCAAGATCGACGCCACCGGCCTGTCCCCCGTCACGCTGGGCAACAGCGAGGACGTGAACGTGGGCGATACTGTTCTTGCCATCGGCAACCCTCTGGGCGAGCTGACCTTCTCCATGAGTCAGGGCATCGTCTCCTGCTGTGACCGTGCCATCAACGTGGACGGCACCCCCTTCAATATGATCCAGGTGGACGCCTCCATCAACCCCGGTAACTCCGGCGGCCCGCTGGTGAACCTGTACGGCGAGGTGGTGGGCATCGTGTCCGCCAAGTACTCCAGCTATTCCGACACCTCTGTGGAGGGTCTGGGCTTCGCCATCCCCATCAGTGACGTGCAGGCCATCATCACCGACATCATCGAAAACGGTCAGGTGACGGGCAAGGCCTATCTGGCCATCAAGGCCGGTACCATGACCGAGCAGATGGCCGCCCAGTATAACATCGGCATCAGCGAGGGCGTGTTCGTCTACTCCACCGAGAGCGGCGGCGCCGGTGAGCGTGCCGGTTTGCAGCTGGGCGATGTGATCACCAAGGTGAACGACACTGCCATCACCTCCATGACCGACCTGTCCGCCGCCAAGAAGAACTATAAGGCAGGCGACACCGTGACGCTGACCGTCTACCGCAACGGCGAGTATATCACCCTTGACCTGACCTTCGACGAGCAGCCTAAGACCACCGGCGAGGATACTACCACCGATAACCAGCAGGATAACCAGCAGCAGGGCGGTCAGGACTACTCCGACATGTTCCGCGACTTCTACAACTACTACTTCGGTCAGAACGGCCGTTGACATAGCTTACACAGCGAAAAAGGCAGAGGGCAAGACCCTCTGCCTCAGTCTGTCAAAAAACTACGCAAACGCCCCTGCTTCTGCTATAATAGAAGAAACGGGGGTGTTTACATGGAAGGTTGGAGAAAAGATGCACGGCATGAGCCAATCATCGTAGATTTGGAGGCGCTGGTGCCAACGGAACGCGGCAAAGAAATCTATGCCATGAGAAAACAAACCATTGAGCGTGTTTTTGCGGATGCAAAAGAAAAACATGCCATGCGCTATACACACCACCGAGGCCTGGCCCGTGTCTCAGCATGGGTGAGGCTTAAATATGCTGCCATGAATCTGAAAAAGCTGGCACAATGGAGTTGGAAGAGCTCCATTTTCGCACTGATATTTGTTTGTTACCATCCAAATTACAGGAAAACCCCAGCTTTCGCTTTCTGAAAGCTGGGGTTCTTTGACAGGCTGAAATGGAGCGTATCGATACCGATACGCTCCATGAACTGTTTTACGGCCACCTGTCAAAGCCGTGCTGTTTTCTTTTCTATCATTCAATTTCCGTATCGGGCATCTGCACGGCGGTACCGCCGTCCAGCCCGAAGTCGTCCGCCGCGGTAGCGGTGTCCCGCCGCAGCATGGTCTCCATCACCCGGATATCACTGTCGATATCCATGGCGGCGTCCTGATACAAAGCGTCAAGCTGATGCTCGAACCCGGCGATGATGTTGTCCATGGTGTCCGCGATGCGGGACTTGGCCTGATCCAGATTCTGCCCGCTGACGCCCGCTTCCTCAAAGTCGGCGTAGCTGTCCAGCAGCTTCTGGGTGGTGGGCAGATAGTAGTTCAGGAAAGTGCTGGCCTGATTCTTCTTGGCGGGCTGCTCCTGGATCACCTTGAAGATCTGGCCGGTAACGGTCTCCAGCCGGTCGATCTTGGCGCTGAGCACCTCGTCATCGATGCGGTCATTGGCACGGCGGATGGCCAGCAGCATCCCCTCGTAGCCGTCGGCGTTCTGCGCCGCCGTCTCGGCGGCCTGCCGCTGCTCTCCGGCGCGCTTAGCGGAGAAATAGGCGTTGGCCGCCGCCTGTGTGCGGAACAGCATGTCGTTGCCCCGATCCAGATAGGCGTCCGGCCCCCACATGCCCTTTTCCACCATGGCCTCCAGATCACGCTCGGCCTTGGCTTCGCCCACCTCTGCCGCCTTCATCAGATGAGCCAGCGGGATAGTGTCCCGCGTTCCGGCACAGGCCAGATACTTGGCGTAGCGGCGCATCTTCCGCTTCATGACGGCGCTGCCGATCAGCAGCGACAAACCGCCGGACAGCAGTCCCACGGGATAGAACAGCTGCCGCAGGAAGTACCACCATTCGCCGTACTGGATGGCATAACCCAGATCGTTGGCGGCTACGTTCAGCAGTGCCGCGCCGCCCAGCGCCGCCAGTACGATGCCCACGATCTTCAGCGCCTTGGCGCCTCCGGCGGAGGGCTGCGGCGTTTGCGTTACCTTCTGCACGGCGCTTTGCTTCTTCGGCTGCGCCGGTCTTGCCTGCTGGACGGACGGAGCCGTCTGCGGGGCGCTCTGCTGCGCCTGTGTCCGGGTCTGCTGGACGCGGCTTCTTACCTGCGCCGCCGTGTTGGCTGCCGCTCGTTTGGTCTTGGGATTGTCGGTAAGCTTTTTAATAAGAAGGATCAGTCCCACCGGCCACGCCACCAGAAACATGATGCCGATCAGCAGCCACGCGCCGAAATCGTTGCTTTGCCCGTTGGGATTGGGCGTGCGCTGGGGTGTGTTGGACTGACGCGGCGGCTGAGCGCCGTCCCTGTCGTTGTGATAATCGTAATGATACTCCATTTATTCTTCCCCTTTGTGCCGCAGCTTCCGCTTGTTGCCCTTTTCGTCCACGATCCACGTGTTCTCCAGATGGCTGCGCAGGCTGCCCAGAATGGCCTCCTTGTACTCCAGCCGCAGGGCCTCCCGCTCGGCTTCCTCCTCCACGGTCAGGCCGTCGGCCTTGGCCTTGCGGGCCAGCTCATTGATCCGATCGATCTTCTCCTGTTTCATAAGGTATCTCCCCCAAGTTCTGTGTATGATACAGCCGGGCGTAAGCGCCCTGCTTCCGCAACAATTCCTCGTGGCTGCCCTGCTCGGCGATGCGGCCCTCCTGCACCACCAGAATACGGTGGGCGCTGCGGATGGTGCTGAGCCGGTGGGCAATGATCAGCGTGGTGCGGCCCCGTGCCAGCAGGTCAAAGGCGTGCTGGATCTTCGCCTCGGTGACGCTGTCCAGCGCCGAGGTGGCCTCGTCCAGAATCAAAATGGGCGGGTCTTTCAGAAAAATGCGGGCAATGGCGATCCGCTGCTTCTGTCCGCCGGACAGAAGCACGCCCCGCTCGCCCACATAGGTGTCGAACCCCTGAGGCATCGCCAGAATGTCCTCGTAGATCTCTGCCCGCCGCGCGGCGTTTTCCACCTCCTCGTCGGAGGCGTCGGGGCGGCCGTAGCGGATGTTCTCCCGCACCGTCCCGGCAAACAGGAACACGTCCTGCTGCACCACACCGATGGCCCGCCGCAAATCGTCCAGCCGGATGTGCCGCACGTCCACGCCGTCGATGGCGATGCTGCCCTCGGTCACGTCGTAGAACCGGGGGATCAGCTGGCACAGGGTGGACTTTCCACCGCCGGAGGGCCCCACCACCGCCACCGTTTCACCTACCGCCACGTGCAGCGTCACATGGTGCAGCACCTCGTCGGCACCGTCGTAGGTAAAACTGACATCGTTCACGTCGATGGCGCCCCGCACCGCAGGCATCGCCGCGGCGTCCGGCGCGTCGGTGATGGCGGGCTCGGTGCCCATCAGCTCAATAAAGCGGTGCAGGCCCGCAAAGCCATTGGAAAACAGCTCCGCGAAGTTGGTCAGCTTCCGCACCGGCGTGATAAACGTGGTGATATACAGGCTGAAGGTGATCAGATCCACATAATCCATGCGGCCGCCCATCATCAGCCAGCCGCCGCCGGCAATGACCGCCACGTTCAGCAGCGTCACAAACAGCTCCATGGTGGCGTTGAACCGCCCCATCTCCTTGTGAAAGCCCCGCTTGGCGGTTTTGAACGTCTCGTTGGCGCAGTCGAACCGCTGCTGCTGGATACGCTCGTTGCCGAAGGCCTTCACCGTGCGGATACCGCTGAGACCGGACTCGATCTCGGCATTGATGGCGCCGGTCTTCTGCTTGGCCGCCACCGAGGCGCGGCTCATCCCGCCCCGCAGCAGCACCAGCACCACCAGAAACACCGGAATGATGGCCATGACGATAATGGCCATGCGCCACTCGATGCGGAACATCACCGCCAGCGCGCCCACGATGGTGATGACGGAGATGGTCAGATCCTCCGGCCCGTGGTGGGCCAGCTCCGTCAGCTCGAACAGGTCGGTGGTCAGGCGGCTCATCAGCTGTCCCGTGCGGTTGCGGTCATAGAAATCGAAGCCCAGCGCCTGCATATGATGGAACAGGTCGCGGCGGATATCCGCCTCCACACGAATGCCGAAGGTGTGGCCCCAGTAGGTGACGATGTAGTACAGTCCTGCCCGCAGCACAAAGGCCAGCGCCACCACCGCCATGACGATAAAGAACACCCGGTAGTTTTTCTCCGGCAGCCAGTGGTACAGCGCCGTGCGGGAGATCAGCGGAAAGGCCAGATCCACCATGGCAATCAGAACGGCGCAGCTGATGTCCAGCGTAAACAGCTTCCAATGGGGCTTGAAATAGCTCAAGAATATCCGCAGCGGACTGCGGGTACGGTAATCCTGCGTGGTCATATATCGATTCCTTTTCCAAAGATAATTCTCCAGTTTCGATTATACCACAGGGCATGTGGTTTGACAAGGCGGTGGGACAACGCTTTTAAGATAGATCGCTGGGGCGGACAGAGTCGTCCGCCCCTACAAAGCTTTATCGGCAGTCGTGTGCAGATAAGGGGCCTCATCCCGCCGCAAACGAAAGAAAAGCAGCGGCACAGCCGCTGCTTTTCGGGTGTCGTATGTAGGTCAGTTGTCAGTTGACGCGCACCAGGATCTCCGCCGTGGCGCTGCCCAGGGTGATGGTAACGGTAGCCTCACCCTTACCGACACGCTCAAGCTTACCATCAGAAGAAACCTTTACCACATTGGTATTGGAACTCTTCCAGGTAGGCGTGCCAGTAATGCCCTCCAAGGTCAACTGACAGGTTTTCTCGCTGGACTGCATAGTAATATCATACACGCCGTCCTCTCTTGCCGCAAGGTCTATACCGTACTCAGTCTTGATCTTCAGGTTCTTCAGGGAGGTGCTGGTATTGGTGTTGCCGTTGTTGGGCTTATTCGTAGTATCCGGCTTATTGGTATCCGGCTTATTGGTGTCGGGCTTATTGGTGTCGGGCTTATTGGTGGTCGTTCCGTTGTCGGGGGTGTTGGTGGTGGTATCCGCCTTCTTCTGTACGGTGATGGCGCAGGCCACGCTCTCCTCGCCGCAGGTAACGGTGACAACGGCGCTGCCCTCGGTCAGGGCGGAGACCGTGCCGTCGTCAGACACCTTCAGCACGCCGGAATCGCTGGTGATCCACTGATAGCTCTCCTCCGCGCCGCCGGTGGCGGTCAGCTTCTCCGACTCGCCGGGCGCCATCAGCAGGGACATGTGATCCAGCGCCAGCGCCTTGACCACCGGCTCGTTGTCCACCGGCGTATTGACCGGCTGGTTCTGCGTCGTACCGGGGTCAACGTCCTCCGGCTGCTTGTCGCCGCCGAACCAGCCCCGCACGGTGTCACCGGCAAAGGCCCACACCAGAATGCCCACCAGCACCAGCACCGCCAGCACCAGTACCGGGCCCACAACGCTGGGCGCCTTCTTCCGCTTCTCCATCTGGCGGTGGCCGCGCTTTTTCACTTTACCGTTGTAGTATTCTTCATCTTCCACGCAGAAAGGACACTTTTTATAGCTGTCGGAGTACACTTCTCCGCATTTATTACACTTGATCAGGCTCATGCTGTTTTTCCCTCCAAAGGACATACTCTTGATAATACTTTGCTATCATACTCCAAAAACAGCCGTCCCGTCAACTGAAAATGCTGGAAATTCATCATTTTTTTACATCTTTTCTTGCTTTTCGGGGGATGACTTTCTATAATAGAGGGGAATAATGCAAGGGAGGCGTTCTCCATGAATACCATTTTTATCGGCGTGGCCGGCGGCACCGGCTCCGACAAAACCACCCTGACCGAGCATCTGGCTGAGCGGTTCGGCAGCAACATCAGCGTGGTACATCATGACAACTACTACAAGCGGCAGGACTGCTCCTTTGAAGAACGCTGCCGCCAGAACTACGACCACCCCGATGCCTTTGACACCGATCTGATGATCGAGCATCTGAAGGCCCTGAAGCGGGGCGAGACCATCCACTGTCCCGTGTACGACTACGCCATCCACAACCGCACCGACAAAACGGTGGAGGTGCACCCCACCAAGGTGGTGATCGTGGAGGGCATTCTGATCTTCCAGAACAAGGAGCTGCGCGACCTGCTGGACATCAAGATTTTTGTGGAGACCGACGCCGACGTGCGCATCCTGCGCCGTGCCCTGCGGGACGTGGAGGAGCGTGGCCGCTCGCTGGAGTCGGTGGTGACCCAGTACTTGACCACCGTCAAGCCCATGCACGAGCAATTCGTGGAGCCCACCCGGAAGTACGCCGACATTATCGTGCTGGAGGGCGGGCACAATCTGGTGGCGCTGGATATGATCATGCAGCGCATCGCCAACCATATCGCGGAGAACTGATCGTATGCTGTTACCCATCCTTGGCACGCTCTCGCTGCTGGGAGCGGTCTATTTCCTGATGCCGCTGGCCATCGGCGTATGCCATATCGGCATGTTCTGGCCTGCGGCGCTGCTGCTGTTGGCGGCGGCTTGGTGCTTCTTCCCCGGCTTCTTCCGCCGCTTTCCCAAATGGCTGAAGGCGGTGCTGCTGTCCGGCGTGGGGCTGGTGTTGGCCGTGGCGCTGACGGTGCTGGCCGTTATGGGTCTTGCCGCCGCCGACCGTCCCTCCGGCGATGACGCGCCGGAAACGGTGGTGCTGCTGGGGTGTCAGGTGTACAACGGTCGCCCCAGTATGATGCTGCAAGGCCGCATTGAAGCCGCCTACCAATACCTGACCGCCCATCCCGACGCGGTATGCGTCACCACCGGTGGACGGGACAACAGCAATGAGACGGTGACGGAGGGCGGCTGCGCCGCCCGTGAGCTGATGGCCATGGGTATTGCCCCGGAACGGATCTACGCCGAGGAGAAGTCCTTTGACACGCGGGAGAACCTGCTGTTCGCCGCGGATATCATCCGGGAGAACGGGCTGGACACCCACGTTGTCATCGCCAGCGATAATTTCCACCAGTACCGGGGCCAGCTTTTCGCCCGTCAGGCGGGGTTGGAAGCGCAATCCGCCGGTTGCTTCAGTCCATGGTTCCTGGGCGCAGGCTATGCCTGCCGGGAAGTGGTGGGCATTCTGGCCACCTGGGCAGGAATTGCGTAAGTAAATAATTATTTAGAAAGAGAAAATCCGTGCCTAAAGGCACGGATTTTCTCTTTCTGCACAGCAAGTGCGTAGGGGCGGGGTTCTACCCCGCCCCTGCGAAAACATGCATTGTCGTTACAGCTCCTCCAGAATGAAGGGCTTCCCCACCTGCAAGGCATAATGATAGATCCTCGCGCTGTCCTCGATGTACTGGGCGCGGGTGCGGGCCTCGTTTAAGTCCTTGCCCACCGCCAGCGCACCGTGGTTGTTCAGCAGGCAGCCGCCCCGGCCATCCTTTAGGCACGGCACGGCGTTTTCCCCCACGGCAAAGGTGCCGGGCGTGGCGTATTCCGCGCATTCCACGCCGCCGTTCAGAAAGATCTGCGTCTCGATCAGCACCGGGGGAATGGGCCTATGCACTACCGCAAACGCCGTGGCGTAGGGGGAATGGGTGTGGAAAATGGCCTTGTGCTCCGGATAGGCCCGGTATACGGCGGCGTGCATCCGCCACTCGCTGGAGGGCTGCAATTCGCCTTCAATGATATTGCCGTCCAGATCGCACCGCACAATATCTACCGGCCGCATCACCGTATAGCGCACCGACGTGGGGGTAATGAGCATAGTGCCGTCCCCCAGCGCCACGCTGAGATTGCCGCTGGTTCCGGTGAACATCCCCTCATGCAGAGATTCCAGACACACGTCCACCATCTCCTGCCGCAGTTCCTTGTGAGAATACTCCATTTTATACCCTCTTTTCGTAATAGAACAATCATTTACTTTCCTTAAACTACCATTTCATAGGGGCCGAGTTCACTGACCTCCAGATATTTTTTCAGCTCATAGGGGGAATAGATGCCAAGATCCGTCACCACACCGGTGATGAGCTGTGGCGGCGTGATATCGAAGGCGGGATAGTAGCCCTTCACCCCGTCGGCGGCGGTCTTTACCCCCATGGCCTCCAGCGTATCCTGCGGGTTCCGCATCTCGATGTGTACGGTGTCCACGGTAGGATGGCCCTTGTCGGGAATGCCGCTGATGTACACCGGCACGCCCAGATAATTGGCAGCAATGGAGATCTGGAAGGTGCCCACCTTGTTGGCGATATAGCCGTCGCAGCAGATGGCGTCGGCGGCACAGGTGAACACGTCCACATGCTCCTGCTGCATCACGTAGGCGGGCATGTTGTCGGTGATGACCGTCACGTCAAACCCCATGTCGTGACACACGGTGGCCGTCAGACGGGCGCCCTGAAAATAGGGCCGCGTCTCCGGGCAGAACAGGCGGATGTTTTTGCCCCGCTCCCGGCACTCCTTCAGCATCATGGCCACGATGGTCTCGCCGAAGCACTGGGTCATGACGGTGCCGTTGTCGGGGAATTTGTCCACCAGATGCTTTGCCATCTGTCCCACCCGGCTATAGCGCCGGTTGTTGGTGGCTACCGTGTAGTCCCGGATGGCCAGCGCCACGTCGGGCACGCCCTGGGCGATGGCGGCCTTTGCCGCCTCCAGACAGCCGCCGCAGATCAGCTGCATCCGCCCCACGGTGGTGGGCCGTGCGTGGGAGATGGTGTCCATGGCCTGCTCCAGATAGGCCACCTGCTGCTCCGCCGTCCTGTCCCGGCACTCCCAGGCCGCCAGCGCCATGCCCATGGCGGCGGCGGTGAAGGGGCCGGTGGACTGGGTCACCATGTCCGTCAGCGCCTGCGCCACCTCTCTGTGGGTGCGGCAGGTGACGAATTCCACCCTGCGGGGATACACCCGGCGATCCAAAATGCGCACCTCGCCGCCGTCGTACCACGCCACGTTTTCATACTGCATCATAAAGGCAAGGCCCTTGTCTGCTCGTTCCATATGTGTTCTCCTTTTCTTTCACACGCCGTACAGCCGCTTGGCAGCGGCGTTGGCGTCGTATAGTATCCGCTCCCTGTCCAGCGTCAGGTACTCTCCGTTTTCGTACAGTATCCGGCCATCCACCATGGTCATGCACACGTCGGCGGCCTGTGCGCTGTACACTGCCAGCCCTGCCGTGTCCAGATGGGGGACAAGGTGGGGCGCGCTCAGATCAATGGCCATGAGGTCTGCCCGCTTTCCGGCCTCAATGGCGCCGGTGTCGTCCCGGCCCTGCAATTTCGCGCCGTTGACCGTTGCCATCTCCAGCACCTGCGCCGCCGGCAGGATGGCCGCGTCATGGCGGTATCCGTTATGGAGGATGGCCGCCAGATGCAGCTCCTCCAGCATGTTGAGATTGTTGTTGCTGGCCGCGCCGTCGGTGCCCAGCGCCACGTTGACGCCCTCTGCCAGCAGCTCCGGAACCGGTGCGAACCCGCTGCCCAGCTTCATGTTGCTGGTGGGATTGTGGATCACGCTGACGTTCTTTTCCCGCAGCAGCGCCCGGTCGGACTCCGTCACCCACACGCAGTGGGCGGCGGCGCACGGCACGTCGAACACTCCCAGATCGTTCATCCACGCCGCCGGGGTCTTGCCGTATTTCTCGATGCAGGTATCATGCTCGCTTTTCGTCTCGCTGAGGTGAATGTGCATTCTCACGCCGTTCTGGCGGCACCACGCCGCCGTCCCCGCCGCCACGTGGGGATTGCAGGTGTACTCCGCGTGAAGGCAGCCGTCCACCCGAATGCGTCCCTCGGCGGCGTTGTGCCAGTCCTTATAGAATCGTTCCAGCTTCCGGGCACTTTCATTCTTCTCGTAGGGCTCCGCCGGGTCGAAGGCCTGCACCGGATAGCAGAGGTTGGCCTTGATGCCGCACACCGCCACCAGCTCCGCCGCCTCCCACGGGAAGAAGTACATGTCGGAAAAGCTGGTGGTGCCGCAGGCCAACATCTCCAGCAGCGCCAGCGCCGTACCGGCTCGGATATCCTCCGCCGTCATGCGGCCCTCCACGGGGAATACGCTGTCAAACAGCCACCTTTGCAGCGGCAGGTCAGTCCCCACGCCCCGCAGCAGCGTCATAGCGGCGTGGGTGTGGGCGTTCACCAGTCCCGGCAGCAGCAGCTTGCCGGACATGTCCTTTTCGCAGTCGAAGCGGCCCTCCGGGCGCTCCGCGCCCACCGAGACGATCGCCGCCTCATTGATCACCACATAGCCGCCCTCGATCACGCCTTGCGGCGTGTAGATCCACGCGTTTTTCAGTAATGTGGTCATGGGCTCACATCCTCGAGAGCACCTTTTTCAGATAGGCGCTGAAGTTGTCGGCCACCAGATGGCCCACCTCGTTGACCTCCTCGTCGGTGAGGGGCTGATCCAGAATGCCCGCCGCCATGTTGGTGATGACGGAGAAGCCCAGACAGGGCAGACCGCAGTGGGCCGCCGTCAGCGCCTCGGTCACGGTGGACATGCCCACCGCGTCGCCGCCCAGCGTGCGGATGGCGCGGATCTCCGCCGCCGTCTCAAACTGGGGGCCCTGCCTGAAGAAGTAGCAGCCCTCGTGGAAGGTCAGACCGCTGCCCTGAGCGCATTCCTTGGCGATGGCCCGCAGCTCCGGACTGTACATCTTCTGTACGTCGAAAAACCGTGGGCCGAACTCCGGAATGTTGGGGCCCCGCATGGGGGAGCAGCCGGGCAGCATGATCTGGTCATTGATAATCATAATGTCGCCGGGCTTGAAGCTGAGATTCACGCCGCCGGCGGCGTTGGTCAAAATCACCGCCCGGCAGCCCAGCAGCTTGAACAGCCGGATGGGCGCGGTCAGCTGGGGGAAGTCATACCCCTCGTAGGAGTGGAACCGCCCGGACATGCACACCACCTTTTTGCCGCTGACGGTGCCGCAGATCAGCTTGCCCGCGTGGGTGGCCACGGTGGAGCGCAGGAAGTTGGGGATATCCTCATAGGGGATCACCACCGGGTTTTCCACCTGCGCGGCAAACGGCCCCAGAGACGAGCCCAGAATAATGCCGATCTCCGGCTGAAAATCCAGCTTTTCCCGGACGTATTGGGCGCTTTTTTCAAAAAATTCATAGGTGTATTCCATGGAACGGCCTCCTTTTTCATTCTATATGAAATAGTATCACATTACCCGCATGGTGTCAATTTCACGGTCTTCCACAATTTTCGCCCCGTTTCCTTTCAGAAAGGTCTTGCATTTTTTTATTTTCATGATACAATAGCGTTGACAAATCTTAATGGAGGTACTCAAAATGGCTTATCAGATCGGTTCCGCTTGCGTCAGCTGTGGCGCTTGCGCAGACGCTTGCCCCGTGGGCGCTATCTCCCAGGGCGATTCTCAGTACGTGATCGACGCTGGCGCTTGCCTGGATTGCGGTTCCTGCGCGGATACCTGCCCCAACGGCGCTATCAGCCCCGCTGAATAAAATGCGTACATGAAAAACGGCCGGACGGAATGTCCGGCCGTTTTTTTATGAGCGGGCCGTCGGGGACGCCGGCCCCTACAAAGTCTTGCCGGAAAGTCATACGTATGCTATACTATCCCCAGAAAAGGAGGGCTGTCCATGGAACGCGCGGAACGCCTGTGGCCCGACGGGCCGCGGTATCGGTATGATGAACAGTGCTTTCCGCCCTCCACGGATTCGTTCCTGCTGGGCGGCTTCGCCAACCCGCGCCGGGGCGAGAAAGTCTGCGATCTGGGCGCCGGGGCGGGTCTGCTGGGGCTTCTGCTGCTGGCACGAGAACCCTCATTGCAGGTAACGGGCATCGAACGGGACGCTCACGCCTGCGCCGTGCTGGCGCAGAACGCCGCGGAAAACCGCCTGCCCCTTACCGCCCTTTGCGCCGACCTGCGGCAGCGGGAGACGCTGCCCGCCGGAGCCTTTCAGCTGGCGGTGTCCAATCCGCCCTATTTCGCGCCCCATACGGGAGCGGTGGCGAAGGGCGTCCGGGGCGACACCCGCGCGGAGCTGACCGCCACGCTGGAGGATATCTTTGCCGCCGCCGAACGAATGCTGCAATGGGGCGGACGCTTCTGCCTTGTGTACCGGCCGGAGCGTCTGGCGGCGCTGCTGACCGCCGCCGTGACCCACGGTCTGGAGCCCAAGCGGCTTCGGATGGTGCAGCACACCGCCCGGAGCGCCTCGTCGCTGGTGCTGCTGGAATGCCGCCGGGGCGGAAAGCCGGGGCTTTCCGTGGAGCCGCCGCTGCTGCTGCGGCTGGAGGACGGCGGCGAATCCCACGACGTGCGCCGCGCCTACTTCAGAGACAAGGAGTGATTCATATGCCCGGAACATTATATCTGGTGGCCACCCCCATCGGCAATCTGGGGGATTTTTCGCCCCGTGCCGTGGAGACGCTGCAAAACGCCGACTTCATCGCCGCCGAGGATACCCGCGTGTCGGTGAAGCTGCTGAACCATTTCGATATCAAGAAGCCGCTGGTCAGCTACCACGAGCATAACCGTGCCTCCGCAGGACAGGCCATTCTCACCCGTTTGCTGGGCGGCGAGACCTGCGCGCTGGTGACCGACGCGGGCATGCCCGCCATCAGCGACCCCGGCGAGGATCTGGTGCGCCTGTGCGCCGAAAACGGCGTGCCGGTGCTGGCCATCCCCGGCTGCTGCGCCGCCGTGTACGCGCTGGCGGTGTCCGGCCTGCCCGCAGGACGTTTTACCTTCGAGGGCTTCCTGCCCTCCGGCAAAAAGGAGCGCCGGGAGCAGCTCCACGAGCTGACTGGCGAGACACGAACCATGATCTTCCATGAAGCGCCCCACCGTCTCCGGGCCACGCTGGCGGATATGGCGGAGGCCTTCGGCGGTGACCGGAAGATCGCCCTGTGCCGGGAGCTGACCAAGCTCCACGAGGACACCGTGCGCACCACGCTGGCAGCGGCGGCGGACTACTACGCCGCCAACGAGCCCCGGGGCGAGTACGTGCTGGTCATCGCGGGACGGGAGAAGTCCGCAGCCGCTGCCCTGACGCTGGAGGAGGGCGTGGCGCTGGTGCTGCGCCGCCGCGAGGAGGGCATGCGGCTGAAGGACGCCGTCCGCGCCGTGGCCGACGACACCGGTCTGAGCCGCAACGCCCTGTACGACGCGGCATTGAAAAATCTGGCATGAGAGCGTTGCTTCTGCGCTGATGCAAAAAAATGCCCCGCCATCGGCGGGACATTTTTTTGTGCACCTCAGTTGTTCTTCAACTCTTTGAGACACTTGGGACAGATATTCTTGTCCTTGTACACCATCAAGTCTCTGCTGCTGTCACAGAAAATACAGCTGGGACGATACTTTTTCAATACGATGGTGGAGCCATCTACATAGATCTCCAAAGCATCCTTCTCAGCGATATCCAATGTGCGGCGCAGTTCGATGGGCAAAACGATCCGTCCCAATTCGTCCACCTTTCGCACAATTCCGGTTGACTTCACGGGAAACCTCTCCTCTGCTTTGCTTCTCACGACTTTCGTGAATTCCTCTGCTCATTTAGCATGCCATATTTTTACCATTTTGTCAACCGCTCTTTGCCATTTTATCCAAAATTTTTACAAATATTGCCATATGCTCTGTGCATATAGTGCATTTGAGGTGAGGGGTATGGCAATGTCTTACATTCTGGCGGCGTTTTTTGTGCTGGCGCTGGTATGCGGCGGCATCAGCGGCCGCATGGCGGAAGTCTCCGCCGCCGCCATGGAGGGCGCCGGTGCGGCGGTGGAGCTGTGTCTGTCCATGGCGGGCGCCATCTGTCTGTGGAGCGGCGTCATGACGCTGATGGAGCGGGGCGGCCTCAGCGAAAAGCTGGCCCGGCTGCTGCGGCCCGTGCTGCGCCGCATTCTGCCCCGGACCAGCCGGGACACGGAGACCATGGCCGCCCTCAGCGCCAACGTGTCGGCCAATCTGCTGGGGCTGGGCAACGCCGCCACTCCGCTGGGGATCCGTGCCGCCACGCGGATGGCGCAGGGCTGCGGCGGCGTGGCCAGCGACGAGCTGTGCCGCCTTGTGGTGCTGAACACCGCCTCCATCCAGCTGCTGCCCACCACCGTGGCAGCCGTGCGCAGCGCTCACGGCTGCGCCGCGCCCCTTGATATCCTGCCGTCCGTGTGGCTTTCCTCCCTACTGTCGGTCACGGCGGGACTGCTGGCGGCGCGAGGGCTGCAGGCCCTGTGGAGGCGGAAATGGAGCTGACATCGCTGGTGATCCCGCTGCTGCTGGCAGCGGTGGCTGCATGGGGCGCGGCGCGGCGGGTGGACGTTTACGCCGCCCTCACCGACGGCGCCATGGACGGCCTGCGGGTGGTACTGCGCATCTGCCCCAACCTGATCGCCCTGCTGACGGCGGTGTATATGTTCCGGGCCTCCGGCGCGCTGGATCTCCTCACCTCGCTTCTGGCCCCGGCGCTGACGGCGCTGGGCATCCCGCCGGAGACCGCGCCGCTGCTGCTGATCCGCCCCTTGAGCGGCAGCGGCGCTCTGGCGGCGGGCAGCGAGCTGATGGCCGCCTACGGCCCGGACAGCGCCGTGGGCCGCACGGCGGCGGTGATGCTGGGCTGCACCGAGACCACGTTTTACACCATCGCCGTCTATTTCGGCGCGGCGGGGGTGCGGAGGATCCGCTATACCGTGCCCGCCGCCCTGACGGCGGATTTTGTGGGCTTTCTGGCGGCGGCGTGGTGCGTGCGGCTGTTTTTTTGAGCAAATGTAAACTTTTTGCCAATTTTTGGCCCTTGTCAGGTTTTTAACTTGCTCCCGCCGCTGTTTTACGGTATACTATTCTCGGGTATCTATCGTGGCGCACCGGGAAACGGCGCGCCACTATCAAACTTGAGAGAAGGAGCGTTATCTTGACCAGTCGTAAAATCATCAACAGTAAACTGAAGGAAGCGGTGGATTCCGTACTGCCCATCACCCTGATCGTGGCGGTGCTGTGTTTCTTCTTCGTTCCCGTGGGCAGCGGACTGATGCTGGCCTTTCTGGTGGGCGCGGTCATGCTGATTTTGGGCATGGGCCTGTTCACGCTGGGCGCGGAGCTGTCCATGACCCAGATGGGCAATCTGGTGGGCGCGAAGATGACCAAATCCCGCCGCCTGTGGCTCATTCTGGTGCTGGCCTTCGTTCTGGGCGTGGTCATTACCATTGCCGAGCCTGACCTGCAAGTCCTGGCCCAGAACGTGCCGGGCATCGACAAGACCATGCTGATCCTCACGGTGTCCGTGGGCGTGGGCATCTTCCTGACCATCTGCATGCTGCGTATCCTGCTGGGTATCTCCTTGCGGACGCTGCTGCTGATCTTCTATGCCATCGTGTTTATTCTGGCCGCCCTGTCCGACCCGGACTTCCTGTCCGTGGCCTTTGACTCCGGCGGCGTGACCACCGGCCCCATGACGGTGCCCTTCATCATGGCGCTGGGCGTGGGCGTTGCCTCCATCCGAAGCGACGAAAAGGCCAAGTCCGACAGCTTCGGCCTGGTGGCGCTGTGCTCCATCGGCCCCATTCTGGCGGTGCTGCTGCTGGGCTTCCTGTACCCGGAAAACACCGCCTCTGCCTCGGAAACGGTGGTCAACAGCTTTGAAAATACCCTCACCGTGGGCTACAGCTATTTGGAGGAGCTGCCCGCCATGATGGGCGAGGTGGCCATCGCCCTGCTGCCCATCTGCGTGTTCTTCCTGCTGTTCCAGATCTTCTCGCTGCATCTGCGGAAGCTGCCCCTGCTGCGCATCCTCATCGGCGTGGGCTATACATATGTAGGTCTGGTGCTGTTCCTGACGGGCGTCAACGTGGGCTTCTCGTCGCTGGGCTACGTGCTGGGCGGCGTCATCGTGGAGGAGGGTCTTGGCCTTCTGATGATCCCGCTGGCCACCCTGATGGGATGGTTCATCATCAACGCCGAGCCTGCCGTCCACGTGCTGAACAAGCAGGTGGAGGAGCTGAGCGCCGGCGCTATTTCCTCCAAGGCCATGGGCATGAGCCTGTCCATCGCCGTGGCCGCCGCCATGGGACTTGCCATGGTGCGCGTCCTGACCGGCATCTCCATTCTGTGGTTCGTGCTGCCGGGCTATATCATCGCGCTGGGTCTCAGCTTTTTCGTCCCCAGCATCTTCACCGCCATCGCCTTCGACTCCGGCGGCGTGGCTTCCGGCCCGCTGACCGCCACCTTCATGCTGCCCTTTGCCATGGGCGCTACCACGGCGCTGGGCGGCAATGTGATGACCGACGCCTTCGGCCTTGTGGCGCTGGTGGCCATGATGCCCCTGATCGTGGTGCAGGTCATGGGCGCCATCTACGTGGTCAAGACCCGCCGCAACAGTGCGCAGGAATCCGCGCCCGTATTCAGCAACGAGGGCGTTATCGAACTGTGGGAGGTGGCCTGACATGGAACTGTACTATCTGATGAGCATTACCGACCGCGACCGGGCGGAGGACATGGCCGCCCTGTACCGCGACGCGGGACTGAACCTTGTGACTACCATGCTGGGCCGGGGCACGGCAACACCCCAGCAGTTGGCGCTGTACGGCCTGTCCCGGACGGAAAAGGCCGTCACCGGCGCTGTGGTGGGAACCGACAGCATGAAGCAGCTGTTCCGCGCCGCCAAGCGCAAGCTGTTTATCGACATTCCCGGCAACGGCCTGATGCTGGCCGTGCCCCTGAAAAGCGTCAGCAGCGGCCGGACGCTTGCCTATCTGACAGACGGCGGAAAGTCCGCCACCGGAGGTGTACCGACTATGAACTTTGATTATGAACTGATCGTGGTGATCCTGAACGAGGGTCATTCCGACATGGTGATGGACGCGGCCCGCAGCGCGGGAGCAGGCGGCGGCACGGTGCTGCACGCCAAGGGCACCGGCGCCATCGGCACCGAGAAATTCTTCGGCGTGACGCTGGCCAACGAGAAGGACGTGATCTACATCGTGGCCAGCGGCAAGGAAAAGGCCGCCATCATGAACGCCATCAACAAGGACGCCGGCCCCTCCACGGCGGCGGGCGCCATCAGCTTCTCTCTGCCAGTGTCCGACGTGGCGGGTCTGCGGAGACTGGACGACGAATAAAGACAAAGCCTCCCCTGTGTAAGGGGAGGTGGCACGGCGTAAGTCGTGACGGAGGGGTTGTCCGAAACTGCTTCATGAATTGGACAATCCCTCAGTCACCTTCGGTGACAGCTCCCTTTACACAAGGGAGCCAACGGCTTCCTATATTGGAAATAAAAACCAGAGACCGGCGAATGCCGGTCTCTGGTTTTTATTTCATCGGACAGTTCCGCAAAATCTCCCTCGCCGCTGCTTCATAGGCGGCCAGATCGTTGGCCTTGCGGATGGCCTTCAGGGGCCGCTCCACCTCCTCGAACCGCTCGTTGAGGTAGTTCCACAGCTCCCGCATCCGGTGCAGCACCGGCGGCGTACCGCTGAGCCGCTGGCGATAGCCCTCCAGCAGTCGGTCGTGATACTGCTCCAGCTCCTGCCGGGCGGCTCCCGCGCCGCCCCGGAGCCGCCGTCCCAGTGCGGGATCGGCCATCAGGCCACGTCCAACCATTATCGTGTCCACCTGAGGATACTTCCCTTGGAATGCCGCCACATCCGCCGCCGTGAACAGGTCGCCGTTGTACACCAGCCGCCCCGGATATACCGCCAGCGCCCGGTCAAAGGCGCCCCGATGCACCGTACCCTTATAGAACTCCTTCTGGATCCGGGGGTGTACGATCAGCTCGTGGATGGGGTAGTGGCCGTACAGCGCCAGCAGCGCTTTCCACTCCTCCGGATCGTTCTTCCCGATGCGGGTCTTGATGGACACCCGCATATCCGGCAGACTGTCAAATATCTCGTCCAGACACCGCTCCAGCTCCTCCGAATAGGCCAGCAGGCCGGAGCCCTTCCGCTTAGCCGTTACCGTCCCGGAGGGGCACCCCAGGTTGAAGTTGACTTCGCCATAGCCCCGCGCCTGCAATTCCCGCGCCGCCCACACGAAGTGGTCGCCCCGGTTGGTCAGCAGTTGGGGCACGGTGTCCGGCTCGCCCTGTATCTCGTCCAGCTCCTTCCGCTGGAAGCACAGGTTGGCGTTGGGGGACAGAAACGGCGTGAAATACTTGTCCACACCGCCGAAGATCGTCCGGTGAGCCTGCCGCCACAGATAGGTGGTCAGCCCCTCCATAGGCGCGGCATAGAGAATGGTGTGAGGCATAAGAGGGATCTCCTTTCGGTGAGCATAGGGGAGCTTCGCGCCTGCGGCGCGAGGACGGTCTCCGACGGGCTACTTTTCCCAGCAGCTGGAAAAGTAGCCAAAAGAGCCGGAAGAAACCAATGGTTTCTTCACTTCCTTGCGCGCTATACATTGTACGGAATTGTGATTGCATACCGCACGTTCACGCAGGATTTTCTTTTCCGTTTGGTTAAAAGAATCGTCTCTGCTCCAGCGCCGCTACCGCTAATGCCTACGCCAAATAACATACTGCGTCTATCGTCCGGGCCGATGTGGGCATCGGCCCCTACGGAGTTCTACCGTATCTTTTCGTAGGGCGCGATGCCCTCATCGCGCCGCCGTACAACGCATTATGTTCTACCGTTGAGAATGTGAGCGGCAGCGGCGCAAGAAGAAAGTCGATTCGTCATACGAAACGAAATCAATCGCGTCCCGCGAACGCGTGGTAAAAGGCAGCAAATGTGTACACGGCATAGCGTGCGCGGATTCTTAAACCGCAGGTTTAAGCAGCGTTTTTGGGTACTTTTGCCGCTGCGGGCAAAAGTACCTCGTCCCCGCAGGGACGAAACATCTTTTCGCCCCGGAGGGCGAAACCTCTCCATTAAGCTTCCGCTATGATAAATGTCCCAATCGTCTCCACGCAGAAACCGTGATAGCCGCAGCAGCCGCACGTCAGCTTCCGGGCCGACGGCGTGTGGCGGGCGAAGAACGCCTCCTTCAGCGCCGGGCGGAACACCGTGTGGCACTGGGGACACAGGTAGGCCACCCGCCGGAAATAGTACCGGCTGATCAGAATGCCAAAGGGAACCGACAGCAGCAGATAGACCGCGCAGGGCCACCAGACGCCGGTAACGATCCACAGCACAACGCCCGTCACCTCCAACAGCGACATGGGAAGTCCCGCCAGCAGCATGACGGTGTGCACCCGTTTCAATTGTGTGCGTCGCTCCATCAAGTACGCTATGTCGCCGATGGATTCCACCGAAAACTGTTCACTCTGCCGCACCTGCCGCCGCAGCTCCTCCAGCTTTTCCAGCCGGGACTGGCTCTGGGCCAGCTGGCGGCGCACCTCCAGCTCCTGCTGCTCCAACAGCAGCTGGATGACCCGCCCCGGCTCCTTCTCGGCCAGCAGCTGGCCGATGGCGTCGATGGGTAGCCCCATGTCCCGCAGAAAGCAGATGATCCGCAGCTGCCGCAGGTCGTCGTCGGTATACAGCCGCCGTCCGCCCTCGGACAGCTCACTGGGACTCAGGATGCCCCGGGTGTCGTAGTACTGCACCGTCCGCACCGTGACGCCGCACAGCTTGGCCAGCTCTCCCGTGGTGTATTTGGACATAGCGTTTCACCTCCTTACAGGGGGTAGTGTAGCATATGACGCAGCGTCATGAGCAATACCCAACGCAGCGTTATGAGGGAAATTTCTAAAATTTGGATGCCGCTATGCCTGAAAAAGATATTTCGCGCTCCGGCGCGACCTACTTTTGTCAACAGTGACAAAAGTAGGCAAAAGCACCGGAAGGAACCTCCGGTTCCTTCACTTCCGAGCGCGCTATGTTCTGTGCGGACTTGTGATTGCATACCACACGTTCACGTGAAATTTCCTTTTTCACTTCGTTGTCGGATTGTCTCTGCTCCGGCGCCGCTGCCGCTGATACCTACGCCGAACAACGCTTTTGGTTCTACCGTTGAGAGCATGAGCGGCAGCGGCGCAAGACGGAAGTCAATACGTCGGGGCGTTAAGAAAACATGCCGGTGGCATGTTTTTAGCCTCCGATCTCGGCGGCTATGCTGCCGTAGCATCCATCTGGATTTACACCGCAAAACTTGAACCGGTGCAATAGCTTACGCGGTATAGCGTGCGCGGATTCTTAAACCGCAGGTTTAAGCTGTTTTTTTGGTCACTTTTGGAACAGTGGCCAAAAGTGACCCGCGCCGGGGCGCGGACCCCCCTCGCCCCGGAGGGCGAAACCTCCTCTATGCACTTACAGCGCATCCACATACCGGCACGCCGCCAGTCCCGCCACCGCGCCGTCGCCTACGGCGGTGGTCAGCTGGCGGACGGACTTCACCCGCCCGTCACCGGCGGCAAACACGCCGCCGCAGCCGGTCAGAGTGTCCTCCCCCGCCTGATAGTAGCCGCCTGCGGTGTTCACCAGCGCTGCGAAGGGGGCGCTCTGGGGCTGCTGTCCCACGGCGGCAAATAGGCCCTCCACCGTCAGTTCTTTCGTTTCTCCGGTTTTCACGTCCTTCACCGTGACGCCGGTCAGCTCGCCATTGGCCGCATGCAGCGCCTCCACCGTGTGACTGTAGAGAATGGTGATGTTCTCCCGCTTCTCCACCTGCCGCACCAGACGATCCTCGCCCCGGAACTGATCCCGGCGGTGGATCAGCGTCACATGGCGGCAGCTGTTGGCCAGAAACAGCGCGTCCTGCAGGGCGGTGTCACCGCCGCCTACCACCGCCACATCACGGCCGGTGTAGAAGGCGCCGTCGCACACGGCGCAGTAGGACACGCCGCAGCCCACCAGCTCCTCCTCGCCGTCAAGACCCAGATGGCGGTGAGCCGCACCGGTAGCCAGCACCACCGCCTTGCAGCGCTGCTCGCCGCCGGTGCACTGCACGGCAAAGCCCTCGCCGTCACGGGAAAGCCCCGTGACCTCGTCGTAAAGGATCTCCACGCCCAGCGCTTCCACCTGCTCGGTGAGCTTCTGGGCAAAATCCGCGCCGGATAGGGCGGGAACGGCGGGATAATTCTCCACCAGCGGAGAGTATACGATCTGGCCGCCGGTGTTTTCCCGCTCTGCCACGGCCACGGTCTTGCCTGCCCGCGCGGCGTACAGCGCCGCCGTCAAACCGGCGGGCCCGCCGCCGACTACGATAATATCATACATAGAGGTCGCCTCCTTATGTTGTTGGGGGGATGGATAATAAGCCTCCCTCTGATGAGGGAGGTGTCTCGGCGCAAGCCGAGACGGAGGGAGAGACGGTAGCTCACTGCAACTCCGGTCTCTCCCCCAGTCACCTTCGGTGACAGCCCCCTCGTCAGAGGGGGCCTATGTATTGCGCCTTTTGCAGTATTTTCTTCACTTCCGGAAAAAGCCCCCTAGAAGGGGGCTTTTCGGTATCATATGAGAATCTTTGCAGCTCAGTCGTTATACTCCGCGATGAACTTCCGCACCGCGCCGAGACCCACGTACTTGTCCTCCTCGCTGCCCACCACCAGCGTGGGAGCCTGACGGATGCCAAGGCGTGCGGCCTCCTCGCCGTTCTCCTCCGCCAGCAGGCGGGTGAAGGGGATACCGGCCTCGGTCAGCAGCTTTTCCGCCTGCTTGCAGTTGGGGCAGGTGCGGGTGGCGAACAGCTTTACTTCGCCGTGGGCGTTGTTGGCCGCTTCCGCCACAGGGGCGGCAGGCTGTTCTGGCTTCACCTCGGGGTGCAGTACGCCCTGATGGGTCAGGTGGGAGTGGCCGATGTCATAGACCTTGCGATCCTTGAACTCCTGCGCCTTGCCGTCGTTCCAGTTCTGCACCGGGCGGTAGTAGCCGGTGATGCGGCTGTAGATCTCGGTGCGTTCGCCGCACTCGGGGCAGACAGACACCTCGCCGGACAGATAGCCGTGGTTCTTGCACACGGAATAGGTGGGGGACAGGGTGTAGTAGGGCAGCTTATAGTTCTCGGCGATCTTACGCACCAGCTGAGCCGCCGCCTTCCAATCCGGCAGCTTCTCGCCCAGGAAGGCGTGGAACACGGTGCCGGAGGTGTACAGGGTCTGCAAGTCGTCCTGCACGTCCAGCGCGGAGAAAATGTCCTCCGTGTAGCCCACAGGCAGGTGGCTGGAGTTGGTGTAGTAGGGGGTGCCGTTCTCGTTGGCGGTGATGATGTCGGGATAGTGCTTCTTGTCGTGCTTGGCGAAGCGGTAGGTGGTGGACTCGGCAGGGGTGGCCTCCAGATTGTACAGGTCGCCGTACTGCTCCTGATAGTCGCTGAGACGCTCCCGCATGTGGTTCAGCACGTCCTTGGCGAAAGCCTGCGTCTCGGGATGGGTCAGATCCTTCCGCAGCCAGTTGGCGTTCAGTCCCACCTCGTTCATGCCGATCAGGCCGATGGTGGAGAAGTGGTTGTCGAAGGTGCCCAGATACCGCTTGGTGTAGGGATACAGGCCGGCGTTCAGCAGCTTGGTGATAACGGTGCGCTTGGTTTTCAGGGAACGGGCGGCAATGTCCATCAGCTTGTCCAGCCGGGCATAGAAGTCGGCCTCGTTCTCCGCCAGATAGGCGATGCGGGGCAGGTTGATGGTGACCACGCCCACGGAGCCGGTGGACTCGCCGGAGCCGAAGAAGCCGCCGGACTTCTTCCGCAGCTCGCGCAGGTCAAGGCGCAGGCGGCAGCACATGGAGCGCACGTCGTTGGGCTCCATATCGGAGTTGATGTAGTTGGAGAAGTAGGGCGTGCCGTACTTGGCGGTCATCTCGAACAGCAGCTTGTTGTTCTCGCTCTCGCTCCAGTCGAAGTCGCGGGTGATGGAATAGGTGGGAATGGGGTACTGGAAGCCCCGACCATTGGCGTCGCCCTCAATCATGATCTCGATGAAGGCCTTGTTCACCATGTCCATTTCCTTCTGGCAGTCGCCATAGGTAAACTCACGCTCCCGGCCGCCCACGATGGCGGGCTGATCCACCAGATCGCGGGGCACGGTCCAGTCCAGCGTGATGTTGCTGAAGGGGGCCTGCGTACCCCAGCGGGAGGGGGTGTTGACGCCGTAAACGAAGGACTGGATGCACTGCTTGACTTCCTTCTGGGTCAGGTTGTCCACCTTGACAAAGGGAGCCAGATAGGTATCGAAGGAGGAGAACGCCTGCGCGCCCGCCCACTCGTTCTGCATGATGCCCAGGAAGTTCACCATCTGGTTGCACAGGGTGCTCAGATGGCTGGCGGGGGAGGACGTGATCTTGCCGACCACGCCGCCCAGACCCTCCTGAATCAGCTGCTTCAGGCTCCAACCGGCACAATAGCCGGTCAGCATGCTCAGATCGTGCAGGTGCAGGTCGGCGTTGCGGTGCGCCTCGGCCACCTCGGGGTCATAGATCTCGCTGAGCCAGTAGTTGGCGGTGATAGCGCCGGAGTTGGACAGGATCAGACCGCCCACGGAATAGGTAACGGTGGAGTTCTCCTTCACCCGCCAGTCGTTGATCTGCAAATAGTTGTCCACCAGATCCTTGTAGTTCAGCAGAGCGCTGCCCACGTTGCGGACCTTCTCCCGCTGCTTGCGGTACAGGATGTAGGCCTTGGCCACGTCGGCGTAGCCCGCCTCGCTCAGCACCTTTTCCACACAGTCCTGAATATCCTCAACGGCCACCAGCTCGTCCTTGATCTTCGGCTCGAACTCCGCCGTGACCCGCAGGGCCAGCATGTCCATGACGCTGGGATGATACTGCTTGCCCATGGCGTCAAAGGCCTTGGTAATGGCAGAGCTGATCTTGGCGATGTCAAATTCAGCGATAGTTCCGTCTCGTTTCGTCACCCGGTACATGTGATGATCCTCCTTCTCTCGTATGCAGCGCCCGTGAGGGCAGAAAATAAAATGGCATGCAGCTTGTGGGGCTGCATTTCCAAGTATACCACATATATGGGTCTTGTCAAGGCAAAAAAACTATATCTGGTATATAAGATTTTTTAATAATCACAAGATATGGGCATGGCCGTCCTTGGAACAGCCGTGCCCATTGTGTCGTATTTCCCAGCGTTGCCGCGGTTTACAGCGGCCCGCCGCTTTTCGTGGGATCGTTGCTGCGGCCCAGCAGATAGTCGGTGCTGACGTGGTAATACTCCGCCAGTTTGATTAAATGTCGCACCGGCAGCTCGTTGGCGCCCCGCTCGTACCGGGCGTACATGGTCTGGGACGTGCCCAGCACATCGGCGATCTCCTGCTGTGTTTTGTCGTGATCCTCCCGTAGATCACGCAATCTGCGCTGATACTCCATGCTGCACGCCCCCTCTCATGCAACATTTTATCCAGTAAAGATATTTACTATTGATTTTAGTAAATATATTTACTAAAATAGAGCTAAAAAGGAGGGAGACTATGCCGGATTATCGCAAGATGTATTTGACGCTGTTCGACGCGGTGGAGCGCACCCTGGAAGTGCTGGACGCCCCGGAGCAGGACACGGCTCTTGCCAAAGACCTGCTGATCGCGGCCCAGCAGACCTGCGAGGATATTTACGTGGACACCGCGGAGGGGTGATATTCCATCGGCGGGCGGGCAGAGTCGCCCGCCCC
>OIZQ01000231.1_pt1 | contig 33838 bp, 38 predicted proteins | sample 1588491 | NCBI WGS metagenome assembly OIZQ01 (sample SAMN03283262) | human gut metagenome | biome: human-associated habitat; material: feces | host: Homo sapiens | place: USA | collected 2013
CGGGTCCCTTATGAGGGGGCTTCGCCCCCTCAAACTCCCCCATTAGGGGAGTTCTTGGAGGCGGCAGCCGACGTACGCGTTCGAGTGCGACGCGACGTCGCAGTAGACGCAGAACAAGCCGCGGCTGGTGTACTGGTAGTAGAAGCCACCAACGCAGAGGCACGGGTGCGACGAGTTGAAGCCCCAGCTATCGCACGAGTACGTAGAATCGCTGCCGTTCGCCGCAGTGGGAATGAACAACGGGAACCCGCCATTCGTCTTCACTGTAAACTTGGAGGGGTAGCCGTTCGACGGGGTGCCGACACTCACGCCGTTGGCGCTGTCGCTGAACTGGTTGGGATTCTTGATGACGTTCAGGCCGCTGCCGTTGTAATAGCAACCGTCCATCCAGTCGTACACGTTGTCCCACAGGCCCTCGATGTTGCGGTACTGGCAGCAACTATACGAGGTGCGGGAACTCTGCGTAGTGCCGGTATGGTAGGGCATACTGTCGGTAGCGCCCATGTTGAACTTGCTGCCACTTGGAGAACAGCCGTACCCGATTTTCGCCTGAGAGTTCCAGTCGGCGAACTCTACGATGTAGAGCAGCCAGATGGTAAAGCGCATGGCGAAGTCCATCTGCCAGATGTTCGAGCCGAGATTATGGATGCTGGACCGAGCAGACGAACGGGTGATGTCGGCTTTGGGCTGACCACCGGACTGGCTTTTCCAGTTGCTCGTGTGGCAGTGATAGCGACCGATGTACACGACATCGCGCTCGCCCTTGCCATCGCCCCTGTCCATGTGGGCGGGGGAAACAGAAAAGCCGCTCTGCGCTCTGTCGGCGATCTGGATTTTCAGGCCGTTGCCGTTCTGGGTCAGCTTGTACCAGAACTTCGGGATGGCGACCATCGTACCGCCGGTGCGCTCGCTCTTGACCATGCCCGCCCACGGCTGCAAATCGTCGAAGGGGGAGCTGTAGGATTTTGCGCCCTGCACATACGGAACGGGGTCAGTGAAGCCCGCCGCCTCATCGGTGCGGGTCCACTTGGTCGTGCTGCTGCCATCCCAGCTCGCGCCGTAGATGTGGACCATGTTGGTCACATTGACCGTAAAGGTCTTGTTGGCGGGAGCGTTGTGGTTCGTGCCAGCCGCAACCTTTACGGTTACAGTCACGTTGCCCTCATCGAGCGCGGTGACGTTTACCTTGTTGCCGCTGACCGACACGCTGACGACATCGGGGTCGCCGGACGTGGCGGTAATCGCACCGTCGCCCGCACGGGTCACAGTGACAGAGCCGGTAGGCGAATCGCCGTTCAGCGACAGCGAAGTCGGATTGAGGCTCAGAGAGCCAGCAGCCTTGGCAATGCTCCACGCCACGGTCTTGGCGGTGGTCGTGCCGTCGCTCCACTGGTAGCCGGGCTTCGGCGTGAAGCTGGCATTGTAGCTGCCGGCGTTGGTGCCGCTGGTCGTGCCGCCCAGTGTCAGCTCGGCGCTGTTGTAATCGTCGAACGTGGGGGTCTGCGCCTGACCGGTGTAGGTCAAGCTCTCGCCCTGAGACGGGATGGCCGCAATGGGGATTTTGACGGTGGCGGTGTAGTTCTCGCCGGCCTCCGTCACGTTGACCTCTACGGACGCGGAGGTCTTGCCGGAAATTGTGGCGCTTACCGTGTACTTGCCGGCCTTCTTGACCGAGATCGCAGCCACTCCGCTGCCGTTGGCGGTTGCAGTGTAGGTGCTGCCGCCAAGGACAGCCTTCGCCTCCGCGCCGGGGGCAGTCGTGACCGTGATGGTCGCGGTGAACACGGCCAACGTGACTTCGTACTGGCCGAAGTACGCACCGGTGGTCACGGTCGCGGAATACTGCTCGCCAGACGCGGTGCTTGCGCTGACGGTGTACTCCGTGTTGCAGTTCTTGACGCTGACGGAATCCACAAGGCCCTCCGGCACGGTGCCGGTCTTGGTGTCTCCCGCGCCGTCAGTAACCGTGTACTGCTGGCCGGCAAAGTCAGCGTCGAACGTGATTTTCAGGACGCACCCGGAACCACCGCCCCCTTCAAGCGCCTCGTTCGCCTTCTCCAACGCGCTGTTGGCAAGGGCGCGAACCGCTTCAAGCTCGGGACCGCTCACGCCGGGTACGTTTACACTTCCATAGCCCATAGGCTTACTCCTTTCCATTCTGAATCCGATACTTTACAGAGATGGCGGACGCCGGAACCTGCAAAGAACGGAATCTGATTTTCCCAGCCAGTGTTTCGCAGGTGGGGCAAAGACCACAAGCGACAGCAGAGCCTACGGACGCTGGTACGAGATTCACCCGTACTTCGTCCAGCGCGGTCACGCCTGCTGCCGTTAGGTCATAATACTTCGGGTAAGCATTTGTGTCGGCAGACCATCCGTTCGCCGGAATCGTGGCCGACACCTCCTGCGATTTATCGGGCTTCTGCGCTTCGATCTCCTCTACTGCATCTGCAACGGCAGTCGCCACTTCTGCAATTTCGGATTTCGCCCGCAGCGCGAGAGATTTCAGATGGCTCAATGTTACAACCGACAAAGTGAATCACCTCCTAAGTATGTCTGAAAGCGGACAAGCCCTCCACAACCCACCCCTCTGCCCGCTATTCAGGGTTCAGCGATTACACAATGGCGGGGAAGACCTCGTTGAGCATCTCCGTGACCTCGGTGTCAGTAGCGATGTCCACAACGGTGGTATCGGTGCCATCAATCTTGATCTTGCCGGCAGTGCTGGCCTCGACCTTGTTGGCGCCCTCGGAGATACCCTCGACCTTGGCGAAGTGCTCCTTGGACATCAGGCCGTCAGCCTGAGCAGTGGCCTTCTGGTAGGTGGTGTCCTGACCGGGGATACCCAGACCGGTGATGTCCTCCTTGGTGACGGCCTGAGCGTCAGAGACGTGGCCCTCGGCGTCCACAGTCACCTTGTACAGACCGCTCTGCTTGGCGGTGTGTGCGGGGTGGGTGTAGACGGTAACATCAGAGCCGTTCACGCTCAGGTGGCCGTTGGTCTCGCCAGCGGTGATGGCGGCATAAATGGCAGACTGGGCAGCGGAAATCTTGCCTTCGATGGCAGCCATCACAGTGGCGTAGTCGTCATCCTCGCCGCCGATACCGGCCACGATACCCTGAAGGGCGGCGATGGCCTCATTCATCGCAGCGGCGTCATCGGGGTGCTCCTGAATCCACGCAGCGATCTCAGCCAGAGTATCGAGGCTCTCCTTGGCGCTCTCGGGGATGAGCTGAGCAGCCAGCTCCTCATTGGCGATGGTGCGGACGGACTTGCCGGTGTCAGTACCAATCAGGGTATCAACATCGGTCTTGGCGGCCTTGGCGGCCAGAACAGCAGTCAGCGCAGAATCGAGGTCAGTCTCAGAGACCTGAGCCTTGTACGCCAGAGCAGCGAGACCCTTGACGGCGATGTCGGTGCCATTCACGGCGAGAGTGCCGTTGGCGGTGCCGGTGGCAACCAGGATATCCACCATCTTCTGGGCAATTTCCAGAGCAACGCCGTTCACCTTAACGCCTTCCAGCACGTTTGCCTGGGCGCCGACCTCCTGAAGGGCAGTTACCTGCTCACTCAGAGCATTGTAGTCGGTCTTGATCTGCTCAGCCAGACTTTTCAGATGGCCGAGTTTCACCAGTTTTTCAGTGTTATAGCTCATTTTCTGTTCCTCCTAAAAATGATTTTTGTTTATGTCAGGCGTTGGTTTCGTCAGCGCCGAAGACATCAGTAATCATCTCCGTCACTTCATCATCGGAAGCGACATTGACGGCGGCAGACCCGAGCGGTTCGAGGTCGCCGGCGGTATTCTTGATCTGGTAGGCGGTGGAAACACCATCCACCACAACAGACAGCACCTGGCCTACATAGGCCAGCGGGCTGGTCTGCGCGTAGGTCTGGGCAGCTTCATAGGAGCCGTACACAGAGGTCTTGTCCAGCGGGAACCCGTCCTGCCGAGAGAAGGCCATAGGGAACTCCATGAAAGCAAAATCAGACGTAGTGTTGTTGATAGCCATACTTCATTCCCTCCTCTCAGCCCAGCGTGACCTTCAGGGTCGCGGCGTTTTCATAAGGCACAGCCGGCTCGAACACCCACACGTTGTACGCAACGGCGGTGTAGCCCTCAGCACCCTCGACATCGACAGAAGACTGCGTAAAGGTGCCAGTCACATCAGCGTTCATGGCAGTCTCGTTGATGACCTTGGTCACACCGGTCTTGCCGGCGATGCAAGCGATAGCCACCCGCTGCGCCCCAGCAGGGACGTTGATGGTCAGGGTGCCAGCCGCATACGCTTTGCCGGTGGGGGTCAAAGCACGAATCGCCGCGCTGTCCAGCGTGGGCTTAGTGGTAGACGCGCCATAGAACACGTTGCGGAACGGCGTGTAGGCGCCGGTGGTCTTCTCCTTGGTACCGGCGGCAATGCTGACGGCAGGACTGGAATCATCGCCGAGGTTGTCATCAGCGGTGACGCCAGCACCATGAGTGGCAACGGCCTTGTACTTCAAACTGGACACGACGTTCTCGCCGCCCTGATCGCCGATGATGAAGCCCGCGCCACCGTTGTTGTCGGTGCCGGCGTCCAGAGACGCCGCATCAACACTGGCAATTTGCTCGTTGCCGTCGTTGGTGATACGCTGCACAACCCAGTTGGAAGCAGTGACGCCGGTCTCAGGGCCGTACTGGTAACTGCCGGGATTCAGAGTACCGGCAGTGTAGCTGGCCTGAGCCATAGAGGTGCCGGCCTCCACCGCCTTCGCACCACTCAGGTTAAACCCGCTGATGCTTGGCTGAGTGGGACTACCCGGCTGAAGGCGCTTGCTCAGGATTTCAGTGAGCACACCCAGCACACTCTTACCCTTGGAATTGAGGGTTGCGGTGCCGTCAGCGTTCTTGGTCAGGTTGCCGAACTGGGTGTAGTTGCCGGCCATCGTGATATTGTCCTGAAGGATGACCTTATCAGCGTCAACATTACCGGTAATGCTCACCCAGCTCTCGCCGTTGTAGCGGTACGCAGACACTTCATAAGTGACCTCATCCACCGTGGTAACGACCACGAACATATCGCCAGCTTTCAGCTCGACAGTTGCGCCAGCACCGCTGAAATAGGCATTGATAATGGATTCGTCGCTGGCAGTGAGGTCGGTCTTGGTAGCAGTGAACACCGCGCCGCCGCCCACACCGTTGAGCGCCTCAGCCAGATCATCTTCGGTGATGTAGCCTTCCAGATTGACGGTGGTATCGTCGAGCAACTCGACAGCCCCGTCAATCAAAGCGTACACATCGTAGTGACTGGTTTCAGCGTTCATCACGAGGTACAGCACGTTGTCTTCTGCCGTCTCGGCGGTCGGAATAGCATCAGCCTTCTGGAAGCGGGCGTGGCCCGCCTTGGAAATCGCAGCGAGATACTCCGCCTTGATGCGGTTCGCCGTGTCCTTCAGGGCTTTTACGTTTACGACCTTAGTCTCGTCATAAGCCATATTTTGGTTTCCTCCTGTTTCTTAGTTTTGCGGTTCGTCTTCCTCGGGCGGGAACACCTCGTCAAGCATCTGCTCCGTGTCGCCGGTGGTCACGATGGCCTCGTCGGGAAGGCCGGAGCCTTCATACGAGAGTGTGCCATCGGGCGTGGTGGAGAATCCGTCGCCGAGTTTTACGCCGCCCAAACGGTCCTTAGTTGCTACTGGCAATACATAGGTGCCACCCCCTCCACCGATGCCGCCGTCGGCAGACAGCAACACGAGGGTAGCCGCCATGTCCTCCGTCGGCGCTTGCTGCACCCAGAACCGCACAGCGCCGTCAAGCACACGGGAAGATGTGCTCATGCCGGCTGCCTTTGCGATATTCTGGGCGGCTTTATGCAACATGACCTGCGGAATCAAGCCCTCCACGGCCTCCTCAACGGGGAGGTCCAGATAAAGCTCTCCTTCCACAATGTCTTCTGCATCTTCCAAATCCGCGCTGCTGGCCCAGCCAGCGGCGGGAATCGTGATTTCGACCTCGGCCACGTCACCACCGCCGCCCAGACTGCCGCCGTGGGCGTTGGGGTCGGAGTTGTGGTCAGCAATCATCTGCTGCACGTGGGCGACAGTGGCGATTGCCTCCGGGTCGATGATGGCGGTCACGGCGTCAACGTCGCCCACCGCCGCGATGAGGTCGAACGTGGCGAGCTTGCCCACGATGGAGCTTGCAGGGCGAATCCACTCCGGCTCATTTTCAAGGGACAGGTAGGTGAACGGGACTTCGCCTTCATCGGGGTCTTCCGCGAACAGCACAATGTTCGTCAGGTAAAACCCCGTCTCCACATTGTCGCTCTTGATTTGGACCGTGACTTGGCACTCGCCGTCCACGGGGTTTGTCACGGCAGCAATCATCGCGTCCATGACATACCCGGCAGGCCCGGTCATGGTCTTCGGCGTCATGCCTTCGGGAATCTGGCCGCTGCCCGCCGCCGCCCTCGTGTACTTCATCGAGCATCTACCCGCGAGGACTTTGCCAATCAGACTTACGCCGGTGAGGGAACCGTAGCTCCCGTCTTCAAACTTGGACATAATCGCTCCTCCTTCTTAGTCAATTCTCTTGGATTTGATGTGCGTGTGATAGACAACCCCTCCTGCACCGTCCTGACGGCCTCTGTGCGCCCTTTTCACGTCGGGCGGGGTAGAAGATGTCAGGGTAGGCGTCTGAACGGCTCCACGCGAGAGCTGGACGGGCATCTGGGCGGTCCTATCAGCACTGAACGGAGGAGGCGCGAACTTTGCCCCCAAATACCCGCCAAAGTTGACGCCCAGCACATCTGTGCTTTCTCTGTCTTGGCCCACCGGCACGGCAGACACGTCCGTGTCCACGAACCCGCAGCGCAGCAAGGTCAGGTCGTAGCGGTAGGTGCGGTAGGTACGGAGGTAGAGCCGCATACCGACGCCCGCCACCAAAATCCGCTTGATAGCGTAGGCGATAGGCTCAATCAGCTCCTCCCGGTCGGGAGACAGCAGGCTGGTGTCTACATACAAGGCGATCTTGGCCGGAAACACATCTTCCAGCAGCACATCGCGCTGCTCCACGTCCAGCAGCATTGCCGCCGCCCGAATCACCGTGTCCGTGTCGCCGCCCGAGAGCTGCGCCATGATTTTCACCTTGATGGCGAGCCGGTAGAATCTATCGTCAGAACTGACCCGCTTAACGCCGAAGTTCGCGCCATAGCGGTCAAGCACAGAGCCACAGGCATAGTCAAGGTCATCCCACAGTCGTACCAGCTCGGCCTGCTCCTCGACAGTTTCGAGGCCCCATGCAAGGATGGAGAACAGCTTGCCAATGTTGGTTTCCAGCGGGAGGCCCAACTGCACGTTGTCGTAGTCTTTTCGGCTGTAGGCGCTGGTCAGCGCGTACAGCATTTTGGAGAGGAACTTATTGCTCATTCGACCACCACCATATCCTCATTCGTGACCGCCTTCTCGCGGGCCGCGATGGTGATATTCTTCCAGCTGTAGCTCTCCCCGTCAGAGCTGATTTGCAGGTCGAAGTCTACGACGCCTTGGACCTTGAAAACCTCCGTCGGGAGGGCCACGCAGATGACGTTCTGGCCGATATTCAAGCCGCCGCGCGTGTCGGAGCCGATATACTCCGCGAGCCGCTGCTTGATTTGCTCGATGCCGTCCAGCGGAAAGGTGTTGTCGGTTTGAAGGTTGAACACCTTCACCCAAACGTTCACCGGCGCGGGACGGCTGAAACAGATATTCTTGATGTTCCCGGCGGCGTCTACCACCGGCACGGTCACATTGCCGTAGGTCTGAATGCCCGCGCCCTTTCTGCGGTGAATGGACTTGGCGATCTCCTCGTCCAACCCGCCGTACACCACCAGCTCGATGGAGTGGGGCGGCAGGCCGCTGGCGTTGGTCTCGTCGGTGTCGTTCTCCTCGCCGGTCACAGCGATGACGGCCTCGACATTTTCATAGATCGCGGCGATAATGGCGTCAAGGTTGACGCCACCGGCAAAATCCGTGGAAACGTAATACCGGGCGCGAAACTCATCGTCTGTCTCAGTGTTACGCCCGCCCTCGAACGACGCGGCGTTGGACACCGACGTGATGCCTGTCTTCGGATTGGTGATAATGGTAATCGTACCGGCGTCCGTGTTCCCATCTGGACCGGCCACCACAGCGGAGGCTGGGAGCGTGATGCTGCCGTCGAGGATGACGCCGGATTGCAGCGTGATGTACTGTTGCCCCGCAACCGTCTCTGCGAGGTAGCCTTCCGGGACCTCCGTGCCTATCTCACCGGTAAAGGTGAGGTAGCCCACGGCTTTCTGCGCCCCGAGCAGCCGTAGGCCGATTGCCCGTCCGAGGTTGTACAGGCTGTGGCCTACCGCCGTGTCCACGAACCGGCTGTTGTAGACGTCTTCGAGGGTGGAGAACAGGAGGTTGAGCATCCAAGCGTAAATCCGCAGGAAAATACCCAGCGGAGAGCGCACGGTCAGGTTGGCTTTGGAGCCGAACAGCTCACGCGCTTTGTATTCAAGCGCGTCCAGCAACTCTGCGTAGGTGGGGCGTCTGAAACCTGCGTCAGTCAGGCCCCAGTCTGTGGTTTTCGCCATTATGCTGTCACCTCCAATGTGATGGTCTCTTTATTGACGAGCGTCGCGGTGAAGGCCACCGAGACGCTCCTGCCGTCATAGGAGACGGTCATCGAATCAATGCGGGAAACGTCCGGCTCCTGAAAGATGGCCTCCCGCATGATTTCCTTGATTTCTTCCTCGTCCACGTCGTTCTGGTTGACGCCAAGAATCCGTTCATAATCAGTGCCGTGGACGGCATCAGCGAAAAACTCGGCCTTCCACGTCAGCAGGGCGTGTCGGACATTCTGGACCGTAGTGTCGCGGTCAAAAATCTTCGCGAAGTGGCCCTCGTCATCCAGCACCAAGTCGCGAGTGTCGGGGTCAATCAGCAGTGTCATGTTTTCCATGCGCCGCCACCTCCTATACAGGCTGCCCGGTCATGCCGCCGGAATCGCCGGGATGGGTGTGGTGCGCCCCGCTGACACGTTCCTCAGCCACGATGTCCTTCGAGGCCGTGATTTGGCCTTCCACGTGGACGTCGCCCTTGATTTGCACCCCGCCCTTTGTGACCGCAACATAGACGCTGCCATCATCCGCTGCGAGGACAAGGGCTTCGCTGGGAAGACCCTGCGCCGTGTAGCTGCCCGCCACGATGCCGCCGACGAATACGGCATCCGTGGTGGCATGGTTACGTTCGGTGAGCGGCTGGGCCTCTTTCGCCCCGCTCACGGTGCTGTCCATGTCGTGGTCGAGGTAGAGCACCACGCCCACGTCGCCCGCCTTAATCCACGGACGAATGATGAAACCGCCGCTACGGGTGCAAGCGACGGGGATGCTCAGAATAGGCGGCTGGCTCTCATATTTGCCGTTCTGCAAGTGCTTGGACAGGGGCTGGACGTCAACCGTCATTTTGGCTGGGTCGAACGCCGTCACTGACACGATCGCCGCCACACAGATGGATTCAGCCAGCCGTCGGTCGTGGATTTGCTGGTAGTTATAGGGCTTTACATTCGGCATCGGCTCACCTCCTTAGTACGGCCTCAGCTCCATCGAGGTCTCCCAGTCGCTTGTCCTGCCGCCGCTGTGCTTGCCTTCCACGACAATGAAGCGGCCATTCAGGTCAGCCGATTGAATTTTAATGACCTCCGCGGTAGCCACACGATAGTTGAGCAGACAGGAGCGGGAGATGGTGTCCTCGTCCCGGTCCTCGCCTGTGGTCTGAGAGTTCAGGTCGGTCTCCACCGGAATCTGCACCTTCTCCTCATCGGCCCGAAGCAGTCCGTTGGCCGGTGTGAGCGTCAGGCCGTTGTCGATACCGTCATCGGCCTTGGTGATGTAGATTTGCCCTGTGGTCCGTATGATAAAGCGGCTCTTGCACTCATTCACCACGATCTCCGTCAGCACCTGCTTCAGATTGCCCCGGCATACCCGGCCACGCGGGTAACTCACGTCGGTAGTCAGCTCGCATTTCGAGACCTCGACGCCGAAGATGTTCAGCAGGTCTTTCACGATGGCTGACGCCTTGGAGTTCTGCACGTAGGTCTTGTTGATGAGCTTGCCAAGAATCTCGTCGGCGCAGGGCTGGACGGTCAGTGTGGAGGTCCAGTCCGTGTTGGACTGCTTGTGTTTCAAGCCGACCACTTTTCCAATCAAAATGCAGCCAACATCGCCCTCGTACCCGGCGTTCAGGATAACCGGGTCGTTCTTCTTGATGTTGGCGCGGGTATTTGCGGAGAGGTTCGTCACCGTCACCGTCGCCACCGGCGTCTCATCGCTGTCATCAAACGGGATGCTAAACTTGAAGTCCAGCTCGCCGAGCGTGTACTTCTTGTTCCCGATGACCAGCGTTGCCTCTCGAATCCAGAACGCCATCTCACTCCACCTTCCTCTCGTAGAGGTAGAGCTTGACTTCCTTGCCGAAGTTCTCAGGCGTCACCTCGGAAATCTCTTCGCCGGTGATGCAGACGGGGATGATGACCGGCAGCGGGAACCGCTCGTCTTCCACGACATTGAACAGCGCCCTGCCATACCGGATAATTTCTCCGAACACAAGCACGTCACCGTTGAGGTCAAGAAGGTCAACGGTGAAGAACTTCCCGACCTCGTTGTACTTGACGGTGAACGTGTACGTCTTATCCGTCAGCTTGATGGAGAAAGAGTACGGCACCTTCGACACGTCAATGTCGATGTACTCAACGTCTTCGTTCAGGTCAATCAGTTGCAGCGCCATACTCTATCACCTCCTGTCAAACTGCCAGACCGTCGTAGCTGCCCGTGCTCCGCGTCAGCGGGGCAGAGCTGCTCGGCGTATCGTATGCCTCCCTGTAACGCTCTGCACTGGCAGAGCTGACCGATTGCAGGGAGGCGGTGGTCATTCCCATGCTGGCGGTTTTCGCCAACTGCTGGTTGTCCGTCTTGCCGGCATCCTGACTGGACATCAGGACTTCGGAATCCATCGGGACAAACTCAGACGAAACGAGCCGCACCTGCTTCAGCGTGGCTGAAAACGATGCGCCGTTCCGGTTTTTGTAGCTGCGGTCAAACTTCAGACTGGTGAACACGAGGTTCGTCATGCGGGTCACGCCGGTGTACGTGATGATGTCACGGGATTCCCGCATGGCCTTCAGCGCGTTGATGGCGCTGTCCCCGCCCACGATGGTGCCTGAAATCGTAAGCTGGCCCGCAGCGTTGTTCACGTGGTCGTTGATGTCAGCCCCGTCCTCCACCGGGTTGGAGGTCACAGAGCTGCTGTAGCTCTCGCTCTCTTTCTCGACCACGCCGTTTTCAAAAGGCACGAAACGGACCGTCCCGCCCTTTCGCCCGGTGAGCGTATAAGCCATTTCGACACCTCCAATCAGAAGGAATACTGGTTCTTCAGGGACATCTGCTGCAACTCCTCCTCACGGAACTCGTCATACAGCTCGCGGACAGTATCTCGCAGGGAATCGCGCATATTGTCCACGGTCTCCTCGGAGACCTCACCATACACGTTGACCGTGATTTGCGGAGAGAATACCGGAGCTGGACTGGCAGGGAAATCGCCATCGGGCAATATATCCCCGGGTGGCGGCCCTACTTTTGGCTTGTCCCCACCGTCATCCGGTTCTTCGGTGTCAGGACCGTTTACCTCGTCCGCAGGCTTCTGATCCGCCAAAAAGCGAATAAGCTCAGGGCTTACCATGATGACTTGCATAGCCTGCCCACCGAGGTCAACGGGGTTGAAATCTCCAACAACCGGATTGACCTTGTACGAAACATCCGAAACAGGAGGAGTGTTGACGTCGGCCACAACAGGCATCACACTATACGACACGTCAGACGATACTTTTGTCGGCAAATCAAACTCGGTAGGAAGGGCATTCTCCATGTCTTTCTTGACACTGCCCATCGACTTATCGAAGCCTTCTCCAACACCGAGCGCCATGTTCTTACCAACTTGGTCGGCAAAAACAGTGGACGGGCTGTGGATGCCAAGAAGACCTTTGACACCATCAACGATGCCGCCAAAGAATCCGGCCACTTTGTCTTTAATCCAACCGGCCATCGCAGAAATACCGTTCCAGATACCTTGAACGATATTCTTGCCGATGTCCACGATACCACCCATCAAGGCACTCATGCCGCTCACGATTGCAGAAATGATCTGCGGGAGCTGTGCCACCAGTTGAGGAATGGCCTGAATGATGCCGCTCGCCAGCTGAAGCAGAAGCTGCACACCGGTTTCAAGGATCAGCGGCATATTCTCTGCTATCGTCCCAGTAATCGAGGTGATGATGGACGGCAGCTGTTCCAGCAGAATGGGAATGGCCTGAATGATGCCAAACGCCAGATTGGTGAGAATCTGGATGCCCTGTTCCAAGATGATCGGCATATTCTCCGTGAAGAAAGTGATGAGCGATTCAATGATGACCGGCAGCTGTTCCAACAGCAGAGGCACCGTGTCAACTATGCCCTGTACGAGATTCATAATGATCGCTGCGCCCTGTTCCAGAATCAGCGGCAGGCTCTCTGTGAGCGCCACGATGATGCCGTCAATGATAAGCGGGAGTTGCTCAATCAGCATCGGGAGAGCGGTCATAATACCCTCTGCCAGCCCGCTCAGGAGCTGCATACCCGCCTCTATGAGCATCGGGACATTCTCAATCAGAGATGTTGCCACGGACACGATAGCGTTTACGAACTCCGGTATGAGCGTCGGCAGCATTTGCCCGACCGATGTAATCAGGCTGTCCACCAACTGAATGGCGGCATCTGCGATGACCGGCACATTCTCTACAAGGGTCTGCGCAATCATCAACACCGCATCAACCGCAACCGGAGCCAGCTCAGGCAGCAGCCCGATCAGAGAGCTGAGCACCTCGTCGAAGATGCCGGCAGCCGCCTCCACAATGGGTGGAAGCAACCCGCTGATTGCAGGGACTGCCTGCCCCAGCGCCTCCGGGAGAGCAGCGGCAAGGTTTTCTACGACCGGCGTGACATTCTTCACGACATTTCCGAAGTTGGCCGTGACGTCGTTCACCAGCTTGCCAATGTCAGCATTTTCATTACCGAGGCCGGCAAACAGGTTTTCCACGGCAGCTTTTGTGCTGGCCCATGAGCCGCTGATCGTCTCAGCGGCTTCTTTCGCGGTGGTGCCGGTAATGCCCATCTCCGTCTGAATGACGTGAATGGCCTCGGTGATGTCCGCAAAGGAGTTGATGTCGAACTTCGTACCAGCCAACTTACCCGCATCATCCAGCAGTCGCTGCATTTCGTCCTGAGTGCCACTGTAACCGAGCTTCAGGTTGTCCAACATGGTGTAGTTCTGCATGGAGAATCCACGATAGGCGTTTTGAATATCCTCCAAGCTCGTACCCATTTTATTGGAGTTGTCGGCCATGTCTGTGATTGCCAGGTCAACCTGCTTAGCAGCCGCTGCGGTATCGCCGCCGAGGGAGCTTATCATACTCGCCGAGAAACTCGTAGCGAGATTCATGTAGTTATTCGCCGACATACCAGCGGTCTGGAAAGCGTTTGAAGCGTACTGCTGCACCGTACCAGACGCGCTCTTGAACAGCGTGTCTACACCGCCTACGAGCTGCTCATAGTCGGCATAGGCAGACACGACCTGTTTGCCGATGGCAATGGCCCCGGCCACCGCAGCGGCGCTCATGGCTCCGATTGCAGCACCGGCTCCTTTCAGAACACCGCCAAGCCTGCTGAACTTGTCGTTCGTAGAATCAGCAGCGGCGCCCAGCCCATCAACATCTCTGCGGGCGGCGCCCGCCGAATTTCCGAGATCATCTGTCTGGGTGGCTGCTTGTTGCGCACTTCTCGCCATATCAATCAGGCGAGACCTGGCGTTCTGTACGGCGTTGCCAAAGCCGTCTCGGATGGTACTGATGGGGTGAGCAAACTTCGATCCGATACTGGCGATATTGGACGCCGTGTTGCTCGCAAAATCACGCACCTTGCCAGTGACATAATCGAAAGCCCCGCCGACGCCCTGCCGCACAGACGATGAGAAGCTGTCTCCGCTGTCGATACCCCGGAGGAATGACGCGCGGAACGCATACCCGACAGAATTAGCCTGCGTCTGAACGCCACCGAGGCTACTCATTACATCTCGGATGCCTGATTCAGCGCCGGATGTGTCAGCGTCCACAGTGATGCGGCTGCCGGCACCATTCAGTCCGCCAAGGCCGCTGGTCAGATTGCGAATACTGCTCTCTGCCCGCGAGGTATTGGCCTCGACATTTATGCTGTATGTTAAGCTGCGAGCCTCATCCACACATCATCCCTCCTTTCCGTCAGGATTTTTTATTCCACTCATTTTGCCACAGGAGGCGGGCCTGCTCAGCTTCTGTAAACTCAAACAGATCCATTTCTTTCAGCTCTGTATAGCTGATTCCCCCCATGCAGAATGTCATCCGCCAAAAGCGTTCATTCCTGCGCGCTCGTTTCTCGGCGGCTTTAGGATTTTGCTCGCTCCGCAAGAAAGTTTTCGATCTCGCGTACCAGCTCACCCGGCGTTGCGAGATCATCCTGATCGTCGAAGTAACGGATTCCGCCCTTCGAGACTTCCACGGGCGCAGTTACGCAGCCCTTGATGAGTGCGTCCGCGTATTTCGCGGTATTCTTTCTTCCATTGGCGGGGTTGATGTAGAGGTCAGTCAGGTTCGAGTACCACGAAAAGGTGACACTCTGAAGCTGGTAATCCACGCCACCGACGGTGACTGTTTTAGTACGGGCCATAGGTCAACACTCCTTCTGAAACATTCAGCCGTTTCGCGCGCGCGTACTATGCACGAATTAGGCGTATTAGAGAGAATAGGCGTATACGTGCTGCACACGAATACGCCTAAATACTCTATTTTAGATATTATTAGAAATAAATGTTTCAATGTTTCAAAACGGTCAAAACCCCAGTAAATACGGGGATTTTTTGTGAAACATTGCCGATACATTGGCGAAACTTTGAAACATTCGGGGGCTGAAACATTGGGTTGAATTTCCCGCCTAAACTTCGACTTTCGTGTCTAATGTTAGACTTTAATTCAGATGTATCACCCCAGTGTTTCAGTTTTGCAGCGTCAGATCCGGGATGATAAAGATGATGGAAACGTCCGCAGCTTCCTTTGCACGGGAGCGGTCGGGCAGCTTGGACACCATCACATTCCGGGCAAAAATCACAGTGCCATTGTCATTGGCATCCGTGACAGCCAGATTGCCCATTGTGTTCTGCTCGGCGCACCGCTCGATGAACGAGATGTCCGGGGAATCGGGCTGAAGCGTGATGGTCAGCTTAGCAGCCTTGTTGGCGTTCAGGATGTAGGTCCCGTCGCCCTTCACGCCTTTCTTCAGCGTCACGTTATCCTCGTCTCTTGCGAGGGTAAACAAGCTGTCACCGAACATACGGAGCTGATGATTATTGAAGGTCACGTTTACCTTCCGAGGATCGTAGGTCTGTAACATAGTTTCTCACACTCCTTCCTTACAGAGAAACGCGGAGGACGCCCTTGGTTTTAACCTGATGCACGGCGCCAGAGAGCTGCGCTTCCCAGTAGATGTCGGGCATAACGCGATTCCGGCGCTGATCGTCCGTGGCGTCTGCAAACTTGGGGATAGTGACGGTGTACAGCCCGGCGCGGCTTTTCTGGTCAACGGCAACGATCTTGTGATCGTCGTCAGCGGCCTCGGCGAGAGCCTGCAAGACGGCAGATGCAATCAGCCCGAAGCCGGCATCATCGTAGTCGATGTTGGCGTTTTCGAGCATGATGTCGTATAGCAGGTCACGCATACGTTTTGCGATCCAGTCTCCGCCGAGAACAACGTCGATGAACTCGCCGTTGAGGCACACGCCCTCCTTCACATACTGGCGTTTGTACTCCTCCGTGAGGAAGTTTACATGGTTTTCCAGAAGCTGCTCCCGCTCAGCGTCGGTCAGACGCGGGAGCGAGATGAGTTTCTCGCCCTCGCTGGTGTCGGCGTTTCCGTCCTGGGGGCGCTTGAACTTCCATGTGACTGCCTTCGGATAAAAGGGACCCACATTTCCGGTGTAAGAGGCGTCCGGCTCCTCGCTCAGATACTCCGCATCTGTATAGATTACGGCGGCCCGAGCGGTAGGGCTGGCAAATTGTTTGTTGCAATTCTGCCCCATGTAGAACTTGCGGTGGTCTTCCACACCAGCGCCAAGCTCGGCCTCGGTAGGCTCACTGGCCTCCGCAAACTTCGCAAGAGCGATGACGTATTCGTCATCGTCTTTGTCGGTCATCAGGTAGTACCAGTCATTAGTAACCTCGGTCTGGAATTGCTTGATGGCGTTTACGAGATTATCAGCGGCGCTGATCTCATCCGAGCCGTTTACAAACTCCGCAGTCAGTTCGGCGGGGAAGGGAGTGGTCATACTCTCGTCCTCGAAGATTTCAACCCGCTCGGGGATGGAATCTGCTTCGCCGGAAACGGTAGCCGTATAGAGGACGGCATCACCCACAGCCGCGCCGGAGTAAGTTTTCCCGCCAATCTCAAAGCTGGTTCCATCAAACAACGCGGCAAACTGTGCTGCGGTAGTTACGGCTGATTTGGCGGTCACTTTCACAAGGGCCTTGTCGTCTCCGCCAATTCTCGCCCACAGCTCCTTGCTTGCGTCCACACTCTGCGGTTCCGCGAATGTTACAGCGAAGGTTGCGGTCACGGCAGGAGATGCGCTGGGAGGCTCAAAGCCTACGATTTTGAACTTGCTGATAAGGGTGTCCGCGAGGGTCGTTTTACCCTGATTTAGCAAGGTTGTCACCTTGCGAACGATTTTGGAGTTGGGGCAAGGCCCGTCGGGGCCAAACACGGCCTCAACACTCGCCAGATCCCGGTACGTGTTCACCGGATATTCGCCGGTGGTGGACACGAGAAGGATGTCGAGGCTCTCCTTTTCAGTGGGCAGCGCGTCTCGCTGCACCACGACGATGATGTCTTTTGCCATAAGGCTTCCTCCTTCTTATGAATGAGCATTTCCCGAAGGATCGTTTACTCGCTCGACTGTTACTGTCGGCATCTCATCGGTTCTGACAAACGAGATGCGGATGTCGAATCCATACCGGCGAACGGAATCCTCTACGAGAAAGCTGGTGCGGTTTGCGGCGGCGCCCACATTATTCACAACAACATCGCCAAATTCGGTTCTGATGTTGTGTCCGTTCAGCAAGAAAAAGCCCAAGCCTTTTTCACAAAGGGCGAGGGCTTCATCCTCCCCGTACACAAAACCATTTTCAGTTTCACGGTTCATGCTGCAAAAAGTGAAGGACATTGTAGCCATCACAGGTTCTGACCTGCGACGGATGAACTCTCCGTCTTTCTCGATCAGCTCTTGCAATCCGAAAGCGTGTTCTGAAATTCGCGGAGCAAGAATGCTGTAATAGCAATACGGATAATCTGGCATATCTTCGATCTGCTCAGATAGCCGAACCGGTCGTCCAATGTGGGCTTCCAGTCCTGCAACGATTGCGTTGCGAGCTTGTTCCAGCGTCATTTCTTTACCACCCCTTCCACCAAAAAGCGGAGCATGGGGTGAATAGAGTTGTGCGACAGTTTTTGCGTAACGGTGTACTGCTGACCGTCGTAGGTGTCTCGGATAATCTGTCCGGGAGAAATGTCGATCGGGTCATCGGTGTACAGCTTCTGAGAGTTTTGTGTGTAGGTTCCTTCAGGAAGCATCTTCCAATCCAAGTTGGAAAGGGGGAGCACTACGCCCCAGAAGCTCTTTACCGGTTTTTCCACGGGCCTCGACTGGCCGCCGGGGCCGCGCTCGAATGTGCGGTCTGTCACGGTCAGAATGTGTAAAAGCGCTCGTGGAAGTCTTGGTGTTGCACGAAGCATAGATTACTCCTCCACTTTGTACGCGATGCGGTCTCTGATGTGAGTACCTGTTTCATACAGCGTCGTGTGCTGCGTTTTCTTTGAGAAATCAGATTGCGGCTTGACACGGTTATCATCGATGAAGCTCTGCACGAGTTGAGCAGCCTGCGCCCCAATGGCGTTCGCTGCGGAACTTGCGGATGTTTCACCTGTCAGAACCTTGTCTACCTGCTTTGTAACAATGCCGCTGAGCTTTTCTTGGTCGGCATCGAAACTCGCTCGTATGAACGAGCGTTCTGGCAGCTTATCAGTACCGTACTCATGCGCGTGGGCAATCGCGATAACTTCCGAATCTGCCTCGCCCACAATCCCTACAATGATTTTCTTGCCCGCCATCTCACGGCAGGCGGATTTTAGGCGCTCAAAGTCGCTGAGTATCGCATTGGTGTCCACGATCAGTACCTCCGATACATATTGATAATCTGGGACCAAGATTCAGGCTGAGACTTGTCGAAATTCCACGTCACGTCAGAGATAGAGAAAGACGACAGCCCCTGAGAACCATTTTGCAGATTGGTATACGCCTGAGAGACGATATCCCAAATCAGCCCTTCAAGATCCGCAGGCAGGGTCTGAGGGTCATCGGCAGTGGCATCCTTTGGTAAAACATATCCCGCCGTGTAGCTCACTTCGATGGCCCTCTTGGGCGCTACAATGTCGTAGGCCAGACCCCTGCGGTATCCTGCTTTCAGCCAGCCCTCGTCCCGGTAAATCACCCCGATCTGTCCGTCCTGCGAGAAGTCATAGGTTTTCGGGTCAACTACTTTGCCGTCTTCCTTGACATACTCCACACTGATGATGGGGTATTCCAGAGTGACGAGTTCCTGCTGTCCGTCGGCATCGTATTTTTGCCGGTAAGACCGGCGGCCCAAATGCCTGCCGATCTGGCGCTCGATCCACGAGGACGCCCGGTTAATCAGGAGCGTGATGACCTCATCAGTTTGAGCATCCTCTACTCCTGCCAACCCCAGCATCAGCTTCATTCTGTCGAGGGTTGTGAGCGCATTGTCTGCAAGCATATAGACCTCCTAAATGAGAGGCGGCGAGATTATTTCTCGCCGCCAGCGTCTTTCTTTTTGTCGTCGGGCTTTACGCCCCCGGCGGGTGCGGATGCCGCCGAGCCGGGAGCCTTGTTGCTGCTGGGGCCAGTTGCCTTGTTTGCGGAAGGCCCGACAGGTTTGTAGATTCTCGGCATGGTCATTCCCTCCGTTACACGGGCTGGGTGTGCTTGTCGCCGAGAGCGATGGACAGGGCAGTGCCGGTAGCGGCAGCGCCGGAGGCGGTAATCTTCACAAAGTCCTTCAGACCCAGCAGGTCAATGTCGATGTTCACGACATCATCTTTTGCCAGCTCCTCGGTGGTGAAGGTACCGCCCTCGGTCTGCTTCTCAGGAAACACCTGAACATCGGTTACGGGGACGAAATCGGAATTGTCATCACTGTGGGTGACGGTCAGGGTCAGCGCACCGGCGGTCCCAATCTTGGCGCCAATCACGCCGGACAGGAAACCGGACCGGTCAATGGCCTCCCCAGAGGTGTAGGGCAGAACTTTGACGTTCTGAAGCAGTTCTCTTTTCATCGCTGTTTACCTCCTATTACACGGGGACAGAAACCTTGGAGGCCACGGCGAAACTCTCGTCATGGCGCAGGCCAGTGTCCACATTGTTGATGGCGCGAACCAGCGTCTGGTCGTTCTCGAAAGCGGAGATCAGGTTGCCGGCGTCATCGGTCCAAGAGCCTTCACGGCTGGTCTCGATTTCCAGAGCGCCCTGCTCGCCGATAACCAGATCGTTCCAGTTGCCGAAGATGATCTGGGTTTTACCGCCCACAGTTTCCAGCAGGTTGGTGGTCTTGTAGGGGTAGCCAACCAGAGTGCCATTCTTGTTCATCTCGTCAGCGAAGATGAAGCCGCCAACATTGTCGCGGAGAGACTTGAAGAACTGTTCCACGCTGGTGTTGAACACGAAGCCCAGACCGTCGGCATAGACATTGTTCTTCAGGACGGAAGCCACGAGGTAGTTGGGGAAGGCAGCGGTCAGGACGCCGGCAGTGCTGGCGTACTCAGTGCCGAGGCTGGTCACGTCCAGATTCAGGACGTTCTTGTTGCGGGTGATACCGAGAGGCTGGAACTCACCGCCGGAACCCAGAAGCGCGCCGAAGTCAACGCCGAGGGCCATCTGCTTGGTGACATCCTGACCAACGATGACGTCGTTGTCGAAGTTGGTAGAGCGCAGCAGATCGTTACTCATGGGGATGAGGGCGGTCAGCTTCTTGGCAGACAGCTTCAGGTTGCCGAACTTGGGAGCGGACTTGGGCAGAGAACGGCTCTCACCAGTAAACAGAGCACGGGAACCGGTCTTGATCTTGGGGATGTTCAGGTTGCCGTTATTCATGCCGAGCCGGCGGGCGCCCAGGCTATAAATAACGGTGGAGGGGTACAGCAGCTCGATGATCTCGTTGGCGTACACCTCGGGAACCAGATAACCACCGTCGGAAGGAGAGGTCACAGACAGGGCCTTAAACTCATGCGCCATCTCAGTGTCGCCGAATTTACGCTCCGCAGTGAAAGCGGCCTTCTCGGCGTCGCCGCCGGATGCGTGGATGCACTTCACAGCACGGCCAAACATACCGTAGGCAGCTTTGCGGCGCTCGGGGCCGGACATGGATTCCATACGAGCCTTGAAGCCGGTAGTCTGCACACCGTCACGAGAAGCGCCGGTAGAGAGGAACAGGCTTGCGTACTTGCGCTGGGGAGCGCCCACACGCTCACCAGAGCGGGCCGCCTTGGTCTCAGTGACACCGGCGGTAGCCTTTGCCTCAGAGGCGGGAGCGGCGCTCTTGGCGCCCTCAGAAGCGCTCATAGCACCCAGAGCGGCGATCACCTTAGCGATCAGCTCGGGAGATACGGCGGCACCCATACCTTCGCCCTCGCCCTTTTCGGCAACGGCAGCAGAAGTAGCGGTGGCAAAAGGATCAGCAGAGGCGGGATTTGCGGTAGCGGAAACGCCCTCGCCCTCGCCTTCGCCAAAGCCTTCTCCGCCCAGCGCGTTGAGAATGTTGTTCACTTCGGACATGATTTCATCAGTGGAGAAGCCGCCGGGGGCAACCTCGCCCTCCTTGCAAGCCTTGCGACGCTCGTCGAGATTGGAAAACACCTTCGCAATCAATTCGGCGAGCTGTTCCTGAGTAAGTTTCATTTTCGTTACCTCCTGTTAGGTGAGGGGACGATCTCGAAGACAATCCCCGATGTTTTGGTCTGCTCAGGTTTCTGCGCAGATTTTTGGATGTTGTTCTGGGTCTGAGTTTCCTCCGGCGGCGCCGGTTCAAGGAACGGGCCGAGGATTTCAGCGAGTTCCCGGACAACTGCGATAAAGGGTTTCAAAGCGTCAAGCCGTGCGCGGGTAATTTTGCCGGCCTTGATCTCAGAACGAAGATCTTCGGCGAGCGATTTTACCTCGTTGATCTTGGCCTGGTCATTCATAGCCCAGGTCACAATGGAAACTTCCCACAACCTGATTTCTTTCAGATGCCGAACGCCATCATCTTTGTCGAAGTCGAAAGATACTGCATCGTAGCCGATAGACAGTTCTGTCAGTACGCCGTCTCTGAGCAGCGTTTTGATATCGCGGCCCATAGAGGTGTCACTGATTTTGCCCCGGATGAAAAGACCTCTCTCGTCCTCACGCAGTTCCAATGGTCTGCCGACAGGAAGCCAGCAATCGTTGTGCAGCGCGAGGATCTTGATTCGGTCAAAATCCTCTCTGATGGTCTTGGAGAACGCGCCTTTCTCGATGATGTCATCACCACTGTCCCTGTTTCCAAACACAGCAGCGTACCCAGAGAACTCGCCACTCTCATCAGAGTTTTCCAGTTCAAACTTGAACGCCTTGTACTCACAAGTAGAGGCTTTCGGCTCCGGCGTAGCACCGGCAGCTCGTTTTCCCTTAATAGCCATACGGTTTACCTCCTTTCCTCAGAGATTAGGGCAATCTTAAAAACCGCCGTATGTCAAATAACAACGGCAGTTAATAAGTTCTTCTGGGCGAGGGTCCTGCGGATCGCGCGGATAGCGCAAACCATTGGAGAATCTTCCGTCGATCGGAACTGTCTCGCCGTTTAGAATTACGTGATTGGGTCCGTTCGACCCATCTCTCGGGTTTTTCTGCGGCCTGTGGTGCCACGTCTTGGTCTTTGCCCCGGCGGATTTCATCATGTCAAATTGACCGGTGGCGAGTGTTGTCATGGTTTCCTGCCGTGCGATGGTTTTCACGCGGGCAGCAGACGCAAAATTCATCTCGTCCTTGATGTACTGACGCAAGGTGGCTTGGCTCGAACCCTCCGCCACTCCGCGCGATATGATTTCCGCAATCTTACGCTTGGTGGCCTGTTCAATACCGACGATCCTTTGCCCGCCGTTCACCTTTGCGTGGGTTACGAATTCAGGCCGGTCTACTTCAGTGAGGTTGTAGATTTCCTCACTGATTTTTACGCCATCGGAGTAGGTTTTCCGCCAGATCGGGTTGAAAAGCTGAATCAGCTTCTCGGCCTCGGCGTTCCAGTCAAGCAGCCCATCAGCGATGGCTTCCGTAAGCCGGCGCTGCTCATCTTCGGGCAGCGCGTCCCACAGGTCAGGGTCGAACATACCGTCGTCCGTGAGGAACCGGGACAGTGCCTCGAATACGTCGTCTGCGACGGCCTTGCTCGTGAGGCCGAGAGCCTCTGACACAGCGTCGATCTGGTTGCGGAAGTGTTTGGTCACGGCAGCCTCGAAAAGCCGCGCATCGGCCCGCTCAGCCTCTGCCTCGCGGCGGATGAGGGCTTCGGGGTTTATTCTTGCTCTCTTTTTCTCGCCCCAGCTCCCGGACTGCTGCATCGCAAGATCGTCTTGGAGCATGGATTGGGAAACATCAGCCAAGCTGTCTGTCTCATTCAGGAACAGGTCATTGATGGAGACCTTAAATACATTCCCGCCTTCAATATCGGGCATATCCAAAAGCCTCCGGGCCTCATTCTGCATGAGCAGGCCGGCGTTCCAGCCATCGAGAGCCTTGGCCTTATCAAATTCCTTATCGTAGGGAATAACAGGGTCAAACCGCCAGATGAGACCGTCCCCGAACAGCGGGAGCAGCTGCTTGTTGATGGCTTCCTCGCGCATTTTGATACGCGGAGCAAGCACATTTTTGGCGTAGATATACTGCGCCGCGTCAGCAGTTGCGCGGTTGCTGTTCTCAGTGATGCCCATGATCTCGCGCGGAACACCGAAGTGTTCCAGCACAGCATCCCGGATCGCGATGCGGCTCTCAACGAAGCTGAGGTTCTTTCCGTTGCTGCTTCCCAGCTCCTTTACATCTACACGGCCAGAAAAGGCTGCTGCTCGGTGACTGTTCTCCACTCCGCGATGCTTCTGGTTCCAGCGGGCCAGAAATGCATCCCGCTGGTCATCCGTGGCATCCGGCATGAGGAATACCACAGGGGGCGTGGCGTCGTTGTAGAAGAAGCGCTTTTGGAACTTTGCGGCGTATTCGTCGATTTCGACTTCATCCGCAATGCTCTCAGCGATGCCGAGGCCGCGCAGGAACGGGTCGAGCGGGTTGAGCTGCTTCATCACGAACATATCATCAACAGGGACCTGCATCGTCAGCCCTCCGGGGGAGACGATGGTGTAGGTCGGGCTGCCGAGATACGGGGTCATTTTTACCCAGTGCGGAGGGACATTCCACAACTCGATAGGCCGATTCCGGTCATCCCGCTCAATAAGGAAAAAGCTCTCGCCGACGAGCATCAGATAAATCTCATGCAATCGCCAAATGGCGGAGCTGGTCATCTCGTACAGAGGGTTGGGCTGCTCCATGAAATCGAGAAAACGATGGCTCGTAATCTCAGTTTCTGTTCCGTCCTCCTCCACTTTCAACAGCTTCCCGCTGATGGTGGCAAGGTCGCTCGCAATACGGTCCACCACAGCAAGTCGAGGGCTTTTGGAGAACATATCCAGCCACTGCGCCGTGTTCAAAGAGGGCGGTCTCGCCCAGCGCGAAACGAAGTTATCCTTGGCGGTATTCATGTACTCGTCTCGGACACTTCGGCGCGTGATTTCAAGATTAAAGATTCTCATATTTCACCTCGATTAGAAATTGAAAGAGAAGCCGAACGGCTGCTTTTCTTCCAGTTCAAGGTAGGCGTTTGCTGACGCATCCACCATATCTTTCAGTTTCCCTACGGGGAAGTTTTCAAGCTGCCTGAAATATTCGTCGTTCCACTCGGCAAGTTTCACATCGACATTTCCGGCAAGCCACTGAGAGGAAAACGGTTCTGCTCTTGTTACCTTGTCTCCGCTTTCAAGCGAGGTGGTAACGGTGAAGCCGCCCAGCATTCTCACAAAGCTCTGGGCTTGATCCTTTCCTGCTTGTCCGGGGTCCTGCGGAAGCCGGACGGTCACATTTCCGTAGAGCGCATTGTCGCTCTGGGCGGTATTCAAAATGAGTTGCCGCACATCGGCGCCGTTTTCGCGGACATTTATGACATCCGCGACGAAGATCCTGCCGTTCTTTCTTTTACCGAGAAGAACGCCGGCGGTGTAGGCGCTGCTGTCGCTACGACTGTTTTTACGTAGAGCCTGCGGCAGTCCGTCAAGTTCGTCCACTTCACCGGGCGCTGTAGCGGCAAGGTCCCAAGCACGAACCCACCGAACAACGTCGGTAGGCACCGCGTGGAACATCTGCCCGACTTTGGAGCGTTTGAAGTAATGCCCAGCGGATCTTCGGATTTTCCAGTTGCCGTTCAGTAGCTGTTCCTGATCGAACTCAGACATCGCTCTCAGAGCGCCCATGTATCCGGGGTCGTGTTTCATCATGGCGGCGTTGTCCGTCAGCTTGGCGCTGATGAAGGATACGGACTTTACGTCTTCTTGCTCCTCAGGGGAATACAGACGGAAAGTTTCGTACAGTTCCTGCGGAGTATCGGCCCAGTGGATGATGTTATTTCGTCGGACGAAGTATCGCAGCTTTCCACATTTACTTTCGTCAGCATACCCGGTTTCCGGGTCAATCCACCAGTCGATGAACTTCGCCACCCAGCTCTCGCCGTCAGGGTTGCAGGTGGCGCGGATGTACGGCTTTACGCCGCAGGTTGAGCGGTTACGAGAGAACATATAGAAAAACTGGCTCTCCGTAAAATGCACGAGTTCGTCGAACATCAGGAGCGGGATCTGAGAACCCTGCCAGTTGTACTTCTCTTTCTCGTAGAACATATGAGCGAACGTCACTTTGGCGCCAGACTGAAATCGCCACTGCACATTTGGCGTCAAAACGCTTGTCGCACCAAGATACGGATAGATCTCTTGGCTTGTGGCGTACAGACCGCCCGCGCTCATAATCTGCGGTCTGGACTGGCGGAATATTACGGCCTCGAACAGTTTGTTATCTACGTGCCGCAGACATTCAAGCAGCAGCGCAAAGGTCTTTCCGCCGCCCGCTGCGCCGCCATAGATACAAATGTCAGCCGGGGACCGCAGAAACATTTCCTGCTTTCCCTTTTGCGGGCGAATAATTACCGGGCGGCTGCCGGAATCAGTCTTTCTTTTTGCCATTCTCACCAACCTCCGAATCTCTCTCAGGCAGGTATATCTGGACCTGCGGCTGGACAGAAAGGGGAGTTCCAGTGATCTTGGCCTCCACTGCTTTCCGGTCGTTGAAGAAGTCACCGCCGTACACCTTCAGGGCGTAAATGATGGCAGTTGTGTCTCCACTCGACACGCGCTCCATCAATTTGTTCTGGCACATCGCCACGACGGCGAGGCGGCCATTTTTGATGGCTTTCTCCAAAGCAGCGTGTTCTTTTTGGAGGTTTTGCAGGGTTCGTCTTGTGATGTCGAACACTTTCGCGATCTCATCCATTGACTTACCCTGCATGGCGAGGGACTGCACAATAGCGAGATTGTTTTCAACCTCGCCAGATTCTATCCACTGCTCGAACAGGTCCTTTCTCTTTTTCTCATTAGCCATACCTCTCCGCTACCTTTTCGATTAGGGCAGTCATAAGACCTACGTGCTTGTTGTGCTTGAAGCCGCCGGGGTACTCGATGTTCAGCTCCTTTTCCAGATAAGTCTCATAGACTTCGGCGGGAAGCTGCTTGGGCTTCATGCAGGCGCAGTAGATATACCCAGCATTGCAGGCCAGAACGCCGACCTCATCGAAATAATTTTCGAGGAGCGCAACATAGCTCTCACGGGTGTGGAACTTCTGCTTAAACACGATGCCGTTGGTGACGCCAAGCGTGTAGTTCTTGTCATCAAGATACCACAGGCAGTCACCCGCTCCGGCGGACAGCTTGGTTTTGTCGTATGCCTTCTCAACATACGCAAGGTTTCTGGTGCAGGTAATCAGAACGCCACTGGCTTTCAGAACGGCATTACAGGCGGTGAGAACCGCCTTCTCGAACTCATCGTCCACGACAGAGTTGATTACGGCTTCCAGAACGCAGTAATCGAACAACCCGTCTGTGCGGACGTGCCGCTCGGCGCTCAGAATGTTGGCGATGATGCCCTTCATGTCCAGCTTGTTTGCGCCCTTCACCATAAGGGACGGCTCATACGCATGAATGTCGTAGCCCTTGGATTTCAGCAGCTTCACATAGGCCATGCGCCCCGCCCCGATGTCGATTATACTGTCCGACCGCTGCAAGCGCGGAATCAGGTACTTCTCATACAGAACGGAGGAATTGGACTGCCGGCCATCCGTACTCAGGCGCTTGGGCTGCGCGAGGAACTGGTGGTAGGTCTGAACGCCGAGATTGTCAAAGTTGTACTTGCCGTATTCGACGCCCATACATTCGAGGAATTCGGCAACATCCTCGTTTTGGATGGCGTAGCACAGAACGCCGTAGCCCAGCTTTTTGGAGCAATAGGCATACTCGGAGTTGAGGATGACATTGCCATCCCCGTCCGTGACAACGCTGCCCCACTCGCCGTAGCGGGACATCAGCTTGGTGATCTCTGAGCACACGAGAACATTCTGCGGCTCACTCTCGATCTTGATTTTGTCCGAGGGACAATAGTGGTAGCCGCCCACCGTGAACTCCTCGATGCGTACAGTAGTTTTGCTGGTCTCGATCGAGTTGTGCATCAGGTTGAACAGAATCTCGTCCTGAAGGTTGGGACTTTTGATTCTGATGCAGGGCAAGAACTCCAAGCCGATAGCGGTGGCAGCCTTTTTTCTCTGGTGCCCGGCGGTGATAACATTGTTGGTGGAATTGACAATCAAGGGCTTTACCATGCCGAACCGGCGAATGCTGTGCTGAAGGGATTCCAGCGCCTCGGGCGTGATGGAGCGGGGGTTGTACTCCGATCCGGTTACTTCGTCAATCGGAACCTTTTCCACGAAATCAATCACGGTTTTCAACCCCCTTCAGTAGATAATTCGCAAAACTCTCCGCCAGAATGGAGCCAGAGTCGATGTACTCCTTGTACTTCTCGTTCAGCCGATCCATCTCTACCTGAGAGATGAAGAACGACACATCACCGAACCGGAACTGGCAGAACGGAAGGACCGCCTTGGATTCCTTCTTCTGCGGCTCGTCATCAGCTTCAGAAGCCTCGTAGGATGACGTGTGTTCAGCCACGGGTGCGGGAGCGACGGGCGTATCGGTCGTGGGTACCGGTGCGGGGTAGGAGACCTCCGGTGTCTGGGTGGTCTCAATTTCATCATCGTCGCCTGCAACTGCATCATTTTTCGAGCCGATGACAGAATTGCCGTCAACGGTGTGGACCGTGGGCTTTTTGGTCTTGGGCTTGTCATTCACGCCCATGAAGTTGAAAGCCGGAATCTTGATCTCGGCCTGTTCCGGCTCGATGTCAAACACCTCGGCGCTCAGCTCGAAGCGATCCAGCAGCAGCTGGTTCTTGTCAAGCGTGAGGTCAACGAGGGACAGTTCTTCTTTCAGCTTCTCAAAGTCCCAGTCGCTGTACTCGCTGGTTTTGTTGTCAACCAGACGGAACAGATTGATCTGCTCCTCAGACAGCTCATCTGCGACGATGCAGGGAACGGTCTGGATTCCCATTTCACGGCAGGCCCGAACACGGGTGTGACCGCACACGATTGTGTAATTCATGTCGATAACAACCGGGAACAGGAAGCCGAACCGCTCGATGCTGTATTTTACCTTCTCGACGGCAAGGTCATTGTTTCTCGGGTTGTTCTCATATTCCCGCAGACGGGATACGGAAACTTCTCTGATGTTCATTCAGCATTACCTCCCGTCAGATACATAACAAAACCAAGGTAGGTCTTGTTCTTTTCGATATACGCGTCGTATACGGCCTTCAGGCGGGCGTATTCCTCCTCAGACAACGGAAGCTCCGTGCTGCCGAAGATAAGACATTTGTGTTCGGTGAAGAACTTTCTGTCCCTGTTCGGCGTGAAGAAGGTGGTCTTGAAATCCATGCCGATGCCGCTCAGCTCTTTGTGCAGCTTACCGACATCCCACGTGGAATACTCGTGGCTCTTGTTGTCGATGATCCGGGCCAACTTAGCATCTTCCTCAGACATTTCCTGAACAATGCAGGGAACCTCGGTCATTCCAAGCCGCTTCGCGGCCTTCAATCTGGTGTGGCCGGAGATGATGACATTATTCGCGTCGATAGTGATAGGGTTGAGGAATCCGAACTCGCGGATGCTTTCTGCAACCTTCGCGACACCGCCATCATTCCGGCGGGCATTTCCCTCGTATTCAACGAGTTCATCTACCCGCTTGTAAACAATTTCCATGTCGTGTCCTCCTTGTGTGTGAGCATAAAAAATGGGAGCCTTTCAGAACGGAAGGCTCCCAAATTTATCAGGTATTCAGTTTCCGTTAAAACAGGCCCCACTCAGCGAACTTTTCAAAACCGCCGCAGCTCTTGATAAACTCTCTGGCGATCTCAACGATTTCGCTGTAAGGCTTCCCGTCAACCTCGTCGTCGCCGATGGCGCAGAACAGCTCGACCGGCTTGCCGGTGTGCTGCGCTTTGAGGAAAGCGTAAATATTGACGGACACATCCGCCTTGGACAGGTCCTTTCCGTGCAGCCCGCCGCCCGTGACAGAATCAGCCATGTCAGAGCCGAGCTTTCGGTTAGTTGCTCCGGTATCAACATCTGTTCCGCCAGTCCAGTCGCCGAGCGGGTTGATCTCGGCGGTGGGGTACATCTTTTCGAGGTCTGCCTTCGCAGCGTTGCTCTGGCAGATAATGAGCTGATCTCCGCTCTTGATATACTTGCCGTCAAACGGATAGGCTGCATAGATGTCGTGGGCAATCGCGGAGAGCGTCTTCTGCTCCTCCGTGAGCGGCATCCCTTTGAAGATACCGTTGTCGCCGCAGTGAACACCCCGCTCCTGATTTCCTGCGAGGTGTACATCCTGCGGGACGATAACGAGGTCGATCTGCACGAAGCCAGCGATGCGGCGGATCGCGTTGTGGATTGCAACAACAACTTCAGGCATAAGAAGCGGCGCCGAAGTCTCGACAACCGCATGGCATACGCCATGGCCCACCAGAACCTCAACCGCGATTTTGGGGTCGGGCTGCACCTGATAGGCGATGTCTACGATCGCGCCGGCAATCCGGTCTGCGATTTTGTCCGGGTGGGACGGATTTACTTTCTCAATCATGGTCTCAGTTCCTTTGCTTTATTTTTTCGTTCCCGTTGAGAGGCGGCCCGAGGAGGTCGCAATCCACGTCAGGAGCGGGCTGAACATAGCCGTAGTGGTTTGCATAACAGTAGGCGCAGCCGTTGCTGCAAGTGCTGTACGCGCCGATATCGACGCTCTCAACGCATTGGCAAAGGCCGCGCTGGTTGCGGTCCTTTGGCTTGTCAATGCCAAACATTTTTCCATCGACGCAGCAAGAATGGGGTATTCCCAAATCCTCTGCGCAGGAACTTAAAACGATCCCGTGCTGCCGTGCAATCTCAAAAAGTTGCTGCGCAAATTCGCGCTGCTGCTCCGGCGTCAAGGGCTGTATTTTGAGCGGTCGGAGGTCTACGCTTCGGTAGGAATCGACGAAGCTCATCACCGCCTTGTGCGTGTGGCCTTCGAGCGCCTCCGCGATTTTGGTGAAAGCCCTGACGTGATAATCCCAAGTGTATTTCTCATTCAGAAAGACGGGATCGTAACGCCAGATGGCCTTATCCGCCCCGATCTTTTTGAACGCCGGAATAACAACCTCGTTCTTATCTGGAATATTCCGCTCCACATCCCGGCCATACGGGGTGATGGTGTACTGAAAATAATATTTGAACGCATCCAACTCGTGAATTCTATCGAGCATGGGGGCTGCGTTTTTGGTCCAAAAAACAAACCCATCTACTTTGTCGGGCGTGAGGGATACACGCCCGACTTGTAGAGGGTTGTATGGGTTTCTAAGGAGGACAAATCCCTTACCCACGCGGTTGTAAAACCACTCGGAGAACAAAGCCGGGATGTCCGTCCGTCTACTTGCGCTCACGATCATAATGGCATCCCATCCTTCAAGTAATTCGCAAATATCCAGTTTCGGCAGGTCCGCTGAGACTTTGTATAAACTCCGGGCGGATTCGGAACATAGTCCCAGAAGTGAATTCTGCGGGCGTTCGTGATGTCGAGCTTGATTCTGTCGTTTTCGATGTGAACTTCCGAATTGCTGTCTGGCACGAACGCTACGTGCGTATTCAACTCCCACACAAAGCCATCGCTCAGCCCGCAAAGATAATACGCTTTCGCTCGCGGGCTTTGCCTCACCATGATGTCAACAACGGCCTGCGATTTGTGCAGTGTTCCGTAGTAGACCCGGTTGTCCTTCTCGCCGATGAAACACTTGGCGCAGCATTGCGAGATGTCAACGTCCCGAATGTCTCGGAGCCAGAAGAAATTACATTTCTTCCGAATCTCTAAACGCAGGTGCATCGGCGCGTGTGTAACTATGAAATCCGATGGTATCATTATAGCACCCCCTTAAATGACAGGTCAATGACAGCTTTGTGACACGACGGAGACCCCTTGAATTTCGGGGTTCTGCGCCATGATCCAGTTCCCGAACTCGGTCAGGATCGCCTCGCAGGGGCAAGAAAGCGCCGGCAAAAACTCTACGCCGGTCTCACTCATCGCACTGCGAACCGCAATGAACTCGCGGTCATACCCGCTCACACGAGTTCTGGAAACCTTGGCTCGGTCGCCGTGGTCAGTGAAGCTCTCGAACAATGCGTGAGCGAGCGGATTTCCGGCGCTCAGCGATTCACCCACAGTGAGCCGAGCTAAAACAACTTTGTAGCCTCCCGGAACAGTACCGACGAGGGTGTATTCGCTGACGTTGCCCACGTAGTTCGGGAGAGGATTGCCGCCCTCAAAGGGCTGCGGAATAAAATTCTTAATCATCGTTGTCTACAACCTCCACAAAAGTATTTTCGTCTTCACAGTCCAGAGCGAGCATCAGGTCTGTATAGCCGGCGTTCTGAATTTCGATGGAACGCGAATTGGTAAGATCACGTACCGTGATTTTCCGAGTGGGATGAAGGGCAGATACGAGATCAACCAGGTATTTCAAAACGCAGCAAACCAGAACCGTAAAACCGAGCCAGATCCAGAAGCTCGAAAAGATAAACTTAATAAATTCCATCACACGTTTCCTCCTTCAACTGTTGAATCATGCCATTGCAAACCGCGCTTTTTGTAGAGCGGAATCCAATGTTCAGCATAGAAATCGTAACCGGCTCCGTCGATTCCGAAGAAGTACCCCCACTCGTCGTGGTGATAAATCCGGAATCCGCAATCCGACATCGCTCGAATGCCATCCTCATTTTCGAGCCAGTAATCATCGCAGGAATCTCCGAAGCTCCACATCGTTCCCCACATGGGGAGCGGATCATCGTTTGCCAATTCCAGATTATCCGGTTCTACGAGGATGGAAGGCCCTCCATCCAGATCCACACGGTACTTGTCGATGTCCGCGGAATACGCGACGACCTCGCCGAGATGTTCCAGCGTGTCACAATTTTCTGGCAGATCGAATACGTAGACCCGCCTGCCGGCACTGGGAAACGTCAGCTCCTCCCACTCCTCGTACTTAGACTGCATGAGCCGCTCAATCATACCCTGCGGAATGGCATTGAACTCGCGGACCCATCTCTGAGCGGCATCGTTTATAGTTAAGCCTTTCATGTCCTTTTCACCTCCTTACAGTTCATACTCTTTGGGCCGCCCAGCCTTTCCCTTGTACCGGACGCTGGGACGCACCCACACAGTTTTGCCGGACTTGTAATGCCGCAAGTGGCCTCTGATATTGACCTCGTGCTCGGGCTTGGTATACTTTCGCTTGGCGCCTTCCGGCTTCGGCAAATCCTCCGGCTGGAAATCGCCGAGCGTGTAGATGCGTCGGATGAGGGGCTGCGGTCGCCGTGTGTGACGGCCTTTTTTCTTGGACTTCGCAGGTCGATGCTCCGTTCGCTGCTCGACCTTGACCACCTCCCGGTAGTGGGTCATAAACAGCATCAACGCATGGTACTTCTGCGCCTCTTTCCGGCACATATTGTCCGACATGACGAGCACATTGAGCAGCTCCAAATCCACCGTGGTCTGACTACCTGCCGGAGCCACCCGGCGGTTTCGGATTTCGGAGGTCTCTGGGTCATAGTCGAACGCCACGATGGGTGGGAGGTTCGGCTTCATGGTGACGTACACAACGATCTCCGTAAAGCTGCCCTTGCTCTCGAACGTGAACTCGACCTGCTCCTCGCAAAGTTCCACAACACCGGATTCCATAGGGGCCAGAAACTTCTCGCGGTCGAGCCAGTTGAAGTTCTCGAAGTACCAATCAAGAACCAACTGCATACGAGCGTTGCTCTTAACGATGATGCGATCAGCCGAGTTCCTGTTCACGGGTCAACCCTCCAATCTGGTGCTCCACCGAGCAGCTTTTTCACGGATGAACCGCTCAACTTCATCCCGGTCCAATCCCAAAGCTGCCGCGCACACAACCACATCGGCGAACTCCTCATTCAAAGCGCGGGACGCCTCACTCGTACTGACCGGGGTGCGGTTGCGCTTGTCAATAGTTCTGCGCAACTTCAGTGCGGCCTGAGACAATTCAGCGGCTTCCTCTGCCAGCCCTGCCAAAAGCTCACAGCAGCCAAGCAAAGTGTGTACTTCCGCAAGCTCACAGCCCCAGTCTTCGAGAGCCTTTTCGATACTTACCTCCGGGCGAATTACCTCGCGGATAATCTCTACCCGCAGGCAGCCCTCGATATCCTCCGATTCGTCGGCATGGTCATAATCAGCGAGCTTTACTTTCAGGGCCAGATCCCGAGACGGGATGAAAGCATCCATAACGGAGGGTATGCAGCTGAACCCGTTGTCGGTGTTCCAGCAGACTGCGAAGTCCTTCCCGCTTTGCCGCAGAACGTAGCACAGCTCGTTCAGCGTATGGGGGTTGCCCTTGGAGAGGAGCGGGTGCTTTGCAAACTCCTCGTCAAGCCAGGTCTTGAATTGCTCAATATTCATCTCATGTCCTCCTTTTTGGGCAATAGAAAAAGGCCCGCCGGTTTGGCGGGCCTCTCGGTATAGGCAAATTCGGCTATCTATCTTGAAGGATTGACTTCTAATTTTTTACGAAGCCGACTGATGATCGCCATAATGTTGCTGTCGTCATAGAAATATTCTTCACCCCATACTTCCTCATAAATCTGCTGTTTGGTCAAAATTTTTCCTTGATGCTTTGCACAGTACAGGAGCAGATCAAATTCCTTTGGCGGAAGTTCAAAAGTGCCGTTTGCCGTCGTAACAGAACGATTTTCAAGGTCAATCTGCAATCCGTCAAAATCCAGTTTTTGCACAGCTCCGGCTTGATGATTAAAGCGGGTGTAGCGGCGAATGAGGGACGCAATACGGGCAATCAGTTCGTCCATATCAA
>OIZQ01000241.1_pt1 | contig 33155 bp, 30 predicted proteins | sample 1588491 | NCBI WGS metagenome assembly OIZQ01 (sample SAMN03283262) | human gut metagenome | biome: human-associated habitat; material: feces | host: Homo sapiens | place: USA | collected 2013
GGCCGATCCCGGCCCGCCTGTAAAAGCTTCGCAGAATTCGCGCCGCGCACGGCGCGAAATAATCAAATCATTTTTCTGACGACATGCGCGTCAGAAAAATTCTTCTCGGCCGCCAGTGTGTCCGAAGGACGCGCGCAGCCGGCCGCAAGCTTTTTGGCAGCAAAATCGCTAGATTTTGCGCCAACTTCTTTTTATTCCGTCATGATCTTCAAGATCACCCGGTCGGTCTCCCGCATGCCCTGAGCCGCCAGCACGCCTACGTGGCGGATGGTGTCCTCCACATCCTTGCCCATGATGCCGTGGCCGGGCTGGAAGTTGTTGCCGCCCAGATACATGTTGTAGCCCAGCAGGCCGCACTCCACGCCCATGGCGATCTTGCTGGCGCAGCTGGCCTTTGCCCCGTCGCAGATGCAGCCGGAGATCATGGCCACCGCGTTTTCCAGCGTGTGACTGATGGCATCATAGTCCGCACCCCGCAGCCACGCGATGCCGCAGCCTGCGCCGACGCCGGCGGACACCGCGCCGCAGTAGGCGCTGAGACGGCCGATGCCGGTTTTCTGGTGGATGGTGATCAGGTCGCTGAGGCACACGGCCCGCAGGATCTTCTCCTCGCTGGCTCCCATCAGCTTGCCGTAGCGCCACACGGGGACGGAAGCGGTGATGCCCTGATTGCCGGAGCCGGAGCAGATGACCACCGGCATTTCGCAGCCGTTCATGCGGGCGTCAGACCCGGCGGCGGCCCATGCACGGGCCTGGGTCTCGATATCGTCGCTGCGCTGAAGGAGGGTGGAGCCGATGTTGGCGCCCCAGCTGTTGCGCAGGCCCTCCTCGGCGATGGCGGTGTTGCAGGCGATCTGCCTGCCGATAACAGGTTCGATGCGGTCTAACGGTACTGTTTCAGCGAATGTGATGATGTCTTTTACGTTGAGAACACTCTTGTCCTGCAAATTGTCCTCCGCATTGGCGGTGAGGGGCTTTTCCAGCAGGACTTCTCCGTCCCTTTCCATGTAGATGATGTTGGTGTGGTTGTTGGCCACCCGTACCGCGGCGGTGTGTCCCGCCCGCTTGCCGTGCAGAAAAATATCCAGCAGGCAGGGGGTCACGGGGCAGGTGACCTTGATGGGTGTAGCATCCAGATAGCCCTGAATGGCGGCTGCGTCATCTTCTGTGACGTTGGCAATCACCTGCAATTCCGCGTCTGCGTCGCCCGCCACAATACCTACCGCGATGGCAGCGTCGATGCCGCGACGGCCATCAGTATTGGGTACGACCACGGATTTCACGTTCTTGAGGATGTTGCCGCTGACCTCGGCCAGCACTTCTTCCGGTTTTCCGCCCAGCACCTCGCGCAGTTTGGCAGCACAGTACGCGACGGCGATGGGCTCTGTACACCCTGTTGCCAGCAGGAGTTCTTCCTGCAGGATAGCCGTATAGGCGGCTACCGTTTTCTCGTTCAACATCATGACATTCTCCTTTGTATTCATTATAGTATCAGGCCATTGGCCGGATAGATGGGATAAAAGGGGATGCGGGGGTTGCCGGTGATACGTTATTCAATTGACCTGTCATTCCGAACCAGTGACCGACGTCACTGGTGTGGGAATCCGTCCACTGGCAATGAAGAAACGGATTGCCACGCCAGTGTGCGCACTGGCTCGCAATGACACGATATACATAGATAAGCTGCCAAACACTTTTACCGCAGATCCGGCACGTCGTCCTCCAGATCCACCCAGTTCTGCACGTCCACGGTGGAGTATTCCGTCTCCGTATTGCGGATGACCACCTTGGAAAGTCCCGCGTTGATGACGAGACGGCGGCACATGGCGCAGGAGGTGGCGTCGTGAAGCAGCTCACCGGTCTGGGCATTGCGGCCCACCAGATACAGCGTGCCGCCCACCATGTCCCGCCGGGCGGCGGAGATGATGGCGTTGGCCTCGGCGTGGACGCTGCGGCACAGCTCGTACCGTTCGCCCCGGGGCACCTGCATGGCCTCGCGGGTGCACAGGCCCATGTCCACGCAGTTGCGGCGGCCGCGGGGCGCACCGTTGTAGCCGGTGGAGATGATCTCGTCGTTCTTCACGATGATGGCCCCGAACACCCGGCGCAGACAGGTGGCCCGCTCCAGCACGGTCTGGGCGATGTTCAAATAGTAGTTCTCCTTGCTGATGCGTTCCATGGCAGTTTCTCCTTGCGATACTTACCATCGATTGACAAGGGCAGACACGGTTTTGACGGGCAGAAATGCGCCCATACTGCGTCAAGCCCCTTGACAATACGGCAAGTATTCTCTGCGGGCCTTTTCTTGTCTGGACACATTTCTGCTCCGGCAAAACTGTCTCGCACCTGCCAGCGATGGATTTTCGAGTGATTTTTGTTTTTTGAGACGCAGGCGGGCTGACGCCCGCCAAGGCGAAAAGGACAAAAAGCGCCGGAAAGACACGCTGTCAGGTGTGTTTGCCCTTGTTAATCGATGGTAACTTTATTTGATTATACCGTGTTTTGACAAACGGTTCAATGGAAAGGGGCGGAAACATCCACCGCGTTTTCCACAAAAATTCCGGCTGCTTTTTGAAGAAAACGTAGAATTTTGGAATTTTCGGCGGCAAAAACGGGGCAAAAACACGCCCTCTCAAAAAACGCGGCGGCCGTTCCATTTCCCGACGAATTGCGTGGCGAATTTCCCGTACAATAGGCCCATGCGAAAAAACGCCCCGTCACGGGGCGAAGGGAGGACGGATCCATGATACGGCCAACGGTGCGGGACAAGCTTCTGCCGGACGCGCTGCGGCAGGGACTTTTGCAGAGCGTGCTGGTGTTCGCGCTGTCGGCGGCGCGGGTGGGCGGCATATACGCGCCGTGGGCGCTGGCGGCTGCCGCCGTCTCCGGCGGGAAAAGCCGGGGGTTATGGGCGCTGCTGGGCGCAGGCGTCGGCGCGCTGGTGTTTTTCGATTTCCAGACGGGGCTGCGGTTCGCCGCCTCTGCCGTGCTGATCTACAGTGCCAACATGGCCTTCTGCGACACGAAAATGTACGCCAGAAAGGGCTTCGCTCCGCTGCTGGCGGCGCTGGCGCTGCTGCTGGTGCAGTCGGTGTATCTGGTGGGCCGCAGCGCCGCTCAATGGGCGCTGGGCGTGTCGGCGTCCGCCGTGGCGGCGGCGGTGGCCTGCGGACTGGACGAGAGCCGGGAAAATGGCCGCCTGCATCTGCTGGTGGTCATGACGGCGGCTGCGGCGGCGCTGTCCGCCGTACAGGTGGAGGGCTTCTCCCCCGGCAGCATGACGGCGGCGTGGCTGGCGCTGCTGTGCGCCGTGGGCGCGCCGCCCGCCAATGCGGCGGCGCTGGGTGCGTGTGCCGGTATGTGCGCCGATCTGGCGGGGGAAACGCCGGATCTTCTGTGGGCGGCGGTATGCGCCAGCGGCGCATTGGCGGCTTCCCTGCTGCGGCGAAGACCCCGCGTGCTGCAGGCCGCCGCCTTCTGCCTGTGCGCGGCGGCGGTGCCGCTGGCGCTGGACGTGGACAGGCCGTGGACGGTGCTGTATCAGGCGGCGGTGGGGGCGGTAGCCTACGCGCTGGCGCCGAAAAAGTGGCTGGGTATCCTGCCGGATACGGCGGCGCTGCCTCAGGCTGTGCCGGCCATGGCGGCAAAAACCGCCGCCGGAGAGCGGGCGGCGGCCTTCCGCGACCTGTATAACACCATGTTCCGCACCCGCGCCGCAGAGCAGGGCGAAAACCCGGCGGTGATCTTCGACCACGCCGCCCAGCAGACCTGCCGCAATTGCGTGCTGGTAAAGCGCTGCTGGCAGGCGGAGTACAACGCCACCTACAACGCCTTCAACGACGCCTGTCCCGCCATGCTGAAGCGTGGCCGGGCGGAAGCGGAGGATTTTCCCCTGTTCTTCACCAGCCGGTGCCTGCACTTTCCGGAGCTGCTGAGCGCCGTCAATACGGAGCTGTACGCGTTCCGTCTGCGGCGGCAGTACCGGGCCCGGCTGGAGGACGCCCGGGCGCTGGCAGAGGCCCAGTATGAGCATCTGGGCGAGGTGCTGGGCAGCGAGACCGCCCCGGAGCCGGAGGGTACGCTGCTGCGGTGCCGCGTGGGCACGCTGCTGCGGCCCAAGGAGGGTGAGAGCGCTTGCGGCGACCAGCTGGCGGTGTTCACCGCCGGTGCCATGCTGTATATGCTGCTGTCCGACGGCATGGGCAGCGGCGCGGAGGCTCACGCCGAAAGCGCCATGACGGTGCGGCTGCTGCGACAGTTCCTCAAGGCGGGCATCCAGCCCGCCTCGGCGCTGAAAACCCTCAACACGGCGCTGACGCTGCGCTGTCAGGAGGGCGGCGGCTTTACCACCATCGACCTGCTGGCGCTGGATCGCCGTACCGGTGCGGCCACGCTGTACAAATACGGCGCGGCGGCCTCCTATGTGAAGCGGGGCGGCACGGTGACGCGGCTGGAGGGCGGCAGTCTGCCTGCCGGCTTGCAGGATACCCGCCAGCCGCCGGAGGCTACCGGCATCCATCTGGAGCCGGGCAGCGTGCTGGTGATGGTCAGCGACGGCGTTACCAGCGAGGGAGACGACTGGCTGCGGGAGCTGCTGGCCTCGTGGCCGGGCGGCGACAGTCAGGAGCTGGCCCAGCTGATCCTGGCGGATTCCCGCCGCCACGGCGGCCTGAAGGACGACTGCGCGGCGCTGGCGCTGCGGCTTGAAAAATCTGAGAAACCGGCGGCAAAACGGGTATAACGCCCCGCCCGGCGGGACATACTTTTTCCATACCATCAATCAACAAGGAGGGCATGGTTTTGGTAAAAGGTGTTTCCCGCCGGGTCATTGTGGTGGACAGCCCCGACCCGCAGGTTTTTGAACAGGCGATTTTTATTCTCAGCGGCGACGGGGCGGGGGTCAGTCAGCAGCAGCTGGTGGATCAGGCCGTCCGCGTGGCCAAAAGCTATGCCCGTACCCACGGCATACCGCAGCGCAGCTTCCGCATGACGCCGCCGCTGTGGATGGCGGCGGGCAGCGCCGTGATCGGGGCCGTCTGGGCCGCCGTTGCGCTGCTGTGACGCCGCGCACGATACTTGCTTACTTTCTTTCCACATTTCTCCTCTTTTTTTGGGGCGGACGCTTTGCGTCCGCTCTCTTTTTTTACCCCCTTTTCTTCCGGAAAGGGATGTGTTATAATGTGCGGACACGTTATAGACTACGCTATAGATTATATGAAAATTTCCGGAGGATATGACCCTATGAGGATCGGAAATGTGGAGGTAGCCTCCTGCTTGGCGCTGGCTCCCATGGCGGGGGTGACGGACATGGCGTTCCGTCAGATCTGCCGCGAGCTGGGCGCGGGCTACTCCTGCACGGAGCTGGTCAGCGCCAAGGCGCTGTGCTATCAGGATAAAAAAAGCCGCACGCTGCTGAAAATGGCCCCCAACGAGCATCCGGCGGCGGCGCAGATCTTCGGCAGCGATATCGCCTGCATGGCCGAGGCGGCGGTGATCGCCGCGGAGGTGTCCGGCGCGGAGGTCATTGACATCAACATGGGCTGCCCGGTGGGCAAGGTGGTGTCCAACGGCGACGGCTCGGCGCTGATGAAAGACCCGGAGAAGGCCGGACGCATCGCCGAAGCGGTGGTGAAGGCCAGTCCCGTCCCTGTAACGGTGAAGATGCGCCGGGGCTGGGACAAGGGCAGCATCAACGCCGTGGAGCTGGCGAAAATACTGGAGCAGGCCGGGGTGGCGGCGCTGGCCGTTCACGGCCGCACCCGCGCCCAGATGTACGGCGGCCAGGCCGACTGGGTGACCATCCGGGAGGTAAAAGAAGCCGTCTCCATCCCCGTCATCGCCAACGGCGACGTGTTCTCGGCGGAGGACTGCCTGCGGATCTTGCAGTTCACCGGGGCGGACATGGCCATGATCGGCCGGGGCTGCTTCGGCAACCCGTGGCTCTTTCAGCAGTGCGCCGCCGCGCTGGAGGGAAAGCCTATCCCGCCGCTGCCGCCGCTTTCCGAGCGGTGCGACCTGGCGGTGCGGCAGATCGAGCTGGCCCGCGAGGACAAGGGCGAGCACATCGCCATTCTGGAGGCGCGGCGGCACTACGCGTGGTATCTCAAGGGCGTGCCCCACGCCAACTATTATAAGGATCAGATCGTTCGGATGAACACCATGGAGGACGTGTACCGCGTAACGGCGGGCATCAAGAGGGATTTGAAATGAAGGATCAGGAAAACATCATCGCGCGGGCACGGCGGGGAGACGCCGGAGCCTTTGAACAGCTGGTGGAGACCTATCGGGATCAGGTGTACCGCATCGCCCTGCGGATGTGCGGCAACGCCGCCGACGCGGACGAGGCGGCGCAGGAGGCCTTTCTGGCCGCGTGGAAGGGCTTGCCCAACTTCCGGGGCGACAGCCGGTTCTCCACGTGGCTCTATCAGCTGACCACCCACGCCGCCATCGACCTGATGCGGCGGGAGAAGCGGCAGATCGCCGCCGAGGATATTACCGAGGTCAGCGCGCCCGACCCCGCGCCCGGCCCTCAGCAGCAGGCGGAGCGGCGGGAGACGCAGGAGGCGGTGCGGAACGCCATTTTGCAATTGACGCCGGAGTACCGCCAGATCGTGGTGCTGCGCTTTCTGGAGGATCTCAGCTATGAGGAGATCGGCGCGGCGCTGAAGCTGCCCTCCGGTACGGTGAAATCCCGGCTGAACCGGGCCAAAGCACAGTTAAAAGACATTTTGTCAAAAAGCGGGAACCTTTTCGGCTCACCCAGCGTCATACATACAGAAACACAAGGAAAGGAGGCGCGGCCATGAAACACAATGAATGGGAAAACGACGGGTTTGACGAGCTTCTGCGAGACGCTTTGGCATCTGACGCCGCGCCCTCCGGCGACTTTACGGAGCGGCTCATGGAGCAGGTGCGCCGCACCCCGCAGGAGAAAGCGAAAAACCGTCCCTATAAGAAGATCCTGGCGGCAGTGGCGGCCTGCGCCGTCATCGCCGCAGCGATCCCGCTGGTGATGCCTCACGGCAACAGCACGGCCAGCGCGGATAACGCCGCCCCCATGATGGATATGACTGCCGACGACGGCGCCTATGACAGCGAATACATGACCGGCGCTGCAGCCGGCGACTGTGAGCCTGCCGACGGCCAGCAGAAGATCGCCGAAGAGCCGAAGAACGGCATGGAGGATCTTCTCCTGATCGGCGCCGATCAGGAGATCACGCTGGTGGGGCAGGACGCCGACGACGCCAAGGCGGCGCTGGACGAAATGGGCATTCAGCCCACGGCGGCGGAAAACAGCAGCTACACCTATGTCCTGACCGAACAACAGGCGCAGGAGCTGGGCAAAACGGTGATGGCCCTGTACAGCGTTGAGGGCGATCTGATCCTGGTGCTGGAGGTAACGGAATGAAGAATCTCACCACCCGCAGACTGGCCGTATCCGGCATGATCGGCGCGGCCTACGCCGTCATGGCTATTTTCGGCTCGGTGTTCGGGCTGACCTTCGGCCCCATCCAGTTCCGGTTTTCCGAGGCGCTGTGCGTCACGCCGTTCCTGTTTCCGGAGGCGGTGGGCGGATTGTTCGTGGGTTGCCTCATCGCCAACCTGTTCAGCCCCTACGGTCTGCTGGATATCATCATCGGCTCACTGGCCACGCTGATCGCCGCATGGCTCACCTCCCGGTGCCGCAGCCGGTATCTGGCGCCCCTGCCGCCGGTGATCGTCAACATGGTGCTGGTGGGCGGATTGCTGGCCTTTGAACAGACCGGATTCACCAGGGCGTTCATGGCGGCCTTCTGGTACAACGCCTGCTCGCTGGCCGTCAGCGAGGCGGTGGTGTGCTACGTTTTGGGCCTTTTGCTGCTGAACGCACTGGAGAAAACGAAATATTTCAAGGAATTGCAAAAAAAAGATTGACTTTTACCGGGAAGATGGTAAAATAATTAAGCTCGCGTATTATGGCAATGCGTGGGCAATCCTTGCTCCTATCGGAGAATAGGGGCCATAAGTCCAAAAGGAGGTGCAAAAGTATGGCTAAGATTTCCGCCAACTATGAGGTCGTTTACATTATCGACCCTGCACAGGGTGAGGAGGCTGTTGCCGCTATCGTGGCAAAGTTCCAGACTCTGGCTGAACAGCATGCTTCCAACGTCGTTGTTGACGAGTGGGGCAAGCGTCGTCTCGCTTACGCGATCGACTACAAGACCGAAGGCTATTATGTCCTGATGTCCTTCACCAGCGCGCCGGAATTCCCCCGTGAGCTGGATCGTATCCTGGGCATTACCGAGGGTGTCATGCGTTCCATGATCGTCTGCAAGGACGAGTAAGGAGGGCGGCATGCTCAACAAGATCTTCATCATGGGCCGCCTGACCCGTGATCCCGAGCTGCGCCGCACGCAGTCGGGGACTCCTGTCACCAGCTTCTCGCTGGCGGTGGATCGGGATTTCAAGTCCCAGTCCGGCGAGAAGGAAACGGATTTCATCGATGTGGTGGCGTGGCGCGCAACGGCTGAGTTCGTTGCCAAGTACTTTACCAAGGGCCGCATGGCCGTGGTAGAGGGCCGCCTGCAGATCCGTGACTGGCAGGACAGAGACGGCAATAAGCGCCGCAGCGCGGAGGTTATTGCCGACAACGTGTATTTCGGCGACAGCCGGCCCGGCGGCGGAAACGGCAACTCCTTCAGCAATGAAGGCCCCGCCTATTCCGCTCCCAGCGCTCCGGCCTACAGCGCACCCTCCGGCGGCTTTACGCCTGCCGTGGGCGGCGACTTTGCCGAGATCGACGACGAGGACGGCGACCTGCCGTTCTGATCCCGTGTTCAGGAACACACTACTAATACGATAAGGAGGACTATTCCATGGCTATGGAACGTGAAAACAGACCCGCACGCGGCGGCGTCCGCAAGCGGAAGAAGGTTTGCCAGTTCTGCGTGGATAAGTGCGAGCATATTGATTATAAGGATGCTGCCAAGCTGCGTCGCTTCATCAGCGAGCGCTCCAAGATCCTGCCTCGCCGCACCACCGGTACCTGCGCCATGCATCAGCGCCAGCTGACCGAGGCCATCAAGCGCGCCCGTCAGATCGCTCTGCTGCCCTTCGTCACCGAGTAAGACGAACAACCTGCAACGAAAAGCTCCACCCGATGGGTGGAGCTTTTTTTGCGTGCCAAAAGCCCATCTTTGTCATTCCGAACCAGTGCGTAGGGGCGGGGTGATCCTGTTGTGGTACCCAAAATTTCGTTGCGGCATTTAAGCCGCCGAAATTTTGACCGCTGCCACTCGCTCACCTCGCTTCATCTGCCACAGGCAGCGCTCGGATCGCTCCCCACACCCCGCCGCACAACGAACGCACCGGCTGCCGGTAGAACTTTGTAGGGGCGGACAGAGTCGTCCGCCCCTACAACCGTTTAACGATACCCGGTGCCAGTCTGAAAGCTCCGCTTGTGATGGTCACGGCGTTTGCCTACTATATCGGGTGGCTTTTGCGGCAGATGATTAACTTTTAATGAATTTCGGGCCAAAACCCTTGCAAAACAGCTTCCCAATGGCTATAATCAGCCATAATAGCAAGCGTATTTGATTTGAAAGGAGATACTACTTATGTCATTCTTTGAAAACATTACCGAAAAAGCCAAGCAGTATGCCAACATCGCCGCCGACAAGGCCACCGCTCTGGCAGAGGCTGCCGCCGACAAGGCCAAGGACGTGAAGGAGACCGCCCAGCTGAACATGGCCATCAAGACCGAGCAGCGTGAGATGGAGAAGAACTATCGCGCCATCGGCCAGTGGTTCGTCTCTGAGTACGAGGGCGAGGTTCCCGACGCCGTGAAGGACGTTGTGGCCGCCATCGAGGCCAGCAAGGCCAAGGTGGAGGAGATGGAGGCCACTCTGGCCGCCAAGTCCGCAGCAGACGAGGAGGCCGTGGTGGAAGAGGACGGTCAGGTTCCCGAGCTGAAGGTCTGCCCCGTGTGCGGCACCGCCACCAATTCCCGCTTCTGCCCGGAGTGCGGCGCAGAGGTCGAGCCCAAGACCGAGGAGGCTCCCGTGGAAGAACCCGCCGCTCCCGCCGAGCCGGAGACCCCTGCCGAGCCGCAGGAGTAAGCAATAGCCTACAAAATGCATTAAAAAAGAGACTGCCCAGGCAGTCTCTTTTTGCTTTTCTATTACAGGGTCGTTCCCTGTGCCAGACGTTCATACAGCAGTTGGAGGTCGTATACATCCACCTCGTCGTCATTGTTCACGTCAGCGGCCATTTTCTCCGCGATGGTGATCGTGTTCTGTCCGGTAAGATAGCCGTACAGCTGCTGCACGTCCTCTACGCCGACCCTGCCGTCGCCGTTGGTGTCACCTGCGGGAAGTGTGCCGGGGAGCTTGCTGCTGCCATCCCACAGCGCCGTTTTGTACCCCAGATAGGTGGGGCTTGTCCAGCCGGGCTGTCCCTCCAGGTAGTAAAGGGTGGCGCCGCTGCTGATATCCATTTTCTTAAGCAGTCCCGCGTCCGGAGCGGCACCGGAAAAGTAGAAGGACAGCAGATTATCACAAAAGTCAAAGCCTCTCTCGTTGATGGTGGTCAGCGTAGCGGGGATCACCAGCCGCTTGAGGTTCTGGCAGTCAAAAAAGGCAAGAGAGGCAATGGTGGTAACACCGTTGGGAATCACAAAAGTCCCCTCCTTTGCGCCGGGGCAGGTGTGCACCATTGTGCCGTCCTTTGTCATCAGCACACCGTCCACCGACTGATAGGCCTGATTGCCCTCCGCCACATAAATGGCGCGAAGCTTTCCGCAGCCGCTGAAGGAGTTCTGCTCGATTATCGTCACATTTGCCGGGATCGTGACCTCCGTCAAACTCTCACAGTCAATGAACGCCTGAAGGCCGATCGTCTCCACACTTTCGGGCAATGTAAAGTTTTGCAGCTCATCACACCACATAAAGGCCAATCTTCCGATTACCTTCACGTTTTCGGGGAATACGACCGATTGCAGCTTTGCACATTTCTCGAACATGCCCGTTTCGATGACTTCCAGATTTCGCGGCAGCTTGACAAACTCCAGATTGGGACACTTGGAGAAAACGTCCAAACCCATTGTTGTCACAGTGTCGGGGAGTTCGATCCTGACCAGACCGGATTTCTCAAAAGCCCTGTCCTTGATTTCCGTCAAGCCCGCCGGAAAGTCCACGCTTTCCAGATCAGCGCAGCCGCTAAATGTACCGTATGGGAGTGTCGTCAGCTTTTCGGGCAGACGAATACGCTTCAATCCGCTGGATCCGAAAACCCCATACCCCATTTTCTCTATGGAATCAGGAAGGGTGATCTCCGTCAGGCTTTTGCAGCTGCCAAAGGCATCCTCGCCGATCTCCACCACCGTGTGAGGGATCGTAACCTTTGTCAGGTTTTTGCAACCGATGAAAGCATAGCTGCTGATAGAAAAGATACAGCTTTTCAGATCATCCTGCGGCCCATAGATCACGACCTCTTTGATCTGATCCGCATAGTCCTTCCAGGGAACTCTGTTATAGGAAAAGTCCTCCATATAGCCCTCGCCGAAGAACTCCAGTGTTCCGTCCTTCATCAGCTGCCACGTTATGTTTTCGCGGTCTTCATAGTTGTCATCCCAATAGCCGCAATAGCCACTGTCCACAACAGGCCACGCGCTGCCCCATACGGTGGCAGTCAGGCTGAACAGCATGACCACAGTCAGGACAATGCTCAACACGCTCTTTTTCATACGCTCTCTCCTTTTCTGCAAAGTTTTTGCATGATTGATTGTACACCATGTGGCGCTTTTTCACAAGTAATAATTTGCCTGTTTTTCAAAGTCCTTGCAATCCGCTGTGCTTTCCTGTATGCTGAAAGGAGAAAAGCGAGGTGTGCGCCATGACATTGCTGCAAATGAGCTACATTCTGGAGATCGACCGCTGCGGCTCCATCAACCGGGCGGCCCAGAACCTGTTTGTGTCCCAGTCCGCCCTGTCCAGCGCCATCGCCGAGGTGGAGAAGGAACTGGGCATCACTGTGTTCCACCGTTCCAACCGGGGCGTGGCGCTGACGGAGGACGGCCGGGAGCTGCTGAACCAGATCATCCCCATTGTGGAGCGCAGCCGCAAGATCACCCGCTACTACAGTGAGCGCAGGGCGGAAAACCGGGTCACCCTGTCCATCGCCGCCCAGCGCTATCCCTTCTGCGCCAAGGCCTTTGTGGAGTTCCTGCATCTGCGGGAGGAACCACGCATCGAGGTCAGCTTCAAGGAGGTGGAGATGGCCGCCGTCATCGAGCAGGTGGCCCAGCAGCAGAGCGACCTAGGCGTGATTTTCGTCTCCGACATGACGGAGCACTTCATCCGCCGTATTCTGGAGGGGCGGAATCTGGAGTTCCACCAGCTGGCCCGTCTGCGGCCCCATGTGTTCATGCGGCAAGGCCATCCCCTGTCCGGGGAAGCTTCGGTGACGCCGGAGCAGCTGCACCAGTACCCCTACGCCGCCTTCACCCAGAGCGACACCAATCTCAACTACGCCGAGGAGGTGGTGGTGGGCACCGCCGCCGACTTCAATCAGGTGGTCTACGTCTCCGACCGGGCTACCATCTACAGCGTCATCGCCCACACCAACTGCGTCTCCACCGGAAGCGGCGTGCTGCCGGAGGGCTTCGGCGACGACCGGCTGGTGACCGTCCCCCTGACGGGGCAGCACGACATGCGTCTGGGCTATATCAAGCTGCGCTCCGTGCCCCTCAGCGAGTCGGGCCGGGAGTTCGTGGACATTCTGCGGCAGATATTGCGGGAATTAGAGGGATAATACAGCACAGGGGCGGACAAATTGTCCGCCCCTGTGGCTTGTCAAAAAAGCTTCGCAGAATTCGCGGCGCGGACGCCGCAGCCTTTTTGCCGGTATTTTCAATGCTCGATCCAATCTGCGCTGCGCTGCACCGCACGCTTCCACATGCGGTAGGCGTCGTCGCACTCCGCCTGCACCCGCTGGGGCGTGAACACCCGGTCGCTGCGGCGGAGCGCTGCCAGCTCATCGAGACTGCTCCACACCCCGCAGTTAAGGCCTGCCAGCGCCGCCGCGCCGAAAGCGGTAGTCTCCACCATGGCGGGGCGATCCACCGGAATGCGCAGCAGATCCGCCTGCATTTGCAGCAGGATATTGCTGACGCTGGCGCCGCCGTCGGCCCGCAGACAGGTAATGTCGCACCCGGCGTCCTGCCGCATGGCCAGCATCAGGTCGGTGACCTGAAAGGCGATGGCCTCCAGCACAGCGCGGGCGATGTGGGCCCGGCCCGTGCCCCGTGTGACGCCCAGGATCGCGCCCCGGGCGTACATGTCCCAATAGGGTGCGCCCAGCCCCGTAAAGGCCGGCACCACGATAACGCCGCCGCTGCTGGTCACCGACTCCGCCAGCGTGTCGCACTCCGGCGCGGAGTCGATCAGATGCAGCTCGTCCCGCAGCCACTGGATGGTGCTGCCGCCATTGAACACGCTGCCCTCCAGCGCGTAGGTAACGGTATCGTTCACGCTCCATGCCACGGAGGTCACCAGTCCCGCACGGCTGCGGACAGGCTTGTCGCCTACGTTCATCAGCGTAAAGCAGCCGGTGCCGTAGGTGTTCTTGGCGTCGCCTGCGTGGAAGCAGGTCTGGCCAAACAGCGCCGCCTGCTGGTCGCCTGCCGCGCCGCATACCGGCACCCCCGCCAGGGTCTCAAGGCCGGGAGTGCCCTCCTTCACCGTGCCGTACACCTGGGAATTGCCCACGCACCGGGGCAGCATGCACATGGGAATGCCCAGCATGCCGCACAGCTCCGCGTCCCATTGCAGCGTGTGGATATCGAACAGCATGGTGCGGCTGGCGTTGGAATAATCCGTCACGTGGGCGCCAGTCAGCCGCCAGATGAGCCACGTCTCCACCGTGCCGAACAGCAGCTGGCCCTGCTCCGCCCGCTGTCGTGCGCCGGGCACGTTGTCCAGTATCCAGCGGATCTTGGTGGCGGAGAAATAGGCGTCGATCAGCAGTCCGGTGGTGGACTGTATCCGCTCGCTGAGTCCCCGGCGCTTCAGCTCCTCGCACAGCTCCGCCGTGCGGCGGCACTGCCACACGATGGCGTTGTACACCGGCTCGCCGGTAGCCTTGTCCCAGATGATGGTGGTTTCCCGCTGGTTGGTGACGCCGATACCGGCGATGGAGCCAATGGGCAGTCCGGCAATGGCGTCCGCCGCCGCCTGGGCCTGGGTACGCCAGATCTCCATGGGGTCGTGCTCCACCCAACCGGCGCGGGGATAGTGCTGGGTAAACGGGTACTGACCCCGGCCCACGATATCCCCCTGTCTGTCGAATACGATGGCGCGGGAGCTGGTGGTGCCCTGATCCAGCGCAAGGATGTAGGAAGCCATGAGAAATCCCCCTTTTCAAGAGTAGCTTGCTGTGGTATGATGGATATAATAGTAAGTACCATCGAATAACAAGGGCAAACACGCCTGACAGCGTGTCTTTTCGGCGCTTTTTACCCTTTTCGCCTTGGCGGGCACCAGCCCGCCTGCATCTCAAAAGCCAAAAATCACTTGAAAATCCATCGCTGGCAGGTGCTTTGCAGTTTTGTCGGAGCAGAAATGTGTCCAGACAAGAAAAGGCCCGCAGGGAATACTTGACGTATTGCCAAGGGACTTGACGCAGTATGGGCGCATTTCTGCCCGTCAAAACCGTGTCTGCCCTTGTCATTCGATGGTACAAGTATATCACAGGAAGGACGGAATTGCCATGACAAATAAGACGGACTTCACTTTTCTTTCCAGCGACGGAAAAACGCGGCTGCACGGCATCGCGTGGGTGCCGGAGGACGTAACGCCGGTGGCGGTATTGCAGCTTGTCCACGGCGTGGCGGAGTATATCGGCCGCTATGACGATTTTGCCCGGTTCCTGAACAGCCACGGCGTCATCGTGGTGGGTCACGACCATCTGGGTCACGGCCTGTCTCTCCCGGAGGGCGGCACGCCGGTGTATTTCGGTGACGGCAACACATGGAACACCCCGGTGGACGATATCTACGTGCTGCACACCAAGCTGAAGGAACAGTACCCCCACCTGCCGCTGCTGCTGATGGGCCACTCCATGGGCTCGTTCCTCAGCCGCACGTATCTCATCCGCTATCCCGGCACGGTGAAGGCCGCCGTCCTCATGGGCACCGGCTGGCAGAGCGCCGCCACGCTGGCGGGCGGTCTTGCGCTGGCGGGAACGCTGGCCCGGCGCGGCGCGGCGTCCACCAACGCCACGGTGACGGCGCTGGCCTTCGGTGCGTACAACAAGACCTTCAAGCCCAACCGCACCGAGTACGACTGGCTGTCGGCGGACGAGGAGAACGTGGACAAATATATCGCCGATCCCCTGTGCGGCCACGACGCCACGGTGGGGCTGTTCCGTGAGATGCTGTGGGGCATCCGCTTCAACCAGCGGCCCACCAACCTGCGGAAAATGGACAAGACCACGCCGGTGCTGCTGATCTCCGGCGAGGACGACCCTGTGGGCGGCATGGGAGCGGGTGTGCGCCAGACGTATCAGGCGTTTCGCCATGCCGGAGTGACCGACTGTACGCTGCGGCTGTACCACGGTCTGCGGCACGAACTGCTGAACGAAAAAGCGCACCGCGGCGCGGTGTATCAGGATATCTGGAACTGGATGGAGGGAAAACTGTCATGACCGCGTGGGAGGAACTGAGAGAGACGTGCCTGAAATGTCAGGCCTGCCAGCTGCGGCAGACCTGCACGCAGGTGGTGTTCGGTGTAGGCGACCCCAACGCCGAGGTGCTATTCATCGGCGAAGCGCCCGGCGCCAACGAGGATGCCCAGGGCGAGCCCTTCGTAGGCCGGGCGGGCAAGCTGCTGGACGACATGCTGGCCATGATCGGCCTGCACCGGCAGAATGTCTATATCACCAACTCCGTCAAGTGCCGTCCGCCGGAGAACCGGGACCCGCTGAACACGGAGAAGGACGCCTGCCGGGGCTATCTGCGGGCGCAGGTGCGGCTGATGAAGCCCAAGATCATCGTGTGTCTGGGCCGCATCAGCGCCATGGAGCTGATCAAGCCGGACTTCAAAATTTCGCAGGAGCACGGCCAGTTCTTCGACCGCAACGGTACGCTGATGATGGCGCTGTTCCATCCGGCGGCGCTGCTGCGCGACCCCCGGAAAAAGCCGGAGACCTTTGAGGATCTGAAGGCTCTGCAGGCCAAGATACAGGAAATCTGCGACCATACGCCGCTGACGTTTGAATAAGGAGCATAAAAAAGGAGTGCCGCCCAACGGGCGGCACTCCTTTTTTATGAAAGGTTTACAGCGCGGCCATGGCCTCGTTGATGCTTGCCTCGCAGCTGCGCATGGCCAGGATGGTCTTTTCCATCAGCTCCTCCAGCGTCCAGCCCAGACGCTCCGCGCCGGTGGTGATCACGTCGCGGGAGCAGCCGGCGGCGAACTTCTTGTCCTTGAACTTCTTCTTCAGGCTGCTGACCTCCATGTCCATCACGCTCTTGCTGGGGCGCATCCGGGCGGCGGCGCCGATCAGACCCGTCAGCTCGTCGGCGGCGAACAGCACCTTTTCCATCTCATGTACCGGCTCCACGTCGCACACCAGACCGTAGCCGTGGCTGCACACCGCGTGAATCAGGTCGGCATCGCAGCCCGCCTTTTCCAGCAGCTCCGGAGCCTTCAGGCAGTGCTGCTCCGGCCACATCTCAAAGTCGATGTCGTGCAGCAGTCCGGCGGTGGCCCAGAAATCCGCGTCCTCGCCGTAGCCCAGCTCGTTGGCGTACCAGCGCATCACGCCCTCCACGGTCAGTGCGTGCTGGATATGAAACGGCTCGTGGTTGTACTCCTTCAATGCCGCCAGAGCGGCGTCCCGACTGATAACTTCCTTCATTGCGGCAATCTCCTTTTTGTGTATTTTCGGCGCGAAAGAGCCTGAAATGATGCCCTATTGTATCACGGGCCGCCGCATTATGCAAGAGCGTTTTCCAGCACCCGCAGGACTTCCTGCATGTGCCGCAGCTCCTCCCGCAGCAGTGTTTGATACACCGGCGGGGCAGGCGCGGCGGGTGTGACCCGTGCGGGAGCGGCGGCGCTACCGCGGGCCTCCGGGTAGGGGTTCTCCTGCGGGTTGACCCGCTTCCAGACCTGATCGTATTTGCGGTAGTCGTAAAGCTCGTTGTCCATAGTGACCTCCTTTCCGGGGAAGTGTTTCGCAGCCAAAGCCTCCCCTGTGTAAGGGGAGGTGGCAACGCGAAGCGTTGACGGAGGGGTTGTCGATCAAGGGGTTATCCCCTCAGTCAGCCTTACGGCTGACAGCTCCCCTTGCAACAAGGGGCGCCTTAAATTGCAGCGTCCTCGATAGGCCGCCATGTATGCCCATTCCCTCCCCGTGACATACTATGCCATGAGCGCCGCTGCTGCCACCCGTTGACACACCGGACAAAACCCCCTATAATGGTGAAAAAAGCGGAAAGGACAGGGCGTATCGGTATGATGATCTCAACGAAGGGGCGCTATGCGCTGCGGGTGATGGTGGACTTGGCGGAGCACCGGGAGGAGGGCTATATCCCCCTGCGGACGGTGGCCCAGCGGCAGGGCATCAGCCAGAAGTATCTGGAGAGCATCATGACCACCCTTTCCAAGGCGGGGTTCGTGGACGGTACCCACGGCCGGGGCGGCGGCTATCGCCTTGTCCGTTCACCGGAGGAATACCACGTCGGGCCGCTTCTGCGGGCCATCGAGGGGCCGCTGGCCCCGGTGCAGTGCGTGGAGGACGCGGCGCAGCCCTGCGAAATGGCGGACGGGTGCCGTACCCGTGCGTTGTGGCAGGGGCTGGATCAGGTGATCCGGGACTATCTGGACAACGCCACGCTGGCCCAGCTGATGGTGGAGGAAAAAGACGAAATGAATTGATTTCTCAGCTTATCAAAAAGGGCAGTGCCCTTTTTGATAAATTAAGAATTCGCTTCGACCCGCATTCATTCACGCACAAATGCGTGAATGAACACTCTCTCCGCGCAAAGTGTTTTTCGCCACATACATGCTGCGGCGAAAAACGATTCGATTTGTTCGCCGCCATATCGGGCGGCGAATTCTGCGAAGCTTTTTTGGAACAAACGGCGAAATAAATTGATTTTCCTTATATTATCTGGTATAATATTTCAAGTTTGTCAAAATAGCTCTTTTCCTGACAGAAAATGCCGGTTCTGCCGGTTTAATTTGAGGAGGAAGATTCCATGCTGGAATTGAAACATATTTCCTATCGCGTGTCCACGCCGGAGGGTGACATGGATATCATCAAGGATATCTCCATCACCATTCCCGACCATCGCCTGATGGTGTTCACCGGCCCCAACGGCGGCGGCAAGACCACGCTGGCCAAGATCATCATGGGTCTGGTGCAGCCCACCAGCGGCCAGATCTTCTATAACGGCGAGGATATCACGGGCCTGTCCATCACCGAGCGGGCCAAAAAGGGCATCAGCTACGGCTTCCAGCAGCCGCCCCGCTTCAAGGGCATCACCGTCCACGATCTGCTGCTGCTGGCGGCAGGCGAGGAAAAGCTCAGCAAGGATCGCTGCTGCGCGTATCTGACCAAGGTGGGCCTGTGCGCCAACGATTACCTTGACCGGGAGGTGGACGTGTCCCTGTCCGGCGGCGAGGTGAAGCGTATCGAGATCGCCACCATTCTGGCCCGCCACAGCGACCTGATGATCTTCGACGAGCCGGAGGCCGGTATCGACCTGTGGAGCTTCGCCCGCCTTACCGAGACCTTCGAGCAGATCCATCAGGAGGGCAAGGCCACCATGATCATCATCTCCCATCAGGAGCGGATCATCCGCCTGGCGGACGAGATCGTGGTCATCGCGGGCGGCCAGATCGCCCACCGGGGCAACACGGAGGAAGTGTTCCCCCTGATCCTGGCGGACACGCTGGGCGGCTGCCCGGTCATCGAGAGAAAGGAGGCGTCCCTGTGATTACCGAGATCGACGCGAAGCTGTTGGAAAAGATCGCCGACCTGACCGGCAAGCCGGTGGGCGCTTTCAATATCCGCAAGGACTCCGGGTGCGAGGCACGCCAGTCCACCGAGCATATCGAAATATCGCCCCGCGAGGACGGCAAGGCCGGTATCGACGTGAAGTTCAAGCCCGGCACCAAAGGCGAGAAATGCTATATCCCCGTCATCATCAGCAAGACCGGCGTCAGCGAGCTGGTGTTCAACGATTTCTATGTGCCCGACGACTGCGACGTGGACATCGTGGCAGGCTGCGGCATCCACAACTCCGGATGCAACGAGAGCCGCCATGACGGCATCCACACCTTCCACATCGGCAAAAACAGCCGCGTGCACTACATCGAGAAGCACTACGGCGAGAAGGACGCCGGACAGACCGGCGGCAACATCATGAACCCCAAGACCGTGGTGTATCTGGGCGAGAATTCCACCATGCAGATGGACACCATTCAGATCCGGGGCATCGACTCCACCAAGCGGGAGACCGATTTCTTCTGCGAGGCCGGCAGCGAGGTGGTGGTCACCGAGCGTCTGCTGACCCACGGTGACCAGATGGCCGAGAGTGATATGACCATCCAGCTCAACGGCGACGACGCCAAGGGCCGGGTCATCTCCCGCTCTGTTGCGCAGGATCGTTCCCATCAGGTGTTCCACCCGGTGATGGTGGGCAACGCCAAGTGCTTCGGCCATGTCCAGTGCGACTCCATCATCATGGGCGAAGCGAAGATCGAGTCCATCCCCGCCATTACCGCCAACTCCACCGAGGCGCAGCTGATCCACGAGGCGGCCATCGGCAAGATCGCCGGCGACCAGCTGTTGAAGCTGGAGACGCTGGGTCTGACGGAGGAGGAAGCCGAGGACACCATCCTGAAGGGCTTTTTGGCCTGACGCACACCCCGTAAATAGAGTGAGAAAGAGAAGAGAGCGTCCCGGCGGGACGCTCTCATTTTTATGCCATATTCTTCTTCGCTGCCGACAGCATCAGCTTGATGCGGTTCAGCTGGTTCACCTCGCTGGCACCGGGGTCGTAGTCCACGGCGGCGATGTTGGCCTGGGGATAGGCGGCCTTCAGTGCCTTGATAACGCCCTTGCCCACCACGTGGTTGGGGAGACACGCGAAGGGCTGGATGCACACGATGTTGGGCACCCCCTCCGTCAGCAGCTCCGCCATCTCGCCGCACAGGAACCAGCCCTCGCCGTACTGGTTGCCCAGCGACAGGAAGGGCTTGGCAAGGTCGGCAATATGCGCCATAGGCGTGGGCGGGTCGAAGCGGCGGCTGGTCTTCAGAGCTTCCACCGCAGGCTTGCGGACGGCCGCAATGCCGTCGGTGCCCACCTTGGCCAGCAGGCTGGACGTCCAGCCGGTGCCCAGATAGTCGTGCTTGTAGCTCTGCTGATAGATGCACTCGATGAGGAAGTCGGTGAGATCGGGCACCACCGCCTCGGCGCCCTCCTGCTCCAGTAGGTCGACTAAGTAGTTGTTGGCAAGGGGCATGTACTTCACCAGAATCTCCCCCACGATGCCCACACGGGGTTTGCGGAGACTCTCGTTCAGGGGCAGGGCGTCGAAATCCGCCACGATGCCCCGGCAGATGCCGCCGTAGGTATAGCCGGTCTTTTCGCCCATGGCGTAGGCAATGGCGATATCCCGCCACTTGGCGTGGAGGGCGTTGGCGGAGCCGGGGACGGCCTCATAGGGCCGGGTGCGGTACAGGCACCGCATGAGAAGATCGCCGAAGGTCAGCTGCCGCAGAGCGGCCAGCAGCATGGCGGGAGAGACACGGAAGCCCTCGTTCTTTTCCATGCCGTTGGCGTTCAGGGAGATGACGGGAATGTGGCTCAGTCCCGCCTTGTCCAGGGCACGGCGGATAAAGGCCACGTAGTTGCTGGCCCGGCAGCAGCCGCCCGTCTGGGTCATGATGAGAGCCAGCTTGTCGGTGTCGTACCGGCCTGACAGCACCGCCTCCATCAGCTGTCCCACCGACAGGATAGAGGGATAGCAGGCGTCGTTGTTGACGTACTGCAAGCCCACATCCACCGCTTTCCGGGTGGCGTTGTTCAGAATCTCCACATGGTAGCCGTGGCGGCGGAACACCGGCTCGATGACATCAAAATGGATGGGGGACATCTGGGGCGCCAGAATGGTATAGCCCTGCTCGAACATCTCTTTTGTGAACTCCGTGCGGTGGTAATCCAGCGGCACCGGCTTGGCACAGATATTTTGTTCACGCCGCATGTTCATGGCGGCCAGCAGACTGCGGACACGGATACGGGCTGCGCCCAGATTGTTCACCTCGTCGATCTTCAGCACGGTATAGAGCTTGTTGCACTTCTCCAGGATCTCACATACCTGATCGGTGGTGACGGCGTCCAGTCCGCAGCCGAAGGAGAACAGCTGCACCAGCTCCAGATCGTCCCGCCCGCCCACGAACTCCGCCGCCGCGTACAGCCGGGAGTGGAACACCCACTGATCCACTACCCGCAGAGGACGCTGGGGCGGGGTGTCCAACGGCAGGCTGTCCTCGGTGAATACGTACAGGCCGTAGGAGGCGATCAGCTCCGGAATGCCGTGGTTGATCTCCGGGTCGATGTGGTAGGGCCGTCCCGCCAGCACCACGCCCCGCTTGCCGCTTTGCTCCATTTCCGCAAGACGGCGGCGGCCCTCGGCGCGAATGTCATCCTTGGCCCGGCGCTGCTCGGCCCACGCGGCACGGGCGGCGGCGCGAACCTCGGCGGCGGGGATGCTCCACACGTCCCGGCACAGCTTCACCAGCCGATCCTCCGCCGTTTTCTCGCTGGTAAAGGCGATGAAGGGCCGGATGTACCGCACCTGTCCAGTGGTGATGGCCTCTACGTTGTTTTTCAGGTTCTCGGGATAGGACACCACCATGGGGCAGTTGTAGTGGTTCTGGGCGTCCTTCGTCTCCTGATACTCATAGAACACGCAAGGGTGGAAAATCGTGGCGATCCCCTGCTGCACCAGCCACTCCACGTGGCCGTGGGCCAGCTTGGCGGGATAGCACTCCGACTCGGAGGGGATGGATTCCATGCCCATCTCGTAGATGGCGCGGGTGGAGAAGGGCGACACCACCACCCGGAAGCCCAGCTGCCGGAAGAAGGTGGCCCAATAGGGATAGTTTTCGTACAGGTTCAGCACCCGGGGGATGCCGATGACGCCGCGCCTGGCTTCCGCCTCCGAAAGCGCCGGATAGTCAAACAGCCGCTGCCGTTTGTAGGCCATCAGATTGGCGCCCGGCTGGGCGGCGTTGGGGTTCTTCACCCGCTTTTCACAGCGGTTGCCGGAGATGTACCGGCCGCCGTCGGAGAAGGTATTCACCGTCAGCAGGCAGTTATTTTCACATCCGCCGCAGCGGGCAGTCTTGGCGGTGTAGGTCAAGGCGGCGATGTGGGCAAAGTCCAGCGTCTCGGTGGGCTGGCCGTGATAGCGGTCACGGGCGATCAGCGCCGCGCCGAAGGCACCCATCAGGCCGGAGATATCGGGACACACCGCCTCAGCCCCGGCGATACGCTCGAAGGCCCGCAGCACGGCCTTGTTGTAGAAGGTGCCGCCCTGCACCACGATGTGATGGCCCAGCTCCCGGGCGTCGGCCAGCTTGATGACCTTGAACAGCGCGTTCTTGATGACGGAGTAGGCAAGGCCGGCGGAAATGTCCGACACCGCAGCGCCCTCCTTCTGGGCCTGCTTCACGTTGGAGTTCATGAACACGGTGCAGCGGGTGCCCAGATCCACCGGATGCCGGGCGAACAAGGCCTCATCGGCGAACTGCGCCGCCGTGAAGCCCAAGGAATTAGCGAAGTTTTCCAGAAATGAGCCGCAGCCGGAGGAGCAGGCCTCGTTCAGCATGACGCTGTCCACCGTGCCGTTTTTCAGACGGATGCACTTCATGTCCTGCCCGCCGATGTCCAGCACGCAGTCCACCTGCGGATCGAAAAACGCCGCTGCCGTGGTGTGGGCGATGGTCTCCACCTCGCCCTCGTCCAGATGGAAGGCGGCCTTCAGCAGCGCTTCACCGTAGCCGGTGGAGCAGGAGCGGGCGATGCGGGCCGTGGGCGGCAGCAGCGTTGCCAGCTGCGCCATGGCGGCCATGGCGGTCTTGATGGGGCTGCCGCTGTTGTTGGCGTAGTACGACCACAGCAATTGGCCGTCAGCGCCGGTCAGCGCCAGCTTGGTGGTGGTGGAGCCGGCGTCGATGCCCAAAAAGCAGTCGCCCCGGTAGTCGGCAATGTCGCCCTTTTCCACCACCGCGTGGGCGTGGCGGGCGCAGAACGCGTCATACTCCACTCTGTCGGCGAACAGCGGCGGCAAACGCTTGATCTCGAACGCCATGGTGACGCCCTGCGCCAGCCGGTCAATCAGCTCGCCGATGGGCCGCGCTGCCGCGTCGGCTTCCGTCTCCAGCGCCGCACCCATGGCGGCGAACAGGTGGGAGTCGTCGGGATCCACGATGTTTTCGGTTGTCAGCTTCAGCGTGCGGATAAAGGCCTTTTTCAGCTCCGGCAGGAAGTGCAGCGGCCCGCCCAGAAAGGCCACGCAGCCCCGGATGGGCTTGCCGCAGGCAAGGCCAGAGATGGTCTGGTTCACCACTGCCTGAAAGATGGAGGCGGCCAGATCGGCGGTGGTAGCGCCCTCGTTGATGAGGGGCTGAATGTCGGTTTTGGCAAACACGCCGCACCGGGCGGCGATGGTGTACAGTTCCTTGTAGTCCGCCGCCGCGTCGTTAAGCCCCTTGGCGTCGGTTTGCAGCAGGGCGGCCATCTGGTCGATGAAGGAGCCGGTGCCGCCGGCGCACACGCCGTTCATCCGCTCCTCCAGACCGCCGGTGAAGTAGATGATCTTGGCGTCCTCGCCGCCCAACTCGATGGCTACATCTGTCTGGGGATAGCGCTGCTCCAGCGCCGAGGCCACCGCCACCACCTCCTGCACAAAGGGAATGTCCAGCGCCCGGCCCAGATTGATGGAGCCGGAGCCGGTGATGGCGGGCGTCAGGGCGCAGTCACCCAGCGCTTCGCAAGCCTCACGCAGCAGCGCCGCCAGCGTCTGCTGGGTGTGAGCCTGATGGCGGCGATAGTCGCCGTAGATGATGTTGTCGTTTTCGTCCAGAACCACCAGCTTCACGGTGGTGGAGCCAATGTCGATACCGGCGCGATAGGTTTTCATAGGTACGAGATCCCTCCATCGGGTGATGTAAGAAAATTTTTATTGAAACATACCATACCACATTTTTCGACAATTTTGCGTTAAGAATTTGTTAAGAAAAACGGAATGGCGTTTCAGACAAGCCTATGCACCGGCGCGGAGAAAATATGCCCACGGAGGGAAAAATGCGGAAAAACGCTTGAGCCCCGGCGGGGTATCTGGTATAATAATACGTTAGAATATCACGCACTTGAATAAGGAGATGTACATATATGAAATTAGGTATCGATATAAATTGACCATTTCATGTATCTTTATGTATTTCTATAAATCTCCACAAACCGTTGAAATTTCAGGGATTCCGCATTTTTAAGTAGAATATAAGTCAATGTAAAAAACCATATCTCGATGCCAAAATGGTGCGGGAATGGTGCGAGGAAAAAACGAAAGAAACCCTTTGCGGCAACTAAGAAGGTTGACACGCACGATTGAAAAGAACCATCTTCAATCGTGCGTGTCTTTTCTGCATACACATTTATGCTTTTCAACACAAGTCAGTTTACAAAATAGCGAGGTAATTAAATATGCAGGAATATACACTTGAGATCAAACAGATTGTAGACTATCCACGCTGCCGGATCTACCGGCAGTTCGTACAAGCCTTGATAGCAGACCGGAGCATTCGCGTGAGCGGAGGTTCCGGCCTTTTTTATTTTGTCGTGCTCTGTGCCTATGCCAACTTCCGCACCTCATACAAGCGCATTGACGGCATCAGCTACACCATCTACCCCGGCGAATGGGTCATGTCCGTGGAGGAGCTGTCCCAGTATTTCCGCACACGGTTCCGCCGCCAGACCTTAACCGCATTGGAGGGACTGCAAAAGAAAGGGCTTATCAGCTTCCTCATTCTCGGACATGGCAAGCTGGTCAAATTCAAGATTCGCGGCTGGCGGCGTCACAATACGATTCTCGACTACAACGCGCCTTGTCAGAAAGATACCGGCTTTTTCTTCTTCCCTGTCTCTACAGCCACAGAACTGGTCAGCGCCGGTCATTGCTCAGAGATGGATGCTGTGCTGGATCTGTGGCTGAACACCGTCTATAACGATCCGCAAGTCCTCGGCTCAGATGTCGGGCCTGTAGTCTATCTCCGCAATGGTACAGGCTGCCCGCTGGTCAGCTACGCGGAGTTGGCATCCCGCTGGGGCATCTCTAAGGCGACTGCAGGCCGATACCTCAAGCGCATGGCTGAACGCGGCTATCTGCAACTGGCAGCCTTCCCCGGCACACATGGCACCACGATTTATCTCCAGAACTATCTCTCCACCATGTTCCAGATTTCCGACATTGTGGTGGATAAGGAAGAAATCGCCATGAGCCTTGGCGTCAAACTGGAACTTCAGGAGGAAACTACCTTGACCACGGCGGCATCCAGCGGTTCAAATGAGGCCGGTAGCGTTTCAGAAATGAACCGCCATCGAATCGAGCGAAAGATGCGCGAAATCCTTGTGGCACAGGGACTTCCGTGCGCTTCATGCGCTAAATCCAAATATATGTTATTACCATTATCCGACGACTGCGAGGTTACGATAGAAGGGGTACCTCCGCTGCGCCGGTGGCTTCAGTTGGTAGTCACCTGCGGTGACACTCAGGAAACCTATCACTTTGAACTCAGATTACACCCGACCGGAATGCGCGGCGATAAGGAGGCCGAACGATGAAAAAGACTGCACAAGAACAGAAAGTAACCGATAATCCCCTGTACCATGACACATGGATGCTGCTGCGCAAGTACCGGGATGTGGTGTGGAGTCTGGAGCTGTCCGTGCAGCAGGTGCGCCGGCAGTTCCAGATCGAATACGGCAGCAGTATTGAGGAGTTTCTGGAATCCCTCTATGTGGCCGGTGTCACCTTTGAGGGCTCGGCGATTGAGGATCATGCCCGTTGTATTGAGCGGAGCTACAAGATGCTGAAGCTTCTGGACACCTCCGTGGAGTTGCTTCGGACAAAGCATAAGTACGGTGAAAGCTATTACTGGCTGCTGTACTACACCTACCTGTCACCGCAGCAGTTGGCGAACACGCAAGAGATCATCGAAAAGCTGGAGCCGCACATCCGCGACATCAGCTACCGCACCTACTTCCGCAAGCGCCAAATGGCTATTGACGCGCTGAGTTCGGTGCTGTGGGGGTATTCGTCAAAGGGGAGTCTGGCACTGCTGGAGAAGTTTGTACCGGAAGTCAATAATTAATAAGCTTTAGACGATAGCATATTCAAAAAGATATTAAGCCGATAAACAATAGTATTCGTGAAATGTTTGTTGCAAATAAGATGGTTTGTTGTTTTACTATATTAGGATATACTATTTGTGACATATTTTGCAAGATAGCACATTCATTTTCATTCAAGAATGTAAAAAGCAAAGGAGAAAGATATGGGTAGTAGTAATGTGATGTTAGCCTTATCCGGAGTAATTGTTAAAGTTATTGCTAACTGTTTTTTAGGAACTCACGCGCCAATTGACGGAACTGATATTGCGACTGTATGCACTGCTTTTTTCAAAAAAGATGGTGCTCTTGCACCGCTCCAAGCAAACATGAAGTATAACCTATAAGTTTGAAAAAGGCGGTCGCGGCTTTGCCCTGTATTCCAACTACTTTGAGGAGCTATGGGATAATACTACTTTTTGCCATACTATTGTAGAGTAGACCATATTTCCGTTTGTTCTGACAGCCTGTGGCACTCTCCCGCCACAACATTGGCACGGTTTTGCGATTTCGGTGTAAATCTGAGTGTGATATACTAAGCATGCCCAAAACTGTAAAGTCTCTTTTCGTTACACAAAACACCATCCTTTCGAGGGTGGTGTTTTGTGTTTCCGGGCTATTGGGCAGTTTGCTGGGGACGACCTTCAGGGCCGCCCCTTTCCACAACTTTGTATCACAGGAGGTATCACGAGTGAAAAAACATGACCTGACCAACACACATCTCCACAGGGCAAGCCCCGGCAAAGCACTATACGCGGCCTTCGTGGGCGCGACTATGGCCGCCATGCTCTGCCAACCGGTCTTTGCTACCACCATCTGGACAAAAGCCAACGAAATCATGAAGGACGTCTATAACCAGATCCTTCTGATCTCCACCATTGCCGCCATCGTCACCGCATCGGTGGCCCTGCTGCTGATGAACTTCTCCCGCAGCGGCCGCACCGTGGATGAAAGCCGCGCATGGCTCAAGCGTATCATCATCACCTGGGCGATCCTCAATGGACTAGGCTTCATCATGTCCTATGTAACGCCCTTCTTCACAGATGGCAGATGGAACGGATAACACATCGCTGCCCAGCTGAGAAAGGAGTGTTGCTATGGGCATATTAGATGGCATTGTAGAATGGATCGCGGAACAGGTCATGTATGGCCTAGACCTTATCAACACCTCTGTGCTGGGGGCGCTGGGTTGCGATATGAGCACCTTCCTGCGCTATTTCCCCGCCGCAGAGACGATGTACCACATCTTTGTGGCGCTGGCCATCGGCATGATCCTGCTGAACCTGATCTGGCAGCTTTTCAAGAACTATGGCCTCGTGGCCGGTGTGGAAGCGGAAGACCCGGTAAAGCTGACGATCCGCTCTGTGCTGTTCATTCTGCTGGCCTATTTCGCGGATGAAATCGTGGAACTGATACTGAAGATCGGCGGGACACCCTACGCATGGATCATGTCGTCCGAACTGCCCGCACTGAATTTTGCCGACTTTAACTCGGTCATTCTCACCATAATCGGCGTCTGCGCCAATGGCGCCGTGGCCCTTATCGCCCTGATCCTCGTCCTCATACTGGCATGGAACTATATCAAGCTGCTGTTTGAGGCGGCGGAGCGCTATGTGCTGCTGGGCGTTTTGGTATTCACGGCGCCGGTAGCTTTTGCCACAGGGGCGGCACAGACCACATCCAATATCTTCAAAGCGTGGTGCCGTATGTTCGGCGGCCAGATATTCCTGCTGCTGATGAACGCATGGTGCCTGCGCCTGTTCATTACCATGGTGGGAACCTTCCTGGCAAATCCCTTATCCCTATAGGAGACGATCATGAATCAAAAAATAAAATACATCACAGGGATCGTGTTGTCCGCACTGGTTATATGTGCGCTCACGCTCCCTGCCTTTGCTCTGACGGAATCGGATGTGCAGTCTCAAGTCTCAGCATCCGGTAAAGAAGGCGTGGCCGGAAACCTGTTCGTCTGGTTCTTGTGCGCGGTAGCTTTCCTGAAGATCTCACAGAAGATCGACAGCTTCATGCAGGGTCTGGGCATCAACGTGGGGCATACAGGCGGCTCCATGCTGGCGGAAGCAATGTTGGCCGCGCGGAGCATTGCTGCCGCCCGTGGCGTCGCTGGCCGCGGTCGAGGCGGCAATGCAGGCCGGGGCGGAAGCGCCAGTGGCAGCAGCGGCGGCGGTGACAGCAACACCTTCCTGCAAGGCGGTCTGGCCGGTGTCGTCAATCGCAGCTTCTATAATGGTGCATACAAAAGCGCCACCGGCACAGGCAGCGGCGGCGTTGGCGGCATGGCGTTCCGTGCCTCCATGACCAAGGGCGGCGATGTTGCCAACAATGTGATCAGCCGTATCGCTACCGGCAGGTCGGGAGCCGGCGATGTTATGTCCGGAAATATGGCGGCGGACGCGCTCATGTCTTATATGGGCTACACGGCACTGGGCGAAGGCGCGGCAGATATCCCATCCTTCTCCAATGTGGAGATTGGTGGAGGACATATCACCGGTACGGAGACCTCCGAGGAGGAACCTGCGGGTCGCTCCATTGCTATGTACAGCACTGAGCAGTATATGGAGCCCAAGCGGGAATACACTACTGTCACCACAGTGGATGGCACGAAGTGGTATAAGCAGTATGCGCAGGACGTGGTGGAGAAAACGCCCTATCAGAATCCGGATGGCGGTATTTCCTACCGCGAGAGCCTGATCCGGCGTCTACCCGACCCGCCGCGCAGAAAGGACAAGGTCTGATATGGCCCAGCAGGAACGCAGCGGCCTGAACGAAGCCACTGAGATAAGCGCACACGCTGCCGGTGCCGTGCGCAGCGCCATCAAGACAGGAAAAGCGGTAAGCGGCGCGGCAAAAGGCGCTGCTGCCGCAGGCCCCTACGGTGCGGCGGCAGCGGCACTCTGGACACATCGCAAGGCAGTCGTCGCCATCATTGCCGGACTGCTGGCGATCCCCATTCTGTTCATCATGCTGCTGCCCTCTCTGATCTTCGGTGGACTGACGCAGGCAGGCTCTGAGGGAAACCCCGACTCTCCGATCCTCAACGACAACGCCGCCATTGTAGAGAACATCAATCAGATCTCGCAGGCGATCAGCGACTTGCTGGAGGAGGGGCAGGAGGACATTCGCACCCGCATTGACGCGGATTTTGCCGCTTCCGGTGCTGACCAGAAGGAGATCATCAACCCCTATGAGAGTTCCCCGGCCTATAATGCCAACCGCTTCATCGCCATGTACTGCGCCGCCAAGGATCAGGACTACGCCTCTATCTCCCTCAAGGATATGGAGGCGCTGATCCGCAAGGCCAAGGACGCCCTCTATACCTTCACGAGCACGGAGGAACCCCGCACAACAACGGTGACAGATACGACCATTGACGAAAAGACCGGCAAGGTCACTGTGACGGAAACGGAAGTCACAGAGATATGGAAGATCTACACCATTGTCTACAACGGAGAAGCCTATTTTGAGGATAAGATATTCGCCCTGTCAGATGAACAGAAGGAACTGGCGGAAAACTACGCGCAGAACCTGAGCGTGTTCCTAGGCGATGGCATGATGCAGGGACTGCTCCCTGCCGAGTCCGCTGACCTCGTATCCCTGGGCGATATTCGTTTCTCAGATGGCGCGACACAGGTGGTCTACTATAATCAGTTGGACAAGCGGTATGCAAGCAAGCCCTACGGTACTGACGACATCGGCACCTACGGCTGCGGGCCCACCTGCATGGCGATGGTGGTATCTTCTCTGACCAATGAGACGGCCGATCCTGTTGAGATGGCACGTTGGGCCTATGAAAACGGCTATTGGTGCAGCAAAAGCGGTTCCTACCATTCGCTGATCCCCGGTGCTGCCAAAGCGTGGGGGCTTCCGGTACAGGGCTGCGGGAAAACAGAAGGGCAGCGCATTGTGGACGCCCTCTCTCAAGGCAAGCTGGTGGTGGCAATCATGCTGAAAGGTCATTTCACCAGCTCAGGACACTTCATCGTGCTGCGCGGTGTGGAGAACGGAAAGATACTGGTGGCCGACCCTGCCAATTATACCCGAAGCCAACAGGCATGGGATCTGGCTATCATCCTGAATGAAGCCAGCGGCCGTGCCGGTGCTGGTGGGCCTTTCTGGATCATAGGGTAGGAAGGAGAACTAAATGTGAGTAAACCAAATGAATATGACACCTATATCATCCCGCCCAATTTTATTGAAGGCGGGACTTTTTTCGGCGGACTGCTGAAGCTCCGCAATACAGCCGAGGCACTGGTTATCGTGCTGGCTATCGGCATACCGGTGTTCTCGGTGTCCGCCCTGACATTGACTGCCAAGATCATCATTCTGTGCCTGACCGCGCTGCCTCTTGGCATCATCGCACTGGTTGGCATCAACGGCGAAAGCCTCTCCTCGTTCATCTTTCTTGTCCTGAAATATCTCCATAACCGCCGCGTTATTACACGCAACGAAGAAGAACAGGGCAAGCGAAAGAAACGGAAGAAGCATAAAGCTAAGAGTGGTGACGCCGCACCCAAGTACATCAATCCTGTGGCGGAATACCTACCCGTGGAGAAAATTGAAAACGGCATCATCTACACACGGGATCACCGTTACCTGAAGATCGTTGAGGTCGTGCCCATCAACTTCCTGCTGCGCAGTGCCAGAGAGCAGCGGAACATCATCTACTCGTTTATCTCGTTCCTGAAGATCAGCCCGGTCAAAATGCAGATCAAGGTCATTGCAAAGCGTGCCGACCTGAACCGGCACAGAGAGATCGTGCAGCAGGAGATGGCGCAGGAAACCGATGAAAACTGTCGCCTGCTGCAGCAGGACTACCTGACGCTCATTGACCGGATCGGTGCACGGGAAGCCACCTCGCGCCGGTTCTTCATGGTATTTGAATATGAGGCATGGGCAGGCCGGAAACGGGATAACGAGGAAGCGGAGGCCATTGCCTCCCTGCAAACGGCAGCCCGCACCGCAGTCAATTATCTCAAGCAATGCGGCAATGAGGTGCTGATCCCGGAAAACGATGATGAATTTACAGTCGATACGCTCTATCATCTGCTGTGCCGCAACGGCGCCATGTCACTGCCGGATCGCGTTCGCCAGATCATTGCCCAGTACAAGGAGAAAGGGCTGGAGTCTGAAATCGACGCCATTCCCTGTACGGAGTTCTTTGCCCCTGACAGCATTGACTTCACCAACGGGCGGCATATCTGCATTGATGGGCTCTACTATTCCTATCTGCTGGTGCCATCCACCGGCTATAAGGCGCAGGTGCCGGCCGGCTGGCTGTCCCTTATCGTCAACGCCGGGGATGGCATCGATCTGGATATGTTCATCAGCCGCCAGCCGAAAGCCCGCATGGTGCAGCGACTGGGCCAGCAGCTCCGTATCAACCGCAGTAAGATCAAGGATGCCAGTGATACCAACACGGACTTTGATGACCTGGATGGTGCCATCCGAAGCGGATACTTTCTGAAAGAAGGGCTGGGAAACAACGAGGACTTCTATTACCTGAACCTCCTCATTACAGTGACAGCGCTCACAGTGGACGAACTGGAATGGAAGGTCAATGAGATGAAAAAGCTGCTCATGTCCCGCGACATGGACGTGTGCAGCTGCGCTTTTCATGAGGAGCAGGCGTTTCTCTCCTCGCTGCCGTTGGTCAGCATGGAAAAGCACCTCTATGAGCGCTCCAAGCGCAACGCACTGACCACCGGCGTGGCAAGCTGCTACCCCTTCACGTCCTATGAGCTGAGTGATGAAAATGGCATCCTGTTTGGTCTGAACAAGTACAACAACTCTCCGGTCATCATCGACATCTTCGATTCCAAAGTCTATAAGAATGCCAACATTGCCGTGTGCGGCACCAGCGGCGCGGGCAAGACCTTCCTGATCCTACTGATGGCGCTCCGTATGCGGCGCAAGGGCATACAGGTCTTCATGCTGGCGCCCCTGAAAGGCCACGAGTTCCACCGTGCCTGCGTCAATACGGGTGGCGAGTTCATCAGTATCTCCCCCGCCTCCAAAAGCTGTATCAATGTCCTGGAGATCCGCAAGGTGGATAAGTCCGTGGAAGAAATGCTGGATGGCCCCGGCATCGAACGCTCTGAGCTGGCAGCCAAAATTCAGAGACTCCATATCTTCTTCGCCCTTTTGATCCCCGATATGTCCTATGAGGAAAAACAGCTTTTGGATGACGCCCTGATCCGCACCTACGCCCGGAAAGGCATTACCCACGATAACGCCTCTCTCAGTGATCCGGATAACCCCAGTGTTTACCGCCAGATGCCTGTGCTGGGCGACCTCTATGACGTACTGAAGGAGGAAAGCGACACCAAGCGCCTCTCCAACATCATCAACCGCTTCGTACACGGCTCGGCCAGCACCTTCAACCAGCAGACCAATGTGAATCTGGATAACAAGTTCACGGTGCTGGACATCTCGGAACTCAGCGGTGATCTGCTGCCCATCGGTATGTTCGTGGCGCTGGATTTTGTGTGGGATAAGGCCAAGGCCAACCGCACAGAGGAAAAGGCCATCTTCATCGACGAATGCTGGCAGCTCATTGGCGGCGGCTCCGGCACCTTCGGCGTAGGCAACCGTCTGGCGGCTGAGATGGTGCTGGAGATTTTCAAGACCATCCGCGCCTATTCCGGCAGCGGCATTTGCGCGACGCAGGATCTGAACGACTTCTTCTCTCTGGA
>OIZQ01000242.1_pt1 | contig 32800 bp, 24 predicted proteins | sample 1588491 | NCBI WGS metagenome assembly OIZQ01 (sample SAMN03283262) | human gut metagenome | biome: human-associated habitat; material: feces | host: Homo sapiens | place: USA | collected 2013
GACAGCGTCCCTTGTGGGGTTTGGGGCAACGCCCCAACTGTTCCGCGGGCGACCAATCCCAAGGAAGTCGCCAACAAAGGCGCAGGCAGCGAAGCGTCCCTGCCAGTAACTTTGCGCGTCCGCAGACGCGCACCCAAGCTGCTCTTTCCCTCAAGATTCCAAATCATTTCATGACAATTGAAACCCCATACAGGGCATTTGCGCACCCTGTATGGGGTTTTAATATATAGCCGGATTACCTTCTGCGCTTCGGGCGGTGCGTTCCAATCAGCAGGAACGCCATCACGCCTGCCGCAATGCCGCCGTACAGCTTGAGCTCGTGGCTCCAGCCGTATCCGGCAATCACCGCTTTTGCCTGCAGGCGCTGGCCGAAGTTCAGCTCCTTCCCCAGCAAATCAGACAGCGAGACATGCCCTAATCCCGGCAAATCAACGCCGCCATCAATCAGGGCATTCAGCGAGAAGTTAAATTCACCGACACCGGGCAGGTTGCCATCCACATGAATCGCCATCATATCCTTCACCGTATCGGGGTCAATGTCGTGACCCACGGCAGTGCGGAAAACGGGGTTCAGCACGCGGTAGTAGTCGCTGGTTTCAAACGTATCAGCGGCATAGAAGCCCAGCGCACACGCCAGCACGCCCAGAATCAGGATAAGCGCAAATAGTTTTCTCATTTGCTTTATCCCTTACCTGTTGGGCATGTTATAGCGGGACATGAAGTCCTTCTTGATGGCTTCCAGCTTCGCCTGATCCTGCGCGCGCTGCGTGCGGGCGCTCTCCTGAATCTTCTTCGTTTCGTCCAGCCCCGTCATAATGGTGCGCCAAGTGGTTTCCAGCGTATCCGCCTTGATAGAACTGCCAGAGGCAAGGCGCGTGGTGATTTTCGCCTGTTCCACCGTGTTGCGGGCGTTCTTCAGCAGCATTTCATTCGTCCGCTCATCCAGTGCGGAAATAGCATCCGCCTGAATCTTCTGCCGCTTGAGCATAATCGCCTGCGCAAGCGCCTGCTTAAAGACAGGCAGCGTGACGATAAACGCCGAGTTAATCTTGCGGACAAGGTTCATGTTGCTGAACTGGATGGTCTTAATCATGGGGATGGACTGCAAAGCGACGCTCTCCGCCGTGCGCAGGTCCTGCGTGCGCTGCTCCAGCATCGCCAGCGCCTGCTGAAGCGACTGCAATTCAAACGTGATGGACTGGTCGCCCGTTGCTTCCATCTGCTGCTGAAGCTGGGTCATGTAGTTCTGAATTTCCTGACAGCCCTGATCGCCCGCGACAATGTACTTCTCCAGCTCGTGGAAGTAGCCCACGTTGGCTTGGAACATCGTCTCCAGCTTTTGATTCGACTGCTTGATTTCCCCCTCATACTGCTTCAGCTGGACGTAGATTTTGTCCACCTCGTTGCCCATCGTGTTGTACTTCGCCAGAATCTTGTCCAGCTGCTTGCGCAGGTTTCCGAACAGCTTGCCAAACAGCGACGGGTTTTCACGAATCTCGTTGATATCAAACTGATCCATGATTTTCGCCAGCGAATTGAGCATCTTGCTGGATTCATCCAGCTGGCTCATGTTCATGCTGCGCAGGACAACATCCGATGCCTTGGAGATTTCTTCCGCTGAGTGGTTGCCGAAGGTAACAATCGTGTTCAAGTCGTTGACGTCGATAGCGGCGGTCAGCGACTCAATTTCAGGCGAATGTGCAAGCTGCTTCTGCGTCGCCTGCTGATCCGCAATGATGTCATAGGGCTGCACTTCCATCAGCGCCGTTTCCGGCTTGGCGGCGACGGCCGTGGTCGGTGCGCCTGCGGGACGGTTGAAATTCATTGCCATTGTCAGTTACCTCTTTTCAGTATGTTTTCAAGCCACGAACGTTTGACTGGGGTCAGTGCGTTAAAATCCGGCACTTGCAAATCGTAGCCGTATTCGCCGATTTGGTGCTCCACCGGATAATTCCCATTGAGGTAGCGCTCAATCGTCTGATACCCGGTCGGGACAAAGAGCGCAATGTCAAAGCCCACCAGATTCAGGAAGGTTATCAGGATTGCATCCTCCAGCGAGCACGGCTGCTCGCCTGTACACAGCACCACCATCTTGGGATTCTTCTTCGTAAAATCGAAACTTTGCAGCCGCCGGACGATATCGCGGTTCATGTTCAGCACCGTCGCCAGCACCGTGTATTCCGTGCCGTTCGTGAACGTGCCTTTGATTATCCGCTCATCCAGCATCAGCTGCACCTTGTCAAACATATGCTCCTGCAGTTCTTCGCGCAGCAGAGCGAACGGATATTGGCGGTCTGCCTTGATTTCCTCGCGCTTCAGCCTGCCGTTTCGCAGCGTTTTCACCGCCAGCGGCTGAAACTGGTTGGCTGCGCCGGTTACAACATAGGGCAGCGAGGGAATCAGCATCGTGTCATCTCCCAGCAGAAGTTTGATTTTCTGCCAGTATGCCTCCACCTTGCCATCCTCCACGCCGGAAACCTTTGCATACACCACGGGCATGTTGACCACTTGATTCACCGTGCTGAAATTCGCGCGGTATTTGAGTTCCTGACTCCAGAGGATGAACACCTCGTCGTAGGTGGTTTGCAGCGTAATCGCGTCCGCCCGCGAAAACTGCCGATTGCGGTAAATGCCCGAATCGGTGTAGAGAATCGACGTTAAGTCCTGCTCAGCGTTCGAGGCCATTGTGCGCATCTGCACGCTGCCGCCGTCGCGCGGGAATTTCGGCACGGGCATGGATTCCTTGCCCGTCAATTCCAGCAGCTGGTCGCTCTGCACGGTGCACGGGCGGCTCAAATCGCACGCGAGAATCAGGATATCCACGGGGAGCTGGGCAAGGTACTGCACAAACAGCGCGTCATGCTGATTTCTGCACCCGCCCATCAGCACAAAGCACGGGATTTCGCTGCCCTTGTAGCCCTGAAACAGCGCCGCCTGATACTGCCGAATCCAGCAAAGCAGATACACGGCGGAAATCAGGAGGCGATTCAGGTTCGGTTCGGCTTTTGCCGCCGCCATCATCGTCCGGACGAACGCCTGCTGCATCAGCCGCTGCAGCTCCACGTTCGCACACGCGGGCAGATTCCCGGCAATGTCAATCATCAGCTCCTCCTGCGAGCGGTACGGGTGACGGCGGATTTGCGCCGCTTCCTCCGGGCCGGGCAGGGATAATCCGTCGTCGACAATGGCGATTCTGCGCCCCGTGCTGCGGAACTTCTGGTAGAACTGGAACAGGTCGCTGATGTACGTCTGCTTGTCCGGCACGCCTTTTAAGCGGATGAACGCATGGTAGAACAGGCGGAAGTCGTCGCCGCGTTCCGCAATGGGGGTCAGGATTTCCTCATAGGATGCTTCCTTCATCCACGCATTCGTGCACGCCATCCGCGACGGCTTCGGGAAGTATGTTTCGGGGTCGCGCCGCTGCGGCACAGCGGGTGGCGTTGTCCGCATCGGCTGGTTCGGCGCTATCGCCGGACGCGGCACAGCGGGGGCAGGCTGGCGCATCGGCTGCGCGGATGCCACCGGGCGCGGCGCAGGCTGCGACGGCTGGCGCATGTTTCCCGCCGCTGGCGCCGCCATTTCCTTGCGGAACTGCTTGAGTGTAAAATCCTTTGCGAAGGACGTCCCCTGCACAATCAGCAGCTGCGACCATGCCGAGGCTGCATCCTGCTTCAAGTACGCCGCGTCGCCCTGCGGCTCCAGCAGCAGAATGTCTGTCCCCATCATCGACAAAATACGCAGGAGAATCAGCTCATGCGCCGTAACCGCATTGCATTCATAAAGAATGCGGGGCGGATTGTCGTCGCCCAGAAAGGACGTCAGGCGCTCGAATTTGTAGTACAGCCAGCACATCACCTTCATGTAGATGTTCCGGATGATGCTGTCCGTTTTTCCCTTTCGCTTCAATTCATCCAACTGGGCGCACATTGCTTCGGCAAACGAAACGCGATTTGCCTGACTCATGCGCGGCATCCACTTTTGCAGCGCTTGGGTAATGAACGCCGGATTCGGTTCAAACGCGCTGCCCAGCATTTCCGTCAGGTAACTCAGCTGCCGCTCATCCGGATTGCCGATTTGCCCCTCAATGATAACGCCCTTTGCGCGCGCCGCTTCGTGGTAGCGCCAGAGAAAATCCTTGATTTCCGGGCTCCATTGGCACAGGCGCACAAAGTATACCCCCGGCGCATTTCCCCTTTGCCGCATGGGAAGGAGCAAATCAGAAAGATTGCTTGCGTTGATTCTGTTAGCCATGGCTGCCTCGTTCATAACGGCTCATTTTATACTTGTTCATCACAAATCCCAGCACCGAGCCGATCATGCCGCCCACGATATGCGCCATCTGCGAGATGTTATCCGCCGTGAAAAGCCCTTGATACGCCTGCTGCCCGATGTAAATCGCGGCAACAAGAATGAACGAAAGCGGAATCGTATGCTCTTCCGTGATGGTAATGGATGAGAGCAGAATCATCGCGAACACGATGCCGCTCGCCCCCAGCAGGCGAATGTTCGGGAAGAAAATCAGGTTCGCAAGCCCCGTCGCCAGCGCCGTCACCAGCATGATGAACACCATGTTGGATGTGCCGTACTTTTCCTCCAGCATCGGCCCCAGAATCAGGATATACATCATGTTGCCCATCAGGTGATTCCAGTTTGCGTGGCCAAAGACGTGGCAGACGCAACGCAGATACGCCAGCGGATCAAGAAACGAGGAACGATAGACGCTGAACACAGCCCGATTGCTTGCCCCTTTTGTCAGGACATTCAGCAGCTGCACCGCAAAGCAAATCAGGACAAAAGACAAGATAGCGGGGGCGTTGTAACTAATCCGAAGGCGTTTGCTGTTCTTCATGCTCCTATTTTCCTCCGCAGACGCGCTGTATTTTGAAAAAAAGAGGAGGAAACGGGGTACGTCTCTTCCTCTGTCAGGTTATTTCCGCACCGTTATACATTCACGCCGAAGTTGATGCAGAGGGCTTCAAGTCCGCCCTGGAAGCCGCTGCCGATGGCGTTGAACTTCCATTCACCGTTGTGGCGGTAGATTTCCGCAACAACAATCGCCGTTTCGATGGAGAAATCCTCCTCCAAATCGTAGCGAATCAACTCCATACCCGTGGATTCATCCACAACGCGGACGTACGCATTGCTGACCTGTCCGAAGTTCTGGCGGCGCTCGGCGGCGTCGTAGATGGTCACGGTGAAGTCAATCTTCTCCAGATTCGCCGGAACAGTGGCGAGGTCAACGAAAATCGTCTCATCGTCGCCCTCCCCAGCGCCGGTCCTGTTGTCGCCGCCATACCGTACCGCGCCGGATGGATCAGCCGGGTTGCTGTAAAACACGAAGTTCGAATCGTTCGCAACCTTGCCATTCGCGCCCAGCAGAAATGCAGAGGCATCCAAGTCAAAGTCATGTCCGCCGTCGTAGCGGTTCACGTCCCAGCCCAAGCCGACCATGATTTTGCTCAAGCCGGGGTTGCCCTTCGTCAAATCAACCTTCTGACCCTTCTTCAAATTCACTGCCATGATAATTCCTCCTTTTTTATCGCCCGGTGTCAGACCTTCTCTTTCAAGCAGCGCGCCGTTCACCGGAGAACGTCATTCTGCTTTCATTATACACCTTTATTTCCATTTTTTCAAGCAATTCAGCAAGGTTTTCGAAATAGGAACGACGCAAAAAGCGGGCAGGCGTATCTGCCTGCCCGAAGAAAATTCGCGTCCAACGCGCCGCCGAGTTGTGCGGTGTCGCCTATCCTCTATCAGCCTTCCGCCCTTCCCGTCCCGCTGTGATCCGTCGCGAAAGTGACCTCTTTCACCTGCTTTTTCCTTGAATGCAGGCGTTTTTCCGCCAGAAGCCGCGCAAATTCGCCCTCGTCAATCGGCAGGGACACGGGCTTGCCTGTCCACGAGGAAAGGTGCATGGCGTTGGACAGCATCAGTGCGCGGATACCCTCTGCCCCGTCCGCCACCAGCGGCGTGCCGTGCAGGATATGCGCCGCAAAAGCGTTCAGCACACCGACGTGCTGCGGATTCTCCCCGTCCAGCGGCAAAATCTCCACCTGCGTCTCGGCGTGGGGGTATGCGGATGCGCTTCGGCGGTAATAGGCGGATTCGCTCTGCGGCAAGCGCCATAGCGTCAGCTGACCATTTTCGCAGACGACTTTGCCGCGGTCACAGGCGATTTCCAGCCGATTCGTGCCGGGCAGCTCCCCGGTAGAGGCGATAAAAACGCCCGTCGCGCCGCCCGGAAATTCCAGATAGGCGGTCACGTCGTCCTCCACCTCAATGTCGTGCCATTTGCCCTCGTGGCAGAACGCGCGCACCGTTGTCGGCAGTCCGCAGAGCCATTGCAGCAAATCCAGCTGATGCGGGCATTGGTTGAGCAGCACGCCGCCGCCCTCGCCCGTCCACGTCGCGCGCCAAGCCCCGGAATCGTAATACGCCTGTGAACGATACCAGTCCGTCACCACCCACGTCACACGCTTCAGCGCGCCTAACTCGCCGGAATCCAGCAGCGCTTTCAGGCGGCGGTAGACGCAGTTCGTGCGCTGGTTGAACATGAGCGCATACGTCCTGCCCGTCTCCTGTGCGGCGGCGATGACCGGGTGCAGCTGCGCCGTGTAAACACCCGCGGGCTTCTCGCTCAGAACATGCAGCCCTGCCCGAAGCGCCGCCTCCGCAAGCGGCGGATGCAGCTCGTGCGGCGTGGCAATCAGCACGGCGTCGCACGCATGGGCGCGGATGAGCGACATGCCGTCGGCATAGATGCCCGTTCCGGCGGGGAGCGTCTGCTGCGCCCAGTCACGGCGGTCTTGGCGCGGATCAGCAACGCAGGTCAGCGCAATTTCCGGCGTTTGCCCGGACAGGATGAGCCGGCAGTGCTCCGAGCCCATGTTGCCAATGCCGATAATACCGAGGCGAATCTTCTCCACGCTGATTTCCTCCTTGGAATAGGTTACTTTTTCGTGCTTCCAAAGCTGCCGGAAACGTCGATGGCAGCATCCACTTCGTCCTTGTGGCGGGATGTCCTGCGTTTTTCATTCAGCAGCTTCAAGAACAGTTCTTCGTCAATAGGCAGCGAAACGGTCTGATTCGTCCACGAAGAAAGGTGCATGGCGTTGGACAGCATCAGCCCGCGGATACCCTCGCGCCCGTCGGCAACAAGCGGCGTACCGTGCAGGATGTGCGCTGCGAAGGCGTTCAACACGCCTGCGTGCTGCGGATTTTCGCCGTCCGTCTGCACGATTTCGTGCTGAATATCCGGTACGCCGAACGGCTCTTTGCACACGGGGCACCAGTCGCGCTCATCCACGCTGAGCGTATCCAGCGTCAATTGGTCGTTCTCGATGCGAATCCGCGCGCGCGTTCCGATGATTTCCAGCCGGTTTTCGCCCAGCGCGTCCCCCGTGGATGCAATGAACGTGCCCGTTGCGCCGTTTGCAAATTCCAGATAAGCGGTCACGTCGTCCTCCACCTCGATGTCGTGCCATTTCCCCTCATGGCAGGCGGCGCGCACCCGCACGGGCAGCCCACAGAGCCATTGCAGCAAATCCAGCTGATGCGGGCATTGGTTGAGCAGGACGCCGCCGCCCTCGCCATCCCACGTCGCGCGCCACGCCCCGGCATCGTAGTAGCTTTGCGTGCGATACCAGTCCGTCACAACCCAGATCATGCGCTTGATTTCGCCCAGCGCGCCGCTGTCAATCAGTTCCTTCGCCTTGCGGTAGACGCAGTTCGTGCGCTGGTTGAACATCATGCCGAAGGTCAGTTCGGGATGCTTATCCGCCTCCGCAATCATGTCCCGCACCTGCAAGGTGTACACACCCGCCGGCTTTTCGCACAGCACATGCTTTCCGTGGCGGAACGCCTCTATCGCCAGCGTCGGATGCTGATAATGCGGCGTTGCAATCAGCACCGCGTCACAGGTGTCGGACGCAATCAGGTCGCTGCCCTCGCAGAAAACCGCAGCGTCCGGCACGGTTGCGCGAATCCATTCTCGGCGGCTTTCCTTGCGGTCTGCCATGGCGGTCAGCTGCACTTCCGGGCATTTGCCGCTCAGGATGTTGTGGGTGTGCAGGCTGGCAATGCCGCCCGCACCGATGATTCCAAGTCGAAGCATACCGAAACACTCCCATCATAGAGCCAAGCAGACTCTTTGTCAATTTCAATCAGGGAAAAACAGAAATATCAGGGGGGTTATTCCGAAAAAAAGGACTGCGTCCAAGACGCAGCCCCCTTTTTGTGAAGTTTGCGTGCGCTTATTACTCCTGCGCCATCGGATAGAAGCCGCGGTATGCGCCTTCCTGATACGCTTCGCGCTGTTCGTCGATAATCTGCTGACCGCCGGCGGAAAGAATTTCGTTGATGTACTTATCCCACGTTGCGTCGAAATCTTCCGGCTTGCAGGTCACAACCTGAACCAGCAGTTCCGCTTCCTTGGAAACGATGGTCGTGCCGTAGTCAATGCGGGACTGGATGGTGCGGGTGAAGCTGACAGGTTCGTAAGCGCCGTCATTAGCAATCACAAGGCTGTCCGCCACAACATCTTCGTAGCCGGGGAAGCCCATAGCGGTCGCGGCGTAGTTCAGCTCGTCAGAACCGTAGTAGAAGCCGTTGCAGATCGGCGCGCCGTCGGTCGCGTGCATCTTGTGCGCGTCGTCGGTGTCGTTGATGTTCTTCAGGTCGGTCGGAATGTTGTTTTCGTTGACGGTGGTGTAGTTGTAGCCCATTTCGCCGTTCTGGAGCGCGTACAGGGATTCCGGCTTGCACATCCAGTTCAGGTACTTAATCGCGGCAACCGCAACCTTTTCATCCACAGACGCGGGGATGAAAATCGCCTGACCAGCGGCGGTGTAGGTTTCGTGCGGGGTCGTGCCGTCTTCGGGCTTGAAGGGGTCGCAGGCGATCCAGCTTGCGCCGGGGACATTCTTCGCCAAATCCTGCGCGTAGGACTTTTCCATGCGCCACGGCGCGTCCCAGTTGCCGACCCAGAAGCCGTCATAGCCGTTCACGCGGTCGCTATCGGTCTGCTTGGAGTTCTCAATGCCGAAGTAATCGGAAACCAGACCTTCGTTGAAGAACTTGTTCATCCAGCGCAGCGCTTCCTTCGCGCCGGGCAGCATGTAATGGAACTTGAAGTTCGCCACCCAGTCTTCTTCGGTAATCTGGCTGTAATCAAGGAACGCATCCATCTGGTAAATCCAGCCGTAGAAGGGGTCAGCCGCGTACAGGTCGGAGGAATACGGAATGGTGTTGTCGCCGCCCAGCTTCTGCTCCTTCGCTGCCTTCAGGTAGGCATACAGCTCTTCCACGTTCGTGGGAACTTCCATGCCCAGCTTTTCCAGCCAGTCCTTGCGGATGAACATGCTCTGCGTTGCGACGACGATGCGGCGCGCAGGCAGGTAATACTGCTCCTTGCCGTCGCCCACGTCGTACTGACCGTACTGAAGCACCTCGTCGCCGACGAATGCCGTCAGCTCCTGACCGTATTCCGCCAGCAGGTCATCCAGCGGCATGATGCCGCCCATGTCGATGTACTGCTGCACCAAATCCGTGCCGTAAGTCATGCAGATATCCGGCGCAGTGCCGCCCGCCAGACGGGTGGAGAGGATCGTGCCTTCCTCCCAGCGGGAGACGGGAATCCAATTGATCTTGATGTGGTTCGGATCGCCGAAGTTCTCCTGAATGTAGTGCAGCTGCCAGCAGTCTTCAACGTTGAAGCCTGCGATGGAGCGGTCGTACATTTCGACGTTGAGCGTTACCCAATCGTCATCCGCCGCCAGTGCCGTCAGCGGAAGCGCCGTCAGCAGCAGGCACAGGGTGCAAACCAGAGCCAGAATCTTTTTCATGTGGGATAACTCCTTTCTATCTTGAACGGCTGTTGCCGTCCGTTACCATGGAAACGGGGGGGATGCTTACCCCTTGACTGCGCCCATCGTAACGCCCGCCACGAAGTAGCGCTGCACAAACGGGTACACAATCAGGATGGGGAGCGTCGCGAAAATGATGGTTGCGGACTGAATGGATTCGGACACGCTGGTGCTCAGGTCATTCGAGCTGCCCTCCGCGACGGCGACTTCCACCGACTGGCTGCCCTTGATGAGGTTGTACAGCTTGAGCTGCAAGGGCTGGAGGTCACGCGAGGTGATGTAGTACAGCGCGTCGTTAAAGCTGTTCCATTTGCCGACCGCGTAGAAGAGGGAAAGCGTCGCCAGCGAGGAGAAGCTCAGCGGCAGGAAGATGCGGGTGAGAACTTGGAAATCCGTCGCGCCGTCAATCGACGCCGCCTCCACCAGCTCATACGGCAGGGAAGAAAAGAAATTCTTCAGGATGATGACGTTGAACGTGGAAATCAGCCCCGGAATAATCAGCGACCACATGCTGTCAAGCATTCCGAATTCCTTCACGTTCAGGTAAATCGGAATCGTGCCGCCGGAGAAGTACATGGTAAAGACGATGAAGAACATGATGACGCGCTGCCCCTTGAGGCGACGCATGGACAGCGGAAACGCCACCAGAATCGTCATTACCATCGCCAGCACGGTGTAGATTACCGTCAGTTCGATGGTATAGAACAGGCTGTGCCACATCGAATTGTCGCTGACGATGAGCTTGTAGGCATCGACGTTGAATTCCACCGGCCAGAACGACACTGCACCGCGCAGAATCGCAGACTTGGAGGACATCGACATGGCAATGACGTTGATGAACGGCAGCGTGCAGATCAGCACGAAGAGCATCATCACGATGATGAGGACAATCTGCCCTGCACCGAGTTTCTTCTTCTTCTCAGGGCAAATATGCGCCTGTGTGGGAATCGCAGTCATGACAAATCCTCCCCTCTTACCAAATACTCTGTTCGTCGAACAGGCGGGAAACGGTGTTTGCGCCCGTAATCAGCACCAAGCCCACGATGGACTGGAACAGACCAATGGCGGTTGCGCGGGCGAACTGGCTGTTGGTAATGCCGGCGCGGTAAACGAAGGTGGAAATGACGTCGCAGTAGTCCTTGACCTTGGTATTGCCGATGATAAACGGGCGGTCAAAGCCGATGGACATCATGCGCCCGATGTTCATAATCAGCAGAACGACGATGGTCGAACGGATGCCGGGCAAGGTGACATGCCAAATCTGCTGGAGCTTGTTCGCGCCGTCAATGCGCGCCGCTTCAAAGAGGTTCATGTCCAGGCCGGTAATCGCCGCAAGGTAGAGAATCGTGCCCCAGCCCATCGACTGCCACACGCCAACCAGCACATAGGTGAACGTCCACGTCGGGCCATCCGTCAGGAAAGGAATGTTCTCGGAAATCCAGCCCCAGCGCAGAAGCGTGGAGTTGATGACGCCCGACGTCGGCGCAAAAATCTGCAGCACCATGCCGCCGATGATGACCCACGAAAGGAAATGCGGCAGGTACAGCATCGTCTGCGAAAACTTCTTGAGCATGGGCGTTCGCATTTCGTTGAGCAGGATGGCGAGGATAATCGGGACGGGGAAGCCGAAGAGCAAGTCCAGCCCGTTGAGAATCAGTGTGTTCTTCAGCGCGATGCCAAAGTCGCTCATGCCGAAAACGAACTTGAAGTTGTCCAGGCAAATCCACTTGCTCTTGGCGGGATTGAACATGTTATACTTCTGGAAAGCAATTTGAAGCCCCGCCATCGGCTTGTAGCAGAACAGAATGTACCAGACAATCGGAATCAGCAGCATCAGGTACAGCCGCCAGTCGCGCTGGAGCCAGTGTTTCTTGCGCTTGCGGCGCGGACGCGCCGGGGCAGCGGCTTTCGCGGAATTTGTCATAAGCAAAAACCTCCATTCTGATGAATTATGGTTTCCGTAAGGGGTACAAAAACAACTCTCTTTTGCGGGATGCAAAATAGAATCCATGCAAAGAACCTGCTGTTTTTTTTCAGCAGCATCAGCCAACATCTGACCGGCACTGCCAACAGGAAACCACGGGAGACGCTGCACGAGGCAGCCTGTTACGGGAACGTCACGCTCCGTTTCCGTATCGTTAATTTGATTATAGCCAACGTAAGTTGCACAATCAATGTAAATCCTGCTTGAAAATATGTGAATCCTGCTGTATAATCAAAACATCTGAACCCAGAAAGGAGCTGAAACGATGAGATTTACGGAGACCATCAACGGCTACAACGCGATGGGACGCGAAGACGCGGAGTACGAAGCGTGCTATACCGTAACGGAGCACCACACCATCAGCGGGCTGCATTGCCACGATTTCTATGAATTTTACATCCACTATCAGGGTGGCAAGGTCTACTATGTGGACGGCAGCGTGTTTCCGCTGCAAAACAATCAGCTGATTATCATGCCGCCGTTTCGGATGCACGGGCTGGTGGGCGGCAGTTCGCTGCAGAACTACGAGCGCGCCTTCCTGTATCTGCGCCCGGAAACGCTGCGAAAACTTGGCTTCGGGCAGATTGACCTCCAGCGTTACTTCGACAGCCGCCTGCAGTCCGGAAAATTCTACTATGAACTGCCGCAGGCGGATGCGCTGGCGTGCAAACAGCTGCTGATAGACATCTCCGCACAGCAGGACATGCCGAACGAGATGGTGCAGTTCCGCAATTACGGGCGCATCATCGACTTCATGGTCATGGTCTGCCAAGCCGTGCAGGGAACAACCGCTCCTATTCAGCCAAGCGTTGTCAACGATGTGATTTTCGATGTGCTGCAATACATCAACGACCACTTCACCGAACCGCTGAAATTGGAAGACATTGCGCGCCGCTTCGCCATCAGCGTATCGTACCTTTCGCACGAGTTTACAAGCTACGCCGGGCGCAGCGTCTACGAATACATTCTCTACCGCCGCGTGCAGCTGGCGAAGGAGAATCTGCTGACGGACATGAGCCTGAGTGAAGTAGCCGACCGCAGCGGATTCGGCGATTATTCCGGCTTTCTGCGCAGCTTCCGGCGGATGACGGGCATGGCTCCGAACGCCTACCGCAAGCAGCGCAGCGGCGGACACTAATTGCCGTTTTGTCTGATTAGGACGACAATCTGCCAAATCCGCCGAATTGAAAACAGGATTCGCATAGAAATCTTGATGTCAATGTGCTATCATGCAGATAACGCATCACGCAGCGTTGAGTATTGAAGAAGGAGCGAATGCCATGATTCGGATTGCCATCGTGGGTACGGGCAACATTTCCCACGCCCATGTGGAAGCCTACCTGCGCTTCCCGGAGCGCTGCAAGATTGTGGCGCTGGTGGATATTGTGCCGGAAAAGGCGCAGAAGATGAAGGAGGATTATCACCTGACCGAAGCGGAGGTCTACGACGACCACCAGAAAATCCTTTCACGCAAGGATATTGACTTGGTGGACGTCTGCACGCCGCCGTACGTCCACGCCAGCATTTCCATCAACAGCCTGCGTTCGGGCAAGAACGTCGTCTGCGAAAAGCCGATGGCAGCGTCGCTGGAAGAGTGCGACGAAATGCTCCGCGCCCGCGATGAAAGCGGCAAGAAACTCGCGATTATCGCCCAGAACCGCTTCCGCCAGCCCATCAGCAACTTGAAAAAGCTGCTGGACAGCGGACTTGCGGGCAAAGTGCTTTGCGCATCCGTCACATCGGCATGGTGGCGCGGGCACTGCTACTACGACCTGTGGTGGCGCGGCACATGGGAGAAGGAGGGCGGCGGCTGCACGCTGAACCACGCCGTCCACCATATTGACATGCTGTGCTGGATGATGGGTCTTCCGCAGGCCGTGACGAGCGTGATGGCGAACGTCGCGCACGACAACGCCGAGGTGGAGGATTTGTCGCTGTCCGTGCTGCAATATCCGGGCGCGCTGGCGCAGCTGACAGCCTCCGTCGTGCATCACGGCGAAGAGCAGGAGCTGGTCTTCCAGTGCGAGAAGGCGAAAGTCGCCGCGCCGTTCAGCGTGTACGCGTCCATCTCCAAACCGAACGGCTTCCCGATTGAAAATACGGAGTTAGAGCAGAAAATCCGCGATTTTGTGGATGCGCAGCCGCAGCTTCCCTACGAAGGGCACGCGGGCGAATTGGAAAACGTCCTCTCCGCGCTGGAGAACGACACCCTGCCCGCGATTGGCGGCGAGGATGGCCGCCGGACGATTGAGCTGATTACAGCCGTCTACAAGTCAGGCGCGACGAAGCAGACAGTCACGCTGCCGCTGCAAAAGCACGACCCATTCTACACGGTGGAAGGCATGATGCGCGCTGTGCCGCATTTCTACGAGAAAACCACGTCTGCCGCGTCGCTTGATGGCACGATTACGCTCGGCAGCGATTATCAGCAGAAATAATGGGAGGTCATTACGATGAAAGTATCAGACGGCATGAATTATGCGCCCAAAGGCAAGGCGCAGCCCGTCGTGAAGCCGGGTGAATTTATCTTTTCCGCCGCGCACCTTGACCACGGGCACATCTACGGCATGACGAACGGTCTGCTGGAAGCGGGCGGCACGCTGAAGTACGTCTACGACCCCGACCCGAAGAAGGTGGAGGCGTTCGTGAAGGCGTACCCGCAGGTGAAAGTCGCCCGGAGCGAGGAAGAACTGCTTAACGACAAAGAAACGAACATGGTCTGCGGCGCGGCGATTACAAACGAGCGCTGTGCGCTGGGGCTGCGCGCCATGCAGGCGGGCAAGGACTACTTCACCGACAAAGCGCCCTTCACCACCTTGGAGCAGCTGGACAGCGCCAAGAAGATGGTGGCGCAGACGGGCAAGAAGTACATGGTCTATTACGGCGAACGGCTGCATGTGGAAGGCGCGGTGCTGGCGGGCAACCTGATTGAGCAGGGCGCTATCGGCAAGGTCATCCATGTGGAGGGCTTCGGGCCGCATCGGCTGGGCGCGGCAGGGCGGCCGCAGTGGTTCTTCGAGAAGGAGAAGTACGGCGGCATCCTCTGCGATATTGGCAGCCACCAAATCGAGCAGTACCTGTTCTATGCGGGCGAGGAGGACGGCACAGTCTCCCGCAGCCGCATTGCCAACTACGCGCATCCGCAGTATCCGGAGCTGGATGACTTCGGCGACTGCGCCATCAACGGTGCAAACGGCACGACGTTCTACTTCCGCGTGGACTGGTTCACGCCGGACGGTCTGCGGACGTGGGGCGACGGGCGCACCATCATCATCGGCACGAAGGGGTACATTGAAATCCGCAAGTATGTGGATGTCGGTACGGAGCGCGACGGCGGCAACCATGTGTTCCTCGTCAACGACCAAGGCGAGCAGTACATCAACGCGACCGGCTTGACGGGCTACCCGTTCTTCGGTGATTTGATTCTGGACAGCCTGAACCGCACGGAAAACGCAATGACGCAGGCGCACGCCTTCAAGGCGGCGGAACTGTGCCTGATTGCGCAGAAGCAGGCGGAAATGGTGTATCAAGCGAAATAATACTATTTCCGGATGAAAATGCGCAAGCAGATGGCGCAGTTGAATCCGGAAATAGTATAAAGCAAGAAAGCAAGCCCGTCGGCTGCCTGTGATTTGTACAGGCGGTCGGCGGGCTTGCTTGGTTGTATACAATTGAGGGGACAGGGAATGGCGGTGCTTTTGAGGTGGTGAACTTTCGTGCTGCGGATGATGATAGTGGGGAGCAAGGGGAATGTGCTCCTGATTGTCGCATGAAGTAGTTTGTGTCCGATGAAGAGCGGACAGGGGGTATTGTAGCACAAAAGGGTGGCGTTGTGGTGACGGTTAGGAGACTTTTGTTTTGGATTTCGTGCACTCGCAGGTAGTTGCATTTTCGGCGGGATAAAGGTCGCCGCCGCACATTTTGCACTTGATGAACATGGGTTTATTCATCCTTTTTCTTCCATCTAACAACATCGGCTGTTATATTCATCCTCATTGGCATATGATCAATTCTATACTCTGATTTATCAAATGCGCTAACCGCAACCGATTTTCTATCAAAAATATGGGAAAGATGTATGTCAGGAAAATAAATTCTTGTCTCGTACTGATATGCATACTCACAACGTTTGTGTAGCAATTCCGGGTAGTTGTCTGTCGGATTGATAAAGAACTCACCTCGTTCATCAATATCATACTGTATTCTATCTGCAAGGACACGATTAGCAAGAGCTTTTCTCTCCCTTCTTTGCTTTTTTAACATATTCTTCAATTCTTTATCTCGCATTTCCGCGATGCGATTAGCAAATGCTCTGGCTTGAAGAATAACGTATGTTGCTCTTCTGTCATCTGCCACTATAGATGAATTCCACTTGTTTGCAAACGCATCAAACAAACGCGCATCAAAGTTATGCCTTATTCTTGTTTTTCCTGAAGAAGGTGCTTCATTTACTGCATCAATGCACTGGTATCCATAAATGCAAAAAATCGGAACAGTTAAGGCACTTTTTCTTCTTAATAGAACATAATTTCCATCATTACTTTCCTCCAAATCGTCCTTTAATCTGGAACGCATTATAGTCAAACGTTTATCATCTTTTTTAAATCGAGCAAAATAACCTTCAAAACTATCTCCCTGCACTGTATCGCCAGTTGCTTGTGCTTGTTGGATAAAATTCCCCACGCATGAAAAACTAAAGTTTCCATTTACAAGAGAATCTATCCACCTTTGTTCCGAAAATTTTAAAAATATGATGTAATTGTCTGGTGGTATCACTTCAATCACCTACTTACGTCGATTATAAAAATCTTATTTTTCATGCTTTGAAAGTAATTTTCGTTGCTCTAATTGTTTAAGCAAATTTTGAACGTTTTTCCCGTTCGCCCCCGCCGCCAGCGCATCCACCTGCGCTGCAATCTCCCCGTCGATGCTCGTGGGCATCGGGTCGGCGAAGCGAATTTCCTCCGCAAGGCGCTTCATGTCCGCATCCCCCGATGCGGACAGCGCGTTCGCCTTCTGCCGGATGACCTTCCACGCGGCGGTGCTGTCCGCCATGTGCGCTTCGCTCTGCGATACCACCACGCGCGCGGCATCCTTCACCGTCAGGCAGATACCCGTCACGGCGAAAATCAGCACCTCCGCCAGCACCGTCACCCACGCGGGGCAGAGCGCCGCCAGCCCCATCAGCGCAAAGCCGAGAACGACCTGCACCGCCAGCGCCACCGCGCTCACCTTGAAAATCGGCCAGCCCAGGATCTTGCTTTCCAAGCCATCCTTGCGGAACGCGGCATAGAACGTCCACGCTGCCAGCAAGAACATCAGCACGGTGCATCCCGCCGCAATCCACCACGATGCTGTCCGGCCGAACGGAATCAGCACCATCAGCACAAGTGCCACCACCAGAAGAATCCCCCAGATTGTCCATGCGTGCTTGCTCAGTTTCATTGCTTAGTCCTCCCGCTTCTTGCCGCAGTTCGGGCAGAATTTGCTGCTGATGTTCGCCTGTCCGCAGGCGCAGTTCCACGTTTCGGGCTTTTTCGCACCGCAATTCGGGCAGAATTTGCTCGTGATGCCCGTCCGCCCGCACGCGCAGTCCCACACTTCGGGCTTCTTCGCGCCGCATTCCGGGCAAAATTTGCTCGTGATGCCCGCCTTGCCGCAGGTGCACGTCCAGCCCTCGACTGCGGGAGCTTCCGGGGTCAAGGTGCTCTGCATCACCGGCTGAATCGCGTCCTTCGTCATGCCAATGACGCTGCCGACCGCGCCCAGCCCAACGCCTAACTGCATCGCGTCGCTCGCCATGCCGCTGATGCCGCCCGCCGCGCCGCCGTTGCGCATGGCTTCCAGACCCACCTGACGGCTCGTCTCCTGCTGGTAGGTGTAGCCCTTCATGCGCATCTCCTGCGCCTCGGCTTCCGCCTGCATCCGGTAGATGTCTGCCTGCGCCTGACCCGCGATTCGCGCTGCGTCGGCATCACCCTGCGCAGTGATGGTTTTCAGGCGGGCTTCCGTCTGCGCCTCCACCGCCTTGCGCTCGAACGCGGCTTCCGCCTCGGCTTTGCGGATTTCCTCGTCGCGCGTTTTCAGGTACAAATCCGCGTGCTGCTGCTTCATGCGGCGGAAATTCGGGTCATCGTCCGGCGTGACGATGTTGCTGACGTAAAATTCCGGCACTTCCAGCCCGTACGATGCCAGTTCCGCGTTGATGGCGTCGCGCAGACCGCGGCTGATGGTGTCGAGATGCTCGTCCAGCTCCAGGACGGAAATGTGGTTGCTCTTGATGATTTTCGCCAGATTCGCCTTCACCTGCGTCATGATGAGCGTGCGGAAGTACCCCAGCCCGTTCTGGTTAAAGACTTCCTCCTGCTTCAGCCCCGCTGCCGTGCCGACGACGCGGATGAGCAGCCGCCGCGCGTCGCTGACCCGCAGGTTAAACGCGCCCGACGCCCCCAGTTCCACATGGATGCCCGTCACCGGGTCAAACATGCCGACTTTGCTCGGCGTGCCCCACTTGATACCCAGTTGCGTCGTCAGGTTGACGAAGTAGACCTCCGCGCGGAAGGGCGTGCCCTGCGTCGGCAGCTGGTAGATGCTGTTCATCTTGGGGAGCGTGGCGGTTTCCAGCGTGTAGCGTCCCGCCGGAAAGGAATCCAGCGCTTCGCCGTTGCGGAAGAACACGGCTTCCTGACTTTCGTGCACAATCAGCTGCGTTCCCGTGGTGAAATCCGTCAGCGGGTGCTTCCAGACAATCGTCTGATTGTCGCCCTCATAGCGGATGACCGCCGGAATGCCCTCCGCACGCACCTGCGCCTTCTTCACCTCCGCCTGTACGTCGTTCACCGCACCGCAGACGGGGCAGTCCACCTCATCCACCGTGCTGTCCGCGTTCAGCTGGCAGCCGCACCGATGGCAGCGGAACGACACGGCTTCCCCCACCATCAGCGCCGACTGGCACACCGGGCAGCGGGCATCCACCCCGTCGGCCTGATCGAAAACGACCTGATTGCCGCAGGACGGGCACTTGCGGCTGGCTAACCTTTCGGTTTTGACATCAATGATATTGCCGCACGCGCAGCGGACGCGGCGGCTTGCGAACAGACCCGTGCTGGCCTGCACATACTGGTGGCAGACGGGACAGGCGATAACGAATTTACTCATAACGGCAGTTCCTCCTCTATCTCATTCCTCATGCTGGAAATTGCGCATGTGAAAGGAAAACATTCCACTTTGATTATACTGCATGTGTACCCGCTTTGCAAGTGGTTACAGGGGGCTTTGCGACTTTTTATGCCCGGATGCGACAAAAACAAGGCGGCTTCCGGATGGGGAAGTCGCCGTGAAGCAATCAACGTCGTAGATATTCGTTGTTTATAGCACCCCGGCTTTCTCACATATCTGTGCCGTAAATGCCCCCACACCTGTACCAATTGCAGCGGAAATTTCTTCTATTTCTCGTTTGCTGAACCGTTTGCTAAGGATTCTGTCGCCTTCAAATGTTATATCATATTTATTTGTACCATATGGATTCTCACTGCCATTCTCTTGAATCCATTGCTTCTCCAAAGCGAAGTTAATAATCAGTTGCAATGAGTTATCGGAAATGCGCAACATTTGTGCATCGATATACTTATAGTTATCAATTGCCGAGAGCATCGCGTGAAGTTTTTGGTGCATTGTTTCAATTTTGATGCGTTTTCGTGCAGGATAACGTGTTCCATCAAGAATCGTAAAACTGCCATCCTCATTTTTGGTAACTCCCGGAATTTCTTTATACCTTTTCTTAACTTGCCTCACCTTGACACCAGCTTGATTCGCTAATTCTTCAATTGTCATTGCGATTACCTCCATTATAGCTTCTTATTTACTTTGTTTGGCAAGAAAACACATTCGCTTCAACGTTCACCCACAAAGCGGGGCGGACAGAACCGAACTCGAAGTGGACATAGCTGGCTTCGAGAGAGCCGTCGGTGTTCACGCGCGCGACACGCTCCCTATAGTCGCCGGGCGACCGCAGCCACCACCACCCGGCGGCAGTTCCATCCGCAGTCTTGTCGGAAGAATTTGTGTATGCCCCCTGTGCAATCGCATACGGCGTCGGTGCTACGCGCGACTTCGTGTTGCTGCTGTTGAAGTGCGTTATGCCGAAGTACTTGTTCGCTTCCGCGTAACTCAGCAGGAACACCTTATCCTGCGTGTTGCCGCCACTCCTACCCCAATACCCCTGATTACTGCTGTTATCTACGCTCGTCGTCAGAATCGCCGCCTGTTCGGCGCTGCTGAACGCTTTGTTGTAGAATGTGCCGTTCAGCCACGTCCGCAGGGTGCAGGTTTCCCACTTTTCGGTATTGCTGTTGTTGTACCGCTTCGCATCCAGCGCATAGCGGCTAATCAGCAATGCTTTATTCCCATCACGCGCCAGCACAAGCCACTCAATCGGCGTCATATCTTTTCCATCAGCTGTTTGCGGATATTCGCCAAAAGTAACGTAGTTGCCTACTGCAAACATCGCGTCACGTGCTGCTGCTGCCGCTGCCGCTATCATATTAGCATCTTCCATCAGCAGTTTGTCAACATCTTTGTAACCAATAAGCGTCACATAAAGGGCATATGCTTCATCATACCTTGCCGCAGCGTTTAGACTGTTCGCCTGTTGGTACTTCGTTTCCGTAATCTGCGTCGCCGTATCACTGTAATTCCCCAATTTTGCAAATTCAGCAATTGCATCCTCATACTGTCCATTTTCGCGCAACGCCACTGCCTGCTGGTACTTCGTTTCCGTAATCTGCGTCGCCGCGTCACTGTAATTCCCCAGTGCCGTAAACGCAGCAATTGCATCCTCATACTGTCCATTTTCGCGCAGTGCCACTGCCTGCTGGTACTTTATTGCCGTAATTTGCGTCTTCGCGTCGCTATAATCCTCCAGCTCCGCAAATACAGCAATCGCATCCTCGTACTGCCCAGCTTCGCGCAGTGCCACTGCTTGCTGGTACTTTTCCTGCTTAATCTCCTCAATTTGCGTTTCCGCATCACGGTAGCCATTCAACGATGCAAACACAGCAATTGCTTCATCATATTTCCCGAAGGCTCTTAGATTTGTGGCTTGCTGATACCTTGTTTCCGAAAGTTGCTGTGCCGCGTCGCTATACTCCCCCAACTCCGCAAACGCAGCAATCGCATCCTCATACAGCCCATTCTCGCGCAACGCCACCGCCCGCTGGTACTTATTATTCGGAATAACCCGCGTCACCACAAACCAGCCCACTACACACGCAATCAGCACCACCAGCACAAAAGCGACCGTCAATCTTTTATTTTTCCGCTCTTTTGCTTTTCTTTCCTTCTCCTCCGCGTTCCTGCATTCCTCATACCGCTGCTCGGCTTGCTTCCGCAGCTCCTCCACGTCGCGGTAGCCGTTCAGCCCCTCGCGTCCCAGCATCCTAATTGCCTTTTCCCACTTGAAGCTGAAGTTTCCTTTTTCAGCTTCCTGCATTGCCTCCACAGCATCATTGTAGACAATTTCGCGGGCGTTCTCCGCGTCCTGCAAGCACTGCTCTGCCCGCTGCTTTGCATCCTTGTAGCCCGGAATCTGCCCAAACTGCTTCGCGCACGCTTCCAAATCCGCCGCGTCCGTCAAATCGGGCATTCCGATTTTCGCTCTTCTTCTGCTTGCATTTTCGTAAATCGCCTTCTGCCGCGCCTGTTCCGCCAGCGCAAGGCACTGCTGGGCGCGCACTTCTTCTCCCTTGATTTGCCCAAACATCGCCGCCGCGTCTTTCAGCGTGCCTTCACTCACGTCGCGCGGGTCACTGTCCGCCGCCATCTGCGCCAGCGTGTTCCGGATGCTCTGGTAGCCCGCCAAGTGCCACGACGCATTCTCCTCCGCGCTGTAATCGGTGGATTCGCTGCCTTCCGTCAGGCAATTCGCCCGGTAAGCCTTCAGCGCGTCGTCCATCTTCGCACGGCTGCCGCGCCCGACTGCTACCGCACAGGCGCAGTCAATCGCCAATTCGTGGCAGTGCTCCTCCACCCGCGCCCGCACGCTCGCCATATAGCCCTCGTATTTCTGCTTCTGTGCCGCCGACGCAAAGCGAACCGCCTTCTGCCAGTCGCCGCGCATGTCCACGCAGTAATTCAGCGCGCCAAGGTTGCTTTCCTTGCGGCAGCCCGTTTCGGCGCACACCTTGCCCATGTAGGCCTCGGCGCACTCCGGGTCAATGTCCAGCACGCGGTCGTAGTATTCGCGCGCACTCGCGGTGTCGCCGTCCTCCAGGAACAGCGCGGCACGCTTGAGCAGGCTCGTCACGCCCGGCGCATTGGTTTCCACCGTCGCAGTCTCCACGCGCACCACCTGCGGCGCGCTCGTCGGCTGCTGCATCACCTTCTGCACCCCGCGCAGCAAGTCCTGCATGAAGCCGATTTTGCTCATGTCCTGACTTTGCAGCATCGACAGTTCTTCCGGCAGGTCGTACGGATCCATATCCCGATAGCACGGAATCAGCAGCCGCTTGTGGTCATGCTTCATCAGCGACAGATAGCGGCTCCACTCGTTTTTCACCCACACGGCGTTAAAGTACTCCGGACGGCTGCCGATAACGACCATCACCTTCGCGCTGTTTAGCGCCGCGAAGATGTACGGCTCGTACTGCTGCCCAAGCTTGTCCTCCAGCGTGATGCGGCTGAAGAACACCTTCAAGCCCTGCTCGGTCAGCCCATAATAGACATCCTGCGCCCATTGGCTGTCGCGCGTCCGCTGACCGTTCTCGTCCGTCTCCTTGTAGCAGATGAACACGTCATACGGCTTCTCGTTGGCGGAAATCGCCAGAATTCCCTTCTGGATTTCTGCAATCCGCGCCGCTTCCTCCTGATAGATGCGGCGGCTCTCCTCATCCGGCGCGTTCTCCACCGCCGCGAGATAATCCTCGTCCGTCAGAATCGACGCCACCTGCACGCGATGGCACGTTGGGATTCGCTGATGCGTTGCCGGATCTTCAACGTACTCAATGCCGAATCGGCTGATGACCGCGCCCCAGTGCGCCTCGGCATCCGTGTCGTCCTGCTCCAGAATTTTCTCGTACGCCGCAACCGCCTTGTCGAACTCGCACTGCCGCCGGAAGTGATTCGCGCGGTTGTAGCGGTTCAGCTTGTTCTCGTCCTCCGCCTGCGGAATCGTCGACGTGCTGCCGCAGTACTCGCACGTCCCGTACGTCGCGCCCGGAATGAAGTCAATGTCCCCGCCGCACATCTTGCACTTAATAATCATGGTGCGCTCCCTTGCTGATAGCATCGCCTAAAATGGCATAATTCGTTACGTCGTGTGTATTTTACCACACTTACAGACATTCGGCAAGGTGAAATGTCGAATTTTGTGGAGAATGCTCTCGTCGCTTGAAATACAAAAGCTCGCCTTATAATATAAAGAACCCAACCGTACCATCTTCTGTCCTCCCAATCAGCGCAGCCCTGTCAAGCAGAAGATTGCGCATAGTACAAGAAGTCTCAGGCAATAATGTGCATTGATGGCATGCGGCATAGTTAAGCCCATATAACCCCTGTCCATTGATACCCGTTGATGTCATGCAAAGCGGGTCGCCAGAGCACCATTCCGCCTCATCAAGCAAGTCATCAATTATCTTCTCCAAATACTCCGATTTACCCTGCGCAGCAAGACCGCCAAGGCTGCCCTCCACATCAGAAGAAGCTGTGTAAATTAAAATCCCTGCCATATTCTCGCCGCTGGGATATGTTGAATAAATTCTTTCTTTCAGTGATGCCGATTGATAACCGCACATTTTTGCAAGCGAACGAATCAATAAGTGCGAAAAAGTATGAAGCAGCACATACCTTGGCGAAGCATTTTCACAGTGGATTTTGTTTTCTTGAATCCGCTCCATCATTAACTGGTAGATATGCTGGTTTTGCTTTTCCCAATCTGAAACTCTCTCTTCATTTAACCGAATAAAAATTCCCTCACCATGCATATCAATTGCCGGAAGCCATTGTTGCTGCTTTCGTGAAATAATTGGTGCTAAGCAAGGGCTATTCATGTCTCCATCCCAGCCTTGCAAACGTGTAAATCCAACCATTGTCACAATTTCTGTCAGGCAATCAACTGCCGTGACACTATCCAGCAGCATATGATACTTTTTCGGAGGAGAAATTCGTCTGGAACTGAAATCCGCATTTTCATCTTCCGTTTCTTCACAAAGTGCGCGGTATTCTTCCTCATATAGTTCTCTGAGCGACGCAGGATGCGGCTTGTTCTGTTCTGTGCACAGCACGCGGTAAGCATCCAGAATCTGTTTGTTTGAGATTTTCGGAAGATACGGGTGGATTTTTCGTTCTATATAGGATTGCAGCGCTTCATCACTCTTTCCTTCCATCGCATCGAGATGTCGAAATAGAATTTTGTTGACCTGTGTACTCCACGGTGGAATGTTCAGCGCGCTAATATTTACGGGCATATAGACACCAGCGGATGTTCTCATTCGAGCAACAGCATTCTCTGTGCATGGCGAATCAGCGTCGTGTTCCAACCACGGTTGGCGGCCAGCGCATTTATACACGGCTGCTAATGCCCCTGGAACGAACGCTTCTTGCATACTGCGTGTTTTTCCACACAGTTCACAGGATACCATCAGACTGCCCAAGTTTGTTCGCCCATTAATATTGAACAGCTTTAATCGTTCAGGTTCCCCTCCCTGATTTTTTTCACACGCGGCACCTCGGTGAACCCATCGTGAATACGGAAAGTCGTCGATATGACCATGACGGCATGCAACAATAAAACGTGAAGGAACCAATCTATGGTTGCATTCTGGACAGCGCAGTTCTCCTTTCTGCAAGCCAGCAAACTGCTTGTCCTTCCACAGATATGTACATGCTGGACAATACAAAATTTCAGGGAAACGATATGCACGAATGTCACGACTATACGATTTCTCATACGTCATCCATTTTAACTGGTATCGCCGTATCTGTTTCTGCAACCGTTTCAATGGTCTTGATTGGCGTTACCTGCATTTCCGGTTTGCTTGCTGCAGGTGCGTTCATCCTCTCTGGCTCTGCAATCTTTGCACAGTCGCTCTGAGACTTCATTTCGACTTGCTGAATGCTTATTGAATCCTCATGCTGTGCAGGCGTATTCCTTTTTTCATTGGCTTTAAATCTCCGCCTTTTCATCCTCTGCACAGCCGTCCTGATAGCACTTAATTGCATATGACATTTCTGATGACAGCTTTGCCTTAAAGCCTTCCAGCTCCTGTTTTGCAGAGTTTCCTGCCATCTGTTGAACCTGTGCAATGGTATTTTCCGCTTTTTCTTTCGCTGTTTTTAGATTTTGGTTTTCGGATTTAGCCGTCTCAATGACCGATTCAAGATTGATTTTTATCGCAAGCAGCTTTTCAGTACGTTCTTTCAGCTCTGCAATCTGCGCAGCTTGATTTTCAAGCACTGTTTGCTTCTTTTTTAGCTCATATGTTAGTTCCGCAATCTGCTCTGCTTGACTTTGCATTTTCTTCTTTTGCTCAGAAGTCCATGCCAATAGTGCTTCAGCCAATGCAACACCATCGGACAGTTTTCCAGCTTGTCTTTGGTGTGCATTATTTTCTTCAGCCGCAGTAGCAGCTACTTCATCCTGCTTATTCTCACATTCACTGTCCTTGCACATTGTTTTTTCGGAAAATAATGCTCCCGATTCCGAATCTACTGCTGACTGCGGCAGCAATAAATTTTCCTCGCCATTTTGCTCGGTCTTTTCAGTTTCATCGGCAGCATTCTGTTCTTTTTTCAATGATTGATTATTTCCATTCCGTGCAAGGAACTCGGAATACAGATTTTGTGTGCTTTGCTCCTTGTAGTCGCTAAAGATGATACTGTACATTTTGAAAATTTGTTCTTTTCCATTTGGCCACTCATTCATATCAAGCGATAAGAGCTTCTGTGGGCACCTTGCAAATTTCATGCAAAAAGCAAGGCGAAGCTGATTTAGCAATTGACCTGAATGCACTTCAAGAGGTATAATAGAGTTAGTGCCGCATCATGTGTGGTCGCACTGTGTGTGATATACTGGAGGACATGCACCATGATTAACCTTCGCAAGTTAGAAAGCGAGCTGTGGGAATCCGCCGACCTGCTCCGAGCAGAGAGCAAGCTGACCAGTCAGGAATACTGTATGCCCGTGCTGGGCTTGATTTTCCTGCGCTATGCGTATAGCCGCTTCCGCTATGTGGAAGCCGAGATTATGAAAGACCGCCCGGTTCGCAACGGGCGTGTACTGCCGGTGGAATCCATCGACTTCCAGCAGAAAAGCGCTATCTTTCTGCCGGAAGAAGCACGCTATGAATATCTGCTGAACTTGGAAGCGGGTAAAGTCAACATCGGCGAAAAGGTCAACCGCGCCATGACGCTGATAGAAGCAGAAAGCCCTCAGCTGAGCGGCGTGCTGCCCAAGACCTACACGTCTTTCAAGAACGAACTCTTGTGGGAATTGCTGCGCATCTTCAACAACAGCGCCCTGAACGACATTCAGGACGACATCATCGGGCGCATTTATGAGTACTTTCTCAACAAGTTTGCCCCGGCGGTGGCCTCGGATGACGGCGTTTTCTTCACGCCCAAATCGCTGGTGCGCATGATAGTGAACATCATCGAGCCCAAACGCGGTATTGTGCTGGATCCCGCTTGCGGCAGCGGCGGCATGTTCGTTTCCTCTGCGGACTTCACTGAGCAGTACGGCGCGAACGCGAATATGGCCATGACCTTCTACGGTCAAGAGAAGGTGGAATACAATGCCAAGTTGTGCCTGATGAACATGGCAGTACATGGGCTGAATGCGCAAATCGTTTCCGGGGACGATGCGAACAGCTTCTATCACGACCATTTTGGTCTGGAGGGCAAGTGCGACTTTGTGATGGCGAATCCGCCTTTCAATGTGGACAAAGTAAAAAGTGAAAGCACCGCCTCTGCTGGGCGTTTGCCCTTCGGGATGCCGAGCGTGAATCCCAGCAAAGAAGTCAGCAATGCCAACTATCTGTGGATTAGCTACTTTTACAGCTATCTGAATGAGCACGGGCGTGCGGGCTTTGTCATGGCAGCATCCGCCACCGACAGCAACGGGCGCGATCGAGACATTCGCCGTCAGCTGGTGTCCACCGGGGCGGTGGATGTGATGCTGTCCGTTGGTACGAACTTCTTCTATACCAAGAGCCTGCCCTGCACGCTATGGTTCTTCGACAAGGGCAAGAGACTCGACTTGCGCGACAAAGTGCTGTTCATCGACAGCCGCAACTACTACACCGCCGTGGATCGCACGCTGAACGAGTGGAGTCCGTGGCAGATGAAAAACCTGAACGCCATCGTGTGGCTGCATCGGGGCGAAACAGAGAAATACCACGCATTGGTGGCAGGCTACTGCGCCGCGCTTGATATGGCGGCGGATTGCACCTTCGCCCAGCGCGCCGAGCAGCTGCAGCAAGAGATAGCCAGCGTCACCGCAGAATGCAAGGATGCCGTTGCCGCGGCAGCCCGCAAGGACAAGAAGCGCATACAGGCGCAGTATGACGAATCCCTCGCTGCCATACAGGAGAAGCTGACAATTGCGAAGGAAGCGTGCTGGCTAACCGACAAATTCGGAGACGGCGAATACCGTGACATTCCCGGTCTTTGCAAGGCTGCCACGTTGCAGGAAATTGAGGAAAAGAATTGGAGTTTAACCCCCGGCGCGTATGTGGGTGTAGAGGCGCAGCAGGCGGATGATGTGGATTTTGCGGAGCGGATGCGCGAAATCCACGCGGAACTGCTGACGCTGCAACAGCAGAGCGACGCACTGATGGAAACCATCTCGCGGAATTGGGAGGAGATGGGGGTATGAGTTGGACTACTGTAAGAATTGGCGACCATTGCGAAATAACATCAAGCAAACGGATATTTCTTTCTGACTATGTTGATGCAGGTATTCCATTTTGGCGTTCTAAGGAAGTTATCGAGCAAGAAAACGGTCAGTCTATATCCGATCCGCTATTTATTACACATGACAAGTACGAAGAAATAAAGAATCGTTTCGGAGTTCCTAAGCCCGGTGATATGCTCCTTACATCAGTAGGCACAATCGGCATACCTTTTATTGTAAAAAGCACTTCTCCCTTCTACTTCAAAGATGGCAACCTAACATGGTTTCGCAACTTTGCAGTTACCTTATCTTCTCGTTACCTATATTATTGGATAAAGTCAAATACCGGGCATCAAACTCTAAACAACCTAACAATTGGTTCTTCTCAAAAAGCACTAACGATTGAAAACTTGAAAAATGCAAAGATTCCGCTCCCCGACCTCCCCACCCAGCGCCGCATTGCCTCCATCCTTTCCGCTTACGACGACCTAATTGAAAACAACCGCCGCCAAATTAAGCTACTGGAAGAAGCTGCACAACGGCTGTATAGAGAGTGGTTTGTGGAACTGCGCTTTCCGGGGCATGAGGGCGTGAAGGTAGTTGATGGCGTGCCGGAGGGGTGGATGAAAGGCACACTTAACACAATCGCAGAATTTACTGGGAAAAAAGCGAACAAAGCCGAAAGAGAACGATATAAGTGCTATTTACCAATAGATTGTCTGCCAAAAAAGTCTCTTGCTTATATTAACCATGATAATATAAGCAATGCTGAAAGTTCGCTATTGTCTTTTGCGAAATATGACATAATATTTGGCGCAATGCGTCCATATTTCCACAAAGTAGTTATTGCTCAAGAAGAAGGCTTAACCCGTAGCACTTGTTTTGTGATTAATTCAAGAAGCAAGGAATACTGGTCTTATGTCTGCATGTTACTGTTTTCAGAAGAGGCAATAGACTATGCCACCCATGTGTCCGTCGGTACTACTATGCCCTATGTCAGATGGAAAGATTTTGAACACATGCCTGTTCTGATACCTTCTCAAAAAGTAGCCGCACATTTCCACGAAATGCTGCTTCCCATTATTCAAAAAATATCCTGTATTGCTAAACATATTGCATTACTTTCTGAAGCTCGTGACCGACTTCTGCCTAAATTGATGAGCGGAGAAATGGAGGCATCCGAATGAAAAAACTGTGGCAACGCTACAAAGTTGATCTTATCGTTTGCGGATTAGTGACGCTTTCTCTGCAATATGCTGGTAAACTTATCGAAGCTTTACCAAGCGCAGGAAATTCTTTTCTTTCCGCATGGGTTGATAGCATATATAGGCAAGCAGCTCTAACTACGGAGTACAAATTTGCTATCATTGTTGGACTGTTCGGTGTGGGCATTCTCCTCATTTCACTTTTTGCCACTACTTATTCAAACATTAAAGAAATCAAAGACGCAATACATCTTTCAAAACGAATAGAAAAAATAACAAGTGGCAATGATATGGAAAGTTCCAACGACAAACCCAAATTAACGCCAATAGAAGAAAATATCCAGCAAGAGTTAGAAAATCTCAAGCAAGAATCAAAAAAGAACAGTTCTCGCTGCAAACGTAAACTTGTAGTATATCTGATTATAAACATTTATGCCTTGGGTGCATTTTCAACAATACTTCTATATCCTATTATACTTTATGATTCGTTTGTTGCGAATATTCAAGTTATTCATCCGTATATATCTGAAACAGAATATGTGCAAATACAATCTGATTGGCGTCGGATGAAGACTAAAGAAGACTTTGATAAAATCAATGAATATATCACACAAATAAAAGACGAAAACGACTTATGGTAAGTTTGGGGGATGATGAGATGAGCTACTCCTATTCCGAAAACGTCCTTGTTCAAGGTGCCGCCGGCGACCTGCTCCACGACGAGCTGGGCTGGGAGCTGGTTTATGCGCACAACCGTGAAACGTTGGGCGCAAACGGCACGTTGGGGCGCACAGACTACCATCAGGTGCTGCTCACCAAGTACCTGCGTCCGGCTTTGTTCCGCCTGAACAGCTGGATGACGGAGGCTTATGCGGACAGCGTGGTCAAGTCGCTCATGGAAACCTCCTTTTCTGCCACGCCCATGCAGACCAACGAGCAGAAATACCGCCTCATCACTGGCGGCGTTCCCGTCAATTTCCGCCTGCCAAACGGCAACATGGAAACGCGCATGGCACGGCTCATCGACTTCGACAACCCCGCCAATGATCACTTTCTCGCCGTAAAGGAAATGAAGATTGACGGCGCACTGTATCATCGCCGTGCGGACATTATCGGCTTTGTGAACGGCATTCCGCTGCTGTTTGTGGAGTTCAAAAAGCTCGGCGTGGATGTTCGCCAAGCCTATGATACCAACTATCACGATTATCAGCATACCATCCCGCAACTGTTCTGGTTCAATGCTTTTGTGATGCTCTCCAACGGTGTGGAATCCAAAATCGGCACATTGGGCAGCAAATATGAGTATTTTAGCGAGTGGAAACGCCTGAATGAGGGCGAACAGGGTGTTGTCAGTCTGGAAACCATGCTGCGCGGTATCTGCAAAAAGGAAACTTTCCTCGATTTGCTGGAAAACTTCATCATCTATGACCATTCCGACAATCATACTGCCAAAATTCTGGCACGAAATCACCAGTATCTCGGCGTGAATGAAGCCATTGAAGCCTATCGAGATCGCAAGCTGCGCGACGGCAAGTTAGGCGTATTCTGGCACACGCAGGGCAGCGGCAAAAGCTACTCCATGGTGTTTCTGGCGCAGAAAATCCGCCGCAAGTTTTCGGGCAGTCCGACGATCATTGTGCTGACCGACCGGGACGAGCTGAACAAGCAGATTAGCGCTACTTTCGAGAGCTGCGGATGTCTTAACGGCATGAAATCCAGCACGTTTGTCCCGTCCAGCGGTGCGCGGCTCGTTGAGATGCTGAAGGGCAATCCCAGCTATATCTTCACGCTGATTCAGAAATTCAACAATGACCACCCCGACCCCATCACGCCGAATCACGACATCATCATCATGAGCGATGAAGCTCACCGCACGCAGAACGGGCTTTTTGCCGACAACATGATGAAGCTGCTGCCCACCGCCAGCCGCATCGGCTTTACCGGTACGCCGCTGTTCGCCTACGACAACATCACCGAGCGCACCTTCGGCGGCTATATATCGGTGTATGACTTCAAACGGGCGGTCGATGACGGTTCCACGGTTCCCCTCTACTACGAGAATCGCGCCGATCAGCTGGAAATCACCAATCCCAATATTTCCAACGAACTGACCGATTTGCTTGACAGTGAAAACCTTACACCCGACCAGCAGGCAAAAATGGAACGGGAATTAGCGAAGGATATTCACATCATCACCGCCGAAAAGCGGCTGCGCGCCATCGCAAAGGACTTTGTGAAGCACTACACCGACATGTGGGACACAGGCAAGGCGATGTTCGTGTGCATCAACAAAGTGACCTGCGTGCGCATGTACAATTTCGTGCAGGAATACTGGCAAGATGCCATCCGCCAGTTAGATGCGAGCCTGCGCACGGTTTCCCAGCAGGAAGCGCAGGAAATGCAGCGCAAGTTGGCATGGATGAAAGAAACCGAAATGGCGGTTGTCATCAGTCAGGAGCAGAACGAGTGGCAGACCTTCGACAACTGGGGGCTGGACATTCGCCCGCACCGCGCCAAAATGGAAGAGCGCAGGCTGGACAAAGAGTTCAAGGACAGCGAAAATCCCTTCCGCGTGGTATTCGTATGCGCCATGTGGCTCACCGGCTTTGATGTCAAGAGCCTTAGCTGCCTTTATCTGGACAAGCCGCTGAAAGCGCACACGCTGATGCAGGCCATTGCCCGCGCCAATCGCGTCTGCGAGGGCAAAACGAACGGCTTAGTAATTGACTACATCGGCGTTGTGAAAGCGCTTCGGCAGGCACTGGCAGACTACACATCCGGCGGGCGAATTGCGGTTGACCCTACGCCGGATATTAGCCAGCTGTACAGCAAGATTCGTGCAGTTATCGACGAAATCCGACAGCTGATGCTGGCGCATTCGTTTAATTTGGACGCCGCCGTTTGCAGCGACAGCTTTGCACGAATCGAGTCTGTGCAAGATGGTGCGGATGCACTTTCCGGCGATGCAGATACGCGCAAGCGCTTCGGCATCATCGCGCGTGAGCTGTTCCGCATGTTCAAGTATGTCGAACATGGTCAGCTGGACAGCGAGCGCAAGGAGAAGGATGCCATCAGCGCGATTTACGATGTGATGCACGCGCGTGTCCTTCATGCCGACAATTCCACGCTGATGAAGCGCATCAATGATATTGTCAGCGACGCGATTGATGTAAGAATCAACGATGATAACAAGGATAAGACGTTTGACATCAGCAAAATTGATTTTGAACGGCTTCGCGCGGAATTTATGCGGCGGAAACATCAGAATCTGCTTTTGCGGGATTTGCAGCAGCTGATTGAAGGTCGTCTTGCTGAAATGATGGCTCGCAATCCAACAAGAATCGACTACTACGAGCGGTATCAAACCATTATCAGCAACTACAACGCTGAACAGAATCGTGCTGCCATCGAAAAGTCCTTCACCGATTTGCTGGCACTGGCCAATGAACTGGACATCGAAACGGAGCGTTATATCCGTGAGGGCTTCGACAACGAAGAGCAGCTTGCGCTTTTTGATTTGCTGAAAAAGGACACGCTGTCCAAGGAGGAAATCAAGATGCTGAAAGCCTCTGCGAAAGAGCTGCTAAGCACCATTCGTAAAGCTATCGCCAATATGAACAACTGGCGCGAAAAGGAAACTACCCGCGCTGAAATGGCAAAAATCATCCGCGACACGCTGTGGCACAGTCTCCCCACAAGCTATACGGACGCGGATATGACCAACTGCCGTCAGAAAATCTACACTTTTGTTGTAGAACGTTCCCCTATGATAGCGGGTGCATGGGCATAATACTATTTCCAGATAAGAATGCGCCAAGATGCGCGGCGAATTTTTCGTTCTGGCTAACGGGAACGAAATGCA
>OIZQ01000246.1_pt1 | contig 32509 bp, 34 predicted proteins | sample 1588491 | NCBI WGS metagenome assembly OIZQ01 (sample SAMN03283262) | human gut metagenome | biome: human-associated habitat; material: feces | host: Homo sapiens | place: USA | collected 2013
AGCAGAAGGGCTACGACCCGCTGGCCTACCGCTTCTTCTGCCTGCAGAGCCACTATCGCAAGGGCTTGCTGTTCAGTTGGGAGAATCTGGACAACGCTACCGTGGCCTTCAACAAGCTGCTGGCCAAAATCGCCGCGCTGAAGGACGAGGGCAATGTGGATCAGGCGGTATTTGACGAGTATAAGGCCAAGTTCATGAAGGCCATGGACAACGACCTGAACACCTCCATGGGCGTCACCGTGCTGTACGACGTGCTGAAGGCCAAGACCAACGACAAGACCAAGCTGGCCCTGCTGGACAGCTTTGACACCGTGCTGGGCCTGAAGCTGCTGGAAAAGGCGGCGGAGCTGCGCGTCAAGCAGGCGGCAGCCGCTCCCGCGGCAGACGGCTTCACCGTCATCAGCGAGTCCGGCGAGGAGGACGCCGCCGTGGAGCAGCTGATCCGCGCCCGTGCCGACGCCAAAAAGGCCAAGAACTTCGCCGAGGCTGACCGCATCCGCGACGAGCTGAAGGCCCAGGGCATCGAGGTCACCGACGTACCCGGCGGCGCCAAGTGGAAGCGCATTTGATAATAAGCAAAAAAGAAAGCCCTATGGGGCTTTCTTTTTTTATGAACGGTCATACCGTGCGATCATGTCGTTGGTGCGGCCGCGATCCGGCTCGTATTTGTTGCAGGGCTTCTCGGTGGCGGTGACGCTGTAACCGTTGCGGGAGCACTTGAAGTGGGTCACGTAGCAGGACGTGTAGCTGTCGCCCAGCTCGCAGTAGCGGCAGGAGCCGCACAGACCGTAATAGGTTTTGGCGGACATAGCGGGACTCCTTAACTCTGGGGACGAAGGCCCTTTTTGGCAACATCCTCTGACAAAGCATTATATGCATAATCGAGAACAGCGTCAGCAAGCTGGGGATTGGCCGGTGTCCCAATACCTTTCCGCAGCATGACCCCATAGATATTTGCCGCGCATGCAAATATTAATTGTTCCAAGACGCTTGTATCGGAGATAGTCGCAACATATTCTTTATCAGAGAAAACAGAGTTAAAAACAGAAATAATCTCATTTATAGCACTGTCACCTACGGCGTCAACCATACAAACAACCTTCAATAGCTTTGCCGCGTTTATTAATTCTGGGGTATTGGGAGGATCTATCCTTTTCAGCGTCTCAAGAGCCGCAGCCGCCTGTTCATTCATGTATTGCAGGCAAGCTACGCCGAGAAACCCCTTATCAAGCAATTTCCATAGCAAATCGGAGTTTTCTTCAAAATCCGGGTCATCGGGGTCTTTCATAGCGCCAAGTGCGTGCAAAATTGTTTTCTGCCAAAAGCCGAAAGTCTCTTGACCAAGTGCCCCATTGCTCATATATGTTTCGGCAATCAGAGCGCATATGGCTGATGCCTTTGCTGCGGCGTATGCACTATCCTTTTGGGCTGCCATATCAAACCAGTTTAAGGCATCCTTACAGGCATTGAGTGTTCGTCCTTCGAGACATTGTTCTCCCAGCGATATCATAGCATCAATATCGCCATTGTTTGCCGCGGCTTGCAGTTCTTCCAGTGTCATGCTATTTTCCTCCCATATATCATTTTTCACCCGGATTTTCCCGGAGGGGCTTGCGCCCCTCCGGGGACGGGCGAAAAACAAAAACGCTGTGCAGGACATAGCCTACACAGCGTAAGAAGAGACAGTCTTCCTGATGCAACACATGCACGTGGGAAAAACGACAAAACCGCCCCTTGCGTTAAGGGGCAAAATGTCGTATAATATCCCATGCGGTGCGACCGTAAGGTCATTGTGTAGGTGGCGCTAACACCTGCTCAGGTATGTGGGTGCGCCAACACCCACATACCGCCGCATTTTTGTTTTTCAACCAAATTATAGCAAGTCTCATGACACTTTGCAAGGACTTTTGCGGAAAATGTCAAAATTTCACGTTGTCCCGCCATACGCGGTGGAGCAGCGAACCATGCATAGAATCGTAAAAACAAAGGAGTCGGTAAGTCCGACTCCTTTGTTTTTCGCGTATCAACAAATCCTTACTGCTCCGCGCCGCCGTTATTCGCGGCCGCTCCGGTATTCTGGACGGGCTTGCCGCAATAGGGGCAGAACTTGGTGTAGGCAGGCAGCTCCTTTCCGCAGTCGCTGCACTTCACGGTCTGGGACAGCTTACTGCCGCAGGTGGGGCAGAAAACGGCGTTGCGGTCACTGCACACAGCGCCGCAGGAGGGGCACTTGCGTGCCTGCGCGGCGGCAGGCTTGACCGCAGCGGCTGCCGCTGCCTTTCCGGCCTCGCTGACCGTTGTGCCGGCGCTCTGCAGCTTTTGATCCGCAGAGGCAAACGCCGCGTCAGGCGCCTTTTTCAGCAGCAGGATACCCAGCACCGCCAGGATCAGATTGATGATGGGCGCGCCCTTCAGGAAGAAAACGGAGGTGATCCAGCCGTCGCTCTCGGAGCTGACGATGGCGTTTCCGATGACCACAACCAGGATCACCAGAACGGACAGCACAGCGGGGATCACAAAGCCCGCCATTTTCACCGGCGTATCCTTCTTCTTGTAAGCCTGATAGAGACTGCGGCCGGTCAAGACAACAGCAACAAGGGACAGCACCAGCAAAATGTAGATGATGATGGAGATCAGCGTATACAGGAAATTAGAATCGCTGCCGGCATAATTTGCCAGCGTGCTCATCAGCTTTCCCACGCGCCACAGGGACGCGCTGCCGCTGGCCAGATATACATCCATCCCAAGCCATGCGGGGAACAGCAGGTCGATCGCAATGATCAGTTCAAAAATCGCCGCAGCAAGCAGCTTTGTGGTGGAATGCGTTTGTTTCATAATGACTCCTCTCTTCACGCAAAATTTTCACTTCGCCGTGTCTTGTAAAATTATAGCAATCTTTATCACGATTTGCAAGGAATTTCGCAAGAATATTGACGTTCAACCGAAATGAGAAAAGGCGCTCTCCTTGAAGAGCGCCCTCTCCCATAATACAGTAAGAAGATGATCACATGGTTTCGCCGTTCTGTTTGCCGTACAGCTTCTTCTGCAGCCAATCCTTGCCGTCCACATAGCGGGACACGATGAAGGACACCACATAGTCGCCGGCGGCATTGACCATGGTGGCAGGGGGATCCACCAGATTGCCGATGGCCAGTGCGATGGGATAGGCGATAGCCAGCTGGTCGGGGAAGAAGATGGTGCAGACCACCAGCTCACCGGTGCCGCCGCCGCCGGGGATGCCGCTCATGGCAACGGAGGAGAACACCGCCACAATGATAGCCAGAATGGCCTTATCGGTGGAGAAGTCCATGCCGAACACGCTGAACAGGAAGGCCACCTTGATAATGGCGGACATGGCGGAGCCGTCCATATGCATGGTAGCGCCCATGGGCAGTACGATATCGGTCACGTCCTTGCTGATGCCGGTCTCCTCCGCTACCTCCATGTTGGTGGGGATGGTGGCCACGCTGGAGCAGGTGCCGAAGGACACCGCCGCCGGACGGAACAGCTTGGAGAACATGATCTTCGCGCCGCCCTTGCCGCCGCCGAAGCGGGCATAAATGGGGAAGAAGATGAACATATAGGCAAAGCTCATGACGTAATAGATCACCAGCGTGCGGCTGTAGTCGCGGATCAGCTCGGGGCCGTAGGTGGCCACCAGATTGGCAAAGAAGCCGAAGAAGCCGATGGGCGCGTAGTAGGTGATGAGCTTCACGGTCTTCATGATGCAGTTGGTGATATCCTCCAGGAACTGGGCGGTCTTGGTCTCCGGGCCGCCGTTCATCTGCACGCCAAAGCCGAACAGGACGGCCGCCACGATCAGGGGCAGGATAGCCCGGCGGCTCAGCAGCTCGGTAAAGTCAGGCTTGGTAAAGAAGTTGACGATCATATCGCCGAAGCCCAGCGCCTCGCCGACTTCGCCCTCCACGATGGTATAGCTGCCGTCCACCAGCGGGAAGATGCGGCAGACGATGTACATCAGCACACCGGCAATGGCGGCGGTGACAAGGAAGGTGGCAACGGTCACGCCCATGATCTTACCGGCCCGCTTGACGCTCTTCATATTGGCAATGGCGGAGCTGATGGAGCAGAACACCATCGGCACCACCACGCAGAACATCATGTTGATAAACACGGTGCCCAGGAATTCGATTTTCTTACCGAAGGATGGCGCAAAAGCGCCCACAAGGCAGCCGGCAATAATGCCGGTCAGCATACACAGGATAAACCAGTAGTTTTTCAGAAATTTCTTCATGTCGATCCTCCTCGATCTCTCACACGATGGTTACTGCTACCATTATATAAGCATTTTTTCAAATGTAAATCGGAAATATTGCCTTTACATATTGCAAATCTTGCTATCTCTCGGAGGGCGAACGATCAAACTGCTTCTTATAGGCCCGTGAAAAGGTGGAGTACTCCTGATAGCCGCACCGCAGCGCCGCCTCACCGGAGGGTATGCCCTGCTCCAGAAGCTGCTGGGCCAGCAGCAGCCGCTTTTCCGTCACGTAGCCGTGGATGGTGTAGCCCGTTTCGTCCCGGAACCGCCGCATCATGTGGTACTTGCTGATGTAGAACCGGGCCGCCAGCTCATCGATGGTCAGTCCCTCCGTCAGATGGGCGTTCAGGTATTGCAGCAGCGCCACCACCTTGCTGTCTCCCGCAGCGGCGCTGACGGTATCACCCGCCAGTGAAATGCGGTTCACCTCCACCATCAGCTGGGTGAACAGCGCCCTTTGCAGCAGCGCCGCGCCGAACCCCGCCTCCTGCTGGGACTGCTCCAGCAGGCCGAACAGCTCCCTCACACGGTCGCTGCCGCCGGAGTGGTACACGTAGCGGAAATCCCGCTGGGCCTGCCGGAAGCAGGTCTCCAGATCGTCGCCGCCCCGTGACTGCTCCTGCAAAAACTCCGGCGAGATGTACAGGATAGCCCGCTCGTAGAAATCCCCCTGCTCCACAATGGGCCGGTGGATACTGCCCCGGCCCACCAGCACGTAATCCCCCGGCTGCAGGGCATACCCCTCGCCCTCGATGGCGTAGCCTGCCCGCCCCGCCAGCAGAATGATGATCTTATGAAAGGTGTGGTAATGATAGGCGATCTCCTGATGCGATCCGTCGGCCAGATGAAACAGCCGGAACGGCTCGTTGAGATAGCCGCGCTTTTCATATTGTAACGGTTCCATTGCTTTGTCCTCCGCCGCATGTTTTGCCATTATATTAGCACGCAGCAGGCAAAATGTGCAACCCTCTGTTTTTCCAGTTTCTTTCCAGTTACGGTATATGCGTATATTTATTCGTTTATGCATTTTTCGTTTTGTCGAAATCGCTGTCATTTTGTAAATTTCCCTCGTCTGAAACGGGCATTCCCACCAAAAACGTGGGATTTTATGAAAAAATATTCAAAAAGCAGTTGACTTATATGCATTCCGGGTGTATAGTATCCACTGTCAACAGGAGTTGACGGCAAAGTAACTTTTCTCCGACTTCGGAATCAGGAAGGCCGGAGCGGAGCAAACACAGTTTATTGAAAGGAAATGAAAAAGATGAAAAAGTTTCTCGCATTGATGCTGGCCATGCTGATGGCGCTGAGCCTGGTGGCCTGCGGCGGCGGCGGTGATAACGCTGCTGATGACAACAACGCAAACGACGGCGACGACGCCGCCATGACCAAGCTGGTGCTGGGCACCAGCGCTGACTACGCTCCCTTTGAGTTTATGTATCCCGACGAGAGTGGCGAGATGGTTTACGGCGGCATCGACGTGTCCGTGGCCCAGTACATCGCTGACGAGATGGGCGTGGAGCTGCAGGTGGAGAACATGGGCTTCGATTACCTGCTGACCTCTCTGGATAAGGGCGACTTCGATATCGTGCTGGCCGCTATGGAGGCCACTCCCGACCGTCTGGAAAACGCCGACTTCTCCGATCCCTACTACACTGACGTTCCTCCCGCCATTCTGGTAAAGGCCGACAAGGCTGACCAGTACAAGACGCTGGCCGACTTCAACGGCAAGTCCATCGGCGCTCAGACCGCCACCACCAAGCTGGATATGGTCAATGAGATGGAAGGCGTCAACCCCGTGGCGCTGCAGTCCGTGCTGGATCTGGTGAACGAGCTGGTGTATGACAAGGTGGACGCCATTCTGGTGGACGGCGGCGTGGCCAAGCAGTATGCGGAAGCCAACCCCGATCTGGTCATCGCCGATGCTTCCGCTGAGCTGGGCGAGCCTGCTCCCTACTGCGTCGCCGTGCAGAAGGGCGACCCCAAGGGCCTGCTGCCTGCCATCAACGCCGCCATCGCCAAGATGAACGAGGCCAACATGCTGGAGACCTTCATCGCCGACGCTGACAGCCTGGCTGACGTGGCCGTGGAAGTTTCCGCCAACTGAAGCGAACTGACTAAACTACCTACCTTACCTACCTGACGCGAGGTGCAAAGCCGCGAAAACACGGCTTTGCACTTTCGCGCACTATGAAAGGAGACTGACGCCATGTGGTGGAGCAGCCTGTTTGAAAACATGCGCCCGTCCGATTTTTTCAATTTTTCCTTCTTCCCCAAGTACGGCACCGCCTTTGTCCGCGGCATCGAATATACGCTGCTGCTGGCGGTGGTTTCCGTGCTGCTGGCGGTGGTTCCCGCCCTGCTGCTGGCGCTGATGCGCCTGAGCAAGAATAAGCCCATCAAGTGGCTGGCGGGCGCGTATATCGCAGTGTTCCGCTCTACCCCTATGCTGGTGCAGCTGTCCATTATCTATTACGGCCTGTTCTACGCCATTTCCCTGCCCCGTATCACGCTGTTCGGCTTTGTGGATATCAGCCGGTTCATCCCAGGCGTGGTAGCGCTGGCGCTGAACAGCTCCGCCTACGTGGCCGAGATCTTCCGCGCCGGTATTCTGGCGGTGGACAAGGGCCAGACCGAGGCCGCCCGTTCGCTGGGTCTCAGCTCGTGGCAGTCCATGCGTCTGGTGGTGCTGCCTCAGGCCATCAAGAACGTACTGCCCGCACTGGCCAACGAGATCGTTACCATGGTGAAGGAATCCTCCATCTGCTCTGTGCTGGGCATGGCGGAGATGATGTTCGCCGCCAAGACCATTGCTGGTTCCACCGGTATTTCCCTGGCGCCCTATACGATGGCGGCGCTGGTGTATTTCTGCATCAACTACCCGGCCTCCAAGGCAATCGAGGCCATTGAAAGGAGAATGCGTCGTGGCGACAAGCAATAACGTTCTGATCTCGGTACAAAATCTGGTAAAGGAATACAATCATGGTGCCGTTCACGCGCTGAACGATTGTAATCTGGAGATCCGCAAGGGCGAGGTGGTGGCCATCATCGGCCCCTCCGGCAGCGGCAAATCCACGCTGCTGCGAAGCCTGAATCTGCTGGAGCAGCCCACCTCCGGCGCCATCTATTTTGACGGCGTGGATCTGGCGGACAAGTCCGTGGATATTAACCTCCACCGCCAGAAGATGGGCATGGTGTTCCAGCATTTCAACCTGTTCCCTCACAAGACGGTGCTGCAAAACATCACCATGGCCCCTGTTACGCTGAAGAAAAAGACGGCGGAGGAAGCCAAGGCGCAGGCCACCGCTCTGCTGGAGCGTATCGGTCTGGCCGACAAGGCGGACGAGTATCCCAACATGCTCTCCGGCGGCCAGAAGCAGCGTATCGCCATCGTTCGCGCGCTGGCCATGGATCCGGAGGTCATGCTGTTTGACGAGCCCACCTCCGCCCTTGACCCCGAAATGGTGGGTGAGGTGCTGGATCTTATGCGTGATCTGGCCAAGGACGGCATGACCATGGCCGTTGTCACTCACGAAATGGGCTTCGCCCGTGAGGTGGCTGACCGCGTGGTGTTCATGGCGGACGGCAAGATCCTGGAGGAGGGCGCTCCCAGCGAGCTGTTTGACCACCCCAAGGATCCCCGTTTGCAGGATTTCTTGTCTAAAGTTTTATAATTCACTGGCGAAAAGTCTTGCGACTTTTCTGCCAATCAGGCTTGCGGCCTGACTGCGCGCCTTTGGCCCTGGCAGGCCGAAAAGTATTTTTCGCCACGTACACGCCGCGGTGAAAAATAATCAAAACGATTCACGCCTGCGGGCGTGAACTCTGCGAGGCGAAAAACAAGCGCTCCGACTTTTGTCGGAGCGCTTGTTTTTCTATAATAGGATATCAGCTTTTTCCGTGTATCTCCCGGCCGCATTTGGGGCAGGTAATGACGATCTTCCCCTTCCCTACCGGCACGCGGCACACGGTCTTGCAGTTGGGGCAGGTGAAGTACTTGTGCTCCTTGTCCATCCGCTGCTGCCGTCCGCTGTTGAACCGGCGCTTGATGGGCCACCAGACCTTCTGCAAAAAGGCGGCGTTCTCCGCCCGGCGCTTTTCCAGATTCCGGGAGAACACCCGGAACAGCGCCCACAGCACCAGCACCGTGGTGATCATGCCGACCACGCCGGACACGGCAGTATTCTTCGTCAGCATGCTGATCACGTCCAGCAGGATGGCCACCCAGATAATGCACAGGCCCAGTTGATCGGCGCCGTTGCGGCCATACATAAACCGGCTCAACGCGTTGCGCAGACGCTGAAAGAAACTCATAACTCCGCCTCGATTTCCTTGAGTATACTAACACAGCAAATTATTTTAACGGAAAAAGCCTAAAAGGTAAAGAGCGCATCAGAAAAATTAACAAATTGGACAAAAATTTGTGTCGTTCCGCCGGGACAGAGGGAACTCTTTGTTGCAATCCCCAGGGGTTATTGCTATAATAAATAAGTTAACACAATGGGGGTCGGCGGGATATGCCCCACCGACCCCCTATCTGAAAAGCGGCGCGCGTCCACAGGACGGAAAACGCTGCGCGGAAAAGAGGCGGCGTTCGTGCCGCTTACTGTATCATATGCCGCACCCACAGCAGCGGTGCGGCGAAAGGAGCGCCACCATGATCAAGATCGCACCCTCTATCCTGTCGGCGGACTTCGCCAATCTGCAGCGGGACATTGAACGCATTTCCACCGCCGATTACGTCCACGTGGACGTGATGGACGGCCTGTTCGTGCCCAATATCTCCATCGGTATCCCGGTGGTCAAGTCCATCCGCCCCACCACCTCCCTGCCGCTGGACGTTCACCTGATGATCGACCGGCCCGTGCGGTACGTGGAGCAGTTCTGCGACGCGGGCGGCGATATCATCACCTGCCACGTGGAGGCGGACACCGAGGAAAACATCCACGAGGCACTGCGCCGCATCCACGCCAAGGGCAAAAAGGCCGGCGTGGTGGTCAAGCCCAAGACGCCCGCCAGCGCCGTGCTGCCTTTTATCAGCGAGTGCGACTTGATCCTGGTGATGACGGTGGAACCGGGCTTCGGCGGCCAGAAATTCATGGCCGACATGATGCCCAAGGTGCAGGCCATCCGGGGCTATATCGACGCCATGAACCCAACCTGTGAGCTGGAGGTGGACGGCGGCGTGGACGCCAACACCTGCCACCAGTGCATCCACGCCGGCGCCAACGTGCTGGTGGCCGGCAGCGCCGTGTACAAGGCGGAGGATATCCCTGCCCGCATCAAAGAACTGAGAGGTTAACACCCATGGAATACTTTCCCGCGCCCCTTGAAAAGCTGGTGGAGCAGTTCGCCCGTCTGCCGGGCATCGGCGGAAAATCCGCCCAGCGTCTGGCCTTCCACGTGCTGAACCTGCCCATGGAGGAGGCGGAAAGCTTCGCCAACGCCATTATCGAGGCCAAGCGGGGCGTGACATTGTGCCCCGTGTGCCGTAATCTGACGGCGGGCGGTCTGTGCAGCGTGTGCGCCGATTCCAAGCGGGACGAGACGGTCATCTGCGTGGTGGCCGACCCCCGTGACGTGCTGGCTATCGAGCGCAGCCGGGAGTTCAACGGCCACTACCACGTGCTCCACGGCGTGCTGTCCCCCATGAACCACGTGGGGCCGGACGATCTTCAGATCAAGTCCCTGCTGGATCGGGTGGCAAAGGGCGGTGTCAGCGAGGTTATCATGGCCACCAACCCCGACACCGAGGGCGAGGCCACGGCGCTGTACATCGCCCGACTGCTGAAGCCCTTCGGCGTGCGGGTGACGCGCCTTGCCTACGGCATCCCCGTGGGCGGCCATCTGGAGTTTGCCGACGACGCCACGCTGATGCGGGCGCTGGAAGGGCGGCGTGAGCTATGAAGCGGCTGATCTGTCTGCTGCTCTGCGGCCTGACGCTCCTGTCCCTCACCGGCTGCGGCGCACCGAAAACCGAAACGCTGGACATTTTCGCCATGGACACCTATATGTCGCTGGTAGCCATCGGCGACGGCGCGTCCGATGTATTGCAGGCGTGCTCCAACGAGATCAACGCGCTGGAGCAGCGGCTGAGCCGCACCATCGAAACCAGCAGCGTAGCCCAATTGAACGCCAATGGCAGCGCCCAGCTGGACGATGACACGGCGGCATTGCTTCAGGCGGCGCTGCAATACAGCGCCGAGACCGGCGGTACCTTCGACGTGACCATCGCCCCGCTGGTAGAGCTGTGGGGCATCACCGGCGACGCTCCCCGCGTCCCCGCCCAGTCGGAGATCGACGCGCTGCTGCCGCTGGTGGGCTCTGAGCATGTCCATCTGGAGGGCACTGCCGCCGCGCTGGATGAGGGCTGCGCCATCGATCTGGGCGGCATCGCCAAGGGCTACGCCTCCGACAAGGCGGCGGAGCTGTTTGCTGGAAGCGGCATTTCCGGCGGCTTTGTGAGCCTGGGCGGCAACGTGTACGTCCACGGCGTAACAGCCGAGGGCCAGCCCTGGAACGTGGCCATCCAGGATCCGCGGAATACGGAAGCTTACGCCTGTACCCTGCGCCTGTCGGACGCCTTTGTGGTGACTTCCGGCGGCTATCAGCGCTTTTTCACCGGGCCGGACGGCACGGTGTACCAGCATATCATCGACCCCGCCACCGGCTATCCTGTCCAGAGCGACCTGCTGAGCGTGTCCATTGTGACCCGCCGCGATAACGGCGGCACCGGCACCATGGCCGACGCCTACTCCACCGCTCTGTACGTGATGGGCGAGACTGCCGCCGTGGACTTCTGGCGGCAGCACAGCGCCGCCTTCGACATGGTGCTGGTGACGGCAGATGGCCGCCTGCTGTACACGCCCGGCCTTGCGGACTGCTTCAACAAGACGGAGGGAAGCGGCTATGACGACCAATGCCTCACGGCCTGAACTGAAATTCAACCGCTATGACGCTGTCGTGGCGGCTATCGTGGCGCTGCTGGCGGTGGCGGTAGCGCTGTGGTTCTACCTGCCCAAGACCCAGAGCGGCGAGTTGACCGTGGTGATCTCCACCGGCGGCGAGGAGACGGAGCGTGTCAAGCTGAACAGCTTCACAGAGACCACCGTCACCCACAACGGCTATACGCTGCGCATCACCGCCGACGGCAGCGGCGTGCGGGTAACGGACAGCGACTGTCCCACCCAGGACTGCGTACACACCGGAACCATCACCCGCGCGGGGCAGTCCATCGTCTGCCTGCCCGCACAGGTGGTCGTCCATCTGGAGGGTGCGGCTTCCGCCGACGCCCCTGACGTGATCGTGGGGTGACGGCGATGAAATGGACGACGAAAAATCTCGCCCTGTGCGCCGTGCTGACGGCGCTGGCGCTGGGGCTGAGCACCCTGGAAAGCCTGTTTCCCGTATCGCTGGTGGTGCCGCTGCCGGGCGTGAAGCTGGGCCTTGCCAACATCGTGACGGTGTTCGCCCTGTATGAGCTTGGTGCGGCTCCGGCGCTGGTGATCCTGCTGGCCCGGTGCGGTCTGGGCAGTCTGTTTGCCGGCAACGCGTCGGCACTGCTGTTCTCCCTGCTGGGTGGGCTGACTGCCATGCTGGTGATGATCGGCCTGAAGCGCTGCCGCCGTCTCAGCATCTACGGCGTGTCCATCGGCGGCGCGGCGGCCCACAACGTAGGCCAGATGGCGGCGGCTGTCATTACGCTGGGCAACACCATGGTACTGGGCTATCTGCCGTTTCTGCTGGCGGTGTCGCTGGTAACGGGAACGCTGACAGGCTTCGTGTCGGCGCTTCTCTTCCGGGCCATGGCTCATGTAAAACTCTCGAAGTAGCGTAAGGGCGGGGCTCTGCCCCGCCCGTCAAAAACTCCCCATCAGGAGGCATCAGAATGGATCAAAAAGATAAGATCATTTTGCAGCAGCTGGACGTGATCCGCTCCATGACGGAAAACGGCATGAAGCGGATGAACAGTGATTTCTGGGGCGCACCTGCCGCACCTCAGGCCCCTGCCGCGCCCAAAGCGCCCACGCCGGAAGCGGGCGGCAAAAAAGCCGCCGTTTCCACCGGCCAGAAGGAGGCGGAGCCCAAGGAGGAGCTGCCGCCGCCGGAAAAAATGGAGGATCTGCTGAAGGAGCTGGACAGCTACATCGGCCTTGACGTGGTGAAGGACGAGGTGCGCAGCCTCATCAACATGGTGCAGGTCTACAAGCTGCGCCGGGAGCACGACCTCCCCACCACCGACATGTCCCTCCACATGGTGTTCACCGGCAATCCCGGCACCGGCAAGACCATGATGGCCCGCATGATGGCCCGCATCTACCGCTCGCTGGGCATTCTCAGCAAGGGTCAGCTGGTGGAGGTGGACCGCAGCGGACTGGTGGCGGGCTACGTGGGCCAGACGGCCATCAAGACCCAGAAGGCCATCGAAAAGGCCATGGGCGGCGTGCTGTTCATTGACGAGGCCTACGCCCTCAACGGCAAGTCGGAGAACGACTTCGGTCAGGAGGCCATCGACACGGTGCTGAAGGCCATGGAGGATCACCGGGACGATCTGGTGGTGATCGTGGCGGGCTACACCGACCTGATGGAGAAGTTCATCCACTCCAACCCCGGTCTGGAGAGCCGCTTCAACCGCTTTCTGCTGTTCCCCGACTACACCACCGACGAAATGATGGCTATTTTCAAGATGCGCTGCGGCAAGGGCTACGTGCTGACCGCCGAAGTCGAGCCGCTGGTACGGGACTACATCGCCGAGGAGAGCGCCGCCGGAGACAGCTTCGGCAATGCCCGCGGCGTGCGGAATATTTTTGAGCATATTCTGGTGGCTCAAAACAACCGCCTTGCTAAAATGGAAAACGTCACCCGCGACGACCTGATGGCTCTGACGGCGGACGACGTGCTCCACGCACGGGGCAAGCTCGACGAAGCATGACGATCGTTTATCAGGACGAGCGGATTGTGGTGGCGGTAAAGCCCAACGGCGTGCTGTCCACCGACGAGCCGGGCGGCATGCCCTCGCTTCTGCGGCAGACGCTGGGCACTGACTGTATCCGCACCGTTCACCGTCTGGACGCCCAGACCGGCGGGCTGATGGTCTTTGCCCGCAGCCGTAAGGCAGCGGCGCTGCTGTCGGAGCAGGTGCGGGAGCGGCAGTTCAGCAAGGGCTATCTGGCGGTGGTGCATGGCGTACCCCAACCGCCCGCTGGGCAACTGCGGGATCTTCTGGGGCGGGACAGCGTCCGCCGCGTCACCTTTGTGGCGGACACACCCTCGGCGGAAACGCGGGAAGCCCTGCTGGATTATGAGACGCTGGACAGCAGCGGAAGTCTGTCGCTGGTGCAGGTGCATCTCCACACCGGACGCACCCACCAGATCCGGGTGCAGTTTGCCTCTCGCGGCATGCCCCTGTGGGGCGACCGGAAGTACGGTCTCCCGAAGGAGGATGCTTCCCCGCTGGCCCTGTGGGCCTGTCAGCTGAGCTTCACCCATCCCCAAACCGGCAAGGAGATGGCCTTTACCTCCTTGCCGCCGGAAATAGAGCCGTGGACGCAGTTCGCACGCATAAAGCACATATGACGAAACGGCGGGGTGTGGTCACCCCGCCGTACGCACTGTGCATCGAACTTTTTGTAGGGCGGGGCCAATGTGCCCCGCCGCACAATGAACGCAGTGGGTACAGTAAACATTTGTAGGGGGGCGGACGACCCTGTCCGCCCCTACGATCAAAATACATTTTTACAGGGCAGACAGAGTCGTCCGCCCCTACATAAAAGGATGGCCGCCGGCATTCGCCGATGACCATCCTTTTCTTACTTAAAATACACCCACACCGCCAGCGCGATCTGCGCCAGCAGGATCAGGGGGATGCCCCACGCAAAGTACCAGTGCTTCGTCTTGTGGCGGAATACCAGCATTCCCAGCAGCGCGCCCACGCTGCCGCCCAGCAGCGGCAGCAGGAACAGCGTCTTTTCCGGTACGCGCCACGCACCGCGTCTGGCCTTGGCCTTATCCACCCCGTACACCGTAAAGGTCACAAGGTTTACCGCCGCCAGATACCACAGCAGATACGTTATGACAGGCTGCACAGCTCACAGGCAGTCTTGGCCGCCAGACGGGCGTTGTTGTACACCAGCTGGATGTTGGCGTCCAGACTGCTGCCGCCGGTGATATCCTTGATCTTGGCCAGCAGGAACGGCGTGGTAGCCTTGCCGTGGATGCCCTGCTCCTTGGCTTCCTTCACCGCCTCGTCAATGGCGGTGTTGATGACGTCGGCGTCCATGGAGTACTCCTCGGGGATGGGGTTGGTCACCAGCATGCCGGTCTTGAGCCCCATCTCGCGCTGGGCGTGGAAGGCGGCGGCCAGCTGAGCGGGGGTATCCAGACGGTAATCCACGCCGAAGCCGGACTTGCGGGTATAGAAGGCGGGCAGCTCCTCGGTGCCGTAGCCGATGACGGGCACGCCCTTGGTCTCCAGATATTCCAGCGTCAGGCCCAGATCCAGAATGGACTTGGCGCCGGCGCACACCACCATCACAGGGGTCTGAGCCAGCTCCTCCAGATCGGCGGAGATATCCATGGTGGTCTCAGCGCCGCGGTGCACGCCGCCGATGCCGCCGGTGGCAAACACGGAGATACCCGCCATGTGGGCGATCATCATGGTGGTGGTCACGGTGGTGGCGCCGTCACGCCCCAGTGACACCAGCACCGGCAGGTCACGGCGGCTGGCCTTGGCCACGCCTGCGCCGGTCTTGCCCAGATAGTCGATCTCCTCGGGGGTCAGACCGGCCTTCATGCGGCCGCCGATAACGGCGATGGTGGCGGGCACCGCGCCGTTTTCCCGGATGATCTTCTCCACGTTCAGGGCCGTCTCCACGTTCTGGGGATAGGGCATACCGTGGCTGATGATGGTGCTCTCCAGCGCCACCACGGGCTTACCGTTGGCAAGAGCCTCCTGTACCTCAGGGGCAATATCCAGATAGCGATTCATATCACATGTCCTCCTTATTGAGTATATAGTTGATGTTCTCCCAGCTCATGCCGGGGTGAATGGTTTCCTCGGATGTGCAGGCCAGCGCGCCTGCACCGATGGCAAGACGTGCGCACTCCTCCAGCGTGCGGCCCTGTGTGATGCAGGCCGCCAGCGCCGCCGCCATGGCGTCGCCGCCGCCGGTGGCGTTGGCCACCGTTACCTTGGGACAGGGGATGCGAGCCGTCTCGCCTGCTGCGTTCTTGGCAAACAGACCGTCGCCGCCCATGGAGATGTACACCTGCTGCAAACCGGTGGACAGCAGCTTGTCCGCTGCCCGCTCCACATCTGCCGCGCTTTCGATCTTCACGCCGCTGAGAAGCTCCGCCTCCATGCGGTTGGGCTTCAGGGCCGTCAGCTTGCCCAGCACCGGCTCCAGCCGCCGCGCCTTGATGGTGGACACCGGGTCGGCCAGAATGGGCGCCGTGCAGTGCTGGCACAGCCATTGCAGCGATTCCTCCGGCAGATTCGTCTCCACCACCACCAGACCGGCCCGGTTGATGAACTCCAGCCGCTGGCGCAAGAAGTCCGGCGTAATGTGGTCGTAGATGGCCATGTCGTTGACGGCCAGCGCCATATCGCCGTCGCTTCCGGCAATGAACAGGTACGTACCGGTGCGGCCGCCGGGGATCACGGCGCTGTGGCTCAGGTCAAGGCCGATGGCGGCGGCATTGTCCCGCACGCTCTGGGCGAAGCTGTCCTGCCCCAGTACCGTCACCATGGACACCTGCTGTCCCAGCAGGCACAGGTTGTGGGCGATGTTGCGGCCCACGCCGCCCAGCGAGGTGGTCACCTTGCCGGGGTTGGAATCCCGCGGCACCAACGGATCATGGGACACCGCGCCGATGTCCATGTTCACGCCGCCCACCACCACGATGTAGGGCGCGGTGCGCAGCAGATAGCCCCGCCCGGCGATGTAGCCCTTCTTCATCAGGTTGGAGATATGCACCGCCGCGCTGGAACGGGTGATGCCCGCCTTTTCCGCCAGCTCCTGCTGGGAGATCATGGGGTCCTGCCGGATCCACTCCAATATCTGTCGTTCCCGCTGGGTCACGGTCTCACCTCCATAAGCAAATTCTAATTTTTAATCATGTGCTTATCATACACAACTTCTACTCATTTGTCAAGCCCCCATAAAGGGCTTTTTCGGTACAAAAAAGCCCTTTATGGGGGCAAATACAGCCTTGTAAAAGCCCCGGCAATGGTATATAATAATTAGCATTGCAAAATCTCACAGAAAAAGGTGAAAATGATATGGAACGTATGAAAATCGCAGCAGTCTTTGCCGATCAGGAAGCGCTGAGCGGCAAGGAAGTCACCGTGTGCGGCTGGGCGCGCACCATCCGCGACATGAAGACCTTCGGCTTTATCGAGCTGAACGACGGCTCCTGCTTCAAGAACCTGCAGGTGGTCATGTCCGCCGAGGAGCTGGCCAATTACAAGGAGATCGCCGCCCAGAACGTGGGCGCGGCGCTGATCGTTCACGGCACGGTAGTGCTGACCCCCGACGCCAAGCAGCCGCTGGAGCTGAAGGCCCACACCATCGAGGTGGAGGGCAAGTCCACCCCCGACTATCCCCTGCAGAAGAAGCGCCACAGCGTGGAATTCCTGCGCACCATTCAGCATCTGCGTCCCCGCACCAACCTGTTCTCCGCCACCTTCCGTGTCCGCTCCGTGGCGGCCATGGCGGTGCACGAGTTCTTCCAGGGCAACGGCTTCGTCTATGTCCAGACCCCCATCATCACCGGCTCTGACTGCGAGGGCGCCGGCGAGATGTTCCAGGTGACGACGCTGGATCTGAACAATGTGCCCAAAACCGAGGACGGTCAGGTGGATTACAGCCAGGACTTCTTCGGCAAAAAGACCAGCCTGACCGTTTCCGGCCAGCTGAACGCCGAGAACTTCGCCATGGCCTTCGGCGATGTGTACACCTTCGGCCCCACCTTCCGGGCCGAGAACTCCAACACCCAGCGCCACGCCGCCGAGTTCTGGATGATCGAGCCGGAGATGGCTTTCTGCGATCTGGCAGGCGACATGGACGTGGCCGAGGCCATGATCAAATTCATCATCCGCCGGGTGCTGGAGCGCTGCCCTCAGGAGATCGACTTCTTCAACAGCTTCGTGGACAAGGGGCTGAAGGAACGTCTGGAGCATGTGGCCTCCTCCGATTTCGGCCGCATCAGCTACACCGACGCGGTGGAGATCCTGAAGCAGCACAACGACAAGTTCGACTATAAGGTAGATTGGGGCACCGATCTGCAGACCGAGCACGAGCGCTATCTCACCGAGCAGGTGTTCAAGCGCCCCGTGTTCGTCACCGACTATCCCAAGGAGATCAAGGCCTTCTACATGCGCCTGAACGACGACGGCAAGACCGTGGCCGCGGCAGACTGTCTGGTGCCCGGCATCGGCGAGATCATCGGCGGCAGCCAGCGCGAGGAGCGGTTGGACATTCTGGAGAGCCGCATCAAGGAGCTGGGCATGAACCCGGAGGATTACTGGTGGTACTGCGACCTGCGCCGCTACGGCTCCTGCCGTCACGCCGGCTTCGGTCTGGGCTTCGAGCGCATGGTGATGTACCTGACGGGTGTCAGCAACATCCGCGACGTGGAGCTGCATCCCCGCACAGTGGGAAACGCGGAGTTTTAATGTAACTGGCGCAAAATCTTCGATTTTCGTTAAGCGCAAGCCCAAAGCCTCCCCTGTATAAGGGGAGGTGTCGCGGCGTTAGCCGTGACGGAGGGGTTGTCAGATAATGGACAATCCCCCAGTTAGCCTTACGGCTGACAGCCCCCTTTACACAAGGGGGCCATTGTCCGCAATATACTTGCTGCTTTTCGGGGTATACTAACCCCATCTTTACAAAAGAAAGGAGCATCGTTATGGCTCTGTTTCATGCAAATGAGGACAATTTCAAGGAGCTGGTGCTGGACAGCACGGAGCCGGTACTGGTGGACTTCTGGGCCACCTGGTGCGGCCCCTGCCAGATGCTGGCCCCGGCGCTGGAGGAGCTTTCCCAGCAGGTGAAAGTGGTCAAGGTGGACGTGGATGAAAATCCCCAGTTGGCCATGGCCTTTCAGGTTTCCAGTATCCCCACCGTCGTCTCCTTCCGGGACGGCAAGGCGCTGAAAAAATCCGTGGGCGTCGTCCCCGGAGAAAAGCTGCTGGAATTGCTGAAATAAACGTGATAAAAGCACGCGATACGAGTGTATCGCGTGCTTTTATCGTTGACAGATGCTTTCCCATCGTGTACAATAAGCAAAAATCGACCGACGAAGGAGGGTCATTATGAACATTGCATTACTGGGCTTCGGCGTGGTGGGCAGCGGCGTATACGAGTGGTGCCGCGACCGTGAGGATCTCCACGTCCGCTGCGTTCTCGTCCGCTCGGAAAAGCCCCAGATCGCGGATATCGCCACCCATGATTTTGAGGATATCCTCCACGACGACAGCATCGACATTGTGGCGGAGGTGATGGGCGGTCTGCACCCCGCCTACGAGTACGTCACCGCCGCATTGAAGGCGGGCAAGCACGTGGTCACCGCCAACAAAGCGCTGATTGCCGCCTACTATCAGGAGCTGACGGAGCTGGCAAAGGCACAGGGCAAGGCGCTGCTGTGCACGGCAGCGGTAGGCGGCGGCATTCCGTGGCTGGTGAATCTGGCCCGGTGCAAGAAGCTGGACACCATCTGCCGGGTGGGCGGCATCATGAACGGCACCAGCAATTTCATCATGGACGCCATGCACAAGTCCCCTGTTTCCTTCCCCGCCATTCTCAAGCAGGCGCAGGAGCTGGGCTATGCCGAGGCCGATCCCAGCGCCGACATTGACGGCGACGATATCCGCCGCAAGCTGGTGATCTCTGCCAACATCGCCTTCGACGCGCTGCTGCGGGAGGAGGACATTCCCATGTTCGGCATCCGCACCGTCACCGACGGCGATATCAAGACCTTCCAGAGCCGGGGCTTCGCCTGCAAGCTGCTGGCGGAAGCAGCGCAGGCGGAAAACGGCGTGTGCGCCTACATCGAGCCAACGCTGGTGGACGCCAAGGCGCTGGAGGCCGCCGTGCCCGCCAACTTCAACCTCATCACCTACGAGGGCGAGAACATCGGCCGCCAGAGCTTTTACGGGCAGGGCGCAGGTCAGATGGCCACTGCTGCCAACGTGATGCAGGACTGTCTGTCCATTCTGGAGGGTCGTCTGGGATTCTATGCCCAGCAGGCCGTGCCCACGGCGCTGGACGGCAGCGGCGAGGCGCACCCCTACTACGTCCGCACCAGCGCACCCGACGCATGGCTGAAGGAGCACACCGCCGACGTATGGGACGGCGGCGTCGTCACCGGCGCGGTAAATGCCTACGAGATGCTCTCCTGGGCCAAAAAGCAGCTGGCAGCCGATCCCGCCTGCTTCATCGCCGGTATCCGGTAAGAAACTATTTTTCATCAAAAGAGAACCGTATCGCCATGCGATACGGTTCTCTTTTCAGCTTTCCATGTTCTTTCCCAAAAATGCCGCTACCGTCTGGGCCAGCTTGTACTCCGTCTCTCCGGCGGCGCGGTCGTCGCTGGTGAGGAACAGCACCAGACCCAGCACGTCGCCCTCGCACAGGATGGGCGCGGCTACCGCCGCCGTAAAGCCCGCCAGGCCCTCGCAGGCAGCCACCTGCTCCTCGCTGCTGTCCCACAGCCACACCTGCCGATCCTCCATGATCCGCTCCAGCGGCTCAGAGATGGTCTTGCCCAGCAGCTCCCGCTTGCCTACGCCCGCCACGGCGATGATGGCGTCACGATCCGTGACGGCGGCGGTGAACTCGGTGCTGTGGCTGAGGGTATCGCAGAACTGGGCGGCAAAATCCTCCAGCCCGCCCAACAGGGAATACTTCTTGAAAATGACCTCGCCATCCTTGGTGGTGTAGATCTCCAACGGGTCGCCTTCCCGGATACGCATGGTGCGGCGGATCTCCTTGGGGATCACCACGCGGCCCAGATCGTCGATGCGCCGGACGATACCGGTTGCTTTCATATATAAATTTCCTCCAGTCAAAGCAGATTTTTCATTGGTAGTATCTGCTGCAGCGGGCGTTCTATGCACAGGCAGTTTTTTCCACAATACAGCAGACTTTGCTTTATAATGTTAGTGCCGGGAGCGCACAGCCAATTTGGGTCGGGAAAAACAGCCAATTTACCCAGACGCGTTCCGTGCGGGTTCCATTTTGTCAAAAAGAGGGTGCAGTGTTTGCACCAGAAAGAACAAAATCGCATATAAAAGGGATATGAAGCGCCAATTGTCAGAAGAAACAAAAAAGAGACGCCTGTTTTGAGAAAACAAACAAAAATCGAAAGCAAAACAAAAAATAGATTGACAATTTCGAAACTCTTTCGTATCATATGTTCAAGGCAAAAGAAACCAAATCAAAGCAAAAAACGAATGTGCGTCGAAGGAGGGATCCATATGTTGCAGACTGCTGTAGTAGGTGTAGGTTTTATCGGGGCAGAACATATTGAAGCGATACGGCGAACGAATCTTGCAACCGTCGCCGCTATTGTAGGACGCTCTCCAGAGCAAACGGAGCAAAAAGCAAAGGCACTGGGTATCCCCGCATTCTATACTGATTATGATGCCGTTTTACAGGATCCAAGCATACAGGTAATTCACATCTGCACACCCAACCATCTGCACTACGCCATGGCAAGGAAGGCATTATTCGCCGGAAAACACGTCGTGTGTGAAAAGCCAATGACCATGACCCGCGCCGAGGCGGAGGAATTACTGGCACTTGCCAGAGAGCGTGGCTTGGTTCACGCCATACACTTCAACATCCGCTACTATCCGCTGATCCGCCAAGCAAAGGAAATGATCGCCCGCGGGCAGATTGGTCGAATCTATTCTGTTACCGGTTCCTATTTGCAGGACTGGCTGATCAAGGATACGGATTACAGCTGGCGCCTGGAGTCTGCACAAAGCGGCGCCACCCGGGCAGTGGGCGACATCGGAACTCATTGGATGGATCTTATCGAGTATGTCACCAGCGACCGTATTACGGAGGTCAACGCCGACTTGGCAACATTTCTTCCCGTGCGGAAGAAGCCCAAAAAAAGCGTAGAAACCTGGTCCGGAAAGATTCTGAAAAATGAAGACTATGATCCCGTTTCTATTGATACAGAAGATTACGCCTCTGTTCTCTTTCATAGCGCAGGCGGTATTCGGGGCGTTTATACCGTAAATCAAATGGCTGCCGGTCATAAAAATCGGGTGTTTTTTGAGGTCGATGGCGAAAAGGCCTCTCTTAGCTGGAATTCCGAGGTGCCAAATGAATTGCAGGTCGGTTATCGGGATAAAGGAAATGAGGTGTTGATCCGCGACCCCTCTTTGGCCTACCCCTCTGCCGCAAGCATCATGACGCTGCCCGGCGGACATAACGAGGGCTTTGCTGACACCTCCAAGCAGCTTTTTAAAGAGGTATACGAATATATTCTACAGGGAGATCTCTCTGTGGCCGCTCCGTTTCCCACTTTTGAAAATGGACTGTATGAAGCTAAACTCTGCGATGCCATTGTAAAGAGTTGTGCCAGTCGCAGCTGGATAGCCGTTGATGTCCCCGACGCGAAAAATAACTGCTAAAAGGAGTGCAACAGAAATGGACAAATTGAACTTGGCACAAGTGAAAGTGCTTCTCTGCGCAGCGGCAGAGCTAATCAAGGACAAGCAGCAGGAACTGACAGACATTGACGGAAAATATGGCGATGGTGACCACGGCATTACCATGGGGAAGATTTCAGACGCTATTCTGCATGGCTGTCAAACCGGAAAGCAGGAGACTGTCAGCGCCTTGTGTGATGATCTTGGCATGGATATGTTCTGTGTCAGCGGCGGCTCCGCCAGTTCCCTCTGGGGTACCCTGTTTCAGGGCTTTTCCGAAGCTGGCGCTGCCGAAGTGATGGATGCTCCAACCCTAAAAGCATTTCTGTTGGCAGGCCTCCGCGGTATGCAGGATGTCTCCACCGCACGGGTGGGAGATAAAACCATGATGGACGCCTTGATCCCCGCTGTAGAGGCGGCAGTAAGCGCAGGCAACGATATTGGCAGCATCCTTCAGGCCGCCTCCGATGCTGCCTCAGCGGGCATGGAGAATAGCAAGCGCTTTGCCTCTCGCTTTGGACGAGCAAAATCCTATGGTGAGCAAACTATCGGGACACCGGACGCCGGCGCCGCCAGCACCGCGTTTTTCTTCAACGGCCTGCTGCAGGGTTACCAGTCCCTTCAGCCATAAAATACATTAGAAGAGAAAGGATTGTTCAACATGGTCATGAAAAAATTCATTAACGACCCCGCAAACCTGACGGATGAGCTGTTGGAAGGATTGGCTCTTGCCAACGCCGATCTTATTGAACTGCAGCCCAATCATCTGGTGGTCAACAAAAAGCTGGGCAGTGCAGATCGGGTTACGGTAGTCTCCATGGGTGGTTCCGGCCACGAACCATGCTGCGCCGGCTTTACCGGCGAAGGAATGCTGGACATTGCCGTTATTGGTGATATCTTTGCCGCTCCCGGCGCTCAGCCCTGTTTTGAGGCATTACAGAAGGCACAGCGCGGAAAAGGTGTTTTGTACATCGTCCTAAACCACGCAGGTGACATGCTGGCCGGCAACATGGCAATGAAGTTGGCCGGGAAGAAAGGACTCAGTGTTCGCAAGGTCGTAACACAGGAGGATATTTCCAGCGAACCTCGCGCCAATGCGGATAATCGCCGCGGTCTTGTAGGCTGTGTGGCAGTTTACAAGATTGCCGGCGCTGCCGCCGCCGCCGGAAAGAGTCTGGACGAAGTGGCAGACATTGCCCAATATACAGCGGATAATATGGCGACGTTGGCAGTGGCCATGCGGGGCGCCACTCACCCGGTTACCGGCGCGGTGCTGGCAGAACTGCCGGACGACGAGATGGAGATCGGCATGGGCCAGCACGGTGAAGAGGGCGGCGGTCGCTGCAAAATCAAAACCGCAGACGAGACAGCGGATATCATGGTCGATGCGCTGGTCAAGGATCTGGAACTTCAGCGGGGCGAGAGAGTTTTGCTGCTGATCAATGGTTCCGGCGCCACCACACTGATGGAGCAGCTTCTGGTTTACCGTCGCTGTGTAAAGCATCTGGCAGATCTGGGGATTGAAGTCGCCGCCAACTATGTGGGCGAGCTGCTGACCACCCAAGAGCAGGCCGGCTTCCAGATGTCCATGGTGCGCATGAATGACCAGCTTCTTGAATATTGGAATGCGCCGTGCAATACGGCTTATTTTAAAAAATAAAAAGAGGAGGATACCGACATGACCAACAAAGAGTTAGAAGAATTTAACAAGCATCGGAAAATCTGGCAGATCTGCGCCGTCACCAACGACTTGGAGCGAACTATGCAGCAGTGGGTAGACAAGCTGAAGATCGGCCCATGGAAAGTCCGTAGCTTCAACAGCGAAAACATGGACTACGAGTATGTGGGAGATCGCATGCTGGACAAGGAAAAAGAGCCTTGGGAATTTCGCATCGGCATCACTATGGTGGGTGACTTCGAGATCGAGATCATCCAGCCTGTAAAGGGTCCCACCATCTTTCAGGATTGGCTGGATCGCCACGGCGAGGGTATTCATCATTTTAAAGAGAAGATTGCCGATGAGAAAGAGCTGCAAAAAACCGTGGAGGAGTGGACTGCCAACGGTGTACCCGCTCTGGAGGGAGGCAAGTTCTTCAGCGACATCCACCACTATATGGATGCCGAAAAGTACATCGGTTGCATTTACGAATTGGGAAATTGCCCCTTTATTGAAGTACCTGAGGGTATGACCCGCATCTTCCCTTATGAGGACGAAGCCTGATTAGGGTATCCGGAAAAAGACAAATTTCAACCAGCAGAATCGTATAAAAAAATTATGAGGAGAACAGAGATGAAAAGAGCAATTGCACTGATCCTGAGCCTGATCATGGCGCTTTCTCTGGTGGCCTGCGGTACCCCCGCCGCCCCGGATAACGCCAACACTTCCAATAGTGAAGAAAACAATGACCCCTATACCATTGCCGTAGTCGTAAAGATTACCGGCATTGCCTGGTACGAGCGCATGCAGGTGGGTATTGACAAGTTCAATGCCGATACCGGCAACGACGCCTATATCACCGGCGCTTCCACCGCCGACGCTGCAGAACAGGTGGCTGTTATTGAGGATCTCATCGCTCAGGGGGTTGACGCTCTCGTGGTGATCCCCAACTCCGCCGAGGCCGTGGAGTCCGTTCTGGCAAAGGCCAGAGAGCAGGGCATCGTTGTCATTTGCCACGAGGGTTCCGATGTTCAGAATGCCGACTACGATCTGGAAGCCTTCAACAACACGGCTTATGGTGAGTTCTTGATGGAAACCCTGGCTGGCCTGATGGGCGCAAAGGGCACCTTTACCAACTATGTGGGATATCTGACCTCCACCTCCCACAACGAGTGGACCGATGCCGAGGCTGCGCTGCAGGCTGAAAAGTATCCCGATATGACTTTGGTCTCCCCCAAGAACGAAACCAGTGAGGATTCTGATACCGCTTATACCAAGACCAAGGAACTGCTCAAGGCCTATCCCAATTTGACCGGTTTTCTGGGTTCTGCTATGGCGGACGTCCCCGGTGTTGCCCGCGCGGTGGAAGAGGCCGGTCTGGAAGACAGCACCTATGTGGTCGGCACCTGCCTGGTCTCTACTGCCGAGCAGTTTTTGGAGAATGGCTCCATCGATGTCATCACCTTCTGGGATCCTGCTGATGCCGGCTATGCTCTCTGTGAGCTGGCCACAAAAGTTCTTAACGGCGAGACCATTTCCGGCGGCGTTTCTCTTACCCCCAACGGCTATCAGAACCTGACCCTGAACGGCAAGGTTCTGGAGGGTTCCGCCTGGATCTCCGTCACTAAGGATAATATGGGTGACTACAACTTCTAATTTTCCCAAGCCCATATCGCGCACACCGTTTATGCTGATCCGCCGCCTGTAACTTTGGCCGGGCGGCGGATCAGTTGGCAAAAAACGGCTTCAAACACAGCGCAGAACTGACAATAGGATGTTGCTTATGGAAAAAGAACTGATTAAACTGACCGGCATTTACAAGAGCTTCGCCGGCGTGCAAGCGCTGCAAAACGTGGATTTCACCATCCGCGAGGGCGAGGTTCGGTGTCTGGCAGGGGAAAACGGAAGCGGAAAATCCACACTGATCAAGGTTATCGCAGGATTTTATGAGCCAGACAGTGGCTCTATTGAGATCAACGGAAAAACATTTGAAAAGCTTACCCCCAAACAAGCCATTCGGGAGGGCGTCCAAATCATCTATCAGGACTTTGCCGTTTTCCCCAACCTCACGGTGGCAGAGAATATCGCCATTACATCAGAATATAACGAAGGAAAAGCTCTTATCAACTGGAAATCAATGCGTGCCCGCGCAAGCGGGATCATGCAGGAGCTTGGCATTGATTTGGATCCCGATGCGATCCTCGGGCGGCTTTCCGTGGCAGACAAGCAGTTAGTTGCCATTTGCCGTGCGCTGGTGCAGCAGGCCAAACTTCTTATCATGGATGAGCCCACCACCGCTCTCACGAAAAAGGAGGTTTCCTCCTTATTCCGTCTGGTTCTAAAACTCCGGGAAAAAGGCATTGCTATCCTTTTTGTGAGCCACAAGCTGGAAGAGGTCTTTGAAATTGCGGAAACCATTACCATTCTTCGGAACGGTAAGTTGGTAACCGAAGGGGCCATGCGGGATTTTGACGCAGATAAATTCGTGTATTATATGACCGGGCGCACACTGGAAAAGGGGTGCTTTGCCGGTACGGAAGAACTGGGCGACGAGCTGCTGTGCGCTGATCGCCTTTCTGCAAAAACACTTTTCGAGGAAGTGAGTTTTAAGCTCTATTCCGGCGAGGTGTTGGGTATCACAGGTCTGCTGGGTTCCGGTCGCTCCGAACTGGCCAAGGCACTGTTCGGCATGGTTCCCCTCAGCGGCGGTGAGATTCGCATCGCCGGTCAGCCGGTGCGCCTGTGCACGGTGCGGGATGCCATCCGAAGCGGCATCTCCTATGTGCCGGAAGATCGTCTAACCGAGGGACTCTTTCTCCCTCACAGCATTAGCCGCAACATTGCAGTAGGCGCGTTTCATAAGTTTTTCAACCGCGCAGGCTTCTTGCGGCAGAAAAAGCTGGATGAGACCGTGCGGCATTGGATCGATGAGCTGAAGATCGTGACTCCCTCCGGTGAGTTGCCCGCACAAGCGCTTTCCGGCGGCAACCAGCAGAAAGTTGTTATCGCCAAATGGCTGGAAAATGATCCGAAGATATTGATTCTCAACAGCCCTACCGTTGGCGTAGATATTGGCTCCAAGGCGGATATCCATGCTTGTGCCAGAAAATTGGCCAGACAGGGTATGGGGGTTATCATTATCTCGGACGATATTTCTGAGATAATGCAAAACTGCAGCCGTGTTTTGGTGATGAAAAAGGGCCGCATTGTCTCGGAGCATAAAGTATCACAGCTGACAGAAGCCGAGCTTTCCCAGCAGCTTCGAGAGGATTGAGGGGCAGGAGTACGACTATGAAAAACATTCTGAAAAGGAATCGGCAGGAACTGATCCTTCTGCTGATTATTCTGGCCGTCGGCGGTATCATCGGGGGCATTAATCCGGTTTTCTTCTCCACCCCGAACCTGTTGGATATTCTAAGCAACATGGTGATTGACGGCATCTTTGCTTTTGCCGTGATGCTGGGCATTATCATCGGCGGTATTGATGTATCCTTCCCCGCCATTGCCGTCTCCTCCATGTATATTACAACGCGAGTGGCAGTGGGTGCGGATTATCAGGGCCCGTTGGTGTTGCTCTTTCTCATGTCTGTAGGGATTGGCCTTTTATTAGGTCTGTTTAATGGCCTGCTTATCACCACTTTCAAGCTTCCCGCGTTCATTGTTACGTTGGGCACCTCCAACCTCTTTTACGGCCTGCTGATTTCCATTGCAGGAGGTGCACAAGTCAACCGGTTGGCGACTCCCATGGAGGCATTCAGCAAGCTGGCGTTGTTTAAGGTCAGTTCTGAAAGCGGAACCTCCGCTGTGCCGGTCATTCTCTTATTCATGCTTCTGGTCATGGCAATTACTGCCTTTATTCTGCGCCGTACCATGCTGGGAAGAATGATCTACGCCATTGGCGGTGATCGGGTCTCCGCTGAAAAGGTAGGCTTTCCGGTAAAAAAGGTTACCATTTTTGTTTACGGCTATATCGGCGCAGCAGCGGGACTGGCCGGTCTCTGCCATACCATTCAGGTTCGGGCCTGCTATCCCACCGACTTGATGGGCGGAGAGATGCTTATTATCGCTGCTGTCGTTCTGGGCGGCACTACCATCAGCGGTGGCCGCGGCACGGTGTTCGGAACATTCCTGGGGCTGTTTCTGATTACCATGATCAAGAGCAGTTTGATTTTGATTGGCGTCCCGTCTGTCTGGCAGACCTTTGTGGTCGGTATGATGATCGTCATCGGTACCGCCGTTTCGGCTTATCAGGTACTCCGCGATAAACGGCGTCTGGCTCCCGTTATGGATCCGGAGCCCGAGGTGCAGAAAGGAGGGATCTCATGAAAATCTCTCAGGAGATCACGGCGCTTTTCCGCAAGCAGATTCAGCGTAATGGCAGCCTTCTTCGGCTGCTGGCTACCGGTCTTGTAGTATTGGTGATCATGCTGGTTCTTACAGGGCCTTCCAGGTTTCTCTCTGCCAAAAGCATCAGCGCCATGATGCTGCAAATGCCTGAGCTGGGTATTCTGACACTGGCCGTCACCTTTGCTCTGTTTCTTGGCGGCATCGATTTGTCTGTTGTCAGCACCGCCAATCTTAGTGGTATCATCGCTGCCATGCTGGCTGTGCAGCTCAGCAAGAATGGAATGGACAGCGTTGGTGTCGTGCTTCTCAGCTATGCGGCGGCTCTGGCAGTAGGTTGTGTCTGTGGTCTGCTCAACGGTATCGTCATCAGCCGTACCGGGGTGCCCGCCATGCTGGCCACGCTGGGCACTATGGAGGTCTATAAAGGCATCGGCCTGATTCTGACAGATGGCTCTGCCGTAACCGGGTTGCCCTCTGCCTACGGCTTTTTGGGATCCGCCTCTCTGGGCAGCATCCCGCTTATCATGATTATCTTCGTCCTAGCCATTATTGTGGCCGCTGTCACTATGCGCCGTCGGCGCTTCGGCTTAGAGGTCTACCTGCTGGGCACCAACGAAAAGGCTGCCGAATTCAGCGGGATTGATCATGTCAAGGTTACGATAAAAGCTTTCGTCTGCAGCGGTATGCTGGCTGCGGCGGCCGGTATCATCATCTCCTCCCGCGTGATGACCGCCAAAGCGGACTATGGCTCTTCCTATATCCTGCAATGTTTGCTGGTGGCTATTTTGGGCGGCATCAGCCCCTTCGGCGGTTTCGGAAATGTGGCTGGCATCCTGATTGCGATCGTAACATTGCAAATGCTCTCCAGCGGTTTCAATATGCTGCGCTTCAGCAGCTATCAAAAGCTGGCTGTCTGGGGCGCGATTCTGATTCTGGTGATGGTGATGAACTATCTTCTGGAGAAAATGCGGGAGCGTAGAAATATTAAAAAGAACCTGCGGAAAACGCAGTGTCAAAATTGAAAGGAGACTTAAACTATGGCTGACATGGATACCAAGGAAAGAACCGGCGCAATCAACCCCGAAAAGGATTTTCACCTGGATATTGCCCCCGGCAAGACTAACTTCCATGTAAAGGGAATGGACAACGTGGACTGGGGCATGAAGGATCGTCTCTCCCGCATTTTCAATCCCAAGAGCGGAAACACGCTGATGCTGGCCTTTGACCATGGCTACATCTCCGGTGCCTCCTCTGGACTGGAGCGGCTTGACATCCTGATTCCCCACCTGGCAGAGGACATCGATGTCTTTATGGCCACCCGCGGTGCTCTGCGCACCTGCGTCCCCCCCATGTTCAACAAGGCGGTGGCACTTCGCTGCACCGCTGGCAGCACTGTACTTTCCGATGATGTGACCAGTGAGCTTATTGGCGTGGACATCGACGACGCCATCCGCATGAACGCCTCCTGTATGGCCGTTCAGACCTTCATGGGCACACCGGACGAAAAGAGCTCCATTGCGAATCTGGTAAACACCATTAATGCCGGCAATCGCTATGGCATTCCCACGCTGGGCGTTGTGGCTGTCGGAAAACAAATGGCCCGCAATCCCCAGTTCTTCTCGCTGGCCACTCGCGTTATCGCCGAGCTGGGCGCTCAATTGGTTAAGTGCTATTACTGCGAGGATTTCGAAAAGATCACCGCAGGATGTCCGGTTCCTATCGTCGTTGCCGGTGGCAAGAAGCTGCCCATCCCCGAGGCACTGAGCATGGCATATCACGCTATCAGTGAGGGCGCTCACGGCATGGATATGGGACGTAACATTTTCCAGGCAGAAGATCCCAAGGCCATGGCACAGGCCGTTGCCAAGATCGTACACGAAGGCTTTACGGATAAGGAAGCCTATGAGTTCTACCGGGATACCGCCTGTGTAAAGTAACCTTCACAATGCGCCGGCAAAAGGTCGACGGCACTGCCGGACCTTTTGCCGGTACATTCGTCTCACAATCTGCATAAACAGATTGCACACAATACAGACATTTGATATATTATATATTTATAGGGATCGGGCATATCGGTAAGCTGTTCTTCACAGCAAATAGACCGACAAATATAAAACACGGAAGAGAGAAAGTAAATGGTTGTTTCAAAACGAGCGGCCGACAGGCGAGATGACATTTTAGCCCTGATTCGGGACAGAAATCGTGTCTACGTCACCGAGCTCAGTGAAAAATTTCAAGTTTCCGAGGTTACGATCCGCAAGGATCTGCAGGAATTGGAGCAGCGCGGCGTGGCAAAGCGGGTACACGGCGGCGCTATCAATATCTATAACACCGGCATTGAACCAACATTGAAGGAATTGGAGCAGACCAACACTGATCTTAAGCTTGCTATTGCGGCCAAAGCGTTTGAATACATCAGTGATCAGGATGTGCTGTTTCTGGATGCCTCTACCACTACGCGCTGTCTGATTCCACTTATTTGTAAGCATCCGGAAAAAAAGCTTACGATCATCACTTCTTCTATCCTGACAGCGGCAGACCTTTCCGCCTGCGAACACGTCTCCCTTATTATGCTGGGGGGCAATGTGCGCAGCAGTCTTTGCTGTGTAGACGGTATCTATACCACCTCATTCATCCGTGAATTCCACGTAGATAAGGTCTTTTTCGGTGCCAACGGCTTTGACGTCACGGAGGGCATCACCATTACAAACATAAGTGCCAGCCTTGTCAAACGTGCTATGATTGAAAATGCCGTTCAGGTCTTTTTGCTGGCCGATTCAAGCAAATACAACTGTGTTACCCTCAGTCGTGTCTGTCCCATCAGCCGGATCGATTTTCTGGTAACAGATGATCGGCTAACAGCAGACGATGTGGTTGCCATCGAGCAGCAGGGTGTTGAAGTTATCATCGCCAGCGCAAACACATGACGCGTCAACGTATCGACCTCTCTCCCTCCGGGAGCAGACCTTGTAAAACTACCCACAGAGGATCCGGAACAGATTGCCTGAGAGCGGTCTTCCGACAGCGCTCCGGGCTATTTTCTGCATCAGGGAGCGTCTTCTGTTGCAGCGACCTTGGTAAGCCACGGCGTTATTGCCGTCAGCCGCAAGGGCTGTATGCACCGCGGTAGGCTTGCCTGCCGTCCGGCGAATGTCATTGCGCTGGCAATGCGTTTTGGGCAGACTTTCTTCGCAGCAGCAGACAAATTTTTAGAATAATTTAAGTAAGAATAAAATTTATGGACATCAAACTTATCGTCAGCGATATCGACAATACCATCCTGCGAACGGACGGTACGTTATCCCCCGAGACTACTGCCGCTTTTGAATTAGCCGCTGCCGCAGGCGTTCCTACGGTTTTGGCATCCTCCCGTACACCTACCATTGCCTCTGGGCTGCTGGACAAGGTTGGGGATCTTCGCTACATGATCCTACTGACAGGCTGCCGCATTGCCGACATGAAAACTGGCCACCGAATCTACCAGCGCAGCATGGAGCGTTCTGCCGCACTGGAGCTGATTTCCTATTTAGAGAGCCAGCCGGACTGCTATCTGGAGGTGTGCAGCGATGAGCGCTTTCTCCTTCCATGCGCAGGCCTTGCGTATATACACCGCATCCGTGCGTTTGAGCGCTATCTCCACGATTTGACACCAGCTATGATTGAAATGGAGTCTGTGAGCCGGTATCTCGCCAAGAGTGGCGCTCCTGTTGACAAGCTGTTTTTTTACACGAAACATCGCACGCATTTCCTGGATATTTGCCATGACCTCCCCCAACAGGCTTCCATCCGACTGGTCAGCCCTGTTCCCAACGGATTGGATGTTCTTCCCTCTGGCGTCAACAAGGGCATCGCACTGCGTTTTCTGTTGGCGCAGCTCCAACTTTTGCCAGAACAGGTCATGGTTTTCGGTGACAGTGAAAACGATGCAGACATGTTTCTGGATGGCACCTTCAACGTGGCGGTGGGCAACGCTTACCCCCTTCTGAAGGAACGGGCATCATTTGTCACCCGCAGCAGTGATGAAGATGGTGTCGCTTATGCCATACGAAAGTTTGTACTGTAAGGATAAATAATTGTCTACAGTAGCTTCAAATTAAAAATTCAGTTGAAATCGCAAATCCTTCCCCAAAGAAAAACTTGTCCTTACAAAGGGCCGCGCCATCGGAATTAAGGCAATAATTCTGTGTCTCGCAGGTTACTGGGCGGTCAACTGCACCATCTACACCAATTATGTCACATACGGCAATCTGTCCACCATCTTCATGCGCAAAGTAATCGTAGGGATGCTGGCCGAGCCGGTGTGTATCCCGCTTGCCATTATCAAGACGGCAGCAGGGAAAAGGGCGGGAATGGGTAGGTTTCCGATCCTCCCCCACCCTCCAAGTATATATTATAAGAAGTAATGCCTCCGGGTAATTCCCGGAGGCATTACTTTATATTCTGGAGGAATTTCGCTATGACCACACCCAGTCGCACCTGCTCCCGCTGCGGCTACACCTCAGGGTCCCGTCAAGATTTATGCGCAAAATTGTTTGCAGGCTCCGGCTGAGTGAAGTCAGCC
>OIZQ01000251.1_pt1 | contig 32049 bp, 42 predicted proteins | sample 1588491 | NCBI WGS metagenome assembly OIZQ01 (sample SAMN03283262) | human gut metagenome | biome: human-associated habitat; material: feces | host: Homo sapiens | place: USA | collected 2013
GCTCGGTAAGACTACCGATCAGCGTATGGCGATGCTCCGTCAGCAGGTCACCGATCTTCTGGACAACGGCCGCATGGAGACCACCATTACCCGTTGCAAGGAGATCAAGCCCTTGGCTGAAAAGATGATTACCCTGGGCAAGAAGGGTGATCTGGCTGCCTATCGTCAGGCACTGAGCTTCATCACCAAAGAGGATGTTGCCAACAAGCTGTTCAAGGAGATCGCTCCTGAATATGCCGAGCGCAACGGCGGTTATACCCGCATCATCCGCACCGGCGTCCGCCGCGGCGATGCTGCCGAGACCGCTATCATCGAGCTGGTGAAGTAATTACTTCTTAATAAAAAGCCCTTTGCTATGGCTCAGCCGCCGTAGCAAAGGGCTTTTTTATGTTATGGGATAGGAGTGTTTCGCGCTCCGGCGCGACCTACTTTTGTCAACAGTGACAAAAGTAGGCAAAAACACCGGAAGAAACCTCCGGTTTCTTCACTTCCGGGCGCGCTATGCTTCGTACTTGCCATGGTGAATTTTACCACACGATCACGCGGCATTTTCTTTTTCGATTCGTCATTGAATCGTTTGTGCTCCAGCGTCGCTGCCGCTGATGCTGCCGACGAACAACGCTGTTGGTTCTACCGTTGAGAAGATAAGCGGCAGCGGCGCAAGAGGAAAGTCGATTCGTCACACGAAACGAAATCAACCATGTTCTGTGAACGTGTGGTAAAAGGCCACGAATTTAGAAAAAAACAGCGCGGGCGGATTCTTAAACCGCAGGTTTAAGCTGTCCTTTTGGGTACTTTTGGGACAGCGGCCAAAAGTACCTCGCGCTCGCAAGCGCGAAACATCTTCTCTCCCGCCGTTGCCAAAGCGGCAGGGGGTATGGTATACTAAAACTATACTATTGGGCCTTTGGGGGCAACGTCCTACAGAATGTAAACTTCAAATTGCGGCGGGTTTCAACGAAAAATATACAACGCAACTTTAACTTGCTGGACAAAACCGCCGCGGTATGGCATACTCTGAATAAGAAACGAGGGATAGATGATGCATTATGGTGCGATTCTGGAGAAGGGTGAGGAGTGCTTTACATATCTGGACAAGGTTTTTGCCGCACTGGGGAATATTCAGGAGAACTACAACTGGCTGCTCACCGACTGCGAGTGCAATGTGGATATCCCGGAGCTGGAGGACGAATCCTGCTGGATGAGCGGCAGCGAGCTGACAGCGTTACAGCGGAAATACCATAATCCCCAGTGGATATGGGCTGTGCTGTCCGCCTTTGAAAAGTCCGTCACAAAGGAGCAGGTGCTGGAATATCCGCTTCCGGCTGCCCGTGATAACCGCGTTCAGCACCCGCTGGCGACCTTTGAGATCGTGCCCATTGACAGCAGTTATGTAGTGGTGTTCAGCCGGGAGAAAGAGATCGTTGACCGGTTCAGGGCGTATTTTCCATTGAGCGAGGAATTGGAAGCGTGGTGGCGATAAAGGAGGGGAACGATATGGCAAGCATCAAATGTAAGGCCTGTGGGCGGCGGTACAGCTATCATCAGAGTGATCTGTGTCCCCACTGCGGCGCGTATAACAAGCCTAGCAGCCGTATGCGGGTGGACTTCGATCAGGACGGCAACGCGGAATTGCTGCACGAGCAGACGTTTTTGCAGCAGAGCGCGGCGGGACGGCAGCGCAAGGACTGCTACGAGCGGAAAGAGTGCCACGAGGGCGCGGCCCGTCAGGTGCGTATCCCCGGACTGAATAACCAGCAGCTGATGGAAAAAATGAAGGAATTCGGCAATCAGACGGGAGCGTTGTTTGGCGAAAAGGGAGAGAAAAAGAAGGGTGGATCGGAAATTGGGTATGCAGTTATCATCGCCGTTGTCATAATGTTGCTGCGGGCTTGCGTGTCCTACATATGATACGAAAAGGAGAGCACAATGGCGAATATCAAGTGTAAATCCTGCGGTAAGCGGTACAGCTATCATCAGAGTGATTTGTGCCCCCACTGTGGGGCGTATAACCGCCCGGCCAGCCGCATGCGGGTGGACTTCGATCAGGACGGCAACGCGGAGCTGCTGCACGAGAAGGATTTTCTGAGGCAGAGCGCGGCGGGCCGGAAGCGGGAAAAGGTCTGCTACGAACGGAAGGAGTGCCACGAAGGTGCGGCCCGCAAGGTGCGGCAGATCCCCGACACCGCGGAGCTGACGAAAAAGCTGAAGCAATACGGCGAGTCCCTTCCAGAGGGCGTCAAGGCGCTGCTGGGCGTGCTGGCCTTTGTGCTTTTCCTGATCCTGTCAGTGGCAAGATGGTAAAAGGGGAATTTCTATGGCAAATATCAAGTGTAAATCCTGCGGACGGCGGTACAGCTATCTGGAGAGCGACCTGTGCCCTCATTGCGGGGCGTACAACCGGCCGCCCAGCCGTATGCGGGTGGATTTTGATAAGGACGGCAACGCCGAACTGTTGAATGAGAAGCAGTTCCAGCGGCAGAGTGCCGCCAACCGGCAGCAGAAGGACTGCTATGAACACGAGACCGCGCACGAAAGCGGCAAGGCGACTGTCCGTCACGGCGGCGGACTGACCACCGGAAAGCTTATTGCGGTCGCGGCGGTGCTGGTGGCGGTGTTTATCGCGGTGTGCGGGCTGAACTTCTTTATCGGGCTGGGAACCTCTGAGGGAGGCTTGAGCCCCGATATCGAGATCGGGTCCGAAGCGCCCGCCGAGGAGATCACCAGCGTCCCCGCATTCTATTACGAGCTGGGCGAGCAGTTCGTGATCGACGGCCAGCCGGTACGGGTGGAGAATGTCGGCTTCGACACGGAGGAGCTTCAGGCTACGGTGTATTGGGAGAATGAGGCGATCTATACGCCGGAGCTGTATGTCTTCTATGAGGACGGCAGCGAGCTGTTTACCTTTACCTGGTATGAAGAAAACGTGGGTGAGAACCTTTGGCAGTACGGCTACACCGACGAGGGGTTCGGCTGGGAGAATGTGACGGAGGCGTATCTGTCCTTTACCAACTACGGCTGGGCGGAGGACGATTCCACAGTAGATTCCTATTACGAGGTACGGGTGAACATTACGGAGGCGTTTTCCGGTATCGCATAAGAGACCGGGCAGGGGAGAAACTCTGCCCGGTGCTTTTTATGTCCACTTCCGCATATAGTTGCGGGAGGGGGGATGGCATGAAGCGGGTATGGCTGGCACTGGCGGCGCTGGTGCTGACGGCGGTCTGCGCTGGTGCGAGGATCGCCGGTGACAGGTACAGCGCCGTGGCCGCCGACAACGGGACGGCGCTGCCGGATAGGGAGGAGATCAAATACGTGGCCCTGACCTTCGACGATGGGCCGTCGCCCCGGTGTACGCCACAGCTGCTGGACGGCCTGAAGGAGCGGGGCGTCCGCGCCACGTTCTTTGTGGTGGGCTGTCAGGTGGTGAAGGATCCGGATATCGTCATCCGCATGGCTGCCGAGGGTCATCAGGTGGGCAACCACTCCTACGACCACAAGGAGCTGGATAAGCTGTCCTGCGGCGAGGCGGCGGAGGATATGCAGCGCAATAACGATCTGCTGTGCCAGCTGCTGGGAGAGGGGGATTACTGGGTGCGGCCGCCCTACGGCCTGCTGTCGCAGGAGGAGATGGCGGCGCTGACCGTGCCCATCATCAACTGGTCGGTGGACACGGAGGACTGGAAAAGCAAGGACGCGGAGAAAATTCTGGACATCATCTACCGGGATGCCGGGGACGGGGATATCATCCTGCTCCACGACAGGTATCTCAACTCGGTGGACGCGGCGCTGCGGGCGGTGGATCATTTGCAGCAGCAGGGGTATCGGTTCGTCACGGTGGCGGAGCTGCTGGCGCTGAAGGGCGTGGAGCCGGAGGGGGGAGAGGTGTACAGGAGCGTATCGTAGGGGTGTGCCCCGTTCCTACGGAATAAGATATACAAAAAAGACCTCCGATGCTTTCACATCGGAGGTCTTAATGATACAAATTATGCTTACTTGCCAGCGGCGATCATGCAGTTGAGAACCAGCGTCAGCACAACAAACACAGCGCCCAGCCACTTGGTAGCCTTGGCCAGCTTGGCGTCCAGAGAACGGGCCTTGCTCTTGGCCATGTAGGAATCAGCGATGCCGCCGATGGCGCCGGACAGACCCTGGCTTTTGCCGGACTGGAACAGAACGATCAGGATCAACAGCAGAGCAGCGATCAGCTGCAGAATCGTAACAAAGAGAAGCATACGGAAAACCCTCCAAACGTATTTGCATGCCTGTCCAGGCGACAGGCATATCTATCACAGTAACAACCATGTTACCACAGTCAGGGGGAAAAAGCAAGCAGAAATTGAAAAATATTTTAGAACAAACGTTGCAAACCGGTAAAAAGTGTGGTATACTGACCATAATGCAACAGGGCGCGGAGAAGGAGGGGCCTATGGCACAGATGACACGCATGCAGCAGAAGATCTATGACTACATCGCCCAGATGCTGGCGCAGGAGGGCTATCCCCCCTCTGTCCGCGAGATCGGCGCGGCGGTGGGGCTGAAGTCGCCGTCCACGGTGCATTTCCACTTGAAGCACATGGAGGAAAAGGGCATCATCAAAAAGGCGGGACGCAAGGGCCGCACCATCACGCTGGTGCAGCCGCCGGTGCAGCAGGAGACTGCCGCGCCGCAGATGCTGGAGGAGGAACCGCCGGTAGGCCGTGTGCCCATTGTGGGAACAGTGGCGGCCGGTACGCCGATTCTGGCGCAGGAGTGTATCGAGGATTATCTGGCCTTTGACACCGGCGGACGGGACGGCGAGTATTTTGCCCTGCGGGTGCGGGGCGAGTCCATGCTGAACGCCGGTATCCTGCCGGGGGATCTGGTGGTGGTACACCAGCAGCAGGAGGCCCGCAACGGAGAGATCATCGTGGCGCTGATCGAGGATGAGGCCACGGTGAAGCGGCTGAAGCGCAAGGACGGCCACGTATGGCTGATGCCGGAAAACGAGGCCTACAGCCCCATTGACGGCACCCATGCCTCCATTTTGGGCAAGGTCAGCGCCGTGATACGGACATATTAATAGAAAAAGAGACGGCTTACGCCGTCTCTTTTCTGTTCGTCAATTCAGCGGCAAAGCCGTTTTCTCTCCCTCCGGGGCGGTGAAGACCGCCTGTCCCGCCTGCCGGTCGATGGTCATGTCCGTCCACAAGCGGCAGTTGACGGTGGAGAAGCGGGCGTCCGACAGGTCGGCCAGCTCCGTGGCATCCTTTCCCAGCAAGGCGCCGCCGGTGAACGCTCCTGCCCATGTGGCCCGATCCTCCGCCGTCATGCCGAAGTAGTACCAGCCGCCGCCCACGTCCCACGTGGGGTCGAAATAGTACCACTTCCCGTCAACAGCGGCCATCAGCCACATGTGAAGGCCCGCCGTCTCGCTGTCGCCCATGACAGCGGCGCAGTCCAGCCCCGCCTGCGTATACAGAAAGGCCAGCGCCTGTGCGAAGGAATAGCAGATGCCGCTGTGCAGCACCAGCGCCGCATAGCTGCTGGTGCGGAATTGATACTCTGTGGAATCCCCGTCGCCGTGTTCCATTTCGTAATCATACGCGGCCGGCTCCGTCAGGGCGTGGTACAGCAGCAGCGCACGGGCAGTCTCGCCGTCGCCTTGCCGCAGGACGCTCATATAGGCGGCGGTGGTCTGCTCCAGCGCCGCCAGAGCCTCCTGTATCTGCTCCGGGGGCTGGGTGTAGGCCCACGTCACGGTACGGGCAGCCTTGTCAAAATGGTTGTCGTCGTAGTCCGTCACCGCACCGAACACCGGGCACATGCTGTTGAGGGCGTAGCCCAGATCGTTGCCGGGGTTGCCGCTGTAGTCACCCTCCGGCAGCGTCACCGAGGTCTCGCCCACCAGAAAGGCGTCCACCACCAGCCGGGCCGCTGCCACCAGGTCGCTGCCGATCTGCCGCTCCACCAGCGGCGCGCAGCGGTGATAGTCCAGCGTGAAATCGTAGGGCGCTTCCTCCGGCGTCTCCGGCAGGTTCGGCTGCTGTGACGGCTGTCCGCCGCAAGAGCACAGCAGCAGCACGGCCAGCACCGCCGCCAGCAGAGATGTGATTTTCTGATGCATGAGGTGTCTCCTATTAAATGGGATAAAATAAGGCCGCCCAAAATGGCAGCCTTATTTTTTCGTAGCTTACACGCCCAGCTTTTCCAGTGCCGCCAGCTTCAGGCAGTTGCAGAAGATGGCGATGGCCTGCTTCAGCTCCTCCACGGGAGGGAAGGAGGGGGCAATGCGGATGTTGCTGTCGTTGGGATCCAGTCCATAGGGGAAGGTGGCGCCGGCGCCGGTCATGGTGACGCCCGCCTCCTTGCACAGCGCCAGTGTCCGCTTGGCGCAGCCGTGCATGGCGTCCACGCTGACGAAATAGCCGCCCACGGGACGCTTGTAGTCTGCGATGCCCAGCGGCGCGATCTCGCTGTCCAGCGCGTCCAGCACCGCGTGGAACTTGGGAGCCAGAATGGCGGCGTGCTTCTTCATCAGGGCCAGCGTGTGGGCCTTGTCCTTCAGATAGCGGACATGGCGCAGCTGATTGATCTTATCGAAGCCGATGGTCTGGATGTTGATGAGCTTGGTGAAATAGGCGATGTTATCCTCGCTGCTGGCCATCACACCCACGCCTGCGCCGGGGAAGGTGACCTTGCTGGTGGAGGCAAACTCATACACCATGTCGGCATTGCCGTTTTCGGCGCACAGGCTGAGGATATCGGGGAAGTCCACATAGTCGCAGTCGAACTCGTGGATGCAGTAGGCGTTATCCCACATCAGCATAAAGTCGGGAGCGGCGGGCTTCATGGCCGCCAGACGGCGGATGGTCTCGGCGGAGTACACCACGCCCTCGGGGTTGGAGTACTTGGGCACGTTCCACATACCCTTCACGGCAGGATCCTTCACCAGCTCCTCCACCTTATCCATATCGGGGCCGTCGGCGGTCATGGGGACGTTGATCATCTCCACGCCGAAGGACTGGGTGACCTTGAAGTGGCGGTCATAGCCGGGAACGGGGCAGATCCACTTCACCTTGTCCAGCTTGCACCAGGGCTTCTCACTGTGGAGCAGGCCGTGGGTAAAGGCCTTGGATACCGCGTCGTACATCAATTGCAGGCTGGCATTGCCGCCCACGAATACCTGCTCCGGCTTGCAGCCCAGAATGTCGGCAAACAGTGCCTTGGCGGAGGGGATACCGGCCACCTCGCCATAGTTGCGGGTCTCGATGCCCTCGTCGATGAAGTCCTCCGGCTTGATGAGGACATTGAAAATATCCGTCACCATATCCAGCTGGTCACGGCCCGGCTTGCCCCGCGCCATATTCAGCTTCAGGCCCAGCGCCTTCTGCTGCTCATAAGCGGCCTTGACGGCGGCGTACTCCGCCTGACGCTCTGAAAGCGTCATCTCTGCGTATTTTTTCATGGTATTACCTCCTTATATCATCCCAGTGTGGTATTTTTTTGCCTAGTTTACCATACTTATCCGCATTTTGCAATACATATCTCGTGAACAATCGTCTTCGTGGAGGAGATTTCGAGTGAGAAAATTGCCGTGGTTCCCCACGGCAATTTTGTACAACTTTTATAAGCGCTCCGCGTCCTCCCGCTCCTGTGCCAGCAAGGCCTTTTTTGCCTCCACGCCGGACTGGGCGCAGCCATACTCCCAGTTCCAGGGATCCTTGCGGCACACGCCGTCGGCATAGGGCACGAAGATGGACAGCAGGCCGAAGGCCGCCAGCAGCCAGCAGTACCACATGCCGCCCACGATGGCGGCGGGGCTGGTGTACAGCTCAGCCGAGGTGACGGTGGCGTTAGTCAGCGCCGCGGCGCTGAGCAGCTGGGCGCCATAGGGGATAATGCCCTGAAACACGCAGGAGAAAATATCCAGCAGCGAGGCGGTGCGGCGGGGATCCACCTGATATTCGTGGCTCACGTCACGGGCCATGTCGCCCGCCACGATGATGGCCACGGTGTTGTTGGCGGTGGCACAGTCGCACAGGGACACCATGGCGGCAATGCCCACCTGAGCGGACTTGTTGCCCTTCATGACGGCGCGCAGCTTCTGGATGATCCAGGCGATGCCGCCGTTTTTGGCGATCAGCTCCGACATGCCGCCGCACAGCAGCGTCAGGAAGAACACCTCGTTCATGCTGGTAAAGCCCGTCCACACACTCTGCGCAAAGCCCGCGATGGTCATATCTCCGGCGCAGATGCCGATGATACCGGCGGAGAAGATGCCGATGGTCAGGGCGAAGAACACATTCAGGCCGCACAGCGCCAGCACCAGAACCAGCACATAGGGCAGCACCTTGATGATATCAAAGGGCAGAGCCTCCAGCGGCATGACCACCTCGGGACGGCCGATAAACAGCAGCAAAATCAGCGTCACGACAGCGGCGGGCAGCGCCACCAGAAAGTTGACCCGGAACTTGTCCCGCATCTCGCAGCGCTGGCTGCGGGTGGCGGCAATGGTGGTATCGGAGATCATGGACAGGTTGTCGCCGAACATGGCGCCGCCCACCACCGCGCCGATGACCACCGTCAGGGACAGGCCGCCCTTTTCCGCAATGCCTACGGCAATGGGGATCACGGCGGACACGGTGCCCATGGAGGAGCCGGTGGCGGTGCCCATAAAGGCGGAGATCACAAACAGGCCCGCCGCCAGAAACTGCACCGGCACCAGCGAAAGGCCCAGATTCACCGTGGACTCCCGGCCGCCCATATTGGCCGCCACGCTGGCAAAAGCGCCCGCCAGAATGTAGATCATCAGCATGGTGAGAATGTCCACGTTGGCCGCACCCTTGGCGAACACGTCAAACTTTTCGTTGATGGTGCCCTTGAACATGATAAAGGCCGCCAGCACCGCCAGAAACATGGCGGTAACGGAGGGGAACTGGTAAAAGGCCATCTCCTTGCCCTTCACCTGATAATAGACGCCTGCACCCATGTAGATGGCGATGAAGATCACAAAGGGGATCAGCGCCAGACCATTGGGCTTTTTCTCGTTGAGGGGATTCTTCATAAGGGGGAAACTCTCCTTTTTCTCGTACTTTTCCTTTTTCCACAGCAAGATGTCCGCGGGGTGTTTCCGCCCCGTGGACACCTTACAAATGGTATCATACAGGAGAATAGCTCCCATTGTCAACACTGATTTCTATTTTTCCTTCAGCTGGTTATCTATATATTCGATAACAAAACTATTTTCTCCGCAGCTCGTATACGTCCGTCCGCCGGGCGGAAAGGATCGGCAGCTGCTGCCGGACAGCCTCCACCCGTTCCATATCCAGCGTGGTGACGACGGTCTGGGGCGTTTCGTCGCATTGCCGCACCACCGTTCCCCAGGGGTCGCACACGATGGAGTGGCCCCATGCCACATAGCCCGCCGCCGTATCCCGCGCCGGAGAGGTGCCCACGGTGTAGCACTGTCCGTCCACCGCCCGCTGACGGAACAGCAGTTCCCAGTGGGCGGGCCCGGTGGTCATGTTGAAGGCGGCGGGGACAACGACCAGCTTCGCACCCGCCAGCACCATCAGCTCAGAGAGCTCCGTAAACCGGAAATCAAAGCAGACGCACACCCCCACCACGCCCCAAGGCGTCTCAAAGGTGGTGACGCTGTTTCCCGCCGTCAGGGTCTCGGACTCCATGAACCGCTGGCCGCCCGCCACGTCAATGTCAAAGAGGTGCATCTTTCGATGCTTGGCCGCCAGCTGTCCGTCAGGCGCAAACACATAGCAGGTGTTGTACACCCTGTCCTCCGCCAGCTCCGGCAGGGTGCCGCCCACCAGCCAGATGCCCCGCTCACGGGCCAGTGCGCTGAGGGCCCGATACGCCGGGCCGCCCTCGGCCTCGCCATAGGGACGGAAGCAGACGTTGTCATAGGGGCAGCAGAACATCTCCGGCAGCACTGCCATGTCAATGTCTCCCGCCTGCCGCACCATGTCACAGGCGCAGCGGATATTTTCCTCTCTGTCCGCCGTAACGGGCATCTGGATCTGCGCGATCTTCAATTCCATAGCAGGCAACCTCCTAAAATTCCCGCAGCACCAGATCGGTGCGCCCCTGATCCAGCGCCACCACCCGCAGCACGCGACTGGCGTACTCCTGCCGCACCATGTCCCGCAACGCCGTGCCGCTGTTGTAGCCGTGGACGATCCGCAGGCGATAGGTGCCCGCCCTGGCCCGCCGCAGTGCCGCGTCGATGGTCACCTTTGCCTGATAGCTGTTTTTCCCGTGGAGGTCGATCTCCACAATGCCGCCTACCGCCATACGCCGCCCTCCCGTTGTCTTTTCCATTATGATAACGTAAAAGGTTTGAGTTTGCAAGGAGAAGGTGGTATAATAATATATAAAATGGTTTCGTGCCCCGGCACGAGAGGTATTTCGTGGCTGCGGCCGCGAGGTACTTTTGGCCACTGTCCCAAAAGTACCCAAAAGGACAGCTTAAACCTGCGGTTTAAGAATCCGCGCACGCTATGGTGTGTACGAATTTGTGACCTTCTACCACGCGGTCGCGGAACACGTTTGATTTCGCTTTGTATGACGCATCGACTTTCCTCTTGCGCCGCTGCCGCTCACATCATCAACGGTAGAGCCGAGAGGGTTGTTTGGCGCAGGTATCAGCGGCAGCGGCGCAGGAGCAGAGACGATCCTTATTAACGAAACGAAAAAGGAATTTTTGCGTAATCGTGTGGTAAAAACACGCAAATTAGTATAAGACATAGCACGCCCGGAAGTGAAGGAACCGGAGGTTCCTTCTGGCGCTTTTGCCTACTTTTGCCGCTATTGGCAAAAGTAGGTCGCCCCGGAGGGCGAAACTCTCCCCTACGCTCGGAAGCGCGGAATCCCCCAGAAAGGAAATCATTATGAAACTCCTCGTCCTCTCAGATTCCCACGGCAATGTGGACAATATGGCCCGCGCCGTGGAGCTGACCCAGCCCCGGCATATCCTCCATCTGGGCGACTGTCTGCGGGACGCTCAGGCGCTTCACGAGCGCTTCCCCGATCTCCCCATGGACACCGTTCCCGGCAACTGCGACTGGGGCAGCTTCGACCAGCCGGAGCGGCTGCTGGAATTTGAGGGCGTCCGCGTTCTGATGATGCACGGCCATACCCGCAATGTGAAGTCCTCTCCCCTGGCCGCCCAATATGCCGCACGGGAATGGGGGGCGGATGTGCTGCTGTTCGGCCACACCCACCGTCCACTGGTGGACTACGACGGCACGCTGTACACCATGAACCCCGGCGCTATCGGCAATTTCCGCCGCCCTACTTACGGCGTCGTCACCATCGAAAACAGCAAAGCGGCCTGCGCCACCTTCGTATTGGAATAAGGAGACACTATGTTTTATATCGGCTGTCATCTGTCCCCCTCCGCCGGACTGCGGAGCATGGGAGAAACGGCGCTGTCCATCGGCGCCACCACGCTGCAATTCTTCACCCGCAACCCCCGGGGCAGCAAGGCCAAGCCCATCGATCCCGCCGACGTGGCGGCGCTGCTGGCCCTGTGCCGGGAAAACAGCTTCGGCCCGCTGGTGGCCCACGCCCCCTACACCATCAACGCCTGCTCCAAGGACGAGCGCACCCGCGAGTTCGCCCGCATGACGCTGGCGGACGACCTGCTGCGGATGGAGCACCTTCCCGGCAATCTCTACAACTTCCACCCCGGCAGCCACACGGGACAGGGCACGGAGACCGGCATCGCCCTGATCGCCGAAACGCTGAACGCCATCCTGACGCCGGAGATCCGCACCACCGTGCTGCTGGAGACCATGGCCGGAAAGGGCACGGAGGTGGGCGGTACGTTTGAGGAGCTGCGGGAAATTCTTGACCGGGTACAGCTTTCCGATAAACTGGGCGTGTGTCTGGATACCTGCCATGTGTCCGACGCCGGGTACGATATCATCCACGATCTGGACGGGGTGCTGACAGAGTTCGACCGGGTGATCGGCCTTGACCGCCTGAAGGCCGTCCACGTTAACGACAGTCTCAACCCCTGCGGCGCGAAAAAGGATCGCCACGCCCGCATCGGCGAGGGCTTCCTGGGGCTGGACACCTTCCACGCCGTGGTGAACCATCCCGCCCTGCGGGGACTTCCCATGGTGCTGGAGACCCCCAACGAGCTGCCCGGCTACGCCAAAGAGATCGCCCTGCTGAAAGAGCTGACCACATTCTGACAAAGGAAGCTGCCACTATGTTCAAACACATTCTTATCGTCTTTTTCGTCTCCATGGTGCCGCTGATCGAGCTGCGGGGCGCCATTCCCTACGGGGTGGTATACGGCCTGCCCCTGTGGCTGACCTTCGTGGTGGCCATCGTGGGTAATATGCTGCCGGTGCCGGCGATCTATTTTCTGGCCCGAAAGGTGCTGGTGTGGGGACAGGACAAGCCCGTTATCGGGCGGTTCTTCTCCTTCTGTCTGCGCAAGGGCGAAGCTGCCGGAGAAAAGCTGAAAGCCAAGGCGGGCCGCGGACTTTTCTGGGCGCTGCTGCTGTTCGTGGGGATCCCTCTGCCGGGCACCGGCGCATGGACGGGCACGCTGGCGGCCAGTCTCCTGAACATGGGCTTCAAAAAAAGCGTACTGGCCTGTATGGGCGGCGTGGTGCTGGCGGGCGTCATTATGGGAACGCTGAGCCTGCTGGGCGTGTCGGTGTTCGGAACTGTGGGGTAAAATAAAAGGCGGGGGATTCCCGCCTTTTATTTTCTTTTGAAACGTTTCTCTCTCCCGGCGTGTTATACTGATGAAAAGCTTTTCAAGGAGATCATTCCTATGACAGATCAAGAATTTGCCCTGGCGGCGGAGCGGTATATGGACACCATCTTCCGGGTGGCGTACAGCTATCTACGCAGCAAGTCGGACGCCGACGATGTGACCCAGGACGTACTGATACAGCTCTATAAGACCGACACCCCCTTCCGCGACGGCGAGCATCTCAAGCGCTGGCTGATCCGGGTGACGGTGAACCGGTGCAAGAACATCTTTCGCTCCCCGTGGCACAGGATGGAGGACATCGCCGACTATGAAAGCGCCCTGTCCTTCGAGGCCCCGGAGTGCCGCGAGCTGTTCGACGCGGTGATGGCGCTGGACAAGCGCTACCGTGTGCCGGTGCTGCTGTATTACTACGAGGGCTACTCTCAGAAGGAGATCGCCGAAATGCTGGCGATCCCGGAGGAAACCGTCCGCACCCGGCTGTTCCGGGCCAGAGGAAAGCTGAAAACCACTTTGAAGGAGGTACTGCAATATGATTGACCGAAAGCTGTTTCAAAAGACCTTCTCCACACTGCATGCCTCCCCTGACACACTTTCGGAGGTATACCGGGCGGTGCACGAGGAGGAGCAAAAACAGTCTCCCCATCGGCGCCATACCATCTCCAAGGGTGTGCTGATCGCGGCGGTACTGGCCATGTGTATTACCGTGGCAGGTGCGGCAGGTGTCAGCATCGTCGGTCTTATCAAGGCCAATGTAACGCCCTCGGCCAGCATCACCGCCGCCGACCTGCACGCCTTCAGCGCCGACAGCATGGACAGCGAGACACCCGTTGTGCTGGATAACTCCGGCAATGTGCTGAGCCTGCCCAAGATGGAGCGGGTATCCACCGACGCCAAGACCATGTGGCGGCTGGTGGGCGACTACCTGTCTACCGTGGATGCCGCTATGGAGGTGGACGGCTACACCATCCAGCTGAACACCTTCCTGATCGACGAAAACGGCACCGGCTTCCTGACCTACACCCTGTCCAATCCCGACGGCGTGACCTATGATGACAACGGCTACGGCGAGGTATACACCCCGCTTGCGCCGTGGCTGTATATCGGCGACCCCTCCAGCCATCGCCTTATGGATGCCAAGACCTATCTGGACGCCGCTGCCAGCACCGATACAGCGCTGCATCTGGTGCTGTATTTCAGTGACTTCGGCTATTGGCACAAGGGTGACGACCTGATCTTCGCGGTGGATTCCCACACCAACGGCGTGGCAACGACCTGGAGCGGCGCCATCAGCATCACGCCCCGCACCTATCTGCCGGTGACCACCTTTACCGACCAAAACGGCGACACGGTACGGGTGTCCGCCCTCGGTATACAGGTGGACGCGACCCAGCGCATAGCCGCGGCGGAGCTGCACCTCCATGAGCTGCGGGTCCTGGAGCTGACGCTGCATATGAAGGACGGCAGCCAGTATGTGGTGGAGAGCGAACGGAGCAACGTCATGAACTGGGTGGTGGGCCTCGGCACGGTGGATGACGAGCATAACGCCAACGGCTGCGGCTACAGCTTCAACCGTCTGGTGGATGTGGACAATGTGGAATCCATTACCGCGCAGGGGTACGGTTTGCTTGCAAGCGACTCTCTCATAATCGAGGAAGAAACCCCTTCCGGCGATACCGCCGAGACGGTCGACACCGTTGAGGACGTGTATCGGGAGGAGTTTGACAACACCTACACGCGGTAAGACAGCTTACTGCGGCGCACTGTCCCTGCCTCCCTCTGACGAGGGAGGTGGCATGACAGAAGGTCATGACGGAGGGAGAGACGATAAACGCAAAAGGCGCGGCAGAGCTCAGGTCTCTCCCCCAGTCACCTTCGGTGATAGTCCCCTCGTCAGAGGGGGCCACAAAGAAGGTGTCACAAAATCCCCACCTTTGAGACAAAACCAGACCTTTCCGCGTTATATACTCACAGACATAGAATCCTCGCAGACAAGGAGAGCGGCCATGTACACAGAATATCTTTCCTCCCCGCAGGAGACCCCACCGGAACCCCCGCGCCGTCAGGCACCCCCGCCCCATCGGGCCGCACCCAAGCACCGTTCTCCCCGGCGGGACACGCGGCGGCGCGTCCTGCTGGCCGCTATGGCGCTGGTGCTATTTCTGGGTGGGTTTATCTCCGGCTGCTGCGTAGGCCGCGCTCACGGCAGCAGCCCGGCCAACAGCGAAAGCGGTGCGGACGTCTCCGGCAGCAAGCAGCAGAAAAGCAACATTCCCGCCAGCATCACCCTGCCGAACTATGTGAAGGAGGATCTGCTGCCGGTGAACGAATACTCCCGCTGCGGCGACAAGCTCCAGCGCGTCAACGCCGTGGTGATCCACTACGTGGGCAACCCCAACACCACCGCGTGGCAGAACCGCTCCTACTTCGCCAATCTGGCCACCACCGGCGAGACCTCCGCCAGCAGCAACCTCATCGTGGGTCTGGAGGGCGAAGCCCTGCTGTGTGTGCCGCTGGACGAGGTGGCTTATTGCTCCAACGACCGGAACCACGACACCATCTCCATCGAGTTTTGCCATCCCGGCACCGACGGCAAGCCCTCCCAAGACACCTACGACACGCTGGTGAAGCTGACGGCATGGCTGTGCGATCTTTTTGGACTAGACCCGCAGGAGGACGTGATCCGCCACTACGACGTGATCGACAAGGAGTGTCCCCTGTACTTCGTTCAAAATAAGGACGAGTGGACGCGGTTCAAGTCCGACGTGGCGAACGCCATGCAATAGCAAAAGAGGCGGCACAGCCGCCTCTTTTGGGTTATGTGTTACTGGGAAGGAATGTCGCCAGGATCAGATTGTGCAGGCCGCAGGCGGTCTCGTAGACGTACTGGAGATCGTAAACATCCGTGGTGCCGTCACCTGTGATATCCGCGCAGCCTGCCTGGGTCTGGAGCGTGTAATACCAGGCGATATGCAAGTCCGTGTCCGCATTGTTGATATCCTCGTTCTTGCAGGCGGGATAAGGTGCGCCGGTGGACAAGTGGTCATACAGTCCGGCGACATCCAGAATGTCCACGGTACCGTCGTAATTCACATCTCCCTTGTAGTATTGGAAATCGGAATATTTGGTATCGCCCTGATAGCCGCAGACAGTACACTCCTTGTGGGACTTTTTGAGATGATAGAGACCGCCTTCCTGCTCCACAACGGTGGTAAAGCTGTGGGCCGCCTTGTTCATGACGTAGTTGTCATTGGCGGTGCAGAGCTTCCAGTGATTGTCAGCATCCGTCTGCCATGCCGTACCGGCGGTATGGGTGTGTGCGGTGGTGTCATAGTTGCTGGCGCGGGAGATGGAGAAGTACTTATACTTGGTGAAACGTACCACGTCGGTGGATACATAGCAGTTGCCCTTGGATGCACGCCAGTTGCATTGCAGCACCCGTGCGCCGGCGGAGGTGGCCTCAATGAAAATCGCCGCGTGAGCCCAACCGCGTCGCTGGTTTTTATCGCTGAAAATCAACAAATCTCCGGGTAAAGCCTTGCTCAAGTTACTTTTATTGTACGTTGTCGTGATAATATGCTCATTTTTCACTTTGTTGCTGGCCTTTTGGGCAAAAATATACCAGGAAGCAAAGGTGGCAAATCCGGCACAGGAATGGGCCGACGCCGTTGTGCCGCCGTACTGGCCCTTTGCGTATTCGTAAAAATGTCCCTCTGGGCAGTTGCTGATGGCACTAGGCACCAAGGAGACGGCGCTTTTGAACCAGGCGGCCTTGATGACTTTGCTGTTGGCGCAGTTTGTGCAGTTGCGGCCGTGGCCTTGCACAAAGGTCGTGTTGCAAGCCTTCTGATTCACAGTAAAGTACTTTTTGTCCAGTTCGCTTTGCAGTTGGGCGATGCGCTTCTTCGCCTGTGCCTGCGTCACCTTGGACGGCGTGGTGGTGGCGGCGTAGGCCCGGACGGGCAGCAGACTGACCAGCATCAGCAGGCACAGCACCAGACAGGCCATCCGTTTGGCGGCGGCGCTTATCGACCGCTCTATAGCAGCGTTTTTCATGATTTCGACCTCTCTTTCCCATCGGTGAGACACCGGCGGCACACAAAATAACAATTATATTATACAGAACGCTGCGGCGCTTGACAAGCAGCGGATGGTAATTTTTTCCTGGAAAATGAAAAGAGGCGGCACAGCCGCCTCTTTATATATATTTATTTATGTAATCTTCAGTCCTCGTACTCCGGCGGCTTGCCCTGATAGATGTTCTGCATCTCCCGGTCAACCTCATAAATGGCATCACTGCACAGCCGCAGGCGGTTGCTCTCCGCCGGGCCCCAGTGACGGTCGGACTTATACCGCAGCTCGTGCTCCAAACTGGCCCACATGTCCATGGCGATGGTGCGCAGCTGGATCTCCACCGGCAGCTTCAGCGTTCCCTCGGAGATCACGATGGGCACCTCCACGATCAGGTGCAGGCTACGATATCCCGTTTCCTTGGGTTCCTTGATGTAGTCCGCCTCGCGGATCACGCGGAACGACTCGGTGCGGGTCAGCAGGCTCCGCAGATAGTAGATGTCGTCCAGATAGTTGCAGATGACCCGCACACCCGCCATGTCCTGAATGTGGGCATAGATGTTGTCGATGGTCAGGTCATAGCCCCGGCGCTTCAGCTTTTTGGCGGCGCTCTCCAGCGTTTTGATACGGTGCTCAATATGGTGGATGGGGGAGTGATCGTACAGTCCCGCGAACTCCTCGTCCAGTATCTCCATCTGGGTCACGGCGATCTTCAACGCGCTGCGGTACAGGTGCTTCACCCGTACCATCCCGGCGGCCATCTCCTTGATCTCCGGCACCATCTCTCTTACCTCCGGAGCCAGTTCCTCAATAGAAATGTCACGCAGCTCGATACTGCCGCTCTTTTCGATCATCATAGGCGCGCTCCTTCCTTCCTCATTGTTAAATATTATACTATGTGGCAGCATGGAAAGCAAGTCAAGAAAATTTGTGACTTTTTTCGTAACACGCTATTGACAAATACCATTTTTTTGGTATAATTATCGTTGCTGTGTTTCGCAGCGAATTGCATATGCAGTGGTATCGAAGAGGTCATAACGAGCACGACTGGAAATCGTGTTGTCGTCAAAAGCGGCACGAGGGTTCGAATCCCTCCCACTGCGCCAACGGAAAAGTCCCGGAAACACAAGGTTTTCGGGACTTTTTGCTATGCGGATTTAGGGCTTTCACCCTTTATTTCCCCCTTTACAGGTTTCGGACGCCCTTGATGTAGGATTCCATGCGGGCGGCGCTGGCCTGTTTCATCTGGTCGGTGACGTGGCCGTACACGTCCAGGGTGAAAGCTGCCGTTGCGTGGCCCAGGTTTCCTTGCACCGTCTTGATATCATCACCGGAGCGGATAGCAGCCACGGCGTAGCTGTGGCGCAGATCGTGAAAGCGGGCGTCGGGGCGGCCGATGCTGGCCACGATCCGCTTGAACTTCTTCGTGACCGTCCAGGACACCAGGTGCCCGCCGATCTCGTTGGTGAACACGTACCCGGCGGGATTGTCCCATAGCTCACCGGCCCGAAGCTGCCAGGCGGTCTGCTGCTTGCGGTGCTGCCGCAGCAGCTCCATGATGGAGGGCGCGGGCGTGATGGTGCGGGGCTTGTCATTCTTCAAGGGGACGAGCCGATACTGGCCGCCGGGCTTCTTCTCCCGCTGGAGCTGCTGCTTAATCAGGATCGTACCGGCGGCGAAGTCTACACAAGGCCACGTCAGGCCCAGCACTTCGCCCTCACGCATACCGGTGAACAGCGTCACCGTATACAGCGTTTCGAACTCGTGACCCCGGATGGCCTCCAGAAAGGCCCGCGTTTCCCGCTCGTCTAAAGGGTGCAGCTCTGGCCGCTCGACACGGGGCAGGGTACAGGCGTCCGCCGGATTAAAGCGTATCAGACCGGCGGCTATGGCCTGCTGCAAGGCCTTGTGAAGCACCCCGTGGATGTTCTTGATGGTCTTAGGGGACAGGGGCGCAGCCTCGTACACAATGCGCCCGCCGCGCCTGACAATCTCCCCCGCCTGGTTCCGCTTCGGCACCTGCTGGCCGGTCTTGGCAAGCTGGTTGTAAAACTGCTGAATGGTGGGGGTGTCCAGGGCCTCCAGGCGTACCGCGCCGATGGCGGGCTTGATGTGGTTGGCGATCTGCGTCTTGTAAGAGACCACCGTGTGAGGCTTGACGCCGCCCAGGTAGGTATCTGCCCAGGTGTCCATCCACTGGCCCACCGTCTGTTTGCTGGGGGCTATGTAGGTGCCGCTGTCGATGGACGTTACCACCGCCGCCAGCTTCTGCGATACCTCCCGCTGCGTCTTGCCGGTGATGGTGCGCTGCACCTGCTTGCCGGTGCCTGGATCACGTCCGGCGGTGTATCGCGCCTCCCACCACTCGTATTTCTTGCCGGTCTTTTTATCGACCTTGGTTTTCTTCCTGATGTTGCCCATGCCACGCGCATTTCTCCCGGCCATGGTGAAAAAACTCCTTTCCAAAACGGCCCCGGTATGCTATAATAGGCATACGGAGACCTTGCATTTGTCGTGTGTGGTTTTCCTGCTGTCCCGCCTGTGGCCGCTATCCACGGGCGGGATTTTTCTATACTTGTGATTGTGCCCGAATTGGGCACGGCCCGGCGGCTGCTCCCGCCGGGCTTATTCTGTCATTGCGTCGGTGTCCGCAGTATGCGCCAGCAGATCACCAGGCTGACAGCCCAGCAGCGTGCAGATCGTGTCCAGGGCTTTCCATGACACAAGCTCACCGCGCCGCAGCTGCTGCATATAGGATTCTCCCATAAGCTTCTCGTGCCGCAGCCGTGTGGAGCTGTAACCGGCTTCACGCAGCGCGGCCATGACGTCCACTTTGTATGTAATTGCCATGCTTTCCTCCTTTCGTGGGGGCCATGAAAAATGGCCTATCTTTTCCAGTGTAATCATTATACGTCAATACACCACTAAAAACAAGTGGCAAAGCGCACGAATATAGCACCAAAATTTAGTGTATTATGCCAATAGACAACACCGGAATTTAGTGCTATACTAAAACCATAGATTAAGGGAGCGGCCTTAAACAAGCCACGATCGGGCGGCAGACCTACTGGTGAAAAGCCCCTTGAGCGCTCAATACATTCCAGACGCCGCCCAGCTCCCCACATAACAAGGAGGATCACATATGAGTACCAACGAAATGGAACGCAAGGCGCGGGAGCTGCGCCAGCTGCAAGCCCTGATCGAAGAAGCCCAGCAGGAGGCCGAAGCCCTCAAGGACGCCATCAAGGCAGCCATGGGGGACGCGGAGACGATCACCGCCGGGGAGTATAAGATCACCTGGAAGAGCGTCACCAGCGCCCGTATCGACACCGGGGCGCTGCGTAAGGCCCTGCCGGATGTGGCCGCAGCGTTCACCAAAGAAACCACCGTCCGGCGGTTCTGCGTGGCCTGATGGCCCGCAATGTGCCCGAATTGGGCACACAGCCCGGCGGCAGCAGCCGCCGGGCGTGGGTGGTTAGTCGTCATTGTCAGCCTTTGTCACCTGACTTTTTATAAAAAGCTCGTTTTCGTATAAGCCGCTTTCGGATAAAGCTTCTACATATTTCCAAACTAGTTTTTTTCCATCTTCATTTAGGTGATTAAAAATAAGCACAAGATTCCAGCTTTCGTCATCAAACGCCGGGTATGCAGCTAGAGCAGCATTTTTCACGCTACTTATGTACTCTTTATAAGCAGCATCACCCGTTTTAACATCAGGCAACATATATCGGATTGTCTGCTTTATGCTATTGGGAACTCCTTCGGTATTAAGTAGACTAAGGATAAAAAGATGTTCATTCACTGCGTTTTCAAAAACGGGAAGAACTTCATTTCTCCACTTTCCTGATATACCAAACAAGTAATCGACGCTGACATTGAATAACTCTGCGAAATCAAGCATTACACGATTAGGGATCTTGTTTATACCCCTTTCGTAATTGCTTATGGCTTGTGGCGTAACGCCAATGGCTTTCGCAACTTCAAGTTGAGTTAAGCCTGCGTCTTTTCGTGCCTTTTTCACTCTTTCCGCAATTTGCGAGGTTTTTTCTTCGTTATTTAACGGCATATGTTGTCCCCCCATAGCACACTTAGACACTGTACATTATAGCGGTTAAACGCAGAAAGTCAACAAATTATTTATTTTTACTTGACAGTAAACAGATTATTGAGTATAATTCGAATCAACTCAATGATTCATTTAGTTTGGAGGTGTAATCATGCAGCAGCGAACAGAAATTGTACCCCATGCCCAGGCTATTGCTTACGCCCGTGTAGAGGCCGGATATAGCAAACTGGACATTGCGCGGGCGGCTGGTATTCCCCATTCGTCCGTGATCCGCGCCGAGCGCGGGCAGGGTGTGTCAGCCAAGACCGCCGCCGGTATCTGTAAAGCCCTGGGGCGGAAGCTGGACGATCTCTTTACCGTCAACTGCCCCGGCGGCCCGGCGGATCAGGCGCGGGAGGGGGTGAGTTGATGGAGCGAGTAGCCTTGAGCGTGACCGAGGCGGCCAAGCTGCTGGGGGTGTCCCCGAAGCTGGTCTATAACCTGTGCCACGCGGAGGGGTTCCCGGCGTTCCGGGTGGGCAGTCGTACCGTGGTGTCCCGCGTGGGCCTGGAGCGCTGGGTGGAAGAACAGGCAGAAAAACAAAGCGGCCTTGCCGTGGGAACATTGTAAAAGGAGAAAAGAGTATGGAAAAATTGACAAAAGACCGGCTTTTATCGTTGACGCCGGAAGAACACGCCGCATATGAGGCAGCTGACCCTGGCTGCACTATGCGGTGCTGGTGGGAGTTGTTTGACGATCTGCCCCCTGATGGTCAGCGCCGTGTTTACCGAGTTTTGCAGGAGGATGCAAAACGCCGGGCAGAGGGAAAGGAGCTGCTGCCGCTATGCTAAATCCAAAGCCGGCACTTGAGGCAATCAAGGCCCAGCGGGCAGGCCCCATCACGCAGCAGTACGCCGTAACGATGGTGGAGGCGTTTTTGAAAGGAGCGACAGCGTGAAAATGTCGATGCTTGAGGCGATTTCATTCATTCCGGGGAATATCTGCGCCGAGATTGACCAGATTGCCCCCTTGGACACCGAGGAAACCAAAAAGGCCGAAGCGGCGGTTATGCGGATCATTGAGGGCAAGGAAAAGCCCTATGATCCACAGGCTACGCTTGTAGATTATGGCGTTGCCTGTCAGTCGCTGGGCTTCCAGAACGGCTTTAAGCTGGCTGTCCGCATGATGGCCGAATGTATGATGGATTAGGAGGTATCACAATGGCATATCGTGGCAACTTTAGCGCAGCCAGCAGGCAGGCCGAAAAGGTAGACATCCGCTATATGTATGTGCCGAGCATCGGCGCAATGCTTACGGCGGCCCCGCGCGATCACTGGAACACCGAAAAAGCCGGTAATGCGGCGGAGGTGGAGGAATACAGCCTGGAAATGGCCCAGCTGCTGTTTGAGCAGCTGACGCCGTATAATCAGCATAAGATCATCGCCATGCTGATGGAGCTTGCCAACGACACCGGCGCGGCGGAAGCCGTGAGGGATTAACAGGAGGTACATATGGACGAAAACGAAATGATTATGACCGACGAAGAACTTATGGTGGCGTGTGAATTCACTCCCTATAACCGGCAGTCGACACTTATTCCTCTGCTGCTGGAGGCGTCTTGCGCTGCCAAGGTGGCCGCTCCCTCTGTCCGACGGCTCAGTACTGTACAGGAGCGGGCGGTCTTTGCGCTGCATTCAATGTACTTGCTGGGCGTCCAGCGCGGCGCAGAGGCATACCGCAGCGCGATCCAGCCAGAGAAAGATATTTCGTGGCTGCCCTGTATGCAGGACGAAGGAGATACGGAGGACACCATAGAAGAGATTGCGGAGCGCAAAATGACAGACCTCAACGAAATCACCCACTTATTCGGCTTTATCTTCTTGGAGAAAGGGGCGGCTATTCTTGACTGACACAGCGGCCCGGCGGCTTGCCGCCATGCTGACAGAGGCACAGCGGGCACAGATCGTCCAGCTGGCGCAGATCATCACCAGTCCGGCGGCTGCATCCGCCGGAGCGTGTACGGCTCAGACGCCGGTTAAGTAATCCCGCCCGTGGATAGCGGCCACAGGCGAGGGCAGCAGGAAACTACACAACAGATGCAGCGGCCACAGCCCCTAAGGCGCGCGCCCATGGGAAAGGCCGCTGCATCTTTCCACATCACAGGGTGCTTACTATGGCAAAACGTAAAAAGACCATTATCGCCGGGCGTATTCGCAAGACGGTGATCTATACCGCGCCAGAGCCTCAGGACAGCCCGCGAGTACGGGCAGCCAAGTCCAGGGCCACCAGCGCCGCGCAAAAGGCTATGAACGACAAAACGGCCCGTGGGCGGCTTGAACTGCTGCTGGCCTGCAACTTCGCCGGAAAGGATTTGTTCCTGACGCTGACCTATCGGGACGGTGACGTACCGGCCACCCGCAAGGAGGCCGTGCAGAACGTCCGGCGGTTCCTGGCTGATCTCCGCAAGTCCCGGCGGCTGCGGGGCGTGAGCCTCCGCTACATCTACACCACCGAGGACAAGCACGGAGACGGGCGGCTGCATCATCATGTCATGATGTCCGCCACCGGCCACGACATGGAGGAAGTCCGCAGCCTGTGGCCCTTCGGTGATATCGTCGACATGGAGCCGGTGGGGTGTCGGGAATACGACCAGTGGGCGGCCTACATGACCAAGGAGAGCGTAGAGGGGCGGCCCGTGGGCGCTCAGATGTGGACGTGCTCCAAGGGCCTGACACGGCCCGTGGTGGTATCGGAGTATGTACCGAACGATACGGCCCTGGGTGTGCCGGTTGGCTGCCACGTCATGGAGCGTGAGGAGCGCATGACGGAGTTCGGCAGCTATCAGTATGTCAAGTACAAAGTCCCCATGAATTACCGGGACGATCACCTATCAGCGCCACAAGGCCGGGGCCTTGTTTCTTACTTGTAGTAAGATATAACTTTAGGAAAGGGTACAGAGAAACACGGCGGGAGGCCTTGCAAAGTCACCGGCCACAAGCTACCATGGAGATAATCAAAAACGCACGGGCGCACGAGCGGCCCGGCGGATGGAGGTGCTACCATGGCTGCTATCGTGACCGCGATCTGCAAGAGCGCACCGGCGGGTGTTTTCGTCGTGTGCCCCTTTTTGCTGCGCTGCGGCTTGCTGTGCCCGACTTGGGCACCGGCGGGCGCGGCATATCCCCCCTTCCCTGCGGTGGCGGGGGTATCGGCCCTAGAGACCGGCCCGAGGACTTCGCGCACACACGGCGGGAAAATTTTGCGGGGCGGCGGCCCCGCGCATAATGCGCAGCGGGCGCACGGCCAGGACACGGCCGCACCGTGCGGCGGCGCTTCGCCGGTACGCTGCGGCCTCTCACGCGCAGGCGAGGCCAGGAAAGCCGCCTGTGGCCGCCTGATGGCGCACACCGCCAACCGGCCAGCTTTGCCCGCCTGAGGGCGTGTGCGGGCGCACAGCGGGCATAGCGTGGGCGTGCAGGCGCGGCCCCATAGGGGCACCCCACCCCCTGGTCGAAAAGATCACGGCGGCCCGCTAGAGATGCCCCGCTTCCCCTCGGCTGTGCGAAAAAATCCCCCATGCCGCAAAAGGGCCGCCAGAGGCCGCCCAGGACGGGCGCTGCCGCCGGGTGCTGTGCCTACCCCCGCCGCCACCGGCGGGCGTCTGCGGCCACCAGGAGCCGCACAGGGCAGATGCAGCCGCCGGGCGTCGGCCTGATCTCTGACGCAACCGCCAGGGCGCAGCTGACTGACAAAAACGGCCCTATTGACAAATGTGTATTTAGTGTGTATAATAAACTTGCGAGGTGAAGATATGAAACGACGCGATCTGATAAAGCTGCTGGAAAAGAACGGCTGGTACTACAAGCGCAGCGGCGGCGACCACGACATATACACCGACGGAAAGAGCATTGAGCCGATCTCCCGGCAGAAGGAGATCAAGGAAGCGGTCGCACAGGCGATCATCCGGCGGCGGGGCTTGAAATAAGTTCTCAGCTTTCCGCATATCATATATCTTTAGGGGGTTACGATCATGAAAATTGTGTATCCTGTGATTTTTACAAAGCTGCCGGAGGGCGGCTATATGGCCTATGTCCCGGACTTGGATATTAACACCCAGGGCGAAGACCTTCCGGAAGCTATCGCCATGGCCCGTGACGCCATCGGCCTGATGGGCATTGATATGCAGGACGATGGAAAGCCGTTCCCCGCGCCCAGCGAGCACGTAGACCATGCCGCCGGGGATGTTGTGTCCCTGGTAGATGTTGACCTGCTGGCCTACCGCCGGGCCAACGAACAGCGCACGGTGCGCCGGAATGTGACGCTCCCCTCGTGGTTGAATGCTGCCGCCAACGAGGCCGGGCTGAATGTCTCTGCGATTCTGCAAACCGCTCTCAAGCAGCAACTGAACTTTTCGTAAGGCCGGGCGGCAAAACGCACAGAATAAAGGGGAGAAACGCCGGTGTTTCTCCCCCTTATTTTCACCCTTTAGGTGGAAATCAAAACCGGAGCAAAAGGCGGCTGTGTGCCGTACAAAACCGCAAAACAGCCCGTAAAACATACGGGGAACACGGCATAAAACCGCCTTTTCTAATTCGAATCCCTCCCACTGCGCCAAAAAAGAACACCACCCGATGGGTGGTGTTCTTTTTTGGCGCATATGAAGCGGATTTGAAACGAGCTACGGCTTCACATGCCCACAGGGCATTAAAGCCGGGAGCAACGTGCCACCGGCACGTTGCGTCAGCGAGAATCGAATCCCTTTCGTTTTGCCGCCTCGGTGGCGGCAAAATGAACCGACGCGCAATAAAATGTTAGGCTCTTTTTGAAAAACAAACTCCGGCCCCTAGGCCGGAGTTTTAGTCTATTCTATCTCACGCCAGAATGTCCGTCAGGTCGTCCAGTCCTGTGGCGCGTGTCACCACCACCACGTGGTCGCCGTCCTCAATGGTGGTCATACCGCTGGGGATGATGGTGTGAAGATCCCGCACGATGGCAGCCACCAGCAGTCCTTTCCGCAGCGGCAGATCCTTCAGGGGTCTGCCCAGCACCTCGTGGCTGGAGGCCGCGGCGGTGAAGGACAGTGCCTCCACGTGACCGCCCAGCATTTTATAAAGGCTTTCCACCTTGCTGCCCTCGGCATTGCCCAGCGCCCGCACATACCGCAGGATCTGGCTGGAGATAATGTCCTTGGGGGAGATGATGGAGTCGATGCCGGTGCTGTTGACCAGCTCCATATAGTTAGGGCGGGTCATCTTGGCCAGCACCTTGGGTACGCCGCTGCGCTGGGCGTGCATGGCCATCAGCAGGTTCTCCTCGTCCCGGTTGGTGACGGCCACAAAGGCGTCCGTATCCAGAATCCCCTCCTGCTGCAAGAGGGTGTTGTCGGTGCCGTCTCCCTGGATCACCAGCACGTGGGGCAGCTGGGCCGACAGGCGCAGGCACTTGTCCGGATCCATTTCCACGATGCGGACGCTGGTGTTGGTCTTTTGCAGCTCCCACGCCAGATACATGGCGCTGCGGCTGCCGCCCAGCACGGACACCTTTTTCACCTTCTGCCATGTGCGGCCCATTTCCTTCAGCATCCGCTGCAGCTCCGGCTTGGCGCCCAGCATGTACACCCGGTCGCCTGCCGAGGGGGTGAAGCTGCCGTCGGGAATGATGTATTCGCCCTGGTGCTCCGCCGCGCAGATCAGCACCTCCGCCTGACGCAGACGGTGGGCCTGACTCAGGGGAATGCCGCAGATGGTGTCGCTCTCCATTACCTGAAAGCCGATCATGTCGATGCGGCCCCGGGCAAAGGGCTCCACACTGAAGGCGGCGGGGAAGGCCAGTATCCGGGCGATTTCCTGCGCCGCCGCAAGGTCGGGATTGATGACCATATCCAGACCGATCTCCTTTTTCAGCATCTCCTCGTCCCGGCGGTAATCGGTGTTGCGGACACGGGCGATGGTATGGCCCGCTCCCAGCTTTTTGGCGATCAGGCAGCAGACCAGATTGATCTCGTCCTGATTGGTGACGGCGATCACCAGATCGGCATCGCGGACGCCGGCCTCGATCAGCACACTGATGCTGGCGCCGTTGCCCTCCACGCACAGCACGTCCATGGTGCTTTCCGCTTTCCGCAGGGCGCTGGTGCTGGCGTCCACCATGATGATATCGTGATCCTCCTGCGCCAGCGAATTGGCGATGGCATATCCCACTTTGCCGTTGCCGACAATAATAATTTTCATATCGTTCCTCCCGTGAAGCGATTTTCTCTTCACGGTTACATATTTTAACACAGACATGTACAAAATAAAAGTGGTTTTTCCAGCGCAAAGCAACTGCGGCATACATTGCGGTCAATTGTAAAAAAAGTGTTAAATTTCATCTTATATCTTGCTAAAAAGTGAAGCCGTGGTATAATGTTAATTGCCTAAAATTGGAAACTGCACAAACGAAAACGTTAGAGTAAAGGACGGGAGACAATGGATAATCTGACGAGAATCATCCGTGAAGAGATCGGCAAGCAGTATAAAAGCGTGCGCCAGTTCGCTTTTGCGGTAGGCGTTCCCCTTTCCACCGTGAACAGTGCGCTGCACAACGGTGTGGGCGGCTCCAGCTTTGACACGGTATTGCGCCTGTGCAAAGTGCTGGGGATCAAGGCCCTGGGTGACGACGCCGCATTCTATCTGACTGACGACACGGAAAAGCTGCTGACGCAGTATGCCCGGCTGGATGACTATGGCCGCCACACCATCTCCGCAGTGATGCAGGTGGAGTATGACCGCTGCACCGAGCTGAGCAAGCCCGATCTGGAGGAGCACAGCAGCGTCAATATCTGACGCGCCGCACCTCTCGCTACGTGCAAAAAAGCCCGCCGCATGGACAAGCCATGCGGCGGGCTTTTCTTCAGTGCAGACAGCTCTTTACGTCCTCGAAGGCGCTGTCCATGGCCTTGCCCATGCGCTCCATGGTCTTGCTGACGGCGCGGCGGGCCTTCCGGTCAGATGTCATGCGATCCACCGTGACGCCGGCCACCATGCCGATGCACAGGCCGCTGACAAATGCGGCAAGCTTCATGATTTATCCACTCCTTTTTTATCTTGTCTGCTGCCAGTTTTCCCGGAAAAACGGCGAAAAACACGGAGCATTACTTGCCAAAACAGGCGTGAAATGGTACAATATGATGATTGAAAATTTTGTGACAAAAGGAGCACCCGCCATGTCCGTTGAGAGATTGCAGGCCGCCATCCGGGAGAAAAAGACTCCCGTGGCGCTGGGTCTTGCCCCGGAGATCGATAAAGTCCCGGTCAAGATCCTGAAAAATTTTGAAGATATGTTCGGCCCCGGCATGATGGCCAATGCCGAGGCGCTGCGGTTCCACGGCTGTCAGGCCATGGACGCGGCCCAGGGTAAGCTGCCCGCCGTGGTCATCAGCGCCGAGCACTATCTGCGCTACGGCATGATGGGTGCGGATGTTCTGAGCAACCTTACCGGCGCGGCGTCAGCACGGGGCCTGTACGCCATCGTGGACTGCCGCACCACCCGCCCGGAGCTGTGGCTCACCAGCCCCATGGCAGGCGACGGCTTCACGGTGATGCCCTACGTGGGCGGCGACTGCGTGCCGGAGAACACGGACAAGGGTATCTTCGCCGTGGTGCGCACCGCCAACGAGCGCTCCGGCGAGGTGCAGAACCTCATCGCCGGCGACCGGCCTCTGTACGCCGCCGTGGCCCAGCAGATGGCCCGCCGCGGCGCGGCGCTGGTGGTGGAGACCGGGTACAGTCTGGACGTGAAGGAAGTCCGCAAGCGGGCCGGAAATGCCTTTTTGCTGCTGCCTGACTGCGACGGACAGAATGCCCTGCCTGCCTTTGACGACATGGGTCACGGCGCTATGGTGGTGAACTACAGTCTGCAATACGGCGGCGACGTGGACGCCGCTGTCAGCGAAATGAAAGCGTGGGTGAACGTACTGTGACAACTGTTTATCTGATCCGTCACGCCGAGGCGGAGGGCAACCTCTACCGCATCGCCCACGGCCAGTACGACGGCCTGATCACCGACCGGGGCTATCAGCAGCTTCGGGTGCTGAAAAAGCGCTTTGACGACGTACCCATCGACGCGGTGTACAGCAGCGACCTGTTCCGGGCCCGCACCACCGCCCGGGCCATCTATGAGCCGAAGGGGCTGGAGCTGCATCTGGAGCCCGCCTTCCGGGAGATCCATATGGGCTGCTGGGAGGGACGCCCCTGGCAGGAACTGAACACCGCCTATGAGGAGCAGATGTTTTACTTCAACCGCCAACTGGACAAGTTCCACGTGGAGGGCAGCGAGACGGCACAGCAGGTGCTGGATCGCTACATCCCCGCCCTGAAGCGGGTGGCGGCGGAGAACGACGGCAAGACCGTCGCCGTGTTCAGCCACGGCGCGGCCATGCGGATGGTGCTGGGCACGCTGAACGGCCTGTCTCTCGCCGAGGTGGGCGAAACGCCCCACGGCGACAACACCGCCGTCTCCCTGCTGGAGATCGACGGCGATGATATCCGGGTGGTCTATAGGAACGACAACAGCCATCAGGTAGAGGCGGGGCTGTCCACCTTTGCCAAGCAGACATGGTGGCGGGACAAGCGGATGATGAGCGGCGGCCAGTACTATAAGGACATGGACGAGGCCACGGCGGTACGCTTCGGCGTTCCGGCGGAGGGCAAGCGCATCGCCGTATGGTTCGAGGACCAGCCGGTAGGCGCGGTGACGCTGCTGCCGGACAAGGCCGGTGACGCCGGCTGGATCGGCTATTACTACCTGGAGCCCACCATGCGGGGCCGCAACTACGGCATTCCGCCGCTGGGTCAGGCGGTGCAGTTCTACCGCGCCCGCGGTATCGACCGGCTGCGGCTGCGGTGCGAGGACGAGAAGACGAGGGGCTTTTTCGCCCACTACGGCTTCTATCCCCTGGAGGGCGACGTGATGGAGAAGTATATCGGCTATGAGCCGCGGGAGATCGTATGGTAAAGGGAACGGAATTTTTGCCGGTGAGCCGGGACGAGATGATCCACCGGGGCTGGTACTACTATGACTTCCTGGTGGTGACGGCGGACGGCTATATCGACCATCCCAGCTTCGGCAGCGCCATCATCGCCCGTCTGCTGGAGAGCGAGGGCTACCGGGTGGCGGTGCTGGCCCAGCCGGACTGGCACGATGCCGAGGCCTTCCGCGCCATGGGCAAGCCCCGGTACGGCGTAATGATCGGTGGCGGTAATCTGGACTCCATGGTGGCCCACTACACGGTGGCCAAGCGCCGCCGGACACAGGACTTGTACAGTCCCGGCGGCAAGCTGGGCTTCCGCCCCGACCGTCCCACCATCGTGTACGCCAACCGTGCAAAGGAGGCCTTCCCCGATACGCCCATCATTATCGGCGGGTTGGAGGCCTCGCTGCGGCGGTTCGCCCACTATGACTACTGGGACGACAAGGTGCGCCGCTCCATCCTGTTTGACGCGCCTGCCGACCTGCTGGTCTACGGCATGGGCGAGAGCGCCACGGTGGAGGTCGCCCGCCGTCTGGCGGCGAAAACGCCGGTGGGCGATATCACCGATGTGCGGGGCACCGCCTGCATCGTCACCGACCCGACGGTGTGCCGGTATCACGAGGTGACCTGTCCCTCCTTCGAGGAGGTGCAATCCGATAAAATTGCCTACGCCAAGGCCACCAAGGTGCAGTATGACGAGCACGACCCCATCCGGGGCAAGGCCATTTTGCAGCAGTGTCAGGGACGCTGGCTGCTGGTGAACCCGCCCCAGCGTCCCCTGAACCGTCAATCGCTGGACAGGCTCTATGACCTGCCCTTCACCCGCGAGGTGCATCCCATATACGCCGAGGGCATCCCCGCCATCGAGGAGGTGCGGTTCTCCATCTGCCACAACCGGGGCTGCTTCGGCGGGTGCAATTTCTGCGCGCTGGCCTTCCATCAGGGGCGAATGGTCACCTCCCGCAGCATCGAGTCGGTGCTGGCCGAGGCGGAGCTGCTGACACACGACCCCAAATTCAAGGGCTACATCCACGATGTGGGCGGCCCCAGCGCCAACTTCCGCCATACCTCCTGCCGCCAGCAGAAGGAACACGGCATGTGCAAGGGCAAGTCCTGTCTGGCCCCGGAGCCCTGCAAGAATCTGGATGCCGACCACAGCGAGTACACGGAGCTGCTGCAGCGGATGCGGAAGATCCCCGGTATTAAAAAGGTATTCGTCCGCAGCGGCATCCGGTATGACTACATGCTGCAAGACAGGAACAAGGACTTTTTCAAGGAGCTTGTGGACTATCACATCAGCGGCCAGCTGAAGGTGGCGCCGGAGCACTGCGTCAGCGCGGTGCTGGACTACATGGGCAAACCCCATTTCGACGTGTTCCTGAAGTTCTGGCGGCAGTACCAGAAGCTGAACGAGTCCGACGGACGGGAGCAGTATCTGGTTCCCTACCTCATGTCCTCCCACCCCGGCTGCACGCTGAACGACGCGGTGGAGCTGGCGGTGTTCCTTAAGCGCACCGGCCACCAGCCGGAGCAGGTGCAGGACTTCTACCCCACCCCCGGCACCATGTCCACCTGCATGTACTATACCGGCATTGACCCGCGGACGATGCAAGAGGTCTATGTGGCCCGCGATCCCCACGACAAGGCGCTGCAAAGAGCGCTGCTGCAATGGGGGCGGGGCGATAAGCGGGCGCTGGTGATCGAGGCGCTGGAAAAAACGGAGCGCACTGACCTCATCGGCTTTACGCCGGATTGTCTCATCCGTCCGGTAAAGGGGGAAAAGTACTTTGGCCTGAAGCCGGAGGAGCGGCAGCAGCCGCCCAAAAAGAAAAAGGACGGCCGTCCGCCCAAACCGGAGGGCACCGTCCACCGGGGCCGCCGTACCGACGGCCAGAAGGGCAAAATGTCCCCCAAGAAGAAGGTCGCCTTTGCCAAGCAGCGGGCAAGGAAAAAGTAGCGCTTCGCTGGACTGGTTTCTGCCGAAGGCAGCGCCCTTCGGCGCTGCCTTCGGAATTCGTTTCGACTCCCACGATACCAAAAAAGAGATGCACCCTTTCAGGGTGCATCTCTTTTTTGCTCAGCCTGTCAAAAAACTATGCAAACGCCCCTGTTTCTGCTATAATAGAAGAAACGGGGGTGTTTTCATGGAAGGCTGGAGAAAAGATGCACGGCATGAGCCAATCATCGTAGATT